>Ga0182737_1001230_pt1 | contig 26427 bp, 31 predicted proteins | sample eDN5th30CBELigOP_FD_128878 | JGI IMG/M metagenome (GOLD analysis project Ga0182737, IMG submission 128878) | Enriched Organic Plus compost microbial communities from Emeryville, California, USA - eDNA 5th pass 30_C BE-Lig OP (version 2) (version 2) ... | reverse complement strand
TTTTTCAGTGCCCTCTTTTCATATTGGGTCTTTTTCGTGTTCTTGTTCAACTAACTCTTTTTGTTTTCTCAAACAAATACTGTACTCCATATAATAAATATGCTTTATAGTGCAAGTATATAAAAAATTGAAAATGATTTAATCCATTTAGAGATATGATTTTTAATTTTTTAAGAACATCAATGAGAAGAAAAGCAAACAGTCCATCAGCAATAGCATTAAGTAGTATAAACTTTTTAAAGTTCCCGTATGAAAATTTAAGTATCCACATAGAAAGAGGCATATAAGGGCCAATACTAAAAGGAAGCTCGTCCTTAATAAATAATAATCGCTTATCGTAAAACTTCCACCACTTTCTCTTGTGTCCATACAAATGATTTATAATCTCAAAAATAATAATAAAAACACCCGCTAAAGAATAACGTTTTATATTGCGCTTTCCTATAAATAACAACGATAACCATGGAATGATTATGATAGACAAATTAAATACTAAGTGCCTCTTCGATATCATAAGCGATTTCACCTCAACCTATTTCTCTGCTCTTTTTTAATGTATCCAAAGATTTTAAAAAAAAACGCCCATTTGAGCGGTCATATCTTTATTCGACAACCGCTAAAGAAACAGGAAGGACATCTAGACATTTCAGGATAAATTCATCTAAATGGGAAGTCTCCACAATTCCCTCCAGAGTTATGCCAGTACTTGATAAAATATACCCCTATCTTGTTTCTTCGCTAAATAACCTATTTCATCTGTTACACAATATAAATCAAAAACGACATAAAGGAGTCGCTTCTCTTTATGTGCCATATGTGTCTATTCCAACTCCTAACCAAATCTGCTTTGCAAAGAACATTAATAATTTTTATTGTTTAAGGCAATAATTTTTTTAAAAACATATTTTTGAGGAGTCTTATGCATTTCTTTTATAATTTATTATTTATAATGGCTGCAATTAAATGGGGTGATTGGAAAAATTGGCGTAATTATTACCCAACTTATTTGTTTTTTATAGCTGGTGATCTTTTAAAGAATGCTTTACTGCACGATTACAAATTGTGGTCATATAAAGAAACTATTTTCGGTAGTAATATTCTATATGGTCACCTTATTATTGACATAATGATTATGCTGTTAGTATATTCCTCCACATTACTCATTTTTTTAGGGAATTTTCCTAGAAACAGAATTAAACAAATACTTTGGATTTTGTTGTGGGTTTTTCTTTATAGTCTAATCGAATTCATTAACGTTAAATATCTAAATTTGTTTGAGCACCATCATGGATGGAATATTGGATGGTCTGTCGTATTCAATATTGTTATGTTTACCACGCTAAGAATTCATGTTAATAGACCCTTGTTAGCTTGGCTAATTTCTATTTTGTTTATAGCTTTATTGTGGAATATATTCGACATTCCAAAAGAAGTACTTAAATGAAAACATTGTATAGTTAATAAGGCCTAAGAATACTCTAAATAATTTATAAAAGTTGTTGTTTTCTATCAATCACGCCCCCGCAGACATAGAAAAAAGCGCCTCTTAACGTATCATCAAAATACGTCAAGAAGCGCTTTATATAAAGTGAATACAGATTTCGCAATAGGCCAAAAACATAATCCCCATCGCCTAACTTTCCGTTCAATAACAGAAGTTAAAACCTTAACAATTCTCTGGTGTTCCCGTGTTTGTCGCCGTTCTAAATGATGACCCGCAGCCACAAGATGCGATGGCATTCGGATTATCGATGGTAAATCCTCCGCCCATCATCGATTGTTTATAATCGATTGTTGTTCCATTTAAAATAGGAGCATCACCTTCACTAACAAGAATTTTAATATCAAACTGTTCTAATTGTTGATCCTTCTCGCCTACCTCTTGTTCAAATGCCATTCCATAGGATAGACCGCTGCAACCGCCACCTTTTACAGCTACTCGTAAGAAAGAGCCTTCCTCTCCATTATGTTTCATCATTTCTTTTATTTGAAAAGCTGCCGCTTCCGTAATATTAACAACATCGCTCACAATAAAATCCTCCCTCTTTAAAATTGAGTAAGTCAATTCAAACTACTACTAGTATATACTAAAAAATTTCTCATGCTCAATTTTCCTGCCTGAAAACGATGTTAATCCTTTTATTTTATATGAGCCTTTTATCACAAGTTGAGCTATAATTAAACCATTAACACATCCATATAACTAGAATTTATATACTACTGAAAGGATGATACTCATGGGGGAACTACCACCGCTATTTGACAAAAGTATAGAATGCCTTCTTTGTAAACAACCAGCCACTACGAAAAAAATTCGTTCTCGATTTATTAAAGTATCTGAATATGATACGGATTTTTGTCCAAAATATGCGGAAGGTACAACTAATGGACTATTCTATAACATACATGTTTGTCCCAAATGTGGATTTGCATTTTCAAAAGAATTCTCTAAATATTTCGCTCCTGGCACAAAAGAAGAAATTTCAGAGAAAATTTGCTCTCATTGGGTGCCTCATTCCTTTTCTGGCGAACGCACGATTAACGATGCCATTCAAACGTATAAATTAGCTTGTTATAGTGCCATCTTAAAAAAAGAAAAGCATATTACCATTGCCGGACTTTATTTACGAACAGCTTGGCTTTACCGTCTAAAACAAAATGAAGAACAAGAACATCGCTTTATGAGATTGGCACGTCGTGAATATGAAGAATCCTTTTCTATAGGGGACTACACTGGCACTCAAGTGTCTGAAGTACGTATTTTGTACTTGCTTGGAGAGTTATCTAGACGGATAGGAGAGCTGCAGGCTGCTACAAAACATTTTTCCATGGTTCTTGAAAAGCGAAAATCAGCCGTTGAAACGTCTATCATTCAAATGGCACGCGATCGCTGGGCAGACATTAAAGGAGAAATGCCCGCACACTAATACTGATATAAACACTGCAAGCAAGAAAGTGTTTGCAGTGTTCAATTAATTTAAAACATTGGATGTTCATCTAAATATTGATATATATTGGCCACAAGCTCTTCTGTAGAACTTGCAGTAACGACTTCACCATTAACAAGAGCAAAAAGATCGCTTGAACAAATCCCGCAATAACTTAAACAGTCATATTCAACAATGTCTAAATTCGGATCTTTTTCTAATTGTTCCATTGCTTTATAGGCACCACTCGCTAAATTGCTAACACAAAATTCGATAATCGGTTTCATCCAGTCTCACCTCATTTGTTGGAGCTAAATATTCATATATTGAAACGATTTAAATATATTTTAAAGGTTGTCCAAAAAAATATCCTATCTTTTTTTTCATATACCGTCAATATTTAACAACAAAAACAAGCGATTTTCATAATTCAGTTGTGATTTTTATTCATTTTCGTTATACTTTTGTGGGGATTAAAACTATCTTTACAAATAATTTTTATTTTTTAACACAATGTTTTGGGGATATTTATAGTAGTATACCTACTTTCACAAGTGAATGAAATAATAATTTTTACAGATTAAACAAAGGGGATTTTTACATGAAGAATTTAGTCATACTCGGTGGCGGGTATGGTGGAATGCGCATGCTTCAAAGATTGCTGCCTAATCAGCTGCCTGAAAATGTTCGCATTACACTTATTGACCGCAATCCATATCACTGTATTAAAACAGAATATTATGCGCTAGCGGCAGGAACAATTTCCGATCACCATATTCGTGTTGCATTTCCTGAGCATCCACGCTTACAAAATGTATATGGTGAAGTATTATCCATTGATATGGACAAAAAACAAGTCATCTTAGAAAATCAAGAGCCTGTAGATTATGATGATTTAGTCATTGGGCTTGGCTGCGAAGATAAATACCACGGTATTCCAGGTGCAAATCAGCACACATTCAGTATTCAAACCATCGATAAATCTCGTCAAACCTACCAAGCATTGAATAATTTAGGATCTGGTGCAACAGTTTCCATCATTGGTGGAGGACTGAGCGGGGTTGAATTAGCAAGTGAATTAATCGAAAGCCGTCCCGATTTAAAAATAAGATTATTCGACCGTGGACCGCATATTTTATCCGCTTTCCCAGAACGTTTAAGCGTATTTGTAGAATCTTGGTTTGCTAAAAATAATATTGAAATTGTTCACCATTCTAATATTACAAAAGTTGAGCCAAACACTTTATACAATGGTGAAGAAGCTGTTCATAGTGATGTTATCGTTTGGACAGCTGGTATCCAACCTAGCAAAATTATTAGAGATATGGATATTGAAAAAGATGCACAAGGCAGAGCCGTATTAACGCCACAGCACTTCTTGCCAAACAACGACAGTGTATTCGTTGTAGGAGACTGTGCAAGCTTGCCATTTGCTCCAAGTGCTCAATTAGCGGAAGCACAAGCAGAACAAATTGTTCAAGTTCTTGTAAAAAAATGGGCAAATGAACCACTTCCCGAAAGCTTCCCTCCTATGAAATTAAAAGGAACTCTTGGTTCATTAGGGAAAAAACAAGGCTTCGGCTTAGTTGGTAATCGTGCCATCACAGGAAGATTTGCTCGATTAATTAAATCTGGTATCCTGTGGGCTTATAAATACCATAACAATTAATACTTAAATATAGATTGAAAAGTTTTGAAGCAAGATGCTTCAAAACTTTTTTTATAAAGATTAGACAGTTTCTTGTTTATACCCGCATTGAATCATTTTATCGACGACCGTTTTCAAACGCACATTTCCTTCTGCTATAATTTCATCGTCAATTAATACAAGTGGATAGAACAAATCTTCTTCAATCATCTTTAACGAAAACTCCCTTTCTTTCGTAGAAGCTGGCGGATTATGAATATCAATGTAAGTAATGGAAAATGGCTGATTAGGGAATTTTCGTTGTAACGCTGCTTCAAGCCATTCACAAGTATCTTTTGAAGATGGTAAATTTACACAACTCGCACAAATTTGTTCAGCACCATATATTTGGATGTCGATAGATCTTTGTTCCATATAAACCTCCATTTTTCTGATTGGAATTATTAGTATTGTATCTCTTTTTTATATATAAAGATAGATGATTTTTCCGCTAAGTTCTAATTGGATTTTTTATAACCTTCGCATTATAATATGATTAGGAAAGGAGTCGATGGCAATGACTGAACAAACAATGGAAAGTCAAGTTCAAGAAGTACTTGATAAACTTCGTCCGTTTCTTCTTCGCGATGGCGGTGACTGTGAACTTGTCGATGTAGAAGATGGAATTGTTAAATTACGTTTGCTTGGAGCTTGCGGTAGCTGCCCAAGTTCAACGATTACATTAAAAGCAGGAATTGAACGTGCACTTCTTGAAGAAGTTCCTGGTGTTATTGAAGTTGAACAAGTATTCTAATTGTTATAAAAGCTAATGCTGATTTTCTTCATGTTGTATGGATATACACTTGAAGAAAATTAGCTTTTTTATTAGCTCTGCCTTAAACAAAGAAACGAGCAGGATGAACATATCCCCCTGCTCGTTTCTTCCTATAGAAAACTTAACTCTTCCTTATCTGCTTCTGATAAAATCATTGTTTGGCTTCCTTTGTTATCAATCAGAAGTTCCTTAATAACGAAATCCGGGAATTTACTGGATAATTTTTCTTGCACTTGCTCCGCTTGCGCTTCAGGAACCAGACAAAGGACGGTTGGACCTGCACCGCTTAACGCTGTGCCATAGGCTCCATTTTGAGCAGCTATTTCCTCAATTTGAGCTAAATGTGGTACTAGTGGAGCGCGGTATGGTTGATGAAAACGATCTCTCTGCATCATTTGACCAACAAGTTTCCAATTATCCGAAACAATTGCAGCGAGCACCATATTGGCAGCTGCACTTCCTTCAATCGCTTCCTTATAGGCTAATGTCTTTGGTAACACACTTCTTGAATCTTCTGTTAGAAGCTCAAAATTTGGAATCGCTACAATCACTTTGACACCTTTGATTGGAAACGATACAATATCGGTTTGCTCTTCCGTATGCAGGCCGACAACAAGCCCGCCATAAACAGAAGCTCCGCCATTATCCGGATGGCCTTCAAAAAGTGAAGCATGTCGGCCTTTTTGATCATTCGTTAAGTTTAATTCTGCGACTAAATTGGCTAATTCAATACCAGCGACAATCGCCGATGCACTGCTTCCTAATCCACGTGCCAGTGGAATTTCACTTGAAACAAACAGGCGACATGGCGCTAACTCTTTTCCATAGAAGGCTGCTGTTTTCTTTGCAATTTGAACAATATAATTACTTTCATCTTTCGGAAAAGCAGCCATTTCCTCCGTTAGTGGAACAACTTCCCAACTATCTGATAAAGATCCATGTATCTCCAAATACAATCCTAGGGCAAGTCCTATGGAATCAAAGCCTGGACCCAAATTTGCCGTACTTGCTGGTACACGGATTAAAAACATTTCGGACTCCTGACTCATACTTGTTTCACACCTTGAAGATGTTCTAAGATGACTTTTTCATCCATTGGCAGTAATGTTGGTGTAATTGTGCTTGTATCCACCGCTACATTCGGATCTTTTAAACCATTTCCTGTTAACACAGCAACGATTTTACTGCCCTTTTTAATTTCACCGCTTTTTAGTTGTTTAATGATTCCTGCGATACTTGCACAAGAAGCAGGTTCAGCAAATACCCCTTCACTTCTTGCCAGTAATACATATGCTTCTAAAATTTCTTCATCTGTTACTTCATCAATTTTTCCGTTAGATTCTTTCGCCGCTTCAACAGCAAATTTCCAGCTTGCTGGATTTCCGATACGAATCGCTGTCGCTACTGTTTCAGGATTTTCAAACACACGGTCATGAACAATCGCAGCCGCTCCTGCCGCTTCAAATCCTCTCAGTTCTGGAAGACCTGTTTGCTTATGATCATTGTATTCTTTAAACCCTTTCCAATACGCAGTGATATTCCCTGCATTTCCAACTGGAAGAGCTAAAATATCTGGTGCTGTTCCTAACGTATCGCAAATTTCAAATGCCGCTGTTTTTTGTCCTTCAATACGATAAGGGTTTACAGAGTTTACAAGCGCAATTGGAGATGTCTCACTAATGTTACGAACAATTTGAAGTGCATTATCGAAGTTTCCTTCAATCGATACAATTTCTGCACCGTACATAACCGCTTGAGCTAGTTTCCCCATTGCGATTTTTCCTTCTGGAATCACGACAATACAGCGAATATTAGCGCGAGCTGCATAAGCAGCTGCGGCTGCTGATGTATTCCCTGTAGATGCACAAATAATTGTATCTGCACCTTCTTCAATCGCTTTCGCCACAGCAAATACCATTCCACGGTCCTTAAATGACCCTGTCGGGTTTAATCCTTCATATTTTACATATAGTTCAACCCCGAACTGTTCAGATAAATTGTTGCATTTAATTAATGGTGTATTTCCTTCTAATAACGATAATTCAGGGGTATTTTCCGTTACGGGTAAAAACTCTTTATATTCCTTGATTAAACCTTGCCAGCTCATTTCGTATTCTCTCCTTCAACACGGTACGTACTTTTAATTTCTTTGACCATCTCATAGTCATTTAACTGTTGCTGAATTTGTTCAAATGCTGCCATAGAAGCCGTATGTGTCACTAACACAATTTCAGAAGCACCTTTATCATCAATTGGCAGCTGAAGAATTTTATCAAATCCAACACCATACTCAGCAAATAGATTTGTAATCCTTGCAAGCACACCTACTTCATCTTTTACATGCAAGCGAATAAAGAATTTAGCTTGAATTTCCTCTGGCCCTTTTAATGCCTTTGGATATTGAGGCGCAATAGCACTGCGGCCATTAACACCGAGTCTCATATTCTTCAAAGCAACGACTAAGTCCGAGACAACAGCTGTTGCGGTTGGCAAGCTGCCTGCTCCTGGGCCATAGAACATCGTCTCTCCTACTGCTTCTCCGTATACATATACTGCATTATATTCATTATTAACAGAAGCTAGCGGATGCGTTTCAGGTAATAGTGAAGGTTGGACACTCACTTCGACTTTATCGTTTGATCTTGATGCAACACCAATCAACTTCATTGTATAGCCAAGCTTTTTGCTATATGCTAAATCTTCCTCAGAAATCTTTGTGATTCCTTCCACAGATACATCTTCTAAACCGACGTTCATCGAAAAACCTAGCGTTGCTAGAATTGCCATTTTACGTGCTGCATCTAACCCTTCTACATCCGCTGTCGGATCAGACTCAGCAAAACCAAGATCTTGAGCTTCTTTTAATACATCTTCATAGGCGCTGCCGTCTTTACTCATTTTCGTTAAAATAAAGTTTGTAGTACCGTTCACAATCCCCATCATTTTTGTAATGCGATCTGAGGATAATCCATCTACAAGTCCACGTAGAATTGGAATTCCACCAGCTACACTTGCCTCATAAAATAAATCGCAGCCATTTTCAGTCGCAACTTCTAATAATTCAGGACCATATAAAGCCATTAAATCTTTATTTGCCGTAATAACTTGTTTTTTATTTTTTAATGCTTGTAATAAGTATTCACGCGTTTTTTCGATACCACCCATTACTTCGATGACTACATCAACCTCAGGGTTATAAATAACATCTTCTGGGTTATCTGTTAGCATATTGCGATCGATATGAACGGCACGCTCTTTCGTTAAATCATTCACTAAAATTTTCTTTATTTGAATAGGGCATCCAATTTGATGCATTAATTTGTCTTGATGACTTTCAATAATTTGGACAACTCCTGAACCTACCGTACCTAATCCTAATAAACCGATTGAGATAGCTTTCATTTCGGTTCCCCCTAACCACTGTTTATCTGAAGAAAACATTTGTTTTTTTATAGTAGACATTATATGATTTTTATTCATAATTATCAATAGTTAGAAAATACAGATTTACATGCAATTTGTTTTAATCCCTTGTTAGAGTAAGCCTCAAAAAAATATATCTTTTTTTCGAACAATAGAAGAATGTGTATAAAAGAATCTTTTCCTTTTACCTATGACTGCTTACTTGCTTATAAGGTTTCTATTGTATCCATAATAATATGAGGGTGCTTACTTGGATTTAGCCAATTTAATAAGCGTAAAACATTTTTCTCTGATGTTGCTACACAGCCTGCTGTAACTCCATTTTCCCCTCTCCAAATATGAAGAAAAATTGCACTCCCTTTTCCTTTCACAATGGGGTTAACATTGTAATTAATAACAACTCCGTATCTATATAACGAGTGATTCATTCTTTCAAAAGACTTCCACTTCTTAGTTGGTACACCTTTATATGTAATCCATTTGTTATAATCCTTGGATGTGACATCATCAACCCAATAATCATATTTCGTTGTTTTTTTATAAGTTAGCTTCATTCCCGATGGCTTTGCTCCGCTGCCAAATGCTGTTCCAAATGAATACATTCCAATTGGTGATTTACCATCGCCTTCTTTTTTATTCGTAGTAAAGCCTTTTTTTCCTACTATGCCCTTCATTTCGGTTAATGCTCTGCGCCATTCTCCTTTTCGTTTCTCAAACGCTTGAATGGTTACCTTCGTAGACTGAAGTATTGGGCCAACTGCTGAAACAACTTGCTTTACATCTGGTTTAGCATCCGTTTGCACAAGTACCGCTCGTTCCTTAGCATTAAATACTTCACGCGCATCTTCTATTGCTAGGTAAACTATTTTTTTACTATAACAAATAGAATACCAATCCCCGTTGCGTTTCATAACCGAAAGCTTCTTATTCTTCGGATAAGTTTTAACCGTTTTACTTGTATGACTTGCTTTCGACTTTAACTCAGCATTCGTCTTTAACACTATCGAAAATTGCGGTTCTATACATTGATTGGAAGAGGCAGCTTGAGTCGGAACCACTATCATATGTAAAGTAAGCAAGCATATAAGAACAGCAGCTACAAATTGTTTCATCTATCCACATCCTTTCAACTTTTTTAATTGTAGTACTATTCTAAAAATTCCTCTTCCTATCATAACATAGGAATACAAGGAGAAATCATTTTACACAAGGTTTTTTTGTGGCAAAGGAGCATCTAATCAAAACGATTCTAGCTAAACAGGGAGAAGCCGATGAGCCATAAGAAAAGCTCTAGATACCTAACCGTTCTTGCTGTCTCTCGAAACGATTAACGCTAATCTAGAGCAGATGATGAACCCTCAACAAAAATGAGTCAAAATCAACAACGTTATTGAACAGAACCTAAAAAATGAATTCAACTAACTAGTAAAACACGAGTTCTCTCAATTGAGGATACTTCACAGCCAGCCTACTTCCGGTAACTGCATGTATTGTGCTGGAATTTCAGCTAGTTCATAAAAATGCTTTAAAAAATGTTCGTACTGCTGAGAGGATTTTGTAATGAGCGAAAGGGTGTCTTCTAATTCATTCGCTCTAGACTCTGTTGGGCTTGTAAAATACTCTTCAACCGTTTCATAATAATGAATCGGAAAAAGCATTCTAGCGTACAATAAACGGGCTGAGAAGCTGGATAAATGCTCTACGCTTTGGTAGTCCTGAAAGAACTGCGTAAGTCCACGTTGGTATGTATGGATATTACGCCGATAATAATCTCTTGCCCACTCTGCCAAATCTCTTGTAGCATGATCAAATACCCAATCAAACGGATTTTTCATCCATCTCTCGTCGTTCCATGTGTTTTGTGTAAAGCGTTCATAACAAACTGTTCCGCTGTCAACTGCATCTGGATAATCGTCTATTTCTGTGTCGACTAAATATTGGACCGCATTTTCTCCTAACACCATATAATAAGGAAAAGTTTCAATAAATAACTGCTCAAACGCATTGTTTGGATGTGCTTGCAATTTATCGCTCCAAATTTTTTCTAATTGATCGATTCTAGCTTCCCATAACTGTTTCCATTGGCCAATTCGCGCACATTTTGTAATTTTCTCATCAATACTGCGTCCTTGTGCGTGAAAAATGCTTAACTCTCTCCCTGTCTTTTGATTTCGTCTTGGCTCAATTACTTCATTAGCAAGTAACACGAATAATTGATTGTCTGCCTCAGAAATATAGCTGTCGTGATTCGCCAAAACAAAAGCAGCAACGGATCGGTCTCCTTGAGTTCTTAAATGCTCCGACATTTTTTTCCTTTCCATAAGCTCATCTGGTTCAACTGTTTCAAGCGGAATAATACTGTAAATGACATTACCTGAACGAAAGGAAGGGTAGCGACTATTCTTCTCTTCACGCTCAACAGAAATTCCATAATTTTGATAAATGATTTCTTCTATCATTCCAATCGCCGCCTTTACTAAAGTTTGAAAATCATCCAACCAAACTCGTACAATGTTTAAAAAAATGAAAGGTAGGGTATCATAACCTGTTACTCAGGGATACATTATATATATGATACAAATTACAGTTTCTGAATAACATTTCTAAACCGCTAAGCATCATTCAAAATAATCGAAATGAGTGTGATTCTATGGCCAAATCAGAAGTATCACTAACGGAGCAAGTAGCACGAGAATGGCTCTTGAAACGCGGAGTCAAAATCGAAGATATCGCCAATCTTGTTATGTATTTACAAGCAGATTATCATGAGAATTTACAAATGGAAGATTGCATTTATAATGTAGAACGCGTTCTGTCTAAACGAGAAGTACAAAATGCCATCCTAACAGGCATTCAACTGGATTTACTAGCTGAAAAAAAACTATTAGAAGAGCCGCTGCAAACAATTATTGAAAAAGATGAAGGGTTATACGGAGTAGATGAGGTTCTTGCTTTCTCGATTGTTAATGTGTACGGCTCCATTGGATTTACCAATTATGGATACGTAGATAAGCAGAAGCCGGGAATATTGAAATCTTTAAATGATAAAACGTCAGGAAAGGTGCATACATTTCTAGATGATATTGTCGGTGCTATTGCCGCTGCTGCTTCTAGTCGATTAGCCCATCGAGCAGAAAAGACAGATTAAGAAAAACTATTACCGGTTCTTTGCTCCTCATGAACCCAACATCAATAATGTTCTTTTTTAAAAAAGAACAAGGAGCCAGTACAATTTTCTTCCCTGTACTCGGCTCCTTATCTACCTGCACTATTCAAACTGCCAATCAGCCAGTGTATCGACAACAAAGGTTGGTTGTTTTTCATATTGTAGCAAGTGTTCTTTTTTCGTCACGCCTGTATGAACGAGTAAAGTATCCATCCCTGCATTAATTCCTGCCATAATATCTGTATCATAATTATCTCCAACCATAATAACTTCTTCTTTTGAGACACCTAATACCTGTAACGCCTGCTCAATAATAATCGATTCCGGCTTACCAATGAAAATCGGTTTTACTTGCGTCGACACCGCCACAACCGATGTGATGGCACCGTTTCCAGGCTGCAGTCCGCGTTCAGTTGGAATAGCAATATCTCCATTGGTCGAGATGAATGCAGCACCATTTCTCACAGCTAAGCAAGCCTTTGTTAATTTTTCATAATTGATAGCCCGATCAATGCCCATAACGAGAAAATCCGCATTCTCTTCCACAAGCTCTAGCCCTTTTTCCTGTAAAGCATTTCGAATGCCCTCTTCACCGATTACATATACCGTTGCATCAGCCTTTCTTTCCGCAATAAAATTCGCTGTCGCCATGCTTGTAGTAAATACTTGTTTATTGTCTGTTTCTATTCCAAAATTCCGTAATTTCTCTGCCACTTGCGCAGGTGTACGCGAAGAATTATTGGTGACGAATAAATAAGGAATGTTTCGTTGGCGCAATTCATTGATAAATCCTGCAGCTTCAGCTATTTGCTCAGATCCACGATACATGGTTCCATCTAAATCAATCAAATACCCTTTATAAGATTTCATACATACTGCTCCCTTCATAAGGTGGTACTCCCACCTTTATATTACATAGTCATTTCTAAAAAAAATACAAGCGCCATTACCGGTCGCTTGTATAAAGAGTTACTATGTTCATTTTAGCCTTTTATACGGCTTATTGCTTCTGAAACTAATCCTTCTTGCAACATAGCCTAATTTTTAAAAGCAGAAACAGCTCCTAATTCATTAGTTAAGTATGTTCTAATTAACTCTGGATATTGAGTAAACGCTGCAAGATTAGCTGTAAATACAGTCTGTAACTGTTCATGCGACACTTCAATATAATCTTGGATAAGCATTTTACGAAGTGGCAGCACATTTTTAAATTGTGTCGCAATTTCCTCGCTAATTACTTTCTCATCAAGTAAAATGTCCACAATATCTTCATAACTACCAGGGTCTCTCATAATAAAGCCATCAATCATTGCATTGCCCACATCCAGAACAGAATCAATGGACGTTTGAACAATCCTTTCCAAAGCCAATTGTGACAGCTCATCATTCCATTCTTTTTTTTGTTCTAACCTTGATAACTGGGCCTCAAGGAAACATAAAATTTGTTCAATTTTTTGTCGGTCTACAAAGTACATTCTTTCCAGATCCTTTCTATTCTAAGATGACACTTTAAGTTTCTCTACACCTGTAGGTCTTGCGTAGAAATATCCTTGTGCCAAATCAACATTATTCTTTGATAATACCATAGCTTCCCCTTTACTCTCAATTCCTTCAGCTACAACGATTGAACCTGTTTCCTTCGCAATTAATAAAAGTCCCTTTAACATCGACTCTTTTACAGTACTACTATCAATATTTTGAATAACAGAGCGGTCAATTTTAATAATATCCGGCATAATATCAATAATAGTATTTAAATTTGAATAACCTGCGCCTGTATCATCGACAGCAATTTGAAAACCTAATTGTCTTAAGCTTTGAATATTGGCAATAAAATAATCTATATGATTAATGGACTCCCGCTCCGTAATTTCAAGGACAAATTGCTCAGCCGAAATACTTGGATACTTGTCTAACATCACCTTAATGTCTGTTGGAAAATGTAAATTCTCAATTGTAACAGGTGTAAGATTAATAAATACTTGCTTCAATAAATCATTTTCTGAAACCTGCCTAAACGTTTTTTCTAGTACGATTTGCTCTAATTCATAGAGTCTCCCTGTTTGCCTGGCCGCTGAGAATAATGCTAATGGGTTTTCTAAATCTGTCCCGGCTGGCCCACGGGTAAGCACTTCATGAGCTTTCATCTGATTCGTAGCAACTTCAACTATAGGTTGTACCATCAATCGAATATGTTGATCAGAAATAATATCATCCATCGTCATCATTAATCCACTAAACCCAGCTTTCCTCTTTTCTTCCGTCATTATAACCGCTTGCTTATAAGCTCTATTCACAGCATGTTCAATTGGATACTGGCTCTTCTCAACAAACATATAGCCGGTTATAAACGAGGACTTACATTGAGGACTTGTCTCTTGCAAATGTTCTTGAACGCTTGCTGTAATCATATAAATGATTTCATCCAGTTCACGTGACTTTTTCTCCATACAGTCTATCCGCATAAGGAATGTAACGTTATCGCTGTTATAATCATGCAAAATAAGAATATCTTCTTTCGGTATTCTATCTACAATTGCTTCTTTGAATGCCTTTTTTAGCTGTTTGATATAGGTATCATATTGCTGTTTACCCATCTCTTCTTTGAATTGAAGTACATCTTGAATATCAAACACAATGACGGCTACTTCATATCCTTGTGAAAATGATACGTTTACTGCCTGTATCATTGGATTCCTCATAATGAACTGAGGTGGATAGAAACGAAGCCTAGACAATGGACTAAACAGTTTAAGCCACTTCCCTAGTGATTTATAACCTTTCTTATCATTCAGCGACATGTTTATCATCCCTTTCACCCGGGCTATATTACCTATATATTATCATATTTTGTCTTAAATAAAGAAACCTTGTCGAAAATATCGACTATTAGATGTTCCTTCCTCCACAAAAATTTCATAGGTTCATCAAAAAGATACAAATACCTTCTCCATGCACACATTTCACTATTATTTAGATTTTGTTATGATGAAACGAAGAAATAAAATGTTGAAAGGAGAATGCATGTGGGAGAGCGCTTTTATTTATACAACGATTTAATCGATACAAAGACACGATTTGTGAGCTTTATGGGGGAAGAATCCCGTTTTGATTTAGCTATTACGATGACTGACCGGTTCTATGGCAAAAAATTAGTGTTAAATTTACAAAGCAATCGTTTCGCCATTATCGGACACGATGACTTAGAAGAAGAAGGATATCTTGAACAAGCCTTTCAACTAACTGAAGAAGAAGCAGCGGAACTACGCGGATTCTTAACCGAAGTCATTTAATTCCTTTATGTATCTGTGATTATTGGACACCCTATTGATGAACCACCATCTATTAGGAGGGATTCATCTTGAACAAAAAAGGAAAATATTACGACTTTTCCAATGTTGAAAAACAGCGGAATTATATCATTCCTGAAGACCTGCCAGACGGTCCTTATGGGGCTCCGCGAGGTGAAAATACACCGGTTGAAGGCAAAAGCACACCATGGGGTGAAGAACAACGCTCATACAGCAACTTCAACTATGAAAATAAAAGCCTGCATGAAAATATGCCTCGTCAATATCCAGGTGCTCATCCGACTCATGACGATCCGAATACAAATGCTCAACGTCCGTATACGGACGGCACAAGAGAATAAAGGGTAAATAATACCCCCCCTAACTAAAGTCATTTAGTTACTGACTCAGTAGAGGTTCATAAAAAGAAAGTGCCCCAAAACAAATCGTAAGAAATACGACCTTTTGGGGCACCTCTTTTCTTATTTCTTTATTTTTTTCACTATAAAATACGGACAGCCAAAATTACAGTATTCATATAAGTACTCTGTTACTGTACTTATTTTCGTATCAAAGGTGGCTTTATGATTTTGATCATCAAAAAAGCCACGAAGCCTTAACTGTCCATATCCCCAGTCGCCAACAATATAATCATACTTCGTTAAGATTTCACTATAACGGGCCTTAAATGCCTCTTCATTATAGCCATCTCTCCGCTCATCGATTACTTCATAGGCTATATTATTGATCGTAATCATGTTCTTCACCTCTCAAAATACATAGTTATTCTTAAATTATAACTGATTCACCATCAATTACTAAGCGAAATTTACAGAAAGATGCCTAACCTAATCGATAAGGGGGTGTCAGCTTTGAAAAAAGCAATTTTATCCATTGGACTTAGTTCATTGTTTATTATAGGTGGCTGCTCAACAAATGGAGATAAAGATACAAGCATGGACACAAATACAGCAAAACCACTTACAGTACGAACTCCTGCTCGCTACTATGATGAAGATTACCAAAATACTGCCAGAGACCGCGATGATTTCGGCTTTACTCGAGTTAATAAAACAACCATAGAGGGCCAAAACATTGATAATCAAATTTCATCCGTTGACCGCGAACAGTTAGCCGATGTCATTTCTAATTTAAGTATCCAACTCCCTAATGTACATGACGTAGCAACACTTGTGACAGATGAGGAAGTACTTGTCGTGTATGAAACCGATTCAAATAATCGCCAAAAAACAGCCGACCAAGTGAAGCGAACGGCTATGTCTGCTGTTCCTCGCTATTATCATGTGTATGTGAGTGACAATATTGCATTAGCTCCATATATTGAAAATTATGCAAATTTAGAATCAGATCATGAAGGCATGGAGTTCTCGCTTAATAAAACCATTCAAGAAATGCTTAAATCTCCACAAGGCTCTAAAATAAGTGATGAAGAAAATGAAAATGGAGAAAATGTTACTGAACGACATAATAACAAAAACGTCCATGAAAACACAAGGAATATGTAAAATTGTAGGGATTGGGGCTTGAAGACCAATCCCTCTTTTTGCAACATTACCACAATTTATCTTTCATGATTTCCCCTCCAATGATGAACACTAATGACAGCATACATTGAAAGGAGACTGACATTGTGAAAAGAGCCATCCTTTCTCTAATAATGATTTCCATAATATGCAGCAGCGGATCAGTCTTCGCTGCTACTCCATCACCATCCGAGGCTGATTTATTTACCAAGAGATTAGAGTTATATCAAAATATGGAGACTGTCCTACAGGTCCCTTGGTATTATCTCGCCGCAGCAGATCAGTATGAACATAATTTGCGCTTAACCCGTAAAGACCGTGAAAAAGCGAAAGGAGTCATTGGCATCTATATTGAACCCTCGAAATGGGTAGGAGCATTAAACCCAAACCCTGCCGATGTTAAGCCGCTGTCCATTAGCTTATTTGGCGGCATTGGCTTAGATGGAGATGGAGATGGACGTGCCGACATCAATAGTGATGTTGACCGTTTATATACCTTTGCAAACTATTTACTTAACTATGGGACGGATGAAGAAAATATACGCATTGGATTATGGAATTATTACAAAAGAGATAAAGCGGTAGGTATTATTATCGGAAATGCTCGAATTTATAAAACATTTGGTACGTTAGATTTACAGGAAAAAGCGTTTCCTCTCCCTATTGGAAGTCATTATACGTATAGAAGTACCTGGGGTTCTGCTCGCGGTTGGGGCGGGAGACGTATTCATGAAGGGACGGACGTTTTTGCCTCTTACGGGGTTCCCGTTCGTTCAACCTGTTATGGCATCATTGAAATGAAAGGGTGGAATAAATATGGGGGATGGCGAATAGGCATTCGAGATTTAAATAATAATTATCATTACTTTGCTCATCTCAACGGCTTTGCTAACGATTTAAAAGTAGGACAAGTCGTTAAACCCGCCCAAATAATTGGAAGTGTTGGAAGTACCGGCTACGGACCTCCTGGAACCTCTGGGAAGTTCCCTCCTCATTTACATTTTGGTCTCTATAAAGATAATGGCATTACTGAATGGAGTTTTGATCCTTACCCATACTTAAGAATTTGGGAACGCAATGACAAACTAGAGAGAAAAAATTAATAAACATATTCAGCGGTGAGAAGATAGATTTCTCACCGCTTTTTAACATAATTCTCTAAGCGTCATGCATATCCTTTGAATAAGACTTTATTTATGGAACGCTATATTTTAGTCTATTTTATGTAAAGCCATAATTTCGCATCCTTTCAGTACAGCCTTTATTAAAGGAGGCCCTTAGCATGTTTCGAGCAAGACGAAGATCCAAACTATTTCGTAAAAAGGGACCCCTGAAAACACGTCACGTATTCTTCATCTCGTTCATTCTTTTTATTTTTACAAGTATTCTATCTCTTTCCTTTGTTAATAAAACAGTTGAACCGGTTATTATGAGCATCGCTAAAAACGAAGTGGACAGAATTGCCACAAACGCTATTCACGAATCTATAGATGAAAATATGGAAGAAGCAAATTTAAACGAAATCATTATGAAGAACGATACAGGAGACAATAGTTCTCCTTCCTATACAATTAATCCAAAAGCGTCGATTAGCTTACAAACAGACATTAAAGAGGACATTCAAAAAAAACTCGGAATCATCGACTCTAATCCATTTGCGACAGCCTCATCGATAGACGAAGAACAACTCAAAGAAGTGGTGTATTATATTCCTTTAGGTGTTATTACAGGCAATGCCCTTCTCGCTAATTACGGTCCAAAAATCCCTGTTAAAATGGCTGCTATCGGTAACGTCGAATCAGACTTTAATACACATTTAACCCACGCAGGCATTAATACAGTCTTTCTTGAATTAACGGTTAAGTTTAAGGTCAATATGCAAATTGTTATTCCATCTTTAGCCGATGATATGATTGTTGAACATACAATCAATGCTGGTGGAATATTAATTGAGGGAGATGTACCAAGCTATTACAGTAACGGTTCAAGCACAATTGCCCCTGCTATCATGAAGCCCGAGGAGGAGGAGGAGAAGGAGTAAGCCGTTTTTTCTTTCCATACGTATGAATTCAAAAGGCTCCCTCTCACTCCTTAGATGGCATGAGGGAGCTTTTACTAAGCATTCGCACATTGCACAATCATTAATTGAGGATAATCTTTCAAATTTAATTCGTACGCCTGATTCAGTGTATGATCAAATTCTTCTAAAATACGAACGATTGGACGATCTCCCAGCCTAATATTTTGACCAGAAATCACCCCTTTTCTTCCATCATTCAATTGCACAGTCAGACCATTTGGATAAATGGCTACTGCTCGACGAAATGCTTCAACAATGCCCACTTCAAACTGACTCCCTGCACCGGCGTATAGAACTTCTAACCCCTCACTTGGAAGCATTGCTTTTCGGTACACACGATGGGACGTAACGGCATCGAAAACATCAGCAACCGAAATAATTTTCGCTAATTGATGTATTTCATCCCCTTTAATCCCACGTGGATAGCCTAAGCCATCAATTCGCTCATGATGCTGATATGCACAATGAGCAACATGTAAAGAAATCGTATGAATATCTTTCAGTAACATAAATCCATATTCTGAATGATTCTTCACCTGTTCAAATTCACTTTCTGTCAACTTTCCAGGTTTCTTCAAAATATCCTCAGGCACTGCCATTTTTCCAATATCATGAAAAATAGCTCCTATGCCGAGCAATTCTAGTTGTTTTTCATTTAATTTTAATTCAATTCCTAACGCTAATGAATATAAAGTGACATTTAATGAATGACTAAAAATTTCATTATCATATGTAAAAAGATCCCCTAGTAACGTAAATAACTCTTTATTATTTTTCAATTCAGCTGTGATATTGCGGACAAGTTCTGTAAATCGTGCAGCCGCTTTTTCGACAACAATTTTCGTTTTAAGCTTATTATCGCTTTGTAATTGAATAAAAACAGATTCAATCGCTTTAAACGTATCCATCCTTAATTGATCTGAAATAGGCTCGCTTGGTATAATGTCTGCTGTTTGTTCATCTACAATATAAACAAATCGTATATTAAGAACCATTAATCGATTGATCATTTTCTCTGTTAAGGTGATTCCTTCACCTAATAGAATATTTCCTTGCTCATTAAAAATCGTTTTCCCAAGGATAGCTCCTGGATTCAATGATTCTGTAGCTAATAGTCTCATGGCCGTACTCCGTTCTCATTAGCATGTATTTCTCACAAACATAATTTGTACAATATATAACTATTATCGGTTAAAAAGGGGATTTTTCAACGCCCTTCTTTGGAAAAGCGATACTTATTGTACATAAAAAAAGCAAGTTTTCTAGTATAAATAGAAAACTCGCTTACATTCAGCATTAAACCATTTTCAATAATGCCTCTTTTCCAATCATTCCTCGGTGAATGCCTAAAGCTTCTGCTTCATATGTTACGGACTCTAACGGTGCTTCTAACAATTGATCAATCGTCTTAACACCCGTTGCCCTGCCTGCTACAATCTTTCGATCCTTTAATTTATCATTTAAAAGGGCCACATCTAGAGCACCACACATAATATAGCCTTTATCAGAAGTCACAACAAGTAACGTTGTCTTTGGCAATTCAACTGAAATCGCTAGAAAAGTATACTCTTTCAGCTTAATAGGATTCATGCTAATCAATTGATTTCGCCCCTTTCTCCTATTTACATTATGAAAAAGAGGACGAAACCGTGAAATATCCTTTAATAATCAGGATACATTTTTTTTAATTTCCAAATTAAAATATCTCTTAAAAATTCAGGCATTAAATATTCTTTATTCTTCAAACGTTGAATTTGTGGAAAGAAGTAACCAAACGTAAACATGTCAGGTAAAACTAATTTATACATGTCGTGCGGCTGCAGTTTGTTTCCATTTATATTAATTTGTTTAACTACCCCATTAGTCGTTTGCAAAAATTCGATTTGATCGTACAGCATGGTTCCCATCACCTTACCTCTGAATCCAAATCCTTTTACTTGAAGGTGAGGCCATTCTTCATTTCTAGATTGCAATAAAATTTCTTTCAGCTCATTCCCTTGTATTTCAATTACACACGGGTTAATCGGATGCGGGCAAATTCGATGAATATCGCCTTTTTTTACGACTCCGCTCGGCAACCCTTCCAGTAATAAGCCTGCATTTAAAAAAGCACAATCTGCCTTGGCCCACTCTCTTAATGCTGAACATAAAATTTCTGATAACCGCTCTCTTTGAAACCAATCATTATGTAACGGTTCTGGTAAGTTCGTTACTACTTCTTGAAGTGCTTCTCCACCAGCATGATACATAGCTTCAATCCATTCTCTTTCTCCAACGAGTTCTGGCAGCTCATTTGTGTCATACAAATAGGCTCTTTTCTTCGTAATTCCTCTATGCTCATCAAAATCGATCTCCACTTGCCCAATAAAAAAACCAAACTTACCTGCGCCGCAAAGCAGAACATCATTTACTAATTTACCTTGATGAAGTACATGATGGGTGTGCGCACCTAGAATAATATCAATTTCGGGAAAATCCTCTGCCATCTTCTCATCATCATTAAGACCTAGATGAGAAAGTACAACAATAATATCTGCTTCTCCTCTAATTTGTTGAAGCTGCGTTTGTAATTCAACAAATGGCTCTTTTACCTCCCAGCCAAGTGTGGAATAAAATTTTTGAAAAAACGCAGTTAAACCAATCAAAGCAATTCTTGTTCCTTGCTTCGTTGTATGAATCGAATAAGGCAGCACCCACTTAGGCCTTCTGTCCTGTTCCTCATATAGATTCGCGACAAGTACTTCAAATTCGGCCTGTTCGTATAAGCAATCTAGTGCTTCATGCGGCAATGTAATTCCCTCATTATTTCCAATCGTTACATATTGATAGCCAGCCTCATTGAGCAACGTAATATTCCCTTTGCCTAATGTCCCCTCTGAATAGGGATGCCAACGATCTACATGGTCCCCAATATCGAGAATAAGCGCTTCTTCACCTGCCTCTTGATGAAGCAAACGTCTTTCTTTAAGAAATTCTACGATTCTAGGCCAGTTTTCAAAATGACTATGAAAATCATTAGTATGATATAAATGAATGATTTCAGACATCATTTGCCTCCCTTATTGTCCTGTAATTCCTTGATATACGAGACGAAATCCAAATAAAATTAATACAATTTTCAAAGCATGTTCAATTGAACGACTTTTTAAACGAGTATTGATAAAAGCACCGAACTTTGCCCCAAACCAAGCGCCTGGAATAAGTGCTAAAGCATATAACCAATTCACATTTCCAAGTGAAATATGTGTAATCGAATTCGTAATCGATGATAAAAACACCATAAACATAGATGTCGCAACCGCCACATGTGGAGGGAAGAAAAATAAGAGAATCATGGTAGGTACAATGATTGTGCCACCACCGATGCCAAATAATCCTGAGCTAAAACCTACGATAAAGGAAATCAATATCGCAACAAGTGGATGATAGCCATATGTAGTTTGCATTCCATCTTTATTGCTATATGTCTTAATAACTTTCCCTTTCCCTGGTTTAAATGTAAGCGGCTTTAAACGGTCTTTAACAAATAGAATTGTCGCGATTAAAATCATAAACAAACCAAAATATAATGAAAAAGAGTGTATATCAAGAATTTTATTAACATGAGCTCCAATTATACCCCCTGGCCCACTGCCGACAAAGAAAATGACCCCCGCCTTATAATCGACAGTTTGATGCTTCATATAAGCTAATGTTGATGATAGGCCCGTAAAAATCATAATGATTGTCGAAACACCAACTGCAACCTGGGGAGTAATGGAGTCAAGCAGTGAAGTAGAACTTCCTAAAAAAAGTAGAGCTGGAACGGTAATAATTCCCCCGCCAAGACCAACGAGCGCTCCAATCGTTCCAGATAAAAAACCAACAATAACCAGCACAATTATTTCCATTTCTATCCGTCCTCTTGACTCTGTTAAATAAAATGATAGATTTTAACACAGCCTGTTTATTATCTATTATTTAAAATAAATCAAGTTGCTTAGAAGCAAGCCCTTCGTATTCAATTCCTAGTAAATCGATAAATTGCTTTGCATTATCAGCCGCGTCACCACCAGAATTATTATTGAAAAGCACATATATATCTTGCGTTTGTTTCTCTAGCAATCGAAGACGGTCCACCCATTCTACAAGCTCTTTTTCAGTATAGCGATAAAGATAGCGAACTTCACGCCAATTATGTGCCGATGGGTGTTGCCAACCATGTACATTGCGGCCATGAAACCGAATTAATGTTTTTTTAATATCTGTCGCTTCAAGTACAATTGGTATCGACCCTGCCCCAGCTTGTGGTTCATCACATACAGTATGAATCCATTTTTCATTTTTAATAAATTGCAAGGTTTGCTCCCTAAAGACAGTGGAATACCAGCTTTGATGTCGAAATTCTAGCGCAACTGGAATGTCACCCATTTCCGCTTTACAGAAACGAAGATAGTCTACATGCTGACGTGTACAATCAAACCAAGGCGGGAACTGAAAAAGTACCATAGCCAGTTTACCAGCTCTCTGAAAAGGTTCGATTGAATCACGGAAAGCCATAAACATCTCTTTCTTATTTGAAAACGGAATCTCTCCACGCTGATGTCCTGTCATGCCTTGATATGCTTTTACGACAAATTGAAAATTAGCAGGTGTCTCACTCACCCACTTTTCACTATTTCGCTTCGGTTGAACAGCATAAAAAGACGCATCCACTTCCACAATTGGAAAGTGTGCACCATACTCTTTTAACTTATCACGTTGGGACACGCCATAACGATACAAAGAATGATGGTCCCCCCAACCTGTTACTCCGATATAAATCATTCTAACCAACCTATTCCGCAGTTTTCTTTATTTTAACATATATCTCAAAGGACCAAAAAGTTAAGCTAAAGACAACCCTTTCCCTGTATGAATATTTATCAATGCTTTCCTGTAATTTATCAACAACTTTCGGCTATTTATCAATAAAAAAAGCCACCTATAAAAATAGACAGCTTTCTTTAACGATATATAATTAACCAATAGAATCTTCCATCAAATAATTATTAATAGTGGTTTTCTTCAGCAGCCATAGCAATTGCTTTTGTTTGATGAACTGTACCAAAGGGATGTTGAGGTGGAGCATAAATAGAGTAGAGCTTCAGTGGCTTATTCCCTGTATTCGTTACGTTATGCCATTTTCCTGCAGGTACAAATATCGCAAAGTCTTCATAAGCGTTTTGTTGAAAATCTAGTATTTCTTTTCTGTCCCCCATTTGAACTAATCCTTGACCTTCCTCTATACGGATAAATTGATCATGATGTGGGTGAACTTCTAAACCAATATCTTCACCAACACCGATACTCATCAAGGTCAATTGTAAATGCTTTCCTGTCCATAAAGCAGTGCGGAAAGTATTATTTTTCTTTGTAACCTTCTCAATATCAACTACAAATGGTCTTGAGCCATAATCATTCAATCGGTTGTTTCGATAATAAGAGTTCCTATTGATATTGTTCCAACTATTATTGTACTGATGATTAGTCCAGTTGTAATTGCCCCATTTATTATTATTCCAGTTAGTATCCATATAATTATGCCACTGATATTGGTAGCATGGTTGGTAGTACATTTTATTCTCCTCTCATAAATCCATTTTTTTCATCATTCTATTCAGTTAACTATTTATAGGTACATAAAATGAGAAAAATAGGCAAGAGTCATTGCCCACCCATGAAGCGTATGCATGCTATACCAAATACTCTTTTTAAATCGTATTATACTTAACATAGAAAGAAATAGTTTATAAAAAAGGGCTCTAAATAACATTTATAAAAAATTCGACTTAAAGATTTTAAATGCAATATAAAACAACGGAGGACGAAAGAAGACACATTCAAATGTAATAATTTATTCAGCCCTTCTCAATTGAGTGGGGCTTTTTCCTCTTCAGTAGCCAATCCTTCTTCAACTAATGCACTCCTTGAAGAAGAAACAGAGGAGCATATTCCACAATCGCGCTCGATTGTGGAAGACCGAAGAGTAACAAACACCTTATCAGATAAATTCTTAAAACGGATTCTCTGGTTCATCTTTTTTATAAACGGTGAATCTTATTTTTAAATCCACATTATATTCACCAAGAAAATTGATATGCTCTTATCCTAACAAATTTTATTTAGGACTTATATGTATGCCTTCACTCTCTCGCCAATCTGCGTAGAGTATACGCTTTACATTATCATATCCATTGGTAGTTAATTGGTTATCTAACCACTGTTGATCAAATCCGAGTTCATGTAAATTACCCCATAAAATTTCCCCATCTATAATTAACGATGTTGGGAGGTCTACTCGACTTTCTGGAAGATTGAGATCTTGCTTGTCTGGTTTTTGATACTTGGATTTTAATAATAAACTGAATTGCCCATTAGCTTCCAATATACCGTATTTGACTTCGCGAACTGAAAAGACATTATTTTGACGGAGTATACTCAATACTTGATTTACATCCAATTTGTTCTTTGTAAGTAACTTTCTGTCCATAACACCATCTCGAATGATTATGTTAGGATTGCCTAATAAGAGAGAACGTGTCGATTTATTTTTTAGAGTCATAAACTCTATTCCCAACATAAGAAACGTCCACAATCCGATGGCATATAAAAAATGAAAAATCCCTACCTTATCTTCATAAATGGTATTTCCTAAAAAATCTCCAAGTACTAACACAAAAACTAAGTGAAACGGGGTTAACTGATAGATGGATGTTCTGCCTGTTATGATAATGATAAAAAATAAAGTGGCAAAACCTACTATGACTTTGATCGTCAGTAAACCAATATTAACTTCTTCCAAAGTTTTTTCCTCCAATTTAAATTTTACTTAGTTGTAAGATCTTGAATTTTAGATAAAGAGGCTAGTTTTAGTATTAAAGCTCGAGTTCCAATTCCAACGATGATGTAATATATGAATGAATAACTGTATCTCCACTCAAAATAATAAACAAGTTCGACCCACTCGGAAAAAGGTTCACCAATAAAGGCGTATGTGAGTGCCATAGTGATTTGTGCGATTATAAAAAGTTTCCATGTTCTAAAATATTGATATAACAACATGTAAGCTACAGGTATCATTGAAAAATCAAAGGGCAAGGCCCGAGGAATAATAGGTAGGAATGCAATTGGATAATCCCAAAACCTATATTGTAAGCCAACTACATCTAATAAGGTTGTTGTTATGATAATTATGGTACCAAACAACAAAATTTCTAAAATAATGTCTCGTTTAACCAATTTAGACCATATAATCCAAGGCACAACTAAAAAACCAACTAATATCCACCATTCCCAAGTTAAAAATTCATTCTTTAGCCAATTATTTAATTCTAAAAGGTACAGTTTATCCTCTAATAAACGTATTTCCTCAAAAATTCCAAATATATTATCTATTGTTATCATTCCTTAATATTTAAATTAAAAAGTAACAGATATTTTTGAATTCAAACTCTTTGAGCTGCCTTTTTAGCATTACCGTTTTTTGTTAATTAATTTCCGTTGTAAATAAGAAA
>Ga0182737_1001228_pt1 | contig 26465 bp, 23 predicted proteins | sample eDN5th30CBELigOP_FD_128878 | JGI IMG/M metagenome (GOLD analysis project Ga0182737, IMG submission 128878) | Enriched Organic Plus compost microbial communities from Emeryville, California, USA - eDNA 5th pass 30_C BE-Lig OP (version 2) (version 2) ... | reverse complement strand
TGCCAACGGCGGTGGTTCTGGCGGCCGATGACGAACGGCTGGCGGCGCGGCTGGCGCGACGCCTCTCCGGCCCGACCCTGCGCGTCTATCACAGCGGCGACATGCGCGGCGTCGAGATCGGCGGCGCCGCCAAGAACGTTTTGGCCATCGCCTGCGGCATTGTCATGGGGCGTGGCCTCGGCGAGAGCGCCCGCGCCGCCCTGGTGGCGCGCGGCTTCGCCGAACTGGTGCGCTTCGCCACGGCTTTTGGCGGCGAAACCGCGACGCTGATGGGACTTTCCGGCCTCGGCGATCTGGTGCTGACCTGCGGCTCCGCCCAGTCGCGCAACTTCGCCTTCGGCGAGGCGCTGGGCGCCGGCGTCGCCCTGGCGGCGGCGGGCGGCGGCAAGCTCACCGAGGGCGCGGCGACGGCGCCGGTGCTGTTGCAACGGGCCCGCGCCGCCGGCGTCGACATGCCGGTGGCGAGCGCCGTCGCCGATATCCTCGACGGGCGCCTTGGCGTCGACGACGCCGTGGACGCGCTGATGATGCGGCCGCTGCGGCGCGAGAGCTGACGCGCCATCGCGAAAAGCGGACGCCGCTTTCCGTGACGGAATGCCCGTGAACACGGGCGAACGGGTTAAACCAGATGGAGGCGCCGAGGTCTGGCGCGGCGTGAAGGGAATTGCCCTGACCGCCGTTTCGTGGCCCCTCCTCCAGATCAACCGCCAGGACTCAGGAGCAGAATTCATGGCTTACTGGCTGTTCAAATCCGAACCAGATACGTGGTCGTGGGAACAGCAGGTTGCGCGCGGCGACGCCGGCGAGCACTGGAACGGCGTGCGCAACCATGTCGCCAAACAGAACATGATGGCGATGAAGGTTGGCGATCGCGGCTTTTTCTACCACTCCAACCAGGGCAAGGCGATCGTCGGAATCGTCGAGGTCATCAGGCCCTATTACCCCGATCACACCGATCCCACGGGCAAATTCGGCATGGTCGACATCAAGGCGATCGAGCCGCTGCCGCGCCCCGTCACCCTGGAGGAGGCGAAGCACGAGCCGCGCCTCAAGGACATGGTGCTGGTCAACAACTCCCGCCTGTCGGTCCAGCCGGTAAGCGCGGCGGAATGGCGGGTGGTGCGCGAACTGGGCGGCCTGGCGGCCGAATGACGCCGCGACGATGCGGCGTCCACCGCCCTGATCCATTGGTCGCCTTGCGCCACGCGGCCGCGCCCGGCTAACCTCGCCGCCAATCGTCCATATGAACGACGCGCGCCCCGGGGGACAGCGGTCCCGCCTGGCGGCGCCAGATTTACTGGGGAGCACGCAATGACCGATCTGTCCCACGGCAAGACCTATCCGCCGTCTCCCGAATGGCAGGCGCGCGCGTGGGTCAATCCCCAGACCAGCCGGGAGATGTACGACGCCTCGATCGCCGACCCGGAGCTGTTCTGGGACGAGCACGGCCAGCGCATCGACTGGTTCAAACCCTATACCCGCGTCAAGAACACCAGCTTCGCCCCCGGCGCCGTGTCGATCCGCTGGTATGAGGACGGCGTCACCAACGCCGCCTATAATTGCATCGACCGTCACCTGGAGACGCGCGCCGATCAGGTCGCCATCATCTGGGAAGGCGACGATCCGTCCGAGTCGAAGCACATCACCTATCAGGAGCTGCACGACGAGGTCTGCCGCTTCGCCAACGTGCTGCGCAATCGCAATGTCGGCAAGGGCGACCGCGTCACCATCTACATGCCAATGATCCCCGAAGCGGCCTACGCCATGCTGGCCTGCGCCCGCCTCGGAGCCGTGCATTCGGTGGTGTTCGGCGGCTTCTCGCCCGATTCGCTCGCCGGCCGCATCGAGGATTGCGGCTCGCGCGTCGTCATCACCGCCGACGAGGGCCTGCGCGGCGGCCGCAAGGTTGCCCTGAAGGCCAATGTCGACGCCGCTATCGACCGCCTGCCGCCTGGCGTTGACGTGGACCACGTGATCGTGGTGCGGCGCACCGGCGCCAATGTCGCCATGGATCCGCTGCGCGACGTCTGGTACGACGCGGCGCGCGAGATGGTCACCGCCGAATGCCCGTGTGAACATGTGGAGGCGGAGCACCCGCTGTTCATCCTGTACACGTCCGGCTCCACCGGCAAACCCAAGGGCGTGCTGCACACCACCGCCGGCTATCTGGTCTATACGTCGATCACCCACAAATATGTTTTCGACTACCATGACGGCGACATCTACTGGTGCACCGCCGACGTGGGCTGGGTGACCGGCCACAGCTACATCCTCTACGGACCGCTGACCAACGGCGCCACGACGCTGATGTTCGAGGGCGTGCCCAATTATCCGGACATGTCGCGGTTCTGGCAGGTGATCGACAAGCACCAGGTCAACACCTTCTACACCGCCCCCACCGCCCTGCGCTCGCTGATGCAGGCCGGCGACGCGCCGGTGAAGGCGACCTCCCGCGCCTCCCTGCGCCTGCTGGGCTCGGTTGGCGAGCCGATCAATCCCGAAGCCTGGGAATGGTATCACCGGGTCGTCGGCGACGAACGCTGCCCCATCGTCGACACCTGGTGGCAGACCGAGACCGGCGGCGTGCTGATCAGCCCGCTGCCCGGCGCCACCACGCTGAAGCCTGGCTCCGCCACCCTGCCGCTGTTCGGCATCCGGTCGGAACTGGTCGACGCCGACGGCAAGGTGCTGGAGGGCGAGGCCGAGGGCAACCTGGTGATCGCCGACTCCTGGCCTGGCCAGATGCGCACGGTCTACGGCGACCACCAGCGCTTCATGGACACCTATTTCGCAACCTATCCGGGCAAATATTTCAGCGGCGACGGCTGCCGCCGCGACGCCGACGGCTATTACTGGATCACCGGCCGCGTCGACGACGTCATCAACGTCTCAGGCCACCGCATGGGCACCGCCGAGGTGGAATCGGCGCTGGTGGCGCACGCCAGCGTCTCGGAGGCGGCGGTCGTCGGCTACCCGCACGACATCAAGGGGCAGGGCATCTACGCCTACGTCACGCTGATGTCCGGCGTGGAGCCGACCGAAACCCTGCGCAAGGAGCTGGTGGGCTGGGTGCGCCAGGAAATCGGCCCGATCGCCACGCCCGACCTGATCCAGTTCGCGCCCAATCTGCCAAAAACCCGCTCGGGCAAGATCATGCGCCGCATCCTGCGCAAGATCGCCGAGGACGATTTCGGCGCCCTGGGCGACACGTCCACCCTGTCGGATCCGGCCGTGGTGGATGAGCTGGTCAACAACCGCCAGAACCGGCGAGGCTAAAACGCTGTCCGGTCAGCCGGAAACGGCTGATCGACCAGACTGCGCCCACGCGTGGAGAACCGAAGCATTTACTGGTCCCGATGGATCGAAAAATGCTTCGGGGCATCTTCCTGAAAAGAAGCTTCCGCCTCCATCCGGACAATGCGTTGGATGCGCGCCTCCGTGACCAGATTTAAACGAAGCGCGGCAGCGCGCGGTGCGAACAGGCCGTTAAAGGCTGTACGCGAACAATCTTGCGTCACAAAAAAGATGGAGGGGTGATGCAGCACAACCGCATCCCGCTCCAGATTTGTCATTCCATCTCCATATGGGAGCCGACACGCCATCTGCTCCGCTCCAGAATCACCACGTCCTTACCGGCCGCCGCCGTCCCGGGCGTGATATGACTATGGAGACGCGTATGACACGGCTGATCATCATGACGTGCGCCGGCCTGCTGACCACCAGCGCCATGGCGCTCGATCAGACGCCGAAGCCTGTTTCCCAGGAAATATGGCAAACATGCGTGAACCACTGTCTGTGTCAGGCGCCCGAAGTCATCCTTACATGCGTCGAGGACTGCATCACACGCCTGTCGGGGCAGTGACATGAACCGAATGTCCGCAACGGTCTGGCGCAGATCGTCTGCCAGGGAACGATCCGGATGAAAAGACGGGCGCGCGCATCAGAGAAGTCCGGCGGGTTGCATCAGGGCGGCAGCTGTTTCCCCGCAACTCCTTCAGGCATTGACCGCGCGCCCGCCTGTGACCAGCCCCATACTCAAAAGTCAGAAGGATATTTGCATGCTTCGGCCCGTCATCTGGGCGCTCATGATGCTCGCCGGTTCAGCCTCCGTCGCGATCGCCGCCCCGGAGGATTCAACAGAGCAGGAAGTCATCTACTGCCAGAGCTACTGCATGGCGAGGCATCCGCTCCGCCCGGATAAATATGAGCAATGCACCTATAACTGCCTCGCCCGCCACAGGCAGATCAGACACGGCCGCCGTGGCTACTGATCCAGCGCCCATCTGTCCGACAACGCGGCGGGCGGCGTGAAGCCCGCCGCTGGCGCTTAACGCGCCTCGGGCAAGCCCGCGATGGCCCGGGCGAAGTCGCGGGCGGAAAACGGCTCCAGATCATCGACGCTCTCGCCGACGCCAATGAAATGCACCGGCAGGCCGGATTTCGCCGCGATCGACACCAGGATGCCGCCGCGCGCCGTGCCGTCAAGCTTGGTCATCACCAGCCCGGTGACGCCAGCGGTTTTCGCGAAAATCTCCACCTGATTGACAGCGTTCTGGCCGGTGGTGGCGTCCAGCACCAGCAACGCCGCATGAGGCGCGCCGGCGTCGAATTTCTTCACCACGCGAACGATTTTCTCCAGTTCGGCCATCAGGCCGGCCTTGTTCTGCAGGCGACCGGCGGTGTCGATCATCAGAACGTCGACGCCGCGCTCCTTCGCCTCCTTCAGGGCGTCGAAGGCCAGGCCCGCCGCGTCCGACCCCTGCGGCCGGGCGATGACCGTCGCGCCGGTCCGTTCGCCCCAGACCTTGAGCTGCTCGATCGCCGCCGCGCGAAAGGTGTCGCCCGCCGCCAGCATCACCGAACGGCCCTCGGCGCGGAACTTTTGCGCCAGCTTGCCGATGGTGGTGGTCTTGCCGGCGCCGTTGACGCCGATCATCAGGATGACGAACGGCTTGTGGTCCGCGTCGATGACCAGCGGCTGCGCCACCGGCGTCAGCGTCGCCTCCACCTCGCGCGCCAGAACCTGCTTCACCTCATCGGCGGAGATTTCCTTGTCGTAACGGCCAGCGCTGACCGCCTTGATGATGCGATCCGTGGTGTCAACGCCAAGGTCGGCCTGGATCAGGATGTCTTCCAGATCCTCCAGCGCCGCCGCATCGAGTTTGCGGCGCACGAACAGATCGGTGATGCCGGTTCCGATCGAGGATGAGGTGCGGGAAAGCCCGCCCTTCAGCCGCTGCCACCAGCTTTGTTTGACCGGCGGGGTCGCAACGACCGCGACCGGCGTCGCGGCAGGATCGGGCGCCGGGGCTGGCGTTGGGGGAGCGGGAATTGGCGCGGGCGCAGAAACCGGCGCGGAAGCGGAAGCCGGCGCGGCAGCCGGAAGTGACGGAGCGGCTGGCGCGTCCTGCGGCGCCGGGGCAGACGTCTGCGGAGCAGGCGTCTCAAGCGCAACAGGCGACGGCGCGGGGAACGGCGAGGCCGGCGCAGGCGCAACAGGAGATGGCGCGACAGGTGAAGGCGCGACCGGCGCCGGCGGGGCAGGCGTTTCGGTCGCGGACACCGGCGCCGGCGTCACGCCAGGCGCCGGGGATTGCGCGACAGGCCCGGGCGCCGTGGCGGCGTGATCCGGTTTCGCAGCCGGCTCTTCCGGTTTCGCCGCTTCGTGGTCGAGCTTTTCGGGCGCTTCGGCAGGCTTTTCCGCTTCAGCGGCGTTTTTCTTGCCGCCGAACAGCCGCGAAAAGAAACCCTTCCTGTCGTTGTCGCTCATGTCGTTCCCAATGATCGCCGGCCATTGCCGTCCGTCTGTCCGCGTCCATGACGCCATGAATGCCGGCCATCACGGATGCGGGCCCGCCGCATTGTTTCCACGCCAGAATTCCGCGCGCGCCGCCGGCCTATGGTCTTAACCGCCGCCGCGGCGATGGCAACCGCAACCTGTCGGAATATGGCGACGCGGGGCAAAATTTGCGCCGCCCGCCGCACCGCTTTACAGCGGAGCTGACGACCGGACCCCGATGACGACATGCCTCACGCCAACGCGCCTTCTCCCCCGACCCTCGACGACCTGCGCGCCGGCATGGCCGACCGGGTGCTGTATCGCGATGGGCTGATGCTGGTCATCAACAAGCCGTTCGGCGTGCCGGTGCATCGCGGGCCGGCGGCGGCGGACTGGAAAAACGCGCCGGATCTGGAAAGCGCCTTCGATGTCCTGCGCTTTGGCCTGCCGCGCATTCCCGCCCTCGCCCACCGGCTCGATCGCGACACCTCCGGCTGCCTGGTGCTCGGCCGCCACCGCAAGGCGCTCGACAGGCTGGGCCGCATGTTCAGGGCCGGCGACATCGACAAGACCTATCTGGCGGTGGTCGAGGGCCGCCCCGAAACCGACGCCGGCGAGATTGACCTGCCGCTGGGCAGGCGCGACCCGGATCGCGGCTGGTGGATGAAGGTCGATCCGGCCGGGCTGCCGTCCCTCACCCGCTGGCGCGTGCTCGGCGAAATGACCGCTAACGGCGCGCCGCGCGCTTTGGTGGCGCTGGCCCCGGTCACCGGGCGCACGCACCAGTTGCGGGTGCACTGCGCCGCCATGGGCTGGCCGATTCTCGGCGACGCTGTCTACGGCGCCGCGCCCCGCCATGGCGGCCCTGGCCTGCATCTGCACGCGCGCTCGGTGACCATTCCGCTCTACCCCAACAAGCCGCCAGTCGTGGTGACGGCGCCGCCGCCGCCGCATATGACCGCCATGCTTGAGATGACGCCCGGCTGGAGCATGGTCGAGGAAAGCGGCGTCCACCCCTGGTGAACAACATGCCCCGCATGACAGGGCGTTTCCGGCGAACAGGACCTCACCGGGCGCGCTTCAGGAGGCGATCGATCTGACCCGAAGCAGCGGTGATCCCGCCGCAAGGCCCCGCATTACTCCATGCGCTCATCCAGCACGGGTTCCTGCTGCGCGCGGGCCAGTTTGAGGCGCATGGGCGCGGTCATCACCTCGGCGCGCAACGCTTCGACCAGGGCTTCCGGAGACATCAGCCCCTCCTCCAGAACGATGTCCGCTACCCGGCGGTTCTCGCGCAGCGCCCGCTTCGCGATGCGGGATGCGGCTTCGTAGCCAAGCGCCGGCCCCAGCGCCGTCACCAGGCCAATGGCGTTGTCGACGCCGGCGCGGCAATGCTCCCGGTTGGCCTCGATGCCCTCCACGCAGCGCAGCCGCAGCGTTTCAATGGCCGCCGTCAGATGCCGCAGCGATGACAGCAGGCTCCAGGCGATGGTCGGCTCGAACGCGTTCAGTTGCAGCTGGCCGCCTTCCGCGCACATGGTCACCGTCAGGTCAGCGCCGATCACCAGATACGCCACCTGATTGACCATCTCCGGAATCACCGGATTGATCTTGCCCGGCATGATCGACGACCCCGCCTGAACGGCGGGCAGCGTGATTTCGTTGAAGCCGGCGCGCGGGCCGCTCGACAGCAGGCGCAGGTCATTGCAAATCTTCGACAGCTTGACCGCGAGGCGCTTCAGCACGCCGGAGAACAGCACGAACGCCCCCATGTCGGAGGTCGCCTCGACCAGATTGGCGGCGGGCGTCATCGGCTCGCCGGACAGCCGCGCCAGTTCCTCCACCGCCAGGCTGGCGTAGCGGGGGTCGGCGGTAAGGCCGGTGCCAATCGCCGTGGCGCCGAGATTGACCTCATGGAACAGAACGACGGCCTCGCGCAGCCGCCCGATATCCTCACGCAGGGTCGCGCTCCAGCCGTCGAACTCCTGCCCCAGGGTCATGGGCACCGCATCCTGCAACTGGGTGCGGCCAATCTTCAAGACGTCAGAGAAGGCGACGGCCTTCGCCTTCAGCGCGTAACAGAGGTCATCGATCGCCCGCAGCAGCGGCCGCGTCGCCGCGATCAGCGCCAGCCGGACCGCCGTGGGATAGGCGTCATTGGTCGACTGGGACATGTTGACGTCGTCATTGGGATGCAGGCAGGCGTACGCGCCCCTGCCGCGCCCCATCAGCTCCAGCGCGAGGTTGGCGATCACTTCATTGGCATTCATGTTCGTGGAAGTGCCGGCGCCGCCCTGCACCACGTCGACGACGAACTGGTCGTGCAGCCGGTCGCCGGTGTGAATCATGACGCAGGCAGCGGCGATGGCGTCGGCCTTCACGGGCGGCAGCAGGCCAAGGCGGCGGTTGGCCAACGCCGCCGCGTGCTTCACCAGCGCCAGGCTCCGCACCAGATCGGGAAAATCACCGACCTTCACGCCGGTCACGGGAAAATTGCCAATGGCGCGTTGCGTGTGCGCGCCCCAATAGGCGTCGCCCGGCACACACACCGCGCCAAGGGAATCCGCCTCCCGCCGGACGGACGCGCCGACGCCGTGTCCATTCATGTCAGCGGGGCCCGTCGGGCCGGCGGCAACCGGCGGCGCATCGATATGGATGATGGGATCTGTTTTGCTGTCGCCGCTGCTCGCCATGGGCCACCACAGGCTGGCGCGGCGCAGAACCTGCGCGCCGCGCGCTCAAAAGCACCCCGCCCCAATGATCTGTTACCGCAAATACATCATGCGATCCAGCTATTCATTTTTCCTGTAATTAATTCCGACATGGATAGCCGACGCAATTTTTGTAATTAGTATCGATATTCAATAATTTCACACCGCAACTGGCGGAGCGTTACTGTTCGACGCCGCCCGCCGGGCAGCGACTGGCCTGATCAACCCGCTCATGTCTCGCGCCGGGCAACGTCTGACACGCGCAAGACTGACAAGGGGGCAGCCCGCCCCGCATGGCGGAGCCTGTCCCAAGGCCATGCTCCAATAGGGCATGGCCCATGGGAACAGGGCGCGGGGCGGGTGAACGCCGCCGCGCCCCGCGATCAGTTCAGGGCGGCGCCGGCGGGGCGGGCGGCCTCGGGGCCAACCGCCATGTCGCCGACCGTCAGGCCAAGCGGCCCGGCGTTCACCGAAACCGCGTCGCCGTCCTTCACCTTGCCGGCCAGGATCAGCTCGGCCAGCGGATCCTGCACGTTCTTCTGCACCACCCGCTTCAGCGGACGGGCGCCGTAAGCCGGATCGTAACCGCGCCCCGCCAGCCAGTCGCGCGCCTCATCGCTGACATCGAGCGTGATCTTGCGCTCCTCCAGCAGCCGCGACAGGCGCTTCAGCTGGATGTCGACGATCGCCCCCATCTGGTCGCGCTTCAGCCTGTGGAACAGGATGATCTCGTCGACGCGGTTGAGGAACTCCGGCCGGAAATGGCTGCGCACCACCGCCATCACCTCGTCGCGCACCGCATCCGAATCCTCACCCTCCTTCTGGTTGACCAGATATTCGGCCCCCAGGTTCGAGGTCATGATGATCAGCGTGTTGCGGAAATCGACGGTGCGGCCCTGGCCGTCGGTGAGACGGCCGTCATCGAGCACCTGCAGCAGCACGTTGAACACGTCCGGGTGCGCCTTCTCCACCTCGTCGAACAGCACCACCTGATAGGGCCGGCGCCGCACGGCCTCGGTGAGCGAACCGCCTTCCTCATAGCCGACATAGCCGGGCGGCGCGCCGATCAGCCGCGACACGGAGTGCTTCTCCATGTACTCGGACATGTCGAGGCGCACCATGGCGTTCTCGTCGTCGAACATGAACGACGCCAGCGCCTTGGTCAGCTCGGTCTTGCCGACGCCCGTCGGGCCGAGGAACATGAACGAGCCAATCGGCCGGTTCGGGTCCTGCAGACCGGCGCGGGCGCGCCGCACCGCCGTCGACACGGCGATCACCGCCTCGTGCTGGCCGACGACGCGCTTCGCCAGCGCCTCTTCCATGCGCAGCAGCTTGTCACGCTCGCCCTCCAGCATCCGGTCGACGGGCACGCCGGTCCAGCGCGACACCACCTGGGCGATGTTGTCGGGCGTCACGGCCTCCTGCACCACGTCCTTGCCGCTGCTTTCGGTGTCGGCCAGCTCCTTCTCCAGGCCGGGAATGACGCTGTAGGTCAGTTCGCCGGCGCGCTGGTACTCGCCGCGCCGCTGGGCGATGGCCAGTTCGTTGCGGGCTTCATCCAGCTTGCGCTTCAGGTCGGCGGCCTTGCCGAGCTTGTCCTTCTCCGCCTGCCATTTGGCGGTGAGGGCGGACGACTGCTCCTCAAGGTCGGCCAGTTCCTTTTCCAGCCGGGCGAGACGGTCCTTCGAGCCGGCGTCGCTCTCCTTCTTCAGCGCCTCCGCCTCGATCTTCAGGCGCACCACTTCACGATCGATCGAGTCCAGTTCCTCCGGCTTGCTGTCCACCTGCATGCGCAGGCGGGCGGCGGCCTCATCGATCAGGTCGATGGCCTTGTCCGGCAGGAAGCGGTCTGTGATGTAGCGGTTCGACAGGGTGGCCGCGGCGACCAGGGAGGCGTCCTGGATGCGCACCCCATGGTGCTGCTCATAACGCTCCTTCAGGCCGCGCAGGATCGAGATGGTGTCCTCCACCGTCGGCTCGGAGACGAACACCGGCTGGAAACGCCGCGCCAGCGCCGGATCCTTCTCCACGTGCTTGCGATACTCGTCGAGCGTGGTGGCGCCGACGCAGTGCAGCTCGCCGCGCGCCAGGGCCGGCTTCAGCAGGTTGGAGGCGTCCATGGCGCCGTCGGTCTTGCCCGCGCCCACCAGCGTGTGCATCTCGTCGATGAACAGGATGATGTTGCCTTCGGCGGACTGCACCTCCTCCAGCACGCTCTTCAGCCGCTCCTCGAACTCGCCGCGATATTTCGCGCCGGCGATCAGCGAACCCATGTCGAGGGCCAGCAACTGCTTGTCGCGCAGGCTCTCCGGCACGTCGCCGTCAACGATGCGCCGCGCCAGCCCTTCGACGATGGCGGTCTTGCCGACGCCCGGCTCGCCGATCAGCACCGGATTGTTCTTGGTGCGCCGCGACAGCACCTGGATGGTGCGGCGGATTTCCTCGTCGCGGCCGATCACCGGGTCGATTTTGCCCTCGCGGGCCGCCTGGGTGAGGTTGCGGGCGTATTTCTTCAGGGCGTCATAGGCCTGCTCGGCCGAGGCGGAATCCGCCGTGCGCCCCTTGCGCAGCGCCTCGATGGCCGCGTTGAGCCCCTGGGCGGTGACGCCGGCGGCGGCCAGCGCCTTGCCGGCCTCGCTGTCCTTCTCGATAGCCAGCGCCAGCAACAGCCGCTCGACCGTCACAAAGCTGTCCCCCGCCTTGTCAGCAGCCTTCTCGGCGGCGTCGAAGACGCGGGCCAGCGCCGGCGACAGATACACCTGGCCGCTTCCGCCCTGCACTTTCGGCAAACGGCCCAACGCCTGCTCGGTCTGCTGCAGCGCCAGACGCGAGTTGCCGCCAGCGCGGTCAATCAGCCCGGCGGCGAGGCCCTCGGGGTCATCCAGCAGCACCTTCAGCAGGTGCTCGGGCGTGAACTGCTGGTGATTTTCACGCAGGGCGAGCCCCTGCGCCGACTGGAGGAAGCCCTTCGAACGGTCGGTGTACTTGTCAATGTTCATGCGCATCTCCTTTCGGGCCCCCGCATATGGGGCGACCCGCGACGGCGGCCCCTCGGGAGGCGACTGCCGGAATACGTCGCTGGCGCACTGCGCCGGCACTGACGTATCTGGGTGTTGCTGACCGGCAACACCAGAGGGGACGTTTCTTTTTTATCAGGCCGGAACGCCCCGTCTTCGCCGGTGAGCCCTGACCTGATCCGCATGCGTCAGCAGCATCCGGCGCGCCCCGGCAATGCGCCAGACTGGATGCTGGTCCAGAGAATACAGGAATACATGGGGAGCCCGCCACGCGGGAAACTGGCGCAAGCCAATGAAATCCGCCGGTTTCGGCGCGGCGCCGTCCGCATCCCTTCACGATCGCGCGCGCCAGCCTGAACCGGAGCCCGCTCCCCGGCCAATGCCCGTTCGAGCGAAATTCAATTCCACTGCGACCGATGCTCCCCTAGACTGCGCCGCAAGGGCGAAGACCCGCAACATATTGGGAGGGAAGACATGTCGCAGGTGCTGTCCGGCGTCCGCGTGCTGGATTTTGGCCGCTTCATCGCTGGCCCCTATTGCGCCGCGCTGCTGGCGGATTTTGGAGCCGACGTCATCCGCATCGAAAAACGCGAGGGCGGCGAAGACCGTTATATCGCGCCGATCTGCGAGTCCGGCGCCGGCGGCATGTTCATGCAGATGAACCGCAACAAGCGCGGCATGACGCTTGATCCCATGAGCGAGGACGGCGCCGCGATCGTCCGCAAGCTGGTCGCCTCCGCTGACGTTGTCGTCGCCAACCTGCCGCCGGACACCCTGCGCGCCATGAAGCTGGATTACGACAGCCTGACCGCCGTGAAACCCGACATCATCCTGGTCACCGCCTCGGCGTTTGGCGCCGTTGGCCCCTATCGCGACCGCGTCGGCTTTGATTCCATCGGCCAGGCCATGTCGGGCGCCGCCTACATGACCGGCCAGCCAGGCCAGCCCGTGCGCGCCGTCGCGCCTTACGTCGATTTCGGCACCGCCTTCGGCATGGCGTTCGGCGCGCTGATCGCGCTGATGGACCGGGCGCGCACCGGCAAGGGCCAGATTGTTGAAGGCGCGCTGCTGCGCACCGCCGTCAACATGATGGGCTCCACCCTCATCGAGCAGGCCGCCATCCAGATCAACCGCACGCCAACCGGCAACCGCGGGCAAACTTCCGCCCCCTCCGACATTCTGCCGACGAAGGACGGGCACGTGCTCGTCGCCGTCACCGGGCAGCCCATCTACAAACGTTGGGTGAAACTGATGGGCGATGAGGATTACTGGCTGAATGATCCGAAATTCGCCAACGACCTGGCGCGTGGTGAGAACGCGGCGCTGATCAGCGCCCGGCTGGCCGCCTGGCTGGCGGAAAGAACCACCGATGAAGCGATCGCCGCGCTGGCGCAGGCGCGCATCCCCGCCGCGCCGGTGCTGACGCCGCAGGAAGTGCTGGAGGACCCGCACCTGCGGGAAACCGGTTACCTGCAACCGGTCGACTTCCCGGGCATGGCGCAGGCTGCACTGTTGCCGCAGCCGCCCATGGTGCTGTCGCGCACCCCGGGCGAGATCCGCTCGCGGGCCCCCCTGAACGGCGAGCACACCGACCAGATCCTGCGCAGCATCGGCGTTGATGAGGCGGAGATCGCGCGCCTGCGCGAGGCGCGCGCCATTTAGGGCGCCGTCGAAAAAAAGCGCCAGGCGCAAAAAAAATCTGGCCGGAGCACCGGCCAGATCACACATGGCGGCGGGGCTGAAAAGCCTCAGCCCATATGGAACACGCAGACCTTGTTGCCTTCCGGGTCGCGGAAATAGGCGCCGTAGAAGGTCGGCATGCGCTCGCCAGGCGCGCCCTCATCGGTGGCGCCGTTGGCCAGCGCCGTCTGGTAGGCCTTGTCCACCGACGCGCGGTCGGGCGCGGCGAGCGCCGGCATCACGCCATTGCCCACCGTCGCCGCCTTGCCGTCATAGGGCTTGCAAACCATGATCCCGGCGGCGCCCTTGCGGCCCCAGCCGATCATGCGCTCGTTGTCGACCGTGCGCCTGGCGCCAAGGTCGGCGGCAATCGCGTCATAAAACTTGCCTGCGGCGTCCAGGTTATTGGAGCCGAGGGTCATGTAACCAAGCATGTGTTCCTCCCGATGAGCCTGAATTCCGGGCGTCCGCTCCGGCCAGACCTTGTGGCGCATGGCGCCCTGTTTGCGCGCCGCCGTCAAGCGGGATGTACAGGCGGATCGCGGAAATAGACAAGCTGATGGCTTGTGGCCAGCAGGGTTCCGTCCCGGCTCCACAACTCGGCCGACTGGTCATGATAACCGTGGTTGTACACCCGCGTGTCGGCGTGGCCGATCAGGGGCGCCTCGCCCTGCCGCGCCAGGGCGTCGGCGGTCGCGTGGAACCAGGTTGTCATGGAAATGGTGCCCACCGGCATCAGCGTTCCGCGCGCCACGAACACCCGCGCGAAGAAGCAGTCGGCGAAGGCCGCCAGCGAGACGAAATCGAGCGGCCTTGGCGGTTCATCGCGCATCAGGCCGGTCTGGGCGCCCGCCACCGGCTCCGGCAGGGGCTGCGGCGCCAGCGGCGTGTAGCGATCGAGCCGCACGTCGTAACGCGCCATCCAGGCGCAGGGCGATTTCTCCCATGGAAAGCGCACCAGCTCCGCCTCCGGCGGCAGCGACGGCGGCTGCGCCGGGCGATGGCTCCAGGTTTCAGGGCGGGCGCTGCAAATGGCCGTGGCGGTGATGGCCGGCGCGTCGTCGCCCTGGGCAAGCTCCAGGAACCAGTGCTGGGTCGATCGGTTGGTGCGGGCCGCCCGCAGGCTGATGCGGAGCGGACCTTCAGCAATGGTGGCGCAATAGTTCACAGTCAGGGCGATGGGATCGCCGCGCCGCTCCGGGTGCTGCATGAGCGCCCGCATCAGCAGGGCGGCGGTCAGCCCGCCATAGGGACCGGCGAAGTTCCAGTAAGCCCGCGTCATCAGACCGGTGAAGCCATCGCCGGTCCAGGTCAGTTGCGTCGCCGCGTCCAGCGGATGCAGCGCCCCATCCACCATGTTTCCGGCGTCGCTGTCGTGCGCCCGTTGCATCGATCCATCCTCCCCCGGCGACCATAACCGCCAGCCATTTCCGGGCGAAGCCGCCCGTTATCGTATTGCCGGCAATGTGCATGGTCCCGCCGCGCCGGTCCAGCCCGGCTTCCGGCGTGCGCCAGACGCCCATGGCGTCGCCGTTACCTCCCGCGTAATCGCCAGGACTCATGCGGCCGCGCATGATGACGTCACGATCCGCTGCAGGATCAACGCGAAAGGATACGTCATGCAACAGCAAACCCATATCCCTGCGGAAGCCGCCCGGCGCCTCGCGACGCAATACATCGCCTTATGGAATGAGGCCGACGCCACCCGCCGGCAAGCGCTCGCCACGGAGCTGTTCACCCGCGGCGCGGCTTATCTCGATCCGATAATGGCCGGCGAAGGCCCCGACGGCATCTCCGGCATGGTCGGCGCGGCGCAACAACAGTTTGCCGGCTTGTCATTCAACCTGCGCGGCGAGCCTGAAGCCACTGGCGACTGCGTGCGCTTCTCCTGGTCGCTGGGGCCGGCCGGCGGTCCCTCCGTCGCCGCCGGAACCGATTTCGCCCGCGTCGACGGCGGCCGGTTCAGCAACGTCACCGGCTTTATCGACCAGAAGCCCGGCGATCCGCCGCCCGCCAGCTGATCGCCCGCGGCCCGAAGCAACACACCAACCAGGGAGTCCGGTCATGACCCGTTTTCACACCAGCCCCATGCTGCGCAACCTTCTTGTTCTTGACGCCGTGACCTGCCTTGGCGCGGGCGCGCTGATGGCGATCGGCGGCGGTCATCTGGCGTCGCTGCTGGCCCTGCCAGAACCGCTGTTGCGCTACGCGGGGGTATTCCTCATTGTCTTCGGCGGCGCCGTCGGCCTGCTGGCCCGCAGCGCCCGGATCCCCCGGGCGGCTGTCCTGGCGGTCGTTGTCTGCAACGCGCTATGGGCGATTGAGTCGGTCGCGATCATCGCCGCCGGCTGGGTGACGCCCAACGCCTTCGGGGTCGCGTTTGTCCTTGCCCAGGCGGTGTGGGTCGCGGCGCTGGCCGCGCTGCAATACGCCGGCCTGCGGCGCCAGGCCGTTGTGGCGTCCGCGCCGTGAGGCGCCGGTCAGTTCAGATCATCAGGGAGGGCGGGCAGCGGCATGATGTCGACGCCCTCCTCCAGCAGCGCCCGCACCTCCTCCGGGCGCGCCTCGCCGCGAATGGCCCGCGCCTCGGCTTCGCCAGAATGGATGCGCCGCGCCTCGTCAGGAAATTGCGCGCCCACGTCGACGGTGTTCTGCACCACGTAATGGCGCACGGCGCGCATCACCGCCCGCACCCGCCGGGCGGCTTCGTCGCTCATGGCGTCGGGAACAGTCGCCGCCGGCTGCGCCGGTCCTGCGGATGCTTGCGGGGCGTCGGCCGTGACGGCGCGATCATGCGCGGCGGAGCGGGCCAGGGCCGGAGCCATGATGGTCTTGCTGACCTTCAGCGAACCGCATTGCGGACATGAGACAAAGCCCGCCGCCGCCTGGGCGTCATAGGCCTGGCTGTCGGCGAACCAGCTTTCGAATTCGTGCCCCTGATCGCAGGCCAACGTGTAACGGATCATCCGCGCAGCGCGCCTCTCGCCCCTGGCTGCCGGCTGGCGGCGCCAGCCTGAATGGTGGTTGCGGCCGCGTCCCGCGTCCCGGTTGCCGGGCCTTCGCGGATCGCGCCACAGGCGTCAGATAAGCACTTTCGCCGGACTTTTCCACCAGACGGCTCAACCGACCCGGCGCACCGAAAACGGCCGGGTGTGCCGCAACGCCGGAATGCGCTGGCGCGCCGCCGCCACCGCCGCCAGATCAATGCTGGCCAGAATGACGCCGGGCGCTTCGCCGGCTTCCGCCAGCACCACGCCCCACGGGTCGATGATGATGGAATGGCCGTACGTTTCGCGGCCATCCTCGTGCCGCCCTCCCTGGGCCGCCGAGATGACGAAGGCGCCATTCTCGATGGCGCGGGCCCGTTGCAGCACCTGCCAGTGCGCCTCGCCGGTCTGGCGGGTGAAGCAGGCGGGCGCGGTGAGGATATCGGCCCCGGCCTCCGCAAGGGCGCGATACAGATAGGGAAAGCGCAGGTCGTAGCAGATGGTGACGCCAACGCGCCCCACCGGCGTGCGCACCACAGGCGCCACGTCGCCGCCCGTGTAGGCGCCCGACTCGCGCCAGCTCTCGCCATTGGGCAAATCGACGTCGAACAGGTGAATCTTGTCGTAGGTGGCGAGGATGTCGCCGCTGGCGCCGATGATGATGGCGCGATTGGCCACCTTGTCGCCGGCGCGCAGGGCCAGCGAACCAATGTGAACGGTGACGCCGCGCCGCCGCGCCAGGTCCTGCACGGCGGGAATCAGCGGATCCTCATCCTGGCTATGGATATTTTCCATCAGGCCAGCGCGGGAGCGCTCGACCAGGCCGGTCATTTCCGGGGTCTGGATATAGGCCGCGCCGGCGTCCGCCGCCTCGCCGATCAGGCGGATGGCGGTTTCGCGATTCTCCGCCGGGTCACGGCTGGAGCGCATCTGCACGCAGGCGACGGTCAATGGCGTGGTCGGCGGCGGCGCGCCATGGCCGGAGCCGCGCGTCGCGCCGGTCGCCGGCGAAGGCGCATCCTGTTGTCCGGCTGCGGCGACGACTCCTGCTTCCTCGGTCATGGTGGCCTCCTCCGGGCGTGGCGGCGTCAGAGCAAACATCCGCCCAGGCAGCCTGTGCTCCGTCCTGAAATACCGGGCGCCTGCGCCCGAACATGCTGGAGCCTGGCTCCATTCCGATAAACCGCGAGGCGGCGATCCCGTCCACCTCCCTGCGGCTCCCGGGACCGGAGCCAGGGCGTCAGCCCTTCAGCCCTTCAGCCCTTCAGCAGGGGATCAAGCTTGCCGGCGGCGTCGAGCGCATGCAGATCGTCGCTGCCGCCCACATGCTGGTCGCCAATGAAAATCTGCGGCACGGTGGTGCGCCCGCCGGCGCGATCAATCATTGTCGCCCGCTGCTCCGGGTGTTGCAGGATGTCGATCTCCTCGAACGTCGCCCCCCTGGCGTTCAGCAGCTGTTTGGCCGCGTGGCAGTAGGGGCAGGTGGATTTGGTGTAGATGGTGATGTGCGGCACCGGTAACTCCATGCAACCGTCGTAAAGCTGTCCAGGTTCATTATATGGCGCGCCGCGCCGCCGCCGTCACCCATCTGACCGGCCATGTTCAGACCTGCCGGTTTCATCCGGCGCGGACCACCAGGGCAAAGGTGAGCACGTCCACCTGCGCCGCGCCGGCCTTCAGCAGCGCCCGCGTCGCCGCGGCGGCGGTGGCTCCCGAGGTCATCACGTCGTCCACCAGCAACACCCGCTTGCCCACGATCCGGTCGCGGGCGCCGGGCGCCACGGCGAACGCCCCCCGCAGATTGCTGGCCCGCGCCGTGCGCGTCAGCCCCACCTGCGGCGCCGTGCGGCGCACGCGGCGCAGGATGTCGGGAATCGCTGGCGGCCCGCCATGCCGGCTCACCGCCGCCGCCAGCGCCGCCGCCTGGTTGAAGCGCCGGCTCCACAGGCGCGTCCGGTGCAGGGGCGTCGGCGTCAACAGGTCCGCCTCCGCCAGCAACCCCGCGCCGGCGGTCGCCATCATCCGTCCCAGCAAATGGGCGATGTCGGGGCGGTCGCCGAACTTCATCGCGTGCACCAGATCGCGCGCCACCCCGTCATAACGCACCGCCGCGCGGGCCCTGCCCCAGGGCGGCGGATCGGCGATGGCCGCCGGCGACACAACGCCCGCGCCGGGATCCGTGGCGAACGGCGCGCCGAGGCGCTCACAACAGGGCCGGGTGATGAAGCCGAGGCTGCGCCAGCAGGCCGGGCACAGGGCGTGCGGCGCGCTGATCGCCTGGCTGCAATGCAGGCAGATGGGGGGGTACAGCATATTGAGGCCGGCGCGACGGGCCCCGGCGAACAGCGCCGGCAATCGCCGCCACGCCGGCAGGCGCGCCTGGCCGTTGTCATCGGGGGCGTCTTGAGGAGCATATGGGGCAGCATATTGGGCTTCCCTCATCGGGGCGGCTCCCTGCTTTGACCGTGGACCGCCACGCGCCATATAAGCGGCATCATAAATGGCCGCCGCGCAGGTTGAAGCGGATTTCACGCCATCTGCGGGGCAAGCGCCGGCAGCCGCCGGAGCCGGAAGCCCGGAACAGGAAAGCCGCATGTCCGTTCCCGATACGCCCCGGGGCGCCGCCGCGCCGCTGGTTTTCGACCGCCCGCTGGCGCGCCGTTATCTTGAGCGCGCCGCCAGGGCGGGGCTGGCGGATTTTCTGGTCGACCGGGTGGCGGAAGACCTCGATCTGCGCCTGTCGGCGATCAAACGCGACTTTTCCTGCGCCCTTGATCTCGGCGGGCCGGGCGAGCAGGTGCGCGACGTGTTACGCCGGCGCGGCGTCGCGCGGGTGGTGCGCGCGCCCGTTGGCCGGGGGCTTGGCGGCGACGTGGTGGTTGATGAGGAGGCGCTGCCGTTCGCGCCTGAATCCTTTGATCTGATCGTCGGCGTGCTGTCATTGCAGGGCGTCAACGATCTGCCGGGAGCCATGGCGCAGATACGCCGGGCGCTGAAGCCGGACGGCCTGTTCATCGGCTGTCTCCCCGGCGGCGCCACGCTCACGGAACTGCGCCAGGCGTTTACCCAGGCGGAGGCGGAGACCACCGGCGGCGTCAGCCCGCGCGTGGCGCCCTTCGCCGACGTGCGTGACATGGGCGCCCTGCTGCAACGCGCCGGCTTCGCCCTGCCCGTCGCCGACCTGGAAAGCCTGACGGTGCGCTATGGCCACCCGCTGCGCCTCGCCGCCGACCTGCGCGCCATGGGCGCCGGCAACGCTTTGGTCGATCGCCTGCGCAAACCCCTGCGCCGCAACACGCTGATGCGCATGGCCGACGTGTATCTGCAACGCTTCGCCGATGCGGACGGGCGGGTGCGCGCCACCTTCGAGCTGGTGTGGATGTCCGGCTGGGCTCCGCATGAGAGCCAGCAGAAGCCGCTGCGGCCAGGCTCCGCCAAGGCCCGCCTCATCGACGCCCTGAAGGTGGACGCGGACGCCATGGCGGCGGTTCCGCGCCGCAAGGGCTGACAGGACCTTTCCGCGCCGATGGAATTCGCCCCCCTGGCGGGAAAAATGATCCACGGGCGGATGACATCGCCGCCAATTGGGGCCAGGCTTGCCGGACGCTGCCAGAACCGGTCGCGGGGCAACATCGCCCACGCGCCGCGCCTCCAGCGAAGCGGAGCCTGGCCGCGCCGCGACGCCCGGCCCGGATGCTCCGACAGATGACGCTGGAGCGGTGGGCCTGGGCCGGTTGGGCGCGGGGCCATGGGCGCTCCTGCATGACGGGAGCCGCCGCCATGAAACCGTTCACATTCGACACCGCGCATTCCATCGTTTTCGGGGCTGGCGTTTCAGGGCGCATTGGCGAACTGGCGCTGCAGCGGCTTTGCGGGCCGGCTTCTGGCGAAGCGGTTTCTGACGGCGCCGACGCCCGGGTGTTGCTGGTGACGGACCAGGGCGTCGTCGCCGCGCACCTGCTCGACCCGGCGTTGCGATCCCTGCGCGCCGCCGGCCTTGCGACAGAGGTGTTCGATGGCGTCGTCGCCGATCCGCCCGAGGCGGTGGTGCTGGCCGCCGTGGCGCAGGCCCGGGCCATGCGGGCCACGGCGGTGATCGGCTTCGGCGGCGGTTCGCCCATGGATACGGCCAAGCTGGTGGCGCTGCTGGCGCGAACCGGCGCGGCGCTGGGCGATATCTACGGCGTCAGCAAGGCCGCCGGGCCGCGTTTGCCATTGATGCTGGTTCCGACCACGGCGGGCACGGGCTCGGAAGTGACGCCGGTGGCGGTGGTCACCACCAGCGCCCGGGAAAAACAGGGCGTGGTGTCGCCGTTGCTGCTGCCGGACGTGGCGCTGCTCGATCCGGAGCTGACCTATGGCCTGCCGCACCATGTCACCGCCGCCACCGGCGTCGACGCCATGGTGCACGCCATCGAGGCGCACGAATCGCTCAACCCCAACAACAACCCGCTGTCCCGGCTGCTGGCCCGCGAGGCGCTGCGCCTGCTTGGCGACGGCATTCGCTCCGCCGTGCGCGAGGGCACCCACCCGGAGGCGCGCTGCCAGATGATGCTGGGCGCCATGCTGGCCGGCCAGGCCTTCGCCAATTCGCCGGTCGCCGCCGTGCATGCGCTGGCCTATCCGGTCGGGGCGCACTTCCACGTGGCGCATGGCCTGTCGAACGCGCTGGTGCTGCCGCACGTGCTGCGCTTCAACTGCGAAACCGACGGCGGCGCCTATGCCGGGGTCGCGCCGGCCCTGCCCGTGCTGGCGCGCGACGCCATGAAGCAGACCCGGCTGCTGGTCAACAATCCGCGCCCGCTGTCGGAGGCCGACGCCCTGGGGATCTACGAGGCGGCCTGGTAGGACGCCGGCGTAGCGCAACCCAGGCATGTTCATGCGGCGGCCGGACGCCCCGTTCGACCAAAGACCCATGCGCCGGAAGCGGAAGCCGCAAGGCGCGCGACTTGCGGGAATGGTTGCGACTCCCTTATAGAACACTATCAGAACGGGCGGCGAACAACGCCGTCTTTCGTCCACTCCGCGCGACTGGTCCCCGGTGGCGGAACGTGCCGGAAATCCGGCCTGAGCGAGGTGCTTGCTGATGCGAGGCGCTCTTGGCGGCCCACGCGTGCTTCTGCGCCGTCTCCGCGAGGTGATGGCGGAGACAGTCAGCGCCCAGGAGAAACTCGACCGCATCGTCGTTCTGATCGCCAGCAACATGGTGGCCGAGGTTTGCTCGGTCTATGTGCTCCGCGCCGACGGCAACCTGGAGCTGTACGCGACGGAAGGCCTCAAGCGCGAGGCCGTGCACCGCACCATCATCAATTCCGATGAGGGCCTCGTCGGCCTGATCGCCGCCAGCGCCGAACCGCTGGCCCTTTCCGACGCCCAGAGCCACGAGGCGTTCTCCTACAAGCCGGAGACGGGCGAGGAAATCTATCACTCGTTCCTTGGCGTGCCGATCCTGCGCGCCGGCAACACCCTTGGCGTGCTGGTGGTGCAGAACCGCGCCTACCGCATCTACACCGAAGAAGAAATCGAGGCGCTGCAGACCACCACCATGGTCATCGCCGAAATGGTGGCCTCGGGCGATCTGCAAACCCTGGTGGAGCCTGGCCAGGACATCGCCATCCGCCGCTCGCTGGCCCAGCGCGGCGCCTCCCTGTCGGAGGGCATTGGCCTTGGCTACGTGGTGCTGCATGAGCCGCGCGTGGTGGTGCAGAAGCTGATCGCCGACGACGTCGCCGGAGAACTGGCGCGCATCGACGGCGCCATCACCAGCCTCAGGGCGCGCATCGACAACCTGCTGGCGCGCGGCGACGTCGCCCATAGCGGCGAGCACCGCGACGTGCTCGAAACCGTGCGGATGTTCGCCAATGACCAGGGCTGGCTGCGGCGGATACGCGAGGCCATCCACACCGGCCTGACGGCGGAGGGCGCGGTCGAGCGCGTGCAGTCCGACACGCGCGCCCGCATCCTGCGCCAGACCGACCCTTACCTGCGCGAGCGCCTGCACGACCTGGACGAACTGGCCAACCGGCTGCTGCATGAACTGTCAGGCGCCAATTTCACCGCGGCGCGCGAGGAACTGCCGGACAACGCCATTCTCGTGGCGCGCTCCATGGGGCCGGCGGCGCTGCTCGACTATGATCGCTCGCGCCTGCGCGGCCTGGTGCTGGAAGAAGGCGGCAAGACCAGCCATATCGCCATCGTCGCCCGGGCGCTGGGCATTCCGGCGGTCAGCGAGATCGACAACATCGTCTCACTTGTCGAAGCGGGCGACGCCATCATCGTCGACGGCGTCGCCGGCGAAGTCCAGATCCGCCCGCAGCCCAATGTAGAGGCCGCCTATGCGGAAAAGGCCCGGCTGCGCGCCCGCGCCCAGGCCAAATACAAGCGCCTGCGCAAGCTGCCCTCCACCTCGAAGGACGGGGTGCACGTCCGGCTGAACATCAACGCAGGCCTGCTGGTCGACATGCCGCATCTGGCCGAATCCGGCGCGGCGGGCGTCGGGCTGTTCCGCACCGAACTGCAGTTCATGGTGGCGGAAAAGCTGCCCTCCACCACCGAGCAGCAGATGCTTTACGAGCAGGTGCTGCAGGGCGCGGGTGAAGCGCCGGTGACGTTCCGCACCCTGGACATCGGCGGCGACAAGGTGCTGCCCTACATGGAGCGCGTCGAGGAGGAGAACCCGGCCCTCGGCTGGCGCGCCATCCGCATCGCCCTGGACCGGCCGGCGCTGTTGCGGGCCCAGATGCGCGCCCTGCTGCGCGCCGCCGCCGGTCGCTCGCTGCGCGTCATGTTCCCGATGGTGGCGACCGTCGACGAGTTTCTGCGCGCCCGCGCCCTGGTGGCGCGCGAGCGGGCCTACCTGAAGCGGCATGGTCACGCCGTTCCGGCGGAGGTCCGGCTCGGCGTCATGGTCGAGGTGCCGTCGTTGCTGTTCCAGCTTGAAGAAATCTGCGCCGAGGCCGATTTCATCTCCGTGGGCTCGAACGACCTGATGCAGTTCCTGTTCGCGGCTGACCGCGAAAACCGCCACGTGGCTGGCCGTTTCGATCCGCTCGGCCCGGCCGCGCTGCGCGCCTTGCGGCATATCGCTCACACCGCTGCCCGTCACAATTGTCCGGCCACGGTGTGCGGCGAGATGTCGGGGCTGCCGCTGGAGGCCATGACGCTGGTGGGCCTCGGCTTCCGCGCCCTGTCGATGCCCCCCGCCTCCGTGGGGCCGGTGAAAGCCATGCTGCTGGCCCTGGACGTGGCGCCGCTGACGGCCTTCCTCGACGAAGCCCTGCGCTGCGATGGCCAGCTTGAGACGCTGCGGCCGCGGCTGGAGGCGTTTGCCGAAGCCAACTGCATTCCGGTATGAACCGCGGCGCCCCTGTCGTGCGCGGCGCCGGCCCTGAAACTGACGGCTTTTCACCGGCCGCGCTTTCTGCCATTGCGAAGCGATGAACGGATTCAGGCCTCCCGAGGACCGGCTGGACGCGATTCTCGCGCGTCACGCCCAGTTGAACGCGACCCTGGCTGAGGGACCGGACGGCGCCACGTTCGCGCGCGTTTCGCGTGAGCTGGCGGCGCTTGAACCCGTCGCCGCGGCCATCGCCGCATATCAGGGCGCCCGCGACAATCTCGCGGATCTTCAGGCCGTGCTGGACGATCCCGCCTCCGACGCCGACCTGAAGGCGCTGGCCCAGGACGAAATCGCCGGCGCGGAGGACGCGCTGGAGCGCCTGTCGCACGAGGTGCGGCTGATGTTGCTGCCGCGCGACGAGGCGGATGAAAAATCGGCCATTCTGGAAATTCGGGCCGGAACCGGCGGCGACGAAGCCTCGCTGTTCGCCGGCGACCTGTTCGGCATGTACAGCCGCTACGCCGCCCTGAAAGGCTGGACGGTGGAGGCCCTGTCAGTAAGCGAGGGCGTGGTCGGCGGTTACAAGGAAATCATCGCCGAAGTGCGCGGCGCCGGCGTCTTCGCCAGGCTGAAATTCGAATCAGGCGTTCACCGCGTGCAGCGGGTGCCGGCGACGGAAAGCTCCGGCCGCATCCATACCTCGGCGGCGACGGTGGCGGTGCTGCCGGAGGCGGAGGACGTCGACGTGGACATTGACGAAAGCGATCTGCGCATCGAGACCATGCGGGCGGGCGGCGCCGGCGGCCAGCACGTCAACAAGACCGAATCCGCCATCCGCATCACTCACTTGCCAACAGGCACGGTGGTGCATGTGCAGGAGGAGCGCTCGCAGCATCGCAACCGGGCGAAAGCCATGAGCCTGCTGCGCGCCCGGCTGCACGACGCCGAGCGCGGCCGCAAGGACGCCGAGCGCGCCGCCGACCGGCGCTCCCAGGTTGGCTCCGGCGACCGTTCCGAACGGATCCGCACCTATAATTTCCCGCAAGGGCGTGTGACCGATCATCGCATCGGCCTGACGCTCTACAAGCTGGATGAAGTGATCGCCGGCGCCGCGCTTGATGAACTGGTGGACGCCCTGACGGCCGCCCGCCAGGCCGAATTGCTGGCCTCGGATGACGCTCCGTGAGCAGCCCTGTCGCCAATGACCGGGCGCGTGAAGCCCTGGCGATGTTCGACGCTTTGCCGGCTGGCTCCGGCCGTGGCGCAACCCTGACGGCGCTGGGCAAGGCCCTGGCCTTTCCCGACGCGGGCGAAGGCGCCCGCATCGCCCGCATCCTGTTTGCCGGCGTGCTTGGCCTTGAACTGGTCCAGGTCGTCGCCAGTCCTGAAACGCCCCTGTCCGGTGATGAACGGGCGCGGCTGCGCGCGGCGGCGGCCCGTTGCCTGGCGGGCGAGCCGCCGGGGCGGGTGCTGGGCAGGCGGGCGTTCTGGGGCATGGAGTTCCGGCTTGGCCCGGAGACGCTTGAGCCGCGCCCGGACACGGAAACCCTGGTGGAAACCGCGCTCGCGCGCCTCGGCGCGGGGCAGGCCGGCCAGCCGTTGCGGCTGCTTGATCTGGGGACCGGCTCGGGCTGCATCCTGATCGCCCTGCTCAACGAACTGCCACGGGCGTTTGGCGTCGGCGTCGACCTGGCTCCAGGGGCGGCGATGATCGCCCGCGACAACGCCCGCGACAACGATGTCGGCGACCGCAGCGCTTTTGTGACGGGCGACTGGGCGACGGCCATCGGCGCAGCCCCGTTCGATCTGGTCGTCTCCAACCCGCCCTATATCGAAAGCCGCGCCCTCGCCGGGCTCGACGCCAGGGTGCGCCTGCACGATCCGGTTCTGGCGCTCGACGGCGGCCCCGACGGGCTTGCGCCCTACCGGCTGCTGGCGCCGGAGGCGATGCGGCTGCTGCGCCCGGGCGGCGTGGCGGCCTTCGAGGTTGGCGCCGGCCAGGCGGCTGATGTCGCGGCGTTGATGCGCGCCGCCGGCTTTGCCGCGACGCAGGTTACGGCGGATCTGGCAGGCGTGATGCGGGTGGTTTCTGGCGCCAGGCCTTGAGCGGCAAGGACGATGATCCTGAATTTCTGCTTGGCGATGGCGAACGAAACAGGTAATGTACCCGACATACGACGTGATTTGAGCCTGTGATCTGGCGCTTCGGAGGGAGAAGCGGCCTTACGGGCGCGTCGATCGGCCGTACCTCCCCGGCGTCTTTCCTGCCAGATCAGCGTCTGGCCGTCGGAAAGGTCCCAGGATTCAGATTGTTGGAGTTTGGTCTGGTCACCCGGATCCCGGGTCTGGACCAGTTGCGCTCTGACAGCGGCCGATGGACGATTACGGAAGCATCCGCAGACCAGAGCATTTGAACGCGAAAGAAACCAGTTCGCGGACGGGAATGCGCCAGGCGGGAACAAGCCTGGTCTGGCGTCTGTCCGGGCGATTGCCGGTCAGGGACCGGCTTCGTTTCGGGGACCCGCCGGCGGCCGGATGCGCGCCGTCATCAGTTGATCACCTGAGCAAGGGGTATCGGCTTCTCCGCAGAGAGGCGCCCTGTAGCTCGCTGTGGATGTTGATCCCGGCCGTCCAGCGCGCGAAGCCGGCGCGGATCGGAAAGTAGTGCAAGACAATGGCTTCACATGAGAGACAGATGAGACCAGGTCAGAACAGGCGCGTGCGGGGACGGAATAACCGCAAGGGCCCCAACCCCCTGACGCGCAGCTACGAGTCCAACGGACCGGATGTGAAGATCAGGGGCACTGCCCAGCATATTGCCGAGAAATATGCGCAGCTGGCCCGCGACGCGCAGGTCACCGGCGATCCTGTCGCCTCCGAGAATTATCTGCAGCACGCGGAGCACTACTTCCGCATTATCGCGGCGGCCCAGGCGCAGTTCCAGCAGGCCTA
>Ga0182737_1001226_pt1 | contig 26481 bp, 30 predicted proteins | sample eDN5th30CBELigOP_FD_128878 | JGI IMG/M metagenome (GOLD analysis project Ga0182737, IMG submission 128878) | Enriched Organic Plus compost microbial communities from Emeryville, California, USA - eDNA 5th pass 30_C BE-Lig OP (version 2) (version 2) ... | reverse complement strand
GTCGTAATAGCCCGAGCGGGACACCTTCAGAACCCGGCAGGCCACCGCGACGTCGAACCCGTCGTCGGCGAGCTCACGGACCAGCCGGAACCCTATTTTGGGAGCACGTTCTCCCGCGCGAAATACGCCGAGGCGCGTTTGAGGATCTCGATCTCGGTCTCCAACACCCGGTTCTTGCGACGCAACTCGACCAGCTCACGCTTCTCCGCCGACGACAGGCCCTCCTTGACGCCCGAGTCAACCGCGGCCTGATCCATCCACCGACGCAGACACGACTCACTGATCCCCAGATTCCTCGCGACCTGGGCCACAGGCTCACCGGCATCGACCAAACCCAGGGCTCGGCGCCGGAACTCCGGCGACTTCGCTGCAGGCATGTTGGACTCCTTCTCCGAGACGATCATCGCCTCAAGTCAGGTGTCCGGAAAAGCGGGTCAGGCTCCCCGTCACGCAAGACGCAGAAGGCGCCTCAACCACGCAACCTCACCCAGCCGAGACACCATACAGTCGCAACCCCACGAACCAAACGACTCGCGACCCCGCACTTCCGGACTCGCGACCGAGCACTCTGTGACTCGCCACCGGGCACTTCCCGACTCGCCACCACGCACTTTGTGACTCGCGAGCGCCAACCAGTGACTCCTCACCACCAACAAGTGACTCGTCAGCGGACAGCGACGGACGCCCGGCTCAGGAGCCGATGACCCGCGAGGCGAGCCAGGCGATGTCGGCGGCGGCGTCGGCGGGCGGCTTGCCCGGACGGGTCAGGTGCGACAGCACCAGCCGGATGACGACCTCGACCGCGATCTCGAGCTCGGCGCCGGAGATCGGCAATGGTGCGAACTGCTCGACGATCAGGTCATGAACGGCCGTGGACGCCAGGTCCACGATCTGGCCGGACTCGGTGGTCAGCAACATCAGGAAGTCCGTGTCGGCATCCTCGGTCAGCGGCCCGGCGATGCTGCGGATGATGACGCTGGTCTCGGCGTAGCGCAGTACGTTCTCGCAGGCGGTCCGCAGCCCTGTGACGAGGTCGTCGGCACCGACCAGTGCCTCACGCGCCACATCGAGGAATCGGACGGTCTCGGTCAGCGCGAGCTGTTGGGCCAGGCCGTGCTTGGTGCCGAACTCGTTGTAGACGGTCTGCCGGCTGACGCCGGCAGCCTGGGCGACCCGGGACATCGTGACCGACCCCCACCCGTCGGCCTCGGTCAGCTCATAGGCCGCGTCGAGGAGCCGATCCCGGGTGGGGGCGGTCATGTCGATGGTCATCGACTCACAGCTCGACCATGATGAAATCGGCCTTGGCGGCACCGCAGTCCGGGCACGTCCAGTCGTCGGGAATGTCGTCCCACTTGGTGCCTGGCGGGATGTCCTCCTCAGGCCAGCCCTCGGCCTCGTCGTAGATGAACCCGCACTGCTGGCATTGGAACCGCTTCACTGATCTACTCCCGTTCCTTGTTCGACGGCCTGCGCGGCACGCGTCTCCATACTGATGACCTCGCCGTCCTGATCGTTGCGCACGAACTGCTCGATCGGCAGGAAGTCGACCTGTTCACGGACGCCGCAGTCCGGGCACGTCCAGTCCGGATCGATGTCCGCGAACGCCGTTCCAGCCGGCCACCCCTCTCGAGGATGGCCCTTCTCCTCGTCGTACACGTACTCGCAGTTCGGGCAGATGTATTGCGCACCCATGTCACACTCCGGCTTCGATGGTCGATGCCGTGCCATGGTTTCCGTAACGTCGCTGGTACTTGGCCGCGACGCGCGGATGGAGATTGGCACGCTCGAGGTCGCCGTCGAGGTGGTCGAGCACCCGGCGGTCCATGACCTTGCGCCACACCGGCGGCAGCCAGGTCAGCACGATCATGCCGGCGTAGCCCGTGGGAAGCGCCGGAGCCTCCTTGAAGTCGCGCAGGGCCTGATAGCGGCGGGTCGGGTTGGCGTGGTGGTCGCTGTGGCGCTGCAGGTGGTACAGCAGCACGTTGGTGCCGATGTTGTTGCTGTTCCAGCTGTGCGCCGGACGCACACGTTCGTACCGGCCGGACTCGAGCTTGGCCCGCTTCATGCCGTAGTGCTCCAGGAAGTTGACCGATTCCAGCAGCCAGATACCCACGACGCCCTGGAGCACCAGGTACGGCAGGATCTCGACGCCGAATGCGATGGTCAGTGCGCCCCACAGCACGACCGAGAACGCCCAGGCGTTGATCAGGTCGTTCTTCAGGGTCCAGGGCTTCTTGCCCAGCCGGGCGAGGCGCTTCTTCTCCAGCCCCCAGGCACTGCGCAGGCTGCCTGACACGGTGCGGGGCATGAACTCCCACACCGTCTCACCCAGGCGGCCGGACGCGGGGTCTTCCGGGGTGGCGACGCGGACGTGGTGCCCGCGGTTGTGCTCGATGTAGAAGTGGCCGTAGAAGGTCTGGGCCAGGGCGATCCGCGCGAACCAGCGCTCGAGCTCCTCCTTCTTATGGCCCAGCTCGTGCGCCGTGTTGATGCCGATGCCGGCGACCATGCCCAGGCCGAGGGCCAGGCCGATCTTCTGCGCGACGGTCAGCGGGTCCTCGATGCCGGGCAGCGTCCCTCCGCCGAGCAGGTAGGCCCCCCAGATGAAGCCGGCCAGCTGGAGCGGGATGAAGGCGAACGTGACCCAGCGGTAGTAGCGGTCCTCCTCGAGCGCCTCGAGCACCTCGTCGGGCGGATTGTCGGGGTCGAGGCCCGCGATCAGGTCGAACAGCGGGATCAGCACGAACACGAACACGGGGCCGAAGTACCAGGCCAGCGTGGAGTCGGTCCATGCGTACAGACCCCACATGACCATGGGGATCAGCGGGATCACGGCTCCGAGGATCCACATGTAGCGCTTGCGGTCGGTCCACTCGATGACGCGGCCGTCGACGGTTGCCTGAACGGTCATAACATCCCACCTCCTGGTCGGGTTTACAAAACCATAGGAAATGTAAAGCCTTCCGTCAAGAGGTGCGCGCAGGTGTCGCCCCGGGACCACGGGTCCCGGGGCGACGGGCGGGCCGGGTGCCGGGTGGGAAACTGCTCGGCTTCGGCGACCGCCCACCGCGCCTACCGAGCACCGAGGGGACCCGGCAGGCGCGGTGGTCTAGTGGAAGGTCTCGATCGCACGCATGATGCCGGGCGCGAGAACGACGATGAACAGCACCGGGAAGATACAGAGCATGAGGGGACCGAGCAGCTTGACCGACACCTGCCCGGCCTTGGCCTCCGCGCGCAGCTTGCGCTTCGTCCGCATCTCCTTGGACTGGATGCGCACCATGCTGGAGATGGACGAGCCATGCTCCTCGGCCTGCATGATGCCGCGGATGAACTGGTGCACATCCTGATTGGCCGTGCGCGTCTGCAGCGCCTCGTAGGCGGCCCGGCGCGACATCCCGAGCCGGATGTCCTGCACGGTCCGCACGAACTCGTCGGCGAGCGGACCCTCGGCCGCCTCGGCCGTCTTGCCGAGTGCCGCCTCGAAACCAAGGCCGGCCTCGATCGAGATCACCATCTTGTCGAGCAGATCGGGCAGCTCTCGCTGCATCTGCTCCTGACGCTCCTGCGCCCTGCTCTTGAGCAGCAGGTCGGGAACGAAGTAGCCGACGACGAGCGCGGCCACCCCGATGCACACCTTCAGCAGCGAGGTGTTCACCAGCACCATCGGCGCCACGAACACCAGAAGAGCCACCGGGATCAGGATCTTGGCCAGCACGATATTGCGGAACGACCAGCCTGCGGGATGCCCCGCCAGCACGAGGCGATGCTCGATCCCGCTGACCATCGACGGCGTGACCACGAATCTGGCTGCGTCCTCGGGCCTGTCGAGTTGCCGGATCCGGCGCCTCTCGCTCTTCTTCTCGGCCGGCTCGCCCCCGTCGAGCAGCCGGGACCTGATCGCCTTGTCGGGCACCGTCACCAGACCCATCGAGACCAACAGGGCCCCCATCGCCGCGAACATCAGCACCACTCCGAGCAGCATCATCGTGGCCCCTCCTAGACCTTGAAGTTCACGATCGCGCGCATCCAGAAGAACGCGGCGACATACAGGGCCGACGACACCACGAGAAGGAACCGGCCGACCGCCGTGATGAACAACGGATCCATATAGCCCGGGTTCAGCACCGAGTACGCCACGCCCAACGCGATCGGCAGCGCCATCAGGACCCAGGCCGATGCCTTGCCCTCCGAGGCGTTGGCGCGGATCTTCTCCCTGATCTCGGCCCGTTCACGGATCGTCTCGGCCACCGTGTCGATGATGTCGTTCAGGTTGCCGCCGGCGTCACGCTGCACCTGGACCGCACCGGCGAACCACTCCAGGTCCTCGCTCTCCATACGATCGGCCGACTCCCGCATCGCTTCGACCAGGTCCCGGCCCAGTCGGTTCTCGTTGATGATGCGCGTCATCTCCTCGGCCATCGGCGAGACGGCGTCGGCCGCGACCGAGGACAACGCCATCGGCAGGCTCTGCCCCGCACGCAAGGCCGATGCGACGACGCGCAGGGTCGGATCGAGTTGCTGGGCGAACGCACGGCGGCGACGGTTGGTCCGGACCCGGAGCGTGACCTTGGCCAACAAGGGGGCCAAGAGGGCCAGGAGCACGCCCTCCACCGGCGACCGGCCCAGCAGTGTGCCGGCCAGGAACATCACGATCGCAGCCCCCGCCACCCAGGTCACCACGACCCCGAGCGGCCGCCTCACATCCGCCAGCTCGAGCTCGGAGGCCCGGAACGGCACCCAGCCACGACTCTTGAGGACGCGGTCCACGCCCGTGACGAGCGACCGGTACAAGGTCCGCCACAGCGGCTCGGTCCGAGCTGCCGTTCCGGCCAGGCGACGCTTGGCGACCCGCTGGACGGGATCGGCGAACAGCGCTTGCGCGAGCAGCGCGACCGCGGCCATCAGGAACGCGGCGCCCACGACGAACGCGGTCATGCGGATCCACCCCCCGATGCGCGAACGACGCTGAAGTTGCCCACGTCGAAACCGATGCCCAGCTCCTCGAACCGATCCGAGAACCTCGGGCGCACACCCGTCGGCTGCTGGACGCCACGGAACCGGCCGTGTTCATCGACGCCGGCCGAGAAGTCGAACAGGAACGCATCCTGAAGCGTCACGACCTCGCCCTCCATCCCGAGCACCTCCGTCACGTGCGTGACGCGACGGGTCCCGTCACGGAGGCGCTGGATCTGCACGATCAGATCGACCGCGGAGGCGATCTGCTCACGGATCGCTCGCAGCGGCAGGTCCATACCCGCCATCAGGACGAGCGTCTCCAGTCGGGCGATGCAGTCGCGAGGCGCGTTCGCGTGCAAGGTGCTGAGCGAACCGTCATGGCCGGTGTTCATCGCCTGGAGCATGTCGAGCGCCTCGCCCGAGCGACACTCACCGACCACGATGCGATCGGGTCGCATGCGCAGCGAGTTGCGGACCAGGTCGCGGATCGTGACCTCGCCCGATCCCTCGATGTTCGCCGGCCGAGACTCGAGCTGTACCACGTGGTCCTGCTGCAGCTTGAGCTCGATCGCGTCCTCGATCGTCACGATCCGCTCGTCGTCGGGAATGAAGCTGGACAACACGTTCAGCAGGGTCGTCTTGCCGGTGCCGGTGCCGCCGCTCACCAGGATGTTCAGTCGAGCCTCGACGGCCGCCCGCAACAGCTCGGCGATCTGCGGAGTCATCGAGCCGTACTCGATCAGATCGTCGACCGTCAGGGGCGTCTCGGAGAACTTGCGGATCGTCAGCGACGAACCGCGTACCGCCAGCGGAGGCACGACCGCGTTGACACGCGATCCGTCCTGCAGGCGCGCATCGACCATGGGCGACGACTCGTCGATCCGGCGCCCGACCTTGCTCACGATGCGCTCGATGGCCCGGCGCAGGTGCTGTTCGGAGGCGAAGCGCAGGTGGCTCAGGGTGATCTTGCCGTCGCGCTCGACGTAGATCGTGTCGTGGCCGTTGACCATGATCTCGGTGACGCTGGTGTCCTCGAGCACGCGCTGCAGGGGGCCGAGCCCCAGTGCGTCGTCCTCGATGTCCTGGATCAGCCGCGCCCGCTCCTCCTGGGTCAACAAGAGTTGTTCGTCGTCGATGATCTGGACCAATTCCTCGCGCACGTACTCGTGCAGCTCGTCCTCGGTGACCCCCGAGTCGTTGATCCGCGTCCCGAGGCGCTTGAACAGCTCTTCGACAGACCTGGCCTTGACCGCGGCCAGCGCGTCGGTGACCTTCAAGGCAGGTGGCGTGACGTCCTCGCTGCGCCGCATCGTCGGAGCGGCACCCGATGCGATGGACTGCAGCTCGGCGCGGTCGCGAGCCGTGGCGAGGCGATCGCTCAGACTCATCACGCCACCTCCTGACGCTTGTGCTTGTTGTCAGGCGGCACATCACGCACGAGACGATCGACCAGTCCGGCGACGGCCTTGACGAAGGGCCCGCCCTTCTTGCGGCCCTTCAGCATCAGGGGCTGCCCATGATTCGACGCCAGCTGGACCTCCGGTGCCCGCGGTATCACGGACTCGACCGGGAGACCGATGACCGCCTCGACGTCCTTGACCTTCAGACCCGACTGCCGATCGGCCAGGTTGAGCGCCAGGACCCGCGAAGCCGGGAGGAGACCCAGCTGGTTCAGCAGTTCGACCTCCTTGCGCACTCCGCGCACGCACGAGACGTCCATCGTCGAGACCAGGATCGCGTCGTCGGTCACCTCGAGCGCGGCCAGTGTCGGCTCGTCGAGCCCGGCGGCCGTGTCGACCACGACCCACGAGAACTGACTCACCAGCTGCTCGAGCAGGCGCTTGATCTGAGCCCCGTTGACGTGTTCGTTGGCGGCCGGCGAGTCGGCACCGCACAGCACATGGAAGCCCGCCGGATGGACGCTCAGCAGCGTCTTCAGCACCAAGGTGTCCGCCGCGGCGTCGGCCCCGAGCGCATCCTCCATCGTGCTCGCCGGGTTGATGTCGAGCACGGAGGCCACGTCGCCGAACTGCAGGTCGAGGTCCACCAGGACGACGTCCATCGGATGATCCTCGGCCAGGCCGATCGCCAGATTCGTCGAGATGCTGGTCTTGCCGACACCGCCCTTGGGCGAGATCACGGTGACGACTCGGCTCACTTCCGGCGTCACGCCCTGCTTTCCTCCGGGCAGCGCGCCCGGGGGTGGCGGCGGCAGATCCACGGTGCGGTGCTGTTCGGCACGCCGCAGTACATCGACCAGGTGGGTGTCGGGCGCCACCAGCGGAACGATGTCGCGGATCCCTGCCCGCATCGCCTCGATGACGTCCGCCGCTGGCAGATCGCCCACATACACCAGGTCGATCGACGGATACCGTTCGTCGGCGGCCCGTGCGATCTCCAGCACCTGGTCCAGAGCGAGATCCTGGCCGAAGAAGATCAGATCGGGCAGAGCCTGCGGGTCCAGGCTCCGCATGAGATCGAACCGGCCCGATTCGATCGTGTCCTGCGGCAGGGCGACGACCTGAGTCCCGGGCAGCACGTTCACTCGGGCGATGAACTCCGCGGCGCCCGCCAGGATCAGCGCCCGGGTCATCGCACGGCCGCCGTCGGGTCGATGAGGCTGTCGCCGCCCTGATCGGTGTCGGCGTTCTGCAGGGTCAACCAGATCTTGCCGTACTCCATGGCGTTGACGATCATGGTGGCGTCCTTGGTCTTGACCGCGACCGTCACCAGCGACCCGGTCGCCGACTCGGCGTTCAGGACGGCCGACGAGCGGGTGACGACGACATCCTTCGCGACCATCTTGGACACGTTCGTCTTGCCGTCGATCGACTGATAGCTCGCGATCACACCGACGTGGTCACCGGCCTTGACCTGCGAACCGACGGTGCGCTGTCCGTCCAGCGAGATCGTCACCTCCTGATAGCCGGCCGGTACATCGGTCTTGCCCTCGCCCCGGTCGCCCGGAGCGACCATCCGACTGGACAGCAGCACCTCACCCTTCGCGAGTGCGGCGTTGGTGGTCAGCCCCGACACATCGGCCAGATCGGTGACCGCGCCGTCCGGGACGGCGTCCTTCGGCAGCGAGGCGACCTCGGTGCTGGCAGCCAGGTCCGCGGCCTTGGTGCCCTGGGGCACCGCCTCGGTCACCCGCACGACCTTGACCAGTTCGGCCCCCTCGTACGCGCGGTCGTTGGCCCCTTGCGCCCACATGTACAGCACGCCCACGCCGAGCAGGGCGAGCGCGCCGGCCGCGACCGCGGCGATGACTCTCTTGTTCATGTCGATGGTTTCCCTTCATCGATCGTGGATGGATGGATCAGCGGGTCAGGCGGACATCGGACGCACCGAGGTTCACTCCCCCGGTGGAGTACGTGAAGTTCGGGTCACGGGTGAAGGTCTTGGTGAAGTAGCCGTGCAGCCCGTTGCACGCCAGCGACGCGGTCAGCGTGCCGATGCCCAGCAGGTTGGTCAGCAGCTGGCTGACGACGTTGAGCAGCTTCTCCAGCAGCGTGAACGTCTCGTTGACGATCGCGTACGGGTTGAGCGACCAGCTCGTGTTCGGGCAGCCCACGGCCGGATCCGGGTAGCCCGCAGGCGCACCGGGATACTTCCACCCCGTGACCGTGAACGGCGCGAATCCGACGATCTGGACACCGATCTTCGGCGGCAGCTCCAAACAGGTCAGGCTGCCCAGCTTCGTGCCGAGACCGACGCAGGTCGACAGCTTGAAACCGAGGCGGTTCTGCAGGGTCGAGGCCGGTTTGTAGACCGGCAACAGGATCGTCGAGCCGACGTGGACCGGCTTGTTCTGGCCGATCTTGCTGGCACACCCCGACGGGATGAACAAGGCGCTCTCCGCACCCGCCAGGAAGGTGCTCAGATCATTGCCGATCCGGACCTGGCACGAGTTCGTCTCCTCCCACGTGCCGGACAACAGGCCGGTGATGACGTGTTCGCCGGTCAGCCAGATGCCGCCCTTGAACGTCAGCAGCTGGGTGCCGTCGGTGTCGGTGCATGCGTCGGTGGACGACGTGCCGAGCATGTTCATCAGGCTGTCCAGCCGCAAGACGCTGAGCGTTCCGTTCAGCGGCGACAAGATGTTGCGCAGGCTCTGCAACGTGTCGGTGCGGATCGCCATGTGGTTCGCAGGATCAGCTTCGGTGGCGGTCCCCGCAGCGGCGCTGTTGTTCTTCCAGGTGCAGTAGCTGACACCGAGCGGCAGCACCGGATAGCCCTCGGTGGGAAATCCCCCGTTCCAACTCGCGCGAGCCGTCGCCGCCACGTCCTTGGACCGCACGCCGATCAGGCTCAGCAGCGGCGTGTCGATCGTCTTGGTCACGCTGACGTCGACCTGCGGTGCGGTGACGCTCGCGCTGACGCTTGCCCCGTCGATGTTCTGGGCGGCGACCGTCTGCGCGGTCGCGACCGGCGCTTCGCACGCCGCTTCCTTCTTGGCACACGCCACCGCGACCCGACGAGCCGCGGCATCGGCGGCGTGCTGAGCCTTGGTCGCCTGGTATTCGACATTGCCGATGTCCACGGCCAGCCCGACGGCTGCGACGAGCACCGTGATCGCCAGGCCCATGAACACGGCGCTGGCGCCGCGCTCGTCGCGCGGATGGTTCACCGCATGCATCATTCGCATCGGGCCACGCCCTTGCCGTTGATCGTGTAGCTGCCGAACAGGCCGCTGGGCGAGGTGCGCCCGGACGAGATCGTCACGGTCACCTGATTGTTCGTGGTGCTCGAGCACACGGTGCTCGAGCTGGGCGTCACGGTCGTGCCGGACGCGTTCTTCACCGTGACGCTGTAGGCGTGCGTGTCGCCGGAACCCTTCAGGTTCCCGACGAGCGTGTTCACCGACGCGTCCGGATCGATCGACAGGTCCCGCGCCACGAGGAATGCCCAGTGGTTGACCTCGCTCTGCTGCGAGTACCTCGTACCACCTTCGACGATCGCGAACAGGAACGCGACCAGGAGGGGGACGATCAGGGCGAACTCGACGGCGGCGGCACCACGTTCTCGTGATGCAGGCATGCACTCCCACCCATGCTGTGCCGAGTCTGTTCTAGGACTCCGCTGAGCCGGCTCCCTCGCGGTTCAGCAGATGAGGCACGGGGTGGGCCCGCAGATGCGAACCCACCCCCGCTCAGATGATCAGCCGAACGTGACCGTGTCGAGGAATGCGGTGAGCTTGGTGCCGAAAGCGGCGAGCAGCCCGACCAGCACGATCGACACGAGGCCGATGACCAGGGCGTACTCGACCGCAGTCGCACCCTTCTCCTCGCGACGCTCGGTCGACAGGACGGACAGGACATACGCGATTGCAGCGTTGAACATGGTGACTCCCTCAGTGTGTATTTATCGCCACCGAAGTGGCGCTCCCTACGAGGAACCATGAAGGACCGGACCGAGTGCGCAACAGACGCGAACGGATCATTCTCAATGATCCCAAAGGACTATTGCCAAGCGGTCGGCGTCACGCGCCGAGAAGGTCGTTGACGTGCGCGACGAGATCGTCCGCGTAGCCGGCGAAAGCGGCGCCCAGCCCCACCAACCCTGCGATCACCAGGAGGCTCACCACGCCGATGACCAGCGCATACTCGACCGCGGTGGCGCCCCGCTCCACTCGCACCGCCCTTCCGGCGCGACGACGAGACCATGACATGACGACCTCCCTCAGATCCCTCCCCCTTCTCACAGTAGGTCCGGTCGGTGCACCGGATGAGACGATCTGGCGACGGGCGACACCTTGAGGTGAGAGGAGGCGCCGATGAGCCTCATCACGACAGCCGTGGCCGCGGATCCGGGCGAGCCGCGCCCGGACGATCGTGCGCTGCTCGCTCGCGCCTGCGTGGGAGACAGGACGGCGTTCGGTGACCTGTACGACCGACACGTGCGCGCCGTCTACTGGCAGTCGCTGGGCGTCGTCGGCGATGCCGTGCTCGCCGAGGACGTCACGCAGGACGTGTTCATCACGTTCTGGCACAAGATCCGCGCGGTCCGCGTGGTCGACACCTCGGTGCTGCCGTGGTTGCTCGTGACCGCGCGGTTCCAGGGCCTCAACGCCCGCCGGCACCTGCAGCGAGAAAGGCTCCGGTCCGGTTCCCTGGACGACGAGCTTCGCGCCCTCGACGTCGGCCATGATCTGGTCGACGACACCGTTCTGCGCGGCGAGGTACAGGCCGAGATCGACAAGGCAGTCGCCGCCCTCTCCGGTCCGGACCGACGGGTGTACGAGCTGTGTCTCGACGGTGATCACTCGTACGAGTCGGCCGCCCGTGAACTCGGCGTCAGCCATGCCGCGGTCCGGAACCGCCTGTCCCGTGTCCGCAGCCGCCTGCGGGCCGACCTGCACGCCCTGAGGGAGCCGTCATGACGAATCTGCTCGATGAGGACCGCACGACCCGCATGCGGTCGACCGTGATGGCCGCCGTCGCCGACGACACTCGCCGGCGTGGCCAGAAGATGCGCCGCCGGCTGGGCGTCACCGCCGCTGCTGCGACGGTGCTGGTAGTCGGTACGGTCGGCACCTCCTTGGTGACCGCTCCCGGTGGCGGTGACGACGGCGGTGCCGACACCGCCATGAGCTCGTCCGCGGCGCAGGACTCGGCCGGCCGTGCCGCGCTGGAGGACGTCGAGTCCTCGGCCGCGCAGGACGGCGACGACAAGTCGGTAGCCCCGATCGATGACGCCACGACCCGGGAGGTGGTCGTGACGGGATCTGCCAGCCTGACCGTGAAGGACCCGCGCGACACGGCGACGCGCCTGGCCGGCTGGGTCGAAGGCCACGGGGGCCGGATCGATGCTCGCGAGATCGACGACAGCGGTGATGCCGCCCATGCCTTCCTGACGCTGCGTGTTCCCGCCGGCCAGGTCACGGCGACCCTGAAGCACCTGGAGTCCTACGGTGATGTCACCGGCGTCTCGGTGTCGAACGACGACGTCACCGCGACGGGCCGCGATCTCGACGCCCGCATCAAGGCTCTGAGGATCTCGATCGATCGCCTCGAGGCGATCTTGTCCAAGGCGTCGTCGAGTCGTGATGTCGTCGCGGCCGAGCAGGCCCTGACGCAGCGCCAGGAGCAGCTCGAGCAGCTCACGACGCAGCGCAGGGCACTCTCGGAGCAGGTCGCGCTGGCGACGCTCTCGGTCGACCTGTCAGCTCACGAGAAGACCGGGACCGTCGATCCGGGCGGCTTCCGCGGTGGGCTCAAGGACGGCTGGAACGCGCTGGTCGACGTCGTGAACCGTCTGGTCGAGGGTCTCGGCGCTGCGCTGCCCTGGCTCGGTGTCGTGGCGCTGTTGTACGCGGCCTACCGAGGGGTCAGGACGGTCCGCCGACGCCAGCATCGCGAGCCGTAGGCCGGGCTGGCACATGTCAGCCGGCCTGGTCGATGCGGATCAGATTGCCGGACGGGTCTCGCAGAGCACCGTCGCGCACACCCCATGGCTGGTCGGTCGGCTCCTGCACGATCTCGGTCCCGGCGTCGCGCAGCTTCGCGAATACGGCGTCGAGGTCTTGGGCTCGGAAGTGCACGCCGTTCATCGCGCCCTTGGCCAGCAGGCCGGCCACGACGTCGACGTCGTCGGGACCGCCGTTGACGTAGTTGGTCAGCACGATCCGGACCTCGGGCTGGGCATCGGAGCCCACCGTGATCCATCGGGCGTCGCCGTTGGCGACATCATTGCTCACGGTCAGTCCGAGGATGTCCCGGTAGAACGCGAGGGCTGCATCAGGGTCGTGGACCTGGACGAAGCAGGTCGAGAGAGTCAGTTCCATGCCCTTGACCCTAGGCACTACCCGGACGGTCCCGCTTCTCCAAACCTGCTCACCACGTGCAAGGTGACCCGGGACGCGCTCACGAGTCACAGAGTTGCTCTCGCGAGCCGGTGAGACGAACGACAGTCCGTCAGCTGAATGCTCGCGAGTGCGAACTGTGTGACTTGGTGAGCGCCACGCAACGCAAGCACCAGCTCAGGCCAGACACACAGGGCGCCTCAGCCACGCAACCTCACCCAGCCGAGAAGCCATACGGTCGCAACCCCACGAACCAAACGACTCGCGAACCGCCACTTTCCGACTCCCCACCCCGCACTTTGTGACTCGCGAGCGGAAACCAGTGACTCCTCACCACCAACCAGTGACTCGCGAGCGCCAACGAGTGACTTCTCACCGACTGGGTCGGGTCGCCTCCTTGGCGATACAGCCCGGCACGCCGACCAGCTCGTCGTGCGACCGGGCGCGGTACGCGGTCGGGGTCTCCCCGACGAGCTGGGTGAACTTGGCGCTGAACGAGCCGAGCGAAGTACAGCCGACGGCCAGGCAGACGTCGGTGACGCTGAGCTCGCCGCGGCGCAGCAGCAGCTGGGCCCGTTCGATACGCCGGGTCATCAGATAGCCGTAGGGCGTCTCGCCGTAGGCGGCCCGGAACCTGCGTGAGAAGTGCGCGGGCGACATGAGTGCGGCGCGCGCAATTTCAGCGACGTCGAGCGGGCGCTCGTATTCGCGATCCATCAGGTCGCGCGCCTGTCGCAGTCGGGCCAGATCGGCGAGCTGCTCGGGTGTCACCGGGTCAGGATACGCGCGGCGGGAGCTGGCCCGCCGCCCGCAACCAGGTGCGCCGGTCGTAGTACTCGAGCCATTCGTAGACCTGTCGGTCGCGGACGCCGAAGACTCCCATGACGGGCAGTTCGCCGCGCTGGTCACCCGCGTCGAACATGTCGACTCGTTCCACGAAGACACGGTCGTCGATGATCCCGATGGTGTTGATCTGGGTCTCGATGTGCTCGAGGCCGCCGTACATCGACGCGAGCTCGGTGCGGAATGCCTGGCGTCCGACGACCGCCTCCTGCATGACGTGGTGCAGCACGCCGCGCTCCGCGAACAGGTCGGCGGCGCGGTCCCAGGACTGGTCGGAGCGCGCCTCGATCATGGCGACGGCGGTCGCGATCTTCTGCTCGTCGGTGTCGTCTCCGGCGGCACGGTCCGTATCGGGGACCGGCGTCACCGGCGCGGGGTGATGTTCACGCAGCATCGCTCGGTCCACGTAGTCGGTCCATCGCACGATCTGGTCGTTCTCGATCGTCAGGACGCCGACCGTAGGGATCTCGCCGCGAGCGCCGTTGACGATCACCACGTCATGGCGCTGCTCGAACACCCGGCCGTCGATGGTGCCGACCCGCAGCAACTGCAAGTCCTGCTCCCCGACGCCGGCTGCCATCACGTCGAGGGCCTCGCGGATGGCGCGTCGGCCGACGACGGGCCGGCCGGTCGCGGCTTCGAGGACACCATCAGGCGAGAAGGCTTCTGCCGTGGCATCCCAATCGGCTCGTTCCCATGCCCTGAGGGCGCGGGTCGCGCACGCGATCTTCTGCTGGTCGGATTCGACGGTGTTCACAGCTGCTCCTCCGGGCATGGCGGGATGCGCCATGCTACAACAAACAGAGCATCTAGGGAGGGGGACTGTCCCTCGACTCACCAGTCTTGATCCGAGCCGCGACGCCCCGCCGATCTGAGACCACGAAGGGCCCCGCCGCGAACGGCGGGACCCTTGGGCTTCGGGTGGAGCATAGGAGATTCGAACTCCTGACCTCTTCGATGCGAACGAAGCGCGCTACCAACTGCGCCAATGCCCCTTCAGCGCAGGATTCTACCCGTTCACGGCCTGACGTTCATCGGGGGTCTCGGGCTTGCGCTGCGGCAGCTCGGTGCCCTCGCCCTCGACATGTCCCGAGGTCCAGGTGCCGGGCTGGTTGAAGTCGATCGTGCGCACGGTGCGGCCGGCCCGCGGCTTCGTGACGTACGTGGGCACCGTGATGGGCAGCGGGTCCCACACGGCCTCGCCCGAGTTGGTGACACTCGGCACCGCGATGACGACCTGGTCGTCGAGCGCATCGACCGTCAGCGGCACGTCCTCCATGACGTGCTCGCGCGCGGGGTCGACATCCTCGAACTGACCCGAGACGACGATGGTCTCCTCATCGTCGTCGGCGACGACGGTCGAGGTCGAGCGCGACGCCCGGGGCTTCGACAGGCCGAGCTCTCCGCGGACCTGGATGCGGCATGCCACGAGCCAGGCCACGATCAGGACCGCGGGCACGGAGATGATCAGTTTCGGGGCGACCCCGGCGAGCGCGACGCCCGACGTGACGACCAGGAACCCGATGAGCGTCAGCAGGGTGCGACGACGGCGCCGAGCGGCCAGCCGGGCGGCAGGACGGTCGAGCTTCGCCGGCGCGATCTGGGCAGGTGCGATCTGGCCAGGTGCGATCTGGGCAGGTGCGACGGCCTGTTCCGGCTCGGGCTCCGCGGCCCGAGGGGCGATGACGCGGCCGGTGCTTCCGGCTTCGTCGACGGTGGCGTTGCGGCCCGCGTCGTCGTAGCGGCGCAGGGCGAGCGGCACGAAGTACGCCGCCCACACGGCGACGACGAACGCGATGATCAACCCGCTACTGGCACCCACGTCTAGAACGGTAGGCACTCAGGCGGAGATCACCGAGGAGCCCCGCCGCGTGTCGTACCACTTTCTGTTGCGGATGTGACTCCTGTGACTCGATCGGCGCCTAGAGACCGGCCAGCCGGGCGACCGTCTGATCGAACTCCCGACGCAGATCGGCCATGACGGCGGCGACCGAGCGCACCTCGTTCATCGAACCGACGATCTGCCCGACCGGCATCGAGATCGCATCGGGATCATTGGCCCGGTTCATCCGGTTGTGGGCATCGGCCACCAGCAGGTTCTGCAGCGGCATCGGCAGCGGCGACGGCGCGTCGTCGGCCTCCCAGGCCTCGGTCCACTTGGTCTTGAGCAGGCGCGCCGGCTTGCCGGTGTAGACACGGGTCCGCACCGTGTCGGAGCTGCTCGCCCGCATGAACGCCTCGAGCATCGCCTGATTCGTGTTCAGGTTCTGGTACTCCTGCGTCCCCAGCCAGATCGAACCGGTCCACACGCCCTGAGCACCCAGCGCCAGCGACGCCGCGACCTGACGGCCACGCCCGATGCCGCCGGCACCGAGCACCGGTACATCGGGGCCGACCGCGTCGACGATCTCGGGCGTCAGCACCATGCTGGCGATCTCACCGGTGTGGCCACCGGCCTCATAGCCCTGCGCCACGATGATGTCGACCCCGTTCGCGACGTGCGACAGCGCGTGCTTGGCGGCACCCGCGAGCGCCGCGACCGCGACACCGTGCTCGTGGGCCTGTTCGATGACGTCGACCGGCGGCGAACCCAGCGCATTGGCCAGCAGCACCGGCCGATGCGCCAACGCCACATCGACATGCGAGCGGGCCACCGAGTGCAGCCAGCCGAGCACGCCGTCGCGGCCCTCGCCCTCGGGCAGCGGAGGGACACCCAGCTGCTGCAGCGTTCGCTCGACGAAGCTGATGTGCTCCGGCGGGATCATCGCCTTGAGGTCGACCTGCTTGCCCTCGGTCGGGATCTTCATCGGCATCACGACGTCGATGCCGTACGGTTTGCCGTCGGTGTTCTCGTCGAGCCAGGTCAGGGTGCGGTCCAGCTCGTCGGCATCGTTGAAACGCACGGCGCCCAGCACGCCCAGGCCTCCGGCCCGCGACACTGCCGCAGCGACGTGCTCGGACGGCGTGAACGCGAAGATCGGCACCTCGATGCCGAAGCGCTCGCACAGATCAGTTCGCATCAGGCCGACACCTCGGCACGCGCCGCCTTGGCCAGTTCGCTGGCGGCCGGGTAGTTGGCCTTGCCGGTCGCGGTGCGCGGCATCTCGTCGACGATCGCCAGGGTGCGCGGCAGCTTGTACGACGACAGCAACGGACGCAGGTAGTCGTGCAATTCGTCCATGGTCGGCGCGCCGCTCTCGCGTGGCTGGACGACCGCCGCGACCGCCTGGCCCCACCGATCGTCGGGCACCGCGACGACGAGCGCGTCGTAGACCTTGGGATGTCCCTTGAGGACGTTCTCGACCTCTTCGGGATACACCTTCTCGCCGCCGGTGTTGATGCAGTTCGAACCACGCCCGAGCAGCGTGACCTTGTTGTCGGCCTCGATACGGGCGAAGTCGCCCGGCACGGAGTAGCGCGTTCCGTCGACCTCGATGAACGTCTTGGCGGACTTCTCCGGATCGCCGTAGTAGCCGACCGGGATGCTGCCCGTACGGGCGAGCCGTCCGACGGCGCCCACATCGGAGGGATCGATCGGCTGGTTGTTGTGGTCCAGCACCAGGGTCTCGGCGCCGAGCGACACGATCGGGCCGTCGCCCTTGATGTTCTCGGCGTCCTGCATGCCCGACCCGGAGAACCCGGTCTCGGACGAGCCCACGGAGTCGGTGAAGATCGCGTTCGGGAACGTCGACATCCACACCTCCTTGACCGGGCGGCTGAAGATCGCGGCACTGCTCGCGATGGCGAACAGCGACGAGCCGTCGAAGTCACCGGCCTGATACGCCTCGATCAGTGGACGGGCCATGGCGTCGCCGGTCATGAAGATCAGCTGGACGCCTTCGCGGTCGATGATCTCCCAGGTGCGGGCCGGGTCGAACGTCGGCTCCAGGATCGTCAGATGGCCCGCGAACAGGTGCATCAGCAGAGCCGCCGCGGCGCCACCGTGCATCAGCGGGCTGAGCGGGAACGTGACCATCGGGGTGTTGGTCTTGGCCGACTCCGACTGCGAGAACTCCTCGAGCCGCTCGCCGGTCATGAACTCGATGCCGCCGCCGAGCACCCGCCAGAAGTCCTCGTGACGCCACATGACACCCTTCGGGAAGCCGGTCGTGCCGCCGGTGTAGACGATGTAGAGGTCGTCGGCACTGCGCGGGCCGAAGTCGCGCTCGTCGCTCTGGCCCGCGAGCGCATCGGCCCAGGTGACGCCACCGAACGAGGCGATCTCGGCGTCGTTGTCGGGATCCGCCGGATCGGGCATCGCCACGAACGTCGTCAGCGCGTCGTGCTTGGGGGCACACGCAGCGACCAGGGCGGCGTAGGGCCGCTCGAAGACCATGGCGACCATGTCGCTGTTGTCGATCAGGTAGTCGAGCTCGTTCTCGACGTACCGGTAGTTGACGTTGATGGCGACGGCACGGATCTTGAAGATCGCCAGCAGCGCCACGACGTGCTCGATGCTGTTCTTGGCGTAGATCCCGATGTGGTCGCCCGGGCCGAGGCCCTGCGCCTGCAGATAATGGGCGAGCCGGTTGCACTCGGCCTCCAGCTCGGCGTACGACACCTTGCGGTCCCCCACCTGGAGGACGTGGCGATCGGGGACGACGTCGACGGCGTGCTCGAACAGGTCGGCGATGTTGAGGGCCATGCGGGCAAGACTAGAACACGTTCTCGTTTTTGACTACGCTTCATCGCATGTCCACCGAAACCACCGCCCCGCACGCCCTCGTCGAACTCGAGGGCGGCACGCTCGTCGTCACCATGAACCGCCCTGAGAAGCGCAATGCGCTCTCCGGCGAGATGCTCGAGATCATGAGCGACGCATGGGATCGGGTGAACTCCGACCCGGACGTGAAGGTCGCGATCCTCACGGGTGCCGGCGGCGCCTTCTGCGCGGGCGCCGATCTGACCGCGATGTCGTCGAACGCGCCGTCGGACAAATTCGAGTCCGGCGAGTTCGATCCCGCCGTGATCAAGTCGTTGCTCAAGGGCTTCCGCCTGACCAAGCCGCTGATCGCCGCGGTCGAGGGACCCGCGATCGCCGGCGGCACCGAGATCCTGCAGGCCACCGACATCCGGGTCGCGGGCGAGTCCGCCCGGTTCGGCGTCTCCGAAGTCAAGTGGGGCCTGTACCCGCTCGGCGGCTCGGCTGTGCGCCTCCCGCGCCAGATCCCGTACACCGTCGCGGCCGACCTGCTGCTGACCGGGCGGCACATCAAGGCCCCCGAGGCCAAGGAGCTGGGCCTGATCGGACACGTCGTGCCCGACGGCCAGGCCCTGGAGAAGGCCCATGAGTTGGCCGGCCTGATCGCGGCCAACGGACCGCTCGCGGTGCAGTCGGTGCTCAAGACGATCCGCGATTCGGAGGGCAAGCACGAGAACGACTGCTGGACCGACGACGCCGCCGTCGGCGCCGCGGTGTTCGCGTCGGCCGATGCCAAGGAGGGCCCCCGCGCCTTCGCCGAGAAGCGCACCCCGAACTTCACCGGCGCCTGACCCTGCACCCGTTTCCCGAGATTTGCGCCGTTCTCGTTGGTTCTACGTCACCCAATCCAACGACTACGGCGCAAATCTCGAGATCCTGGGTCCGGGCTTCGCTGCAGGTCAGAGATCGGGGAGGTGGAAGTCCAGATTGGGGATGTCGAGGCCGCCGTCGGCCTCGACGACCTTGCCGGTCAAGAACGAACCGGCCGGGCTGGCCAGATACACGACGGTCGCCGCGATGTCCTCGACCTGGCCGACCCGCTGCACCGTCGTCTTCTCGGCCAGCTCCGCCATGACGGCCTCGTCGGACGCGACATAGTCCAGGGCACTGGTCAGCACCGAGCCGACACCGATCGCGTTGACGCGGATCCGCGGCGCGAGATCCTTGGCAACCAGTCTCGTCCAGTGCGACAACGCCGCCTTCGCCGTGCCGTACGCGGCATATCCGCGCCCCGACACCCGCCCCATGACCGACGAGATGTTGACGATCGAGCCGCCCGGCTCGTCGCCGGACAGCATCAACGGCACCGCGGCCCGGGTCAGGGCGTGCGCCGTCGTGACGTTGAACCGGAACGCGTCGGTCAGGAAGTCCTCGTCGGTGTCGAGGAACGGCAGCGGCATCGTGCCGCCCACGTTGTTGACCACGATGTCGAGCCGGCCGAACTCGTCATGGGCGGTCCGCGCCAACGCAGCGGCCTGCTCAAGATCGCTGAGATCGGCCTTGACGACCAGCGCGCGACGCCCGACCGCTTCGACCTGCTCGGCGACCTCGGCGAGCTGGGAGGAATGGCGAGCGGCGATGACCACATCGGCACCGGCCTCGGCCAGTGCGACGGCGGAACCGGCTCCGATGCCGCGGCCCGCCCCGGTCACGACCGCGACCTGACCGTCGACCCGGAAGCGGTCCAGGATGCTCATCCGACACTCCTGCCGCCGGACCAGAATTGCGCACGCAGCGCCTTCTTGTCGGGCTTGCCCAGTCCGGTGAGGGGAAGCGCGTCGGCGACGATGACCTGCTTGGGCGCCTGCACCGACCCCTTGCGCTCCTTGACCAGCTCCTGGATCTGCGCCGTCATGACGGCGACGGCCTCGTCGCTGCGGTCGGCGTCATCGCGCAGCACCACGATCGCGGTGACCGCCTCGCCGAACTTCTCGTGCGGCGTGCCGATGACCCCCACCTGGGCGACGGCCGGATGGGTCGCCACGACGTCCTCGACCTCGCGCGGGAACACATTGAATCCGCCGGTCACGATCATGTCCTTGACCCGATCGACGATGTACCAGAATCCGTCGTCGTCCTCACGCGCGATGTCGCCGGTATGCAGCCAGCCGTCGCGGAATGCCTCGGCGGTCTCGGCCGGCTTGTTCCAGTAACCGCCCGCCACGACGGGCCCCGCGACGCAGATCTCGCCGGGCTCGCCGGGGGCGACCGGCTGTCCGTCCTCACCGAGCAGGGCCGTGCGCAGGAACGCGCTCGGGCGGCCACAGCTGGCCAGCCGTTCCGGCGTGTGATCGGCCTTCGCCAGGTACGTGATGACCATCGGGCACTCGGACTGGCCGAAGTACTGGGCGAAGATCGGCCCGAACCGGTCGATCGCCTCGGCCAGCCGCGTGGGATTGATCGCCGAGGCGCCGTAGTAGACGGTCTCCAGGCTCGACAGGTCACGAGTCGTGGAGTCCGGATGGTCCATCAGCGCGTAGAGCATGCTGGGCACCAGCATCGTGGCCGTGATGCGCTGCTCCTCGATGGTCCGCAGCACCTCGGCCGGATCGAACTTCGGCAGCACCACGAGCTTGCCGCCCTTGGCGATCGTGGGAGCGAAGAACGCGGCACCGGCATGCGACAGCGGCGTGCAGATCAAGAAGACGGGGCGGTCGGGCCACTCCCATTCGGCCAGCTGGACGTGGGTCATCGCGGCGATGCTCGATGCCGTGCCCATGACGCCCTTGGGCTGGCCGGTCGTCCCACCGGTGTACGTGATGCCGACGACGAAGTCGGGATCTAGCTCGGCGGGTACCAGCGCCTGCACCGGGTACTCGGCGGCTTTGGCCGCGAGGTCGTCCAGGGTGACCAGCTTCTCCAGGCAGGGGACGCGTTCGAGCAGCGCCTCGCCGCGCTCGACGAAGGCCGGGACATTGTCGACGACCAGCACGGTCACACCGGCGTCCTCCAGGACGTAGGCGTGGTCGTCGAGCGATCCCAGCGGGTGCAGCGCGGTGCGACGGTAGCCCTGGGTCTGGCCGACCCCGATGAAGACCAGGACCTCGGGACGGTTCGCGGCCAGCAGGCCGACCGCAGTCCCGGCGCCGGCGCCGAGGTCCTCCAGCGCCTGCGCGTACTGGCTCATCGCGTCGACCATGTCCCCGCCGGTGATGGCGCGGTCGCCCAGCTCCATCACGGTCGTGTCACGGTGCCGCTTCAGGGAGTGCAGCAGCATCTCGCCCGAGTGGGGACCCTGATGCAGTTCAGGATGGCGCAGCACGTCAGCGGTCGCCACGGCCGGCCCCCTTCACGCGGGGGTGGTGCTCGAAGTCGATCGCATCCATGTCCTCGGGTCCGGTCGACTTGATCGTGACGCCGCCGTCGACGTCCAGGACGGTGCCGGTGACGTACGACGCGGCATCGGAGGCCAGGAACAGGGCGGCGTCGGCGATGTCGTCGTGCGTGCCCCAGCGGCGCAGCGGCACGCCCTGGGTGATCTTCTCCTTGATGCCGGGCCTGGTCGCGATCACGTTGTCCATGCCCCAGGAGTTCTCGATCGGGCCCGGGCTCAGGCCGTTGACACGCACCCCACCCGGGCCCCACTCGATCGCGAGGCTCTTGATCAGGGCGTTGACCCCGGCCTTGGCCGAGCACACGTGACTCTGAAACGGCAGCGGCTTGACCGCCTCGGGCGCAGTGATGGCGAACAGCGAGGCACCCGGGCGGCGCAAGTGCTCGAAACTGGCGCGGAAGAGGTTGAACGTGCCCAGCAGGTCGATGTCCATGACCGACTTGAATCCATTGGACGACATACCCAGGGCGGGTGCGTAGAAGTTGCCCGCCTGCCCGGCGACCACGATGTCGAGGCCACCGAACGTCTCGGCCGTCTCGGCCATCGTCTCGGCGACGCGGTCGTAATCGCGGACGTCGGCGGGCAGGCCGATCGCCTCGCCGCCGGCCTCGGCGATCTCCTTCGCCGACGACGCGCACCGCGCCTCGTCGCGACTCATGACGGCGACCTTGGCGCCGTGCTCGGCGAAGCGCTTGGCGATCGCCAGGTTGAAGCCGCGGGTGCCCCCCGCGACGTAGGCGACCTTGCCGTCGAGGACGTTCGTCCCGAAAACGCTCACGCGTCTGCCCCTGCCGAGACGAACGAGGCCATCGCGCGCTCGGGCTCCCAGTAGGCCCGCATCGACTTCACCTGACCGGCATCGTCCACGACGTAGACCATGACCAGGTCGGTCGTGGAGTGGCTGCCGTCGGGGAACGTCGTCGTGATCGCCCCGATGTTGGCGCAGGTATTGCTGCCCGGGTTGGCGAACGAGTCGTTGATCACGAATCGGAACGAGGCGATCGGCGCGATCGCGGCCTCCCAGAACGCGCGGATGCCGTCGTGGCCGTGGTGGCCCTTCCCGTCGGGGTCGAACATCGACGGGCCGACGGGGTCCTCGATCACCGCGTCGGGAGCGTAGACGGTGAGCCACTCGTCCAGGTCGCCCTTGGCCACGGCGGAGTAGGAGCGCTGTGAGGCGCGGCGTGCAGGGTGGTCGTCGTCGGGTGCATTCCACTCGATCGCATCGGAGGTGATCACGCCGCCACTGTAGAACACGTTCCAGTTTCCTTGCCACAGAAACTAGAACGTGTTTCACTTCGTGGCATGGTTGAACCACCGACCCTGCACGCGCCTCTCGCCGTCGAGTTCGACTACACCCGCTCCCTGGGTCCGACGTTGTCGCAGTTCATGACAGGTCTGCGGCACCGCCAGATCTACGCGGGCCGGCTCAGCGACGGCACGCTCGCAGTACCGCCGCCGGAGTACGACCCGGCGACGCACGCGGCCGTCACCGACCTGGTGCCGGTCGGCGACAGCGGCACGGTGCAGAGCTGGACCTGGGTCCCCGAGCCGGTCGACGGCCAGCCGCTCGACCGGCCCTTCGCCTTCGCCCACGTGCTGATCGACGGCACCGACCGACCGCTCCTGCACGCGGTCGCCGTGGACTCCCCCGACGCGATCTCGACCGGCCTGCGGGTGCGCGCCCACTGGGCCGACGACCTGACCGGCGCCATCACCGACATCGCGTGGTTCGAACCCGAGGCGACCGCGACTGCCACCAGGCCGGCCGAACCCGGCGGCGAGTCCGTCGACGGCATCATCTCCCCCATCAACCTCAGCTACGACTACGCCGCCTCGGCCCAGGAATCGGCGTTCTTCCGGGGTCTGGCCGAAGGCAGGCTGCTCGGCCAGCGCTGCCCGTCGTGCCAGAAGGTCTACGTGCCGCCGCGCGGCGCCTGCCCGACCGACGGCGTCCCGACAACCGACGAGGTCGAGGTCGACGACACCGGCACCGTCACCACGTTCTGCATCGTCAACGTGCCGTTCACGGGCCAGAAGATCCCGATCCCGTACGTCTCGGCCTATGTGCTCCTCGACGGCGCGGACATCGCGTTCCTGCACCTGATCCTCGGCGTCGAGGCCGCCGACGTGCGCATGGGCATGCGCGTGCGGGCGGTCTGGAAACCCCGTGACGAATGGGGCACGACGATCGAGAACATCAGTCACTTCGAGCCGACCGGCGAACCGGACGCCGACTTCGAGAGCTACAAGGTGCATCTGTGAGCGAGCGCCAGCGAGGGAACCATTCAGGCTTCACAGCGAAGTCTTGCCACCGTTGCCTTTTCTGCGAGACGGAGCTGTGACATGGGCATGAGAGACGTCGCGATCGTGGGCTTCGCGCAACGACAGATGAAGGAGTTCGACGGCTCGCCCACGTGCGTCGAACTGCTGGTGCCGATCTTCCAGGAACTCTTCGAGACGACCGGATGGACCAAGAACGACATCGGCTTCTGGTGCTCCGGCTCCAGTGACTACCTCGCCGGCCGCTCCTTCTCGTTCGTCCAGGCGGTCGACGCGATCGGCGCGCTGCCACCCGTCATGGAATCGCACGTCGAGATGGATGCCGCCTGGGCGCTCTACGAGGCGTGGGTCAAGATCCAGACCGGTGAAGTCGACAGCGCCGTGGCGTACGGCTTCGGCAAGTCTTCGGCCGGCACGCTGCGTCGCATCATGAGCCTGCAGCTCGACCCCTACACGGCGACGCCTCTGTGGCCCGATGCCGTGTCGCTCGCCGGCATCCAGGCGCGGGCCGGCATCGACGCAGGACGGTGGAGCGAGCAGGCGATGGCCGAGGTCGTCGCTCGGTCGATGACCGACGCGGCCGACAACGAGTACGCGATCCGCAAGGGCGCCACGACAGCGGACGAGGTGCTCAGCCAGCCGCTCTACGCCGATCCGCTGCGGCGCTGGGACTGCTCGCCGGTCTCCGACGGTGCCGCCGGTCTGGTCATCGCCGCGGCCGACGCCCCCGGCTTCGACCACCTGTCGACGACGCCGGTGTGGATCACCGGATTCAGTCATCGGATCGAGCCGATCAGCCTGAATGCCCGCGATCTGACCGTCTCGATCAGCACCCGGGCGGCCTCCGAGGGACTCGACACCTCATCGGTCGACGTCGCCGAGTTGCACGCCCCGTTCTCGCATCAGGAGCTGATCCTGCGCGAGGCTCTGGATCTGGGCGACGACGTCCGCATCAACCCGTCCGGCGGCGCGCTGACCGCGAACCCGATGTTCACCGGCGGCCTCAATCGCATCGGAGAGGCCGCGCGACGCATCCAGAACGGAGAGGCCGAGCGCGCCCTCGCACATGCGACCTCGGGTCCGGCCCTGCAACAGAATCTCGTACTCACGATGTGCTCCGAGCGTGAGGAGGCCCGATCATGAGCAAGACGCCTGCCGCCGTCATCGGCTTCGGCCAGACCCACCATCGCGCCCAGCGCAAGGATGTCTCGATCGCGGGCCTGCTGCGCGAGGCGATCGACCGCGCGCTCGAGGACGCCCAGGTCACGTTCGACGACATCGACGCGGTCGTGGTCGGTAAGGCCCCCGATCTGTTCGAGGGCGTCATGATGCCCGAGCTGTACCTGGCCGACGCGATCGGCGCCGCGGACAAGCCGCTGCTGCGCGTCCACACAGCCGGATCGGTCGGCGGTACGACCGCGATCGTCGCCGCGTCGCTCGTGCAGTCCGGTGTGCACCAGCGCGTCCTGACCGTCGCGTTCGAGAAGCAGTCGGAGTCGAATGCGATGTGGGCGCTGTCGGTGCCGGTCCCCTTCATCATGCCGGTGCACGCCGGTGCGGGCGGATACTTCGCCCCGCACGTGCGCTCGTACATCCGGCGCTCGGGAGCGCCGACCCACATCGGCGCGATCGTCGCGGCCAAGGACCGGCAGAACGCGCTGAAGAACCCCTACGCGCACCTGCACAATCCCGACACCACGGTCGAGTCGGTGCTCGCCTCGCAGATGCTGTGGGATCCGATCCGCTACGACGAGACCTGCCCGTCGTCCGACGGCGCGTGCGCGATGGTGATCGCGTCGGAGTCCGCCGTCGCGCAGTCGGACATCACCAATCCGGCTTGGATCCTGGGGACTCAGATGCGGAGCGAGCCGACCACGGCCGCCGAGCGCGACCAGGTCAATCCGCAGGCGGGCCGCGAGGCGGCAGCCGCGCTGTGGAAGCAGACCGGGGTCACGTCGCCGATCGACGACATCGACTGCGCCGAGATCTATGTGCCGTTCTCGTGGTTCGAGCCGATGTGGCTGGAGAACCTGGGCTTCGCCGAGCAGGGCGACGGCTGGAAGCTCACCGAGGCCGGCGAGACCCGCATCGGCGGCCGCATCCCGGTCAACATGAGCGGCGGCGTGCTGTCGTCGAATCCGATCGGCGCGAGCGGCATGCTGCGCTTCGGCGAGGCGGCCCTGCAGGTCATGGGCGAGGCCGGGGAGCACCAGGTCGACGGCGCCCGCAAGGCGCTCGGCCACGCTTACGGCGGCGGCTCCCAGTTCTTCTCCATGTGGGTCGTCGGCTCCGACAAGCCGTCCTGATCGTCCCAGCGCATAAGGACCACGGGTCGCGCTCACGAGTCACAGAGTCGCTCTCGCGAGCCCGTGCAACGCAACCCCGTGCAAGGTGACCACGGGTCGCGCTCACGAGTCACAGAGTTCGCTCTCGCGAGCCGGTGAGACGAACGACAGTCCGTCAGCTGAATGCTCGCGAGTGCGAACTGTGTGACTTGGTGAGCGCCACGCAACGCAAGCAAGCCGTGACGCGAGATGCACGACGCGCCTCAGC
>Ga0182737_1001225_pt1 | contig 26489 bp, 20 predicted proteins | sample eDN5th30CBELigOP_FD_128878 | JGI IMG/M metagenome (GOLD analysis project Ga0182737, IMG submission 128878) | Enriched Organic Plus compost microbial communities from Emeryville, California, USA - eDNA 5th pass 30_C BE-Lig OP (version 2) (version 2) ... | reverse complement strand
TCGACCTGGCGCAGCTTCGCGACGATCTCTTCGGGTTTGTGCTTCTTCTGGGGCATTCCAACGTCCTCCTACGGCTCAATAGCCTACTTCAGGGAGGACCACTTTTCAGGGGGCAGACCAACACAGCTTAACGCCATTCTTTCTGTAATGATGCTATCGAACCGTAATCGGGCGACGCGCGATGACCACACCTTGCGGTGCTAGTTCCGCGCGTTCCAAAGGGCCTGATTGGTTAAATAAACCGGGGCGTACGCGCGTCATGACCCCAGGCGGATATGATTGGACGCCGCGATTTGGCTATATCGTCCAGAACAGGAACCGCTTCAGCTGGCATGGACGCAGAATAATCCTGTCAATCGGACAGAGACCCGCAATTACCTCAGTAATCAACGGCATCGCGAATGATCGGGCAGGTCATGCAATGGCCGCCGCCACGTCCGCGCCCAAGTTCCGCTCCGGCGATGGTGATGACCTCAATGCCTTGTTTGCGCAGGAGCGTATTGGCATAGGTGTTGCGATCATAGGCAAAGACCACGCCGGGCGAGGCGCAGACCAGATTGGCTCCGCTGTCCCATTGGGTGCGCTCGCGCATGTAATCATCGCCGCCGGTTTCGACAATGCGCATCTTTTTCAGCCCCAGCGCGTCGCGCACCGTATCAACGAAGCTGCCCTTGTCCTTGTGCAGTTCGACGCCGCCTTTTCCATCCGGGCGATAGGAAAAAGCAGCAATCCCGTCCACAATGTCCGGATAAATCAGCACGCAATCGCGGTCGGCGAAGGTAAAGACCGTATCGAGATGCATTGCGGCACGTAACTTCGGCATCGCGGCGACGATGACACGTTCCGCCGCACCTTTGGCGAACAGGGCCTGTGCGACCTGACTGATCGCCTGTCTTGAGGTGCGCTCGCTCATGCCGATCAACACATTGCCCTTGCCGATCGGCATCACATCGCCGCCTTCCAGCGTTGCAAGGCCCCAATCCTTTGTCGGATCACCCCACCATACATTGACCTTGCCCGCAAATTCCGGGTGGAACTTGTAGATCGACGTCATCAGGATCGTTTCTTCATGACGGGCTGGCCAATAGAGCGAATTGAGCGTCACGCCGCCATAAATCCAACAGGTGGTGTCGCGGGTATAGAGCGTGTTGGGCAGCGGCGGCAGCAAATATTCGTTGGTCCCGGCGGCATCGCGGATCAGCGCCAGCTGTTCACCGCCGATTTCTTCGGGAAATTCGGTCGTGGACAGGCCGCCAATGAGTGTTTCCGCAAGCTCGCGGTTGGACAGGCCTTCCAGATAGGAGCGCACTTCATCGATCAGCCCCAGCCCGATCTGGTTGGGCACGATCTGATGGTCTAGAATCCAAGCCTTGGCTTCCGGCACAGCCAGCGTTTCGGTGAGGAGATTGTGCATTTCCAGAACTTCGATGCCGCGGTGACGCATCTTGGTCATGAAGTCGAAATGGTCGCGCTTGGCGTTATCGACCCACATGACATCATCGAACAACAGGTCGTCGCAATTGCTGGGGGTGAGGCGTTGATGGGCGCGTCCCGGTGCGCAGACGAGCACCTTGCGCAATTGACCGACTTCAGAATGTACACCAAGCGGAGTGCCGTTTGTCATGGTGCGTGAATCTCCCTACGCGTGTTTATTCCCCGAACATTCAATGGGTGATGAGGCCGGTCACCAAACCGTAGAAGCCGATCAGACCGGCAATCACGGTGATGGCAAAGATCACCAGTTCCACCGTGGTGAAGAGCTGCACCTTCTGTTCGCGCCTTGCCCAGAAATAGAGGATCGTGCCGGGGACGAAGAGGACGGCCACCAGCAGCACATATTTCAGCCCCGCAGCGACGAACATGAAGATGGTGTAGATGGCGGCAATCCAGGCGAAAACCTGATCGCTTCCGCGTCCGCGCGCATCGGCTTCATAACCTTCGCCACGCCGGGTTACCAGAATGCCGTAACCGGCTACAAGCAGATAAGGCAAAAGCGAAGTCACGCTCGTCATGTCGAGCATAAAATTGAAGGCATCCCGCGACCAGTAGGTCGAGATGACGAAAAGCGAGACGACGATATTGGTCAGCCACAGCGCATTGGCCGGAACCCGGTTGCTGTTTTGCGCGGCGAACAGTTTCGGCATGTCCTTCGATTTTGCGGCCGCAAACAGAACTTCGGCGCAGATCAGCGACCACGCAAGATAGGCACCGAGAACGGAAACCAGCACGCCGATGGAAATGAATACCGCCCCCCAGTGGCCTGCCACCGCTTCAAGAACACTGGCGAGCGATGGCTGCTGAACGGCGGCGATTGCAGATCGCGGCATTACGGCATAGGGCAGCAGCGTGACCGCGACCATCAGGCCCAGCACGCCGACAAAGCCGAGAATAGTGGCGGTGCCCACATCGGAGCGCTTCTTGGCGAAGCGGGAATAAACGCTGGCGCCTTCAATGCCGATAAACACGAAGACAGTGATCAGCATCGTGTCGCGCACCTGCGCGATCAGCGGCTTGGCAGACATGTCCGGGCCACCGAAGAAATTTTCTGCAAACTGGTCGTAGTTGAAAGCAAAAATCAAAATGAGAATGAAGACGATGATCGGCACGATCTTGGCCACGGTGACGACCGTGTTGATGAAGGTGGCCTGCTCGACACCGCGCAGGATCATCAGATGAAACGACCAGATACCGATCAGCGACACCACGATGGCGGGCACGCTGCTGCCGTCGCCGAATATATCTGGAAAGAAACGTCCAAGCGTGGAGCCGATAAGGACCCAATAGAACACGTTACCGAGGCAGCTACCGAGCCAGTAACCGAAAGCCGACAGGAACCCCACATAGTTTCCGAAGCCGGCTTTGGCATAGGCAAAGACGCCGGAGTCGATATCGGGTTTCTTCTCGGCCAGCATCTGGAAGACACGCGCCAGCATATACATGCCGGTGCCGGCGATCAGCCAGGCGATGATCGCGCCGAATGGGCCCGTGGCCGCGCCAAAACGACCGGGCAGGTTGAAAATCCCTGCACCGACCATTGATCCCACAACCATGGCGGTGAGCGCGAGAAGCGGAAGTTTTTGATTGTCGCCTGACGCCATAGTCCCCTCTCGCTTAGAAACGAATAAGAACAAGATACGAGAGCAGTTAATTAGCGGCAAGTTTAATTTGATACCAATACAACAAAATAGGAAATCTTGACATCGACCCAACAATAACATCCTCAGAATGGGATATATGTGACAGAACGTTTCGCGTAAGAAATGAATAAATAAGATAAGCAACTCAAAATTCAAAACAGTCTTTTCAGCAATACATCAGGGTTTATGAAATTTCTCAGTATAACATTTCAACTGACGCGATAGAATTTTCCTGACAATTACCCGGAACCGAGAATTAATCCTATTTTTTGGTGAACTTACTTATACTATCAAGGATGCAATTCCCGGAAGCTAGATATTCCGCAACCAAAATCTCTTGTATCAAGATTGTAATATTGTTGGCGGAATGACATCAAACCGCTCAGAGGTATCCTCGCCGATCAGCGCCTTCCGGCGAACCCATCGCGTGATGATAAATCTTGCGGCGTATTCGTTCTCGCTTCAGAATATTGAAGAAGCTCCCGGCCATCGCCTTGTCATGGTAGTTGCCGCGTCGGCTTGTCGAGTAAACCAGATTGCGGTGCCTGAGGAACGGGGCCGGCATCGATAGATCTGGCGGTAGAAGTTCGGTCGAATTCTGGCGCCCCTAGGCAAGAACGGAACTTAAATCATCCGAATAGTTATTGACTTCGTGAAGATCGAGTTGGCGTTCCACATGATCGAGGTGATGCATCATAAGACGAACAGCGTTCGTCACGTTCTTCTGCAATATCGCATTCACGATCTCGGCATGTTCGTCCGGTCCGCAATTGAAGTAATTCGCGCTGCGATAGACTGCGGTAATAAGCGATGTTCGAGACACGAGATCACGCATCATCGTGAACAGAAAGTCCGAAGATGCCAGTTCAGCCAGAAGAAGATGAAAGCCACCCGACAATTTGATGATGTCAGTCGTGATATTCTTCGCGTTGGCAACCCGCTCCTTGGCAACGTGATCACCAAGCCGCTTGAGATCGGCGCGCGTTGCTGACCGGCAAAGCCGCTCCACGACGCAATTCTCAACCGTGCGTCGTACAAAGAACACATCCCGAGCCTCATCGACTGTGGGCTTGCAGACGAATGCACCGCGATTGGGAAAGATATCGACAAGCCCCTCCCGTTTGAGGGCGGCAAGCGCTTGCCGGATGCGCGCGCGGCTGACATTGAAAATCTCCGCCATCTGCTCTTCCTTGAGCTGCACGCCCGGGCGCAAGCGCCGTTCTGCAATAGATAACCAGACTTTCTCAACAATCTGCTGTACAGATGCACCCCTCTGCTCTGCCATGCGCCATACTCCCCTTCCTTGTCACCAAGCTTGATGCGACAATAAAAGTCAACCATCATCGGCGGTAAAAGAGGACAATATTGTCAACAATTATTGGAAGTCATGCCTCTTGAGTGAACGCCTGGCAACCGGTCGCGCTTTTGACCCGAGGATAGTCATAGCTGTTCGCCTTGGACGTCGCGTATCCGGCGCCGACCAGCGCTTCCGCCATTTTGACTGCAGCCGTGACGCCGTCGATGACCGGCACACCAGTCGCTTCCTTCAGACGTTCGCACAAGGATGACATTCCCGCGCAACCCAGCACGATAGCTTCTGCTCCGTCCTCGGCCTTCGCGCGTTCGATCTCTCTCAGCAACAATTGTTCCGCTTTATACGGATCTTCCTCCAGAGCCAGCACCGGAAGGTCGATCGCACGCACCTTGCGGCAGTGCCGATCAGCACCGTAATCGCTCACAAGATCCTCGATGATAGCCACCGAGCGAGGAAGCGTCGTTATCACTGAAAAGCGGCGGCTGATCGTCATGGCCACCTGTATCGCGGCCTGACAAATGCCGATCACAGGACCTCGCGCCACTTCGCGCGCGGCATGCAGGCCGGGATCGTCAAAGCAGGCGATGACATAGGCATCCACCCCCAGAACCTCACCCTTTCGGATTTCTGCCAGCATTCCCGGCACGGCCATTGCCTCGTCCGCGCTGCCTTCGATGCTAACAGGGGTATCGGTCGGGTTTGCGGCGGAGATATGCGTATGATCCTGCTTGACCAGCAAGGCGCTTTCCAGTGCCTGCGCCGTCATGGAAGCCGTGGAATTGGGATTGATGAGATGAATATGCATTATGGTATTTCTCTGTTATCTGGCTTTCAACCTATTGTTTCGGCTTCTTGAAATCGCCAATAGGCGGAGCTTTCAAAACGAACTGGCGGTCCGATGTCACATAATTGTCGGCATGAAGCCGGGCTATGGGCTGATAGGTTTCCGGATCCACGTAATGGCCGTCGGCGTCGAGGCAATTGCGGCGCACGTGCATCTGCACCACCTCACCCAGAACCAGAGTCCGGCGCGGGTAATCGATCAGACGTTCGACCCTGCATTCAAAAACACATGGCGCTTCCTGAGGATAAGCGACATTGATCTTGCGGCACGGAACGGGGCTCAATCCTGCAACTTCCAGCTCATCGACCTCGCTGTCGAAACCGAGTCCGCAAATCAGCATCTGTTGAGACAAGGCCATATCGACCATGCTGATGGCGAACTCACCGGACCGGCGTATGTTGACCATCGTGTCCTTCTGCTCTCCTGTCAGACGCGGTTGAATCCCCAATATGACGATAGCCGGATCATGGGAAAACACATTGAAAAAGCTCATCGGCGCAGCATTGCTGTGCCCCGCTTCGGATCGTGTCGTCACAAGCGCAATCGGACGCGGACCAATGAAATTCGTCAGCAGTCTATAACGGCTTTGCGAGTCAATCGCTTCGAAATCGAATTCCATGGGTAGCCCAGATCTTGATATTATCATCTACAATAATCTTTCATATTGTCGACAATACTGCAAGCAATTAAATCCGCGAGTTGACTTTTTCACGCGTTTGGCGCTTGTCTGCGTCAACAAGGAGAAACCACAGATGAACGCACCAGCCGCAATGTCGGTCGAGCAGATAGTTGAAAGGGTTTGGCTTTCGATCGCTGAACGGCGATTGCGTCCTGGCGTACAGCTCAAAGAAGAACAGTTGGCCTCGATCTTTCACGTCAGTCGCGCCCGTGTCCGTCAGGCATTGACGGTCCTCGAACGCGATGGCCTTGTGACCATCATTCCCAATCGCGGGGCCTTCGTCAGCAAGCCGTCCGTGGAAGAGGCGCGGGACGTTTTCTTTGTCCGACAGGCCGTGGAACGGTGCATTGTTGAAAGGCTCTGCGCCTCGACGCTGAAAGACAGTGTGAAAAGGCTTCGCGATCACGTGCATCAGGAGCGGGTTGCAAACGCCGAAGACAGCACCACCGACATCATCAAACTTTCGGGTGGCTTCCATCTTTTGCTGGCCGAACTGACCGGTTCCGATTTCCTGTTTACCACGATGCGAGACCTGATTGCCCGCAGCTCGCTTATCACGGCCGTTTATCGAAACACTGCCCGGTTCAATTGCGGCCCCGACGAACATGCCGAAATCGTGGAAGCGATTTCGGCAAAAGAGGCGCAGAAGGCCGTGCATCTTATGGCGCACCATCTGGAACATGTGGAATCCGAACTGGATCTGAGCGAGATACGCGATCTTTCCCACGATCTGCGAGCAGCATTGGCGTGAAGCGAAGAAGCCGGTATCCGGCTTCATCGCTGGCTTTCTTTTTCAAGCCTCCGTTTCGACCCGATGACAGGCGACACGGGTGCCGTTCGGCAGGGCCTGCATCGCCGGCACTTCCTTTGAGCAGCGTTCCATGGCAAGCGGGCAGCGCGGATGGAAGGTGCAACCGGATGGCGGCTTGAGCGGGCTTGGCACTTCGCCGCTGGCCGGTTCGCGGTTGCGGTTCGGGGCCTCGATATTCGGGATGGTCTGCAACAGAAGCTGCGTATAGGGATGACGCGGCGCGGCAAACAGCTCTTCCGTGTCACCTTCTTCCACAATACGGCCCAGATACATCACCGCAATGCGGTCCGACATGTGGCGGACAACACTCATGTCGTGGCTGATGAAGAGATAGGTCAGACCCAGCTCGTCCTGCAACCGACGCATCAGGTTCAAAACCTGCGCCTGCACCGACACGTCGAGCGCCGAGGTCGGCTCGTCGCAGACGAGGAACTCCGGCTCGCTCGCCAATGCGCGGGCAATCGAGATGCGCTGGCGCTGGCCGCCGGAAAATTCATGCGGGAACTTTTCGCCGTCAGACGGTGAAAGCCCGACAGTGCGCAAAAGTTCCTCCACACGCTCGGTCACTTCGGCGGCAGTATTGCGCAGCTTCAGTTCACGCAGCGGCTCGGCGATGATGTTCTTCACCCGCCAGCGCGGATTGAGCGAGGCATAGGGGTCCTGAAAGATCATTTGCGCTGAAAGCGGCTTGCCGCTTTTGCCCGGCGCGAAACGCATTTCGCCGCTCGTCGCCCGATGCAGACCGGTGACAAGACGGGCAACGGTGGATTTTCCGCAACCGCTTTCACCGACGATGCTGAGACACCCGCCCGCTGGCACCGTGAAGCTGATATCGTTGACGGCTTGCAGATATTGCCGGGGCTTGCGTTCGACCACCCGGTTGAGCCATGGCGCGGACACGTCGAACGTCTTGACCAGTCGATTAACGGTAAGGGCCGGAGCTTTTTGCAACGGTTTCGTCATGCGGTGCCTCCCGCGTTCAGCCAGCAGGCGCTGGCGGTCTGGTCGGAGAATACGAGTTCCGGGCGCTCGCGCAGGCAGCGCGGTCCCGCCATCTTGCAGCGCGGATTGAAGGCGCAGCCCTGGGGGATCGCATCGAGACGCGGCATGGAACCGTCGATCTGGTTGAGTTTCTCGACCCGCGCGCCAAGCGACGGGATCGAAGCCATCAACCCTTGCGTATAGGGATGACGCGGCTGGTGCAGCACCTGCGCCACCGGCCCGATCTCGATCAGCCGCCCGGCATACATGACCGCGATGCGGTCAGCCGCCTCCGCGATCACGCCCATGTCGTGGGTGACGAGCATGACGGCGGTGTGCTTTTCCTTGCACAATTTACGCAGGAGCGAGATGATCTGCGCCTGGATCGACACGTCGAGCGCCGTGGTCGGCTCGTCGGCAATCACCAGCTTTGGCGAAGCCGCGAGCGCAAGCGCAATCACCACGCGCTGGCGCATGCCGCCGGAGAACTGGTGCGGATACTGGTTGACCCGCTCTTCCGGTGAAGGAATGCCGACATCGCGCAGCAATTGCACGGCGCGGGCGCGAGCTTCTGCCTTGCCGAGCCCCAGATGCCGCCGGATTGTTTCGACAAGCTGCGCGCCCACCGTAAACAGCGGATTGAGCGAGGTCAGCGGATCCTGGAAGATGGCCCCGATCTCGCGTCCGCGGATTTTTTCCATGGCGCGGTCGTCAAGCGTGTCGATGCGCGTTTTGCCGAGCCAGACCTCACCGCCAGCGATATGGCCGGGGGCTTCGAGCAGGCCCTGAATAGCGAGGCCAGTCATGGACTTGCCCGCACCGGATTCACCGACCACGCCGAGGATTTCGCCCGGACGGATCGACAGGCTGACATCCGACAGCGCGGTTACCGTGCCGCGACGACCCGGAAAATCCACGCGCAGATTGCGCACCTCAACGACAGGTTCTTGCATGTCACCCATTTTCATTTTCCTCTATAGGATAGCTGGGTGGGAAGATTTCGCTGACCGGAGGGTTGTTCCAGCTCCGCTCAGGATATTTGGCGATCAGCCCGTCATATTGCGCCTGCGCCTGATCGCGGGCCTTCTGCATGTCGAAACCGGCCAATTGGCGGTTCACCATGGAAACGCGACCGTCAACGAAAACGGCTTCCGTGATCTTGCCCGAACCGCCGGTGACGATTGTGGTGATCGGATCAATGGATGGCGCCATGAAGACGTCATCAAGACGGAAAACCGCAATATCGGCCCGTGCACCCGGCGACAGATGGCCGAGATCGGAACGCCCCAGCGCCTTTGCTCCGCCGATTGTCGCTGCGTCGAACAGGTCTTTGGCACGCAGGCAATCCGGCGCACCATCGGCGACACGGCCGGTGATGAGACCGGCCAGCAGGTTCATCAGCATGTCAGGCGGCGTCGTATCCGTGCCCATGGCAATGTTGATCCCGCGCTCGCGGCAGTCGGAGAACGACTTGAGGATCGAACCGCCACGGCCTGAAACCAGCGGGCAATGGACGATGGAAACGCCATGTTCCGCATAGAGGCCCAGATCTTCGTCGGTGGCGTTGGTGGCATGCGGCGCAATGAGACGGTCGCTCAGCAGGCCGTTTTTGGCAAGCCAGACCGGTGCGGTCGAACCATGCAGCGCCTGCACCGTATCGACTTCCATCGCGCCCTGCGCCATGTGCAGGCGGAACTTGCAGCCCAGATCGCGCGCGGCGGCATCGGTACGCTGGATCAGTCCGAGCGTCGAGGTCTCCACGCGATCCGGCGCCAGCATACCGCGCACCAGATCGCCATGACGGCCATTCTGGCGTTCGATATAGGCGATCGCGTCCTTCAGTCCCTGAAAACCGCGTTCCTCATCGAAGACCGGTACCATCTTGCCCGGTGCTTCCAGCACCATGCCGCCGGAACGGTAGGCGGGGCTGAGATAGACACGCAGGCCGAGATCGCCTGCAGCTTCGGCAGCAGCATCGAACTCGGCAACCGTTTCGCCCCATTCGCGATAAAACAGCGAGGCAATCGGCGCGGCAGTGGTGATGCCGTTCAGCAGAAGCTGGCCGAAAGCAAACCGCTTCTGGAAAGCAAGCTCTTCCTCGCAATACATTTCATAGGGGCCAGCCTCGACATAGGAGCGCGGCCAGACCCGGCCCTTGGCCCAACCGGGATGATGGTCGATGCCAAGGATAGTGGTGTCGAGATCGGACAGCGCGTCGAGGTCGATCAGGCCGGGGCTGATCAGCGCATTTCCGAAATCGATGCGGCGAGCTACTTCGCCGGCAAAATTATGCCCGACGAAGAGGATTTCACCCTGCTCGAAAACGACTTCGCCATTGCGGAGAAGCCGGTGGCTACCGTCCTTGTGCCCGACCACCCAGCTTGCGGTGATCAGGGTGCGTCCTTCCGGCCTTGATCCCAGCGGAAGGGTTTCCAATGCCTTGTTCATCATGGCATCTCCACCACGGCAACGCCCTGACGGGCCGTAACGCGACCGCCCTTGACCACCAGCGGACGCGGGGCCACATCCACGACCGCATGGGCCAGAGTTTCACCGGTCAGAAGGGTGAAATCGGCATTGCAGCCGACGTTCAGTCCGTAATTTTCAAGGCACATGACATCCGCACCGCCCTGCGAAACAATGTGCAGCAGATGCTCCAGATCGTGATCGGAACGCACGCCGTTCTTCATGCCGATAATCCTGGCGCGGTCGAGCATGTCCGGCTGGCCCCACGGGCCCCATGTATCGCGAATGCCGTCGCAGCCGCCGCCGATGCGCACGCCTGCTTGCCTGAGCCGCTTGATTGACGGCACCGTGGCCGAAGGTGCGCCGGTGGTGAGGATGGCAACGTCGAGAAGAGCAAGCTGATCGATCAGTTGGCCGACGCGCTGATAGTCGTTCATGCCAAGTGCGAAGGCATGGCTGATCGCCACCTTGCCTTCCATGCCATTGGCGCGGATGCGCTCGAAAATAAGCTCCATCGTGAAGGCACCAAGATCGCCCGTTTCATGCAGATGAATATCGATCGGAACGCCATGTCTGGTGGCAAGGGCGAACAGGATATCGAGCTGGCCCTTCGGATCGCGGTCGATGCCGCACGGATCGATGCCGCCCAGCACTTCGCAGCACTGCCGGAGCGCCTCGTCCAGCAGCTCCTTCGTGCCGGGCATGACCATCAGGCCGGATTGTGGGAAGGCCACGATTTCAATATCGATGATGCCCCTCAGCTTCTCGCGTGTTTCCCAAACGCCTTCGACCAGAGACAGGCCGTGGGTCGGATCAATGTCCACGTGACTGCGGATATGCGTGCTGCCATGCGCGACCAGACCGATGGCGTGGCGCATCGACTGGCGATGCGGATCAATGCCGATTTCCAGCCGATGCTCGCGTTCGAAATCGATGCGCTCGCGCAGGATCGCAGCGCGATTGTTGACATGCCAGGGCATGCCCCAGGTGGTCTTGTCGAGATGGGTATGCGCATCGATCAGGCCGGGTGCGACGATGGCGTTGCCGCCATCTTCCACAGCCATGCCCGGCTCTGCTTCAAACCGTCCGAAACCGGCAATCTTTCCGTCCCTGATGAGGATATCGCAGGTTTCACCTGCCATCGGGCGGACGTTGCGGAGCAAAAGATTGTTCATAGGACTTACCTCAGTTTCGGATTGAGAGCATCGCGCAGCCAGTCGCCGAGCATATTGACGGCCACGACCAGTAGGCAGAGTTGGATGACGGGAAAAAGAACGATCCACCATGAACCCGAGAACAGGAACTGGTTGCCGATGCGGATCAGTGTTCCGAGTGATGGCTGGCTCGGCGGCATGCCGATGCCAAGGAACGAAAGCGTCGCTTCGGTGAGGATGGCCATGCCGAAATTGAGCGTCGCCGCCACCATAATCGGCGTCAGCGTGTTGGGCAGGATGTGCTTGGCCATGATGCGCCGCGCGGGTACGCCGATCAGTCGCGCCGCCGACACATAATCCTTGCCGCTTTCGACGATGGCCTGCGCGCGCACCGTGCGGGCATATTGCACCCAGGCCGAAAGCGCGATGGCGAGAATGAGAACCGCTGACGCCCCGACCTCACGCAGGCTGACCGGCAGCATCTGACGCACGACGGTCGAGACCAGGATGGCGACCAGAATGGTCGGGATCGACAGGGTAATGTCGCCGAAGCGCATCAGCAGATTATCGATGAAACCGCCGAAATAGCCGGATACCAGCCCGGCGCTCATGCCGATCACAAGCGAGAGAACCACCGAGGCAATGCCGATGACGATGGAAATGCGCGTGCCGTAGAGAATGGCCGACAGCATGTCGCGACCTTGCGTATCGGTGCCGAGAAGATAAGGCCATTCGCCGCCTTCTTCCCATACCGGCGGCAATTCTGCCTTCCACATGTCGAGCGCAGCGCCGTCATAGGGGTTTTGGGGCGCGATCAGCGGCGCGAAAAGGGCCGTAAGGATAAGGATGACGAGAAGTGCCGCGCTGAACATCGCCGTCTTGCTGTGCGTGAACGACCACCAGAGATCGCTTTTGCGGATGCGCTGGAAAAGCGATGGAGATGCAACGGGGGTGGTTTGAGAGGTTTGGGTGCTCATCGGTCTTTCTTCCCGTTGGATCAGCGTGCGGTGCGCAAGCGGGGATCGATCACCGCATAGGCAATGTCCACCAGCGTGTTGAGCACGACGAAGATGAAGGAAATGATGCAGAGATAGGCCGCCATCACCGGGATATCGAGGAAGGTGACAGCCTGAATGAACAGCATTCCCATGCCCGGCCACTGGAACACGGTTTCAGTGATGAGCGCGAAGGCGATCAGCGAGCCGACATTCATGGCGGTCATCGTCACGACCGGCATCAGGCAGTTGCGCAGTGCATGGCGGAAATAGATGCGCCAGCGCGGAATGCCGCGAGCGCGGGCGAATTTGACGTAATCGGAACGCAGCACTTCCAGCATTTCGGCACGCACGAGACGCATGACCAGCGTGACCTGATAGAGCGAAAGCGCAATGGAAGGCAGCAGGATCGCAGCGCGTCCCGAAGGCGTCAGCAGGCCCGTCGACCACCAGCCAAGCTGAACCACATCGCCGCGACCGAAAGCCGGGAACCAGCCGAGCGAAACCGAAAAGACGAGGATCAACAGAATGCCGACAACGAAGCTTGGCAGCGAGACGCCGACAATGGAGAGGAATTGCAGGCTCTCCGTATACCATTTGCCGCGTTTGATTGCCGTCAGCACGCCAAGCGGCATACCGACCAGCAGAGAAATCAGGGTGGCGACCAGCACCAGCTCCAGCGTTGCGGGAAAGCGTTCGCCGATCAGGCCCAGCACATCCTGACCGTTACGGTAGGAAATGCCGAAATTGCCTTGCGCCGCATTGACCACGAAACGGGTATATTGCGTCATAAGGCCATCGTTAAGACCAAGGCGCTCACGCAGATTATCGCGGTCAGCCTGCGTCATCTGCTCATTGGCCATCATTTCGACAGGGTCGCCCGCCAGCCGGAAAATCAGAAAGGCAAGCAAAGCGACGGCCAACATCACCATAACGGCGTTTGCCAGGCGCTTAATGATAAAAACCAGCATTGGGGTTCCTCGATAACAGCAGGACGCACCGGGGATTCGGCGTCCCCCGGTGCGTCATGATTGAATTATTCGGCAAAGTGCGTCAGCCAGTGACGGGGCTTGTTGTCCGGCAGTTGCACGATCTGGTCAATTTTCTTGGACATGACCCAGGCCATCGGCTGCTGATGCAGCGGCAGCATCACGATTTCGTCCTTCACTATTTTCAGCGCTTCGGTCTGCAACGCCAGACGCTTGGTGCGATCCATCTCGGTTGAAGCCTGCTCGGTCAACTGGTCGATCTTCGGATAGCTCCAGCCACCCCAGTTGAACACGCCTGCCTTCTCCGTTCTGGTTTCCATCATCTGCAACAGGATCGAATAGCTGTCGAGCATCGGCTCGGTTGCCCAGCCGATCAGATAGACGTCAGCCTTGCCTTCCGTACGTTTCGGGGTCTGCGCAGCCACGGGCGCGATATCAAGCTGCGGCTTGAAACCGGCGCGGCTCATCATGTTGACCATACCCTGGCAGAGTTCTTCCTCGTTCACATAGGCATCGGTGGTACAGACCAGCGTGAAGGGGAAGTCGGTAGCGCCCGCTTCGGCCAGAAGCTTCTTTGACAGTTCCGGATCGTATTTCAACGTCGTGTCGAGTTCAGGCGTGTAGCCCGGAATTTCCGGCGCGACCACCGCGCCCGCCGTGCGCGACTTGCCGCGCATGATGCGCTTCTGGATCAGCTCGCGGTCGAGAGCATGAGCAAAAGCCTGACGCACGCGCAGATCGTTGAACTTGTTTTCCGAACCGTTGGCAAGCTTCGGCTTGCGGTTGAAACCGATCATGACGGTGCGCAGATCGGTACGCTCCATCACATTCAGCTCCGGCTGAGCTTGCAGTCGCGGCAAATCCTGCGACGGCGCATTTTCCGTGAAATTGATCTCCCCCGACAGGAGCGCTGCCACACGCGTCGCCGCGGAAACAATCGGCGTGAACTCGATGCGATCGATATTCGACTTCGACTTGTCCCACCAGTCAGCGTTTTTCACCAGAACCGTCTTGGAATCCGGCGTGCGGCTTTCCAGCTTGAACGGTCCCGTGCCGTTGGTGTGATAGGTGGCGTAACCTTCAATTTTGGCGCCAACATCGGTCGGTCTTTCCGAATTGTTGGCCTTGAGCCATCCGGCATCGAAAATATGGATGTTGGTCAGATCATTGAGCAGCAACGGATAGGGGCCGCTCAGCTCGATATCGACAGTGTAATCGTCCACTTTCTGGGACGACTTGTAGGCCGGCAGATTGCCGCGCAGCGGCGAAACCGGGTCGCTGACGCGCTTCAGCGAAGCAAGCACGTCATCTGCCGTGAATTCCGCGCCATCGTGGAATTTTACGCCCTTGCGAAGGTGGAAACGCCAGACCGTCTCGGAAACATTTTCCCAGGATTCGGCCAGTGCCGGTTCGATCTTCAGGTTGGCGTCATAACGCACTAGACCTTCATAAACGTGATTGAGGAAAGCCAGCGTGTAGCTGTCACCGTAGGAATAGGGATCGAGCGAGTAAATATCATGCGCCGCCCCCCATTTCAGCGTTGCAGCCTGTACCGGTGAGGTCAAGCCTGTCAGGCCAGCCAACAGCGTGGCTGCAAGGCCCAGTTTTTTAAACATTGATTTGCTCCGCTTCTGGAAATTTGCGCCCCTTTTTGGGGTCTGTTTTCATTTATCGCCGTAACCATCGCTCGCGCGGTGATTTCGGTGGCTCGCGCCCTTTAGGCGCGCTTCAAAATTGAGTGTGATTTCCTCCCTCCGATATGGCCCCGCCTTTCCGGCTTCTTCCTCGGCCACGGGAACAGTATGTCTATTAGCCAAAAGTTGTCAACTCGATTGTTGACAATATTATTGTATTTGCGCGTCCGGCATGTCGACAAAGGTAGCCGTGACGGACGTCGCTTCGTCAGGACTTCCATACCGGGTAACTTGGCGAAAATATCTCTTCGACCGGCGGGTGTTGCCAGCTCCTGTCGGGATATTTGGCGATCAGCCCATCATATTGCCGCTGCGCTCGCTCCCGCGCTGCGGCCATGTCGATTCCGGCGACGTTGCCATCCAGCATGGACAAGCGCCCATCGACAAAAACCGCCTTTGTCACCTTGCCGGAACCGCCAACGACCAGCGTGGTAATGGGATCGACACTCGGCGTCATGTAAAGATCATCGAGGCGGAAGACGGCAATATCCGCCTTTGCGCCTGCGGAAAGCCTTCCGATATCCTGACGTCCGAGCGCTTTGGCCCCGCCCAGCGTGGCCGCGTCGAACATGTCCTTCGAGAAAACCGCGTCCGACGCTTTTTCGCCGATACGACAGGCGATCAATCCGACGAGCATATTCATCAACATATCCGGAGGCGCCGTGTCGGTGGCCATACCGATATTGATGCCGAGTTTGCGACAGGAAGCAAAGGAATGCAGGATGCTGCCCATCCTTGCCGAAACCAGCGGCGAATGGGCAATGGAAACACCGTGTCGGGCATAGAGCTGCAAGTCCTGCGCCGAGGCGTGGGTGCCGTGCGGCGCGTAAAGCCTTTCGCTCATCAGCCCGTTATCCGCCAGCCATTGCGGCCCGGAAACACCATGCAGCTTGTGCATGGTATCCAGTTCCAGCTTGCCCTGCGCCATATGAATCCGAACCCGGCAGTCGAGATCGCGCGCCGCTGCCATGGTGCGCTGCAACAAGGGCAATGTGCAGGTTTCGATACGGTCAGGGGCAAGCAATCCATTGACCAAGCCACCATGACGACCGTGATTGCGCCCGATAAAATCGATGGCGTCAGCGAGACCCTGAAGTCCGCGCTCTTCATCGAACATCGGCTCGATGCGCCCCGGTGCTTCCAGTATCATGCCGCCGGAACGATAGGCGGGACTGAGAAAGACACGCAGGCCAAGGTCGCCTGCCGCGTCCGCCGCCGCCTCGAACTCCGCGACCGTTTCCGCCCATTTGCGATAATAGAGCGAAGCGATGGGAGCGGCGGAAGTAATGCCATTCAACAAAAGAAGGCCGAAGCCGAAGCGCTTCTGGAAAGCCAGTTCTTCATCGGAATACATTTCATAAGGCCCGCGCTCCACATAGGAACGGGGCCAGATACGTCCTTTCGCCCATCCGGGCTGATTGTCATGAACCAGCAGATAAGTATCGAGATCCGACAATGCGTCGAGGTCGATCAAACCGGGACTGATCAATGCCTTGCCGAATTCGACACGGCGCGCCACCTCGCCCTCGAAATGCGGTCCCGCATATGTCACCTGATTGCCTTCGATGACGATCTCGCCGTTGGGGATCAGGCAATGGCCGCCATCGCGCCAGGCAAGCACCCATTCCGCTGTCAGCAGGGTCGGACCCTGTGGCCGCTCGCCCAAAACGAGTTCATGTGCCAGTTCAGGCTTCATCGCATATCTCCGCGTTGCATATCAAAAGAGCGTTTCACCGGAATGAAACGCCCTATTTGTTAACCCACTGAAAAATATGCAGCTATTCCGCCATCATGGTGTGCCAGTGGCGCGGCTTGTTGTCGGCACAGAAGTCCACGCTTTGCACCTTATCGAGCATGCCCCATGCAATAGGCTGCTGGTGGAGCGGAATCAGGATCGCCTTGTCCTTGGCGATCTTCAATGCCTGTTCTTCCAGCGCAAGACGCTTGGCGGTGTCGGCTTCCTGCGCAGCCTTCTTCACCAGTTCGTCGAGTTCTGGATAGGACCAACCGCCATAGTTGGAAACACCGGTCGAGCCGCTGCGTGTCGATAGAACCTGCGAAAGCAACGAATAGGCATCAAGTGTCGGTTCGTTGGCCCAGCTCAGATTGAACATATCGGCCTTGCCATTCGTCCGCTTCGGCTGCTGCACCGCACGCGGGCCCATATCGATGGTCGGCGCGAAACCTGCACGCTTCAGCATGTTTGCAATGCCCGAGCAGATATCTTCCTCGTTGATGCTCTCGTCATTCATGCACAGATAGGTGAAGGCCAGCCCCTTCTGCCCGGCTTCTTCAAGCAGCTTCTGGGCCTGCTTGGGATCGGCTGGCTGATAGGTGTCGAGCGACTTGGCGTAACCCGCAATTTCCGGCGCTATGAGCGAACCGGAAGGCCGGGCCAGACCGCGCATGATCTTCTTGTTGATGAGATCGCGGTCGATGCTCGCTTCCACAGCCTGACGAACGCGAACATCCAGGAACGGGTTCGGGCGACCATCCTCAAGCTTTTCCTTGCCGTTGAAACCAATGAAGACCGTTCGCAGTTCGGTACGCTTGCTCACCTTGATACCCGGTGAGGATTCCAGCCTTGGAAGATCCTGAATAGGAGCGGAATCGACCAGATCTATCTCGTTGGAAAGCAATGCGGCAACGCGGGTAGCAGCAGAGGAGATTGGAACATACTCGATACGGTCGAGATTATGTTTTTTCTCGTCCCACCACTGATCGTTGACCAGCAGAACCGTCTTTGAATCCGGAACGCGGCTGTCGAGCTTGAACGGGCCGGTGCCGTTGGTGTTGTGGGTGGCATAGTTTTCGGTCTTGGAGGCAATATCGGTCGGCTTTTCGGCATTGTTGTCCTTGAGCCATTTCGCATTGAACATGAAGATATTGGTCATATCGTTCAGGAACAATGCGGTTGGCGCCGAAACCTCGATATCGACTGTGAAGTCATCGACTTTCTTGACACCGACATAGAGCGGAATGTTGCCGCGCAGGGGCGAGGTCGGGTCCGACACGCGGTTCATCGAGGCGACCACATCGTCAGCGGTGAAGTCCGCACCGTTGTGGAATTTCACGCCCTTGCGCAAGGTGAAGCGCCAATATTTGTTGTCGATGAGCTTCCATTCGGTGGCAAGCGCCGGCTCAATCTCGAAATTGGGACCGTAGCGGATCAATCCCTCGTAAATATGGTTCAGAAAAGCGAGATTGGAGGTCGAGGGAACCGAATCCGGATCAAGGGAATAGATGTCCGCGCGGCTGCCCCAACGCAATGTCGCAGCACCTGCCGATGAGACCGCAAGTGGAGCGGCAATAGCCGCTGCGGTCAGTGCTGATATGAGAAACCTGTTGAGACGCGTCATGCTCTTCCCCTCATGAGTGGCGATTATTTCCGTTCGTCCGGATCTTCGACAGTATCATAATCTGCATTGTTATTGTCAACGATATTGTATGCAATTATGCTTTAGAACATCAACAGCATAAAACGTGCACCGAAATCCAGACATAAGGGGAAGGTAAATGGATGGGCTCCTGCTGCTTCACGGAACGATCGTAACAGTCGACAGCACTCGGCGGATCATTGATGATGGCGGTCTGGCGATCGAAAACGACAGGATCGTCGATATCGGTACTGCAGAAGAACTCCACGCCAGACATGTCGGGAAAAAAGTAATCGACTGCAAGGGGAAGATGATCATCCCCGGGCTGATTGACGCCCACGGCCATGCAGGTCATGCGTTGATCCGCAGCATTGGTGCCGACACCAATTCGCTATGGATGCGGATCGTCACGCCGACCTACTATCACTATGTCACGCGAGACTACTGGTACGCGGATGGTCTAGTTTCCGGCCTCGAAAGACTATGCGCTGGCGTAACCACGTCCGCCAGCATCATCACCTCCATGCCGCGCAGTGACGATCCGGCCTTCGCAATCAATCATGCCCGGGCCTATTCGGAACTCGGGTTGCGGGAAATCATCTGCGTGGGCCCTGCCGGCCTGCCCTGGCCGCAATCGGTTACGCGCTGGGAAAGCGGCCAGCCGGAGCGGCGCAGCGTTTCCTTCGAGGAAATGATAGAGGGCGCGGAGGCCGTTATCGAAAGCCTGAACGGAACTGCCGACGGACGCATAAAAGTCTTTCTGACGCCATTCACCATTGTGCCTTCGGTCGAGCCGTCCAATGCCTCGACGCCGGACTTCGCCGTAAACCTGACCAAGGACGACCGGATGCAGGCAAGACGCATTCGTGAAACCGCGCGCAAATGGGGTGTGCGCATTCATTCCGATGCCTTTGCTGGACAGATCCGCATGGCATGGCAGGACAAGGAAAACGCCCTGCTCGGGCCTGACGTTCACCTCCAGCATTGCTGGGGCATTTCGCATGAGGAAATAGATATTCTCGCGGAAACAGGCACGCATGTCACCCATGCCCCGCCCGGCCGCTCGACGCCGATCATGCAGATGATGGCCCGCGGCGTACCGGTCGCCATTACTTCGGACGGCGCCGCCCCCAGCCGCCATTTCGACATGTTGCAGATCGCACGCATTGCCCAGTCGACGCAGCATATCCTGCACAATCACGACCGGTATATCCTCCCGCCGGGCAAGGTCTTCGAAATGATCACCATCGATGCGGCGCGCGCCATCGGCATGGATCACGAGATTGGCTCTCTCGAAAAGGGCAAGAAAGCCGATATCGCCATCATCGATATGCGCAAGCCCCATCTGACACCTAACTGGATGCCGGTTCACCGTCTGATCCATCAGGCCTTGGGAAGCGACGTAGATACGGTGATTGTGGATGGAAAAATCCTTATGAAGGACGGCAAGGTGCTCACCGCCGACATGCATGAGGCGCTTGCCTTCGGGGAAGCGGAAGCGCGCGCGCTGGTGAAAAGAGCAGGCTTGCAAAACCATATGCATGATCCCGCTTGGGGCCAATTGCAGCGCACCTTTCGTGAACCTGTGAACCTGCCCTCATTGCCTGAGGTTCGGGGATAGATTTCCGCGTCTGCGAATTCTGAAATTTTGCGGCTGACGATCGGGGCCGCGCCTTGCCTCGTGGGCATGTCATTGGCGAGCGGAATTGCTTCCGCTTCGTCATCATGACGGATATCCCGAAGGCTGAACGATAAAGGAAGGAGATCGGTAGTCAGTTCGCTTCTACCTGATGGCGGCATGAAAATCGCAGCCATTCTCTGCTCCCGCTTGCCTCAATCGAGAATTGTCATTATCTCAAATCTACTCAGCCTCAATGAAAGCCGCGTGAACTTTGCCGGGACAGAATTCGAAAATGGAGACAAGGCCGGCGGTCATTCAGGTGAACGATTTATCCGTCGATTATGACGGTGCGCCTGCGCTGAAATCCGTCAACGTTTCTGTCAGGTCCGGCCGGATAACCGCGATATGCGGCGCCAACGGTTCAGGCAAAAGCACATTGCTGCGTTGCATGGCGCGCCTGCAAAAGCCGTCGCGCGGCGAGGTGCTTTTCGAGGGGCATGACATAAGCCGCATGCGCCGCAACGAACTCGCCAGAAAGGTCGCGGTGCTGGGGCAGATGCCCGAGGTTCCGGCGGGCCTCACGGTCGAGGAACTCGTTGAAAATGGCCGCCATCCCCACCGGGGACTGCTCTCGCGTCTGGGTCAGGCGGATCGGGCCATAATCGCGCAGTCAATTGCACAGGTCGGTCTGGAGAAGCTTCGGCACCGGCAGGTCGCTTCGTTGTCGGGCGGTGAACGGCAGCGAGCCTGGGTCGCTCTTGCCCTCGCGCAGAACCCCGCCGTCCTTTTCCTTGATGAGCCGACGAATTTTCTCGATATCCGCCATCAGTCCGAGCTGCTCACACTTCTGAAAAGGCTCAACGCGGAGCGCAACCTCACCATCATTGCCGTGCTTCACGATCTCAATCAGGTGATGGAACTGGCGGACGATGTCATTCTGATGCGCAAGGGGCAGCTTATGGCCTCGGGCGACCCGCAAAGCGTCCTGACGAAACAGCATCTCAAGCAAGCTTTCGAGTTCGACATGGACGTTATCGCCCATCCGCTCCTGCCGATCTCCTTCTGCCTGCCGCGCTGGATTGTCGATGATCACGATCAGGCCGCGCGATGACGCCACGGCAAGCCGTCGCGGAAGCCGCGAAGCCAAGGATTCCTGTTTTCAGCCTGTTCATACTGGCGGCAGTGCTCCTGCTGGGGCTGATTATCGCAGAACTCGTCGTCGGCAGCGGCAACGTCGCGCTCTCCGACGTTGTGCACGCGGCATCGCGGCCGCAGTCGCTGGCGCAGATCATTATCGAGACCATCCGCCTGCCGCGGGCCCTTGCCGCCATTCTGGTCGGTGCCGCACTTGCAGCGGCGGGCACGGTCATGCAAACGGTGTTGCGCAATCCGCTGGCCGCGCCTGACATCTTGGCAGTGACCAGCGGTGCGCAACTGGCTCTCGTCATTGCCAGCCTGCTGCTTCCATTCGCTTTTCCGGGTTTTCTCGCGACCATCCTCGGTGGAGCCATCGGTGGCGGTCTCTGTCTTCTGGTGGGTGGCGGATTGCGTGCGCAGCCGGTCCGGCTTGCGCTCGCGGGCGTGGCTATCTCCCTCGCCTTCTCGGCGCTGTCATCCGCGATTGTTCTTATGGCCGATGATCGGGCATCGGGCGTTCTTCTGTGGTCGTCAGGTCTTCTGGAGCAATCCGGCTGGACCAAGGTTGCTTCACTTGCGCCCGCAATATTGGGCGGAATATTGCTGCTTTCCCTTTTGGGACGGCAGTTCGATGTCATGGCGCTCGGCAATGACATGGCCTCCGGCCTCGGGCTGGGGAAAGCGCCCGCCGTCATCGGACTGCTGGCTACGGTCGTTCTTTCCGGAGCAGCGGTTTCCATCGCTGGCCCGATTGGCTTCATTGGCCTTGCGGTCCCGAATTTCCTGCGGGCCGTGGGTTTCCACAAACATGGCGTCCTGCTGCCCGCCGCTGCCCTTATGGGGGCAATCGCACTTCTCGCGGCTGATGTTTCGGCGCAGCTGTTGAGCAGCAATGGCACGATCATCCCAACCGGAATCTTTGCCGCCTGTTTCGCGGCGCCGGTCCTGATTCTGGTCCTGCGCAGGATCAGGGGGGAGACGCGCACGCGCGCAAACCTCGTTTCGGAGAGGGTTCTGTTTCAGCGGAAAACTGTGCTCTATTCCGCTCTCGTCGGATTGATGCTGGCGGCTTTTCTGCTCGGCCTGCTCTTCGGCGATGGAGTTGCCGGTTGGCAAACCGACTGGCAAACCGTCCAGGCGCTGCGCATGCCCCGCGTGCTGATTGCCATGGGTGCGGGAGCGTTGCTGGCATGCGCTGGCCTGCTGCTTCAGCTCGTCACACGCAATCCGCTTTCAGGTCCGGAAACGCTGGGCTTGTCGCAAGGGGCAGCGCTTGCCGGGCTTGCCGGCCTTTTGATCGGTGTCGTGCCCGGCAGCCCGCTATTCGCGCTTCTCGCGGTGCTTGGGGCAGGTCTGGTCGTCTTGTGCATTTCCCTCCTTTCGGCCCGCATGTCGCCGGAGCGCACGGCGCTGACCGGCATCGCGGTTGCCGCCAGTCTCTCCGCCGTCAGCACCATCATTGTCATTGAAGCCAAATTACAGGTCGCCGAGGCGCTTTCGTGGCTGGCAGGGTCCACGCATGGGCGCAACTGGCAGGATGTGACGGCGCTCGCACCTTGGCTCGTCCTCATTCCTTTGATGATGGTGCTGGCAAGGCGGTTCGATATTCTGGCAATGGGGCGGGATGAAGCGGAATCCATCGGTCTCAATACGATGTCCGCCCGCATCTGGACGATGCTTCTGGCCGCGCTGGCGGTGGCGGGGGCCGTGGCGACGGTCGGTGCAATAGGTTTCGTGGGGTTGATCGCGCCGCATGCTGCCCGTTTGTGCACTGGCGCGCGCTATCGCCAGCTTGTGCCGGTTACGGCGCTTATGGGAGCAATCCTCACCGCCCTCGCAGATGTGTTCGGAAGGTCGCTTATCGCACCGCAGGAAATTCCGGCAGGGATCGTTACCGCCTTTATCGGCGCGCCCTTGTTCATTCTATTGATGCGGCGTCAATCGCGTTGACTGCCCCCTTCAGATGGGCAAAGCGCTTTCCACGCGGTCAAGCAGGCGCAACATGGATCGTGTAGAGCCGAACGGCCAGATGTCCGGCCCGATTGTGTGTACCTGATTGTTTGCAACCATCGGCAGGACGGGCCAAAGGGCACTTTCCGTCAGCTCGCGCGGCGGCTCGTCGCCAAGAAGGCAGAGATGCGTGTCGGAGCCCAGCATGGCGAGATCCTCCAGCCCCAATGTTGTAAAGCCGAAGGATTGGCTGCCAAGATCGACAGCCGGTGAAAATCCCGCTTTCGCCAGCGTCGCCATAGCCGCGGAATTGGACGTGAAGATGCGCAGGCGGGCAACGCCCGGCAATGGCTGCGCGATGACAACCCTGCTTTCCTTCGCAGAGCGCTTCGCCCTTGCAGCGGAAAGTCGGTCTTCAAACGACACCCATTCCTTGCGTGCTTCCGCCACCCGCCCAACCGCCTCGCCAGCGGTCGACAACCCGGCTTCCATATTGCTGTAGAAATCGGACTTCTCGGAACCCGTATCGATCAGCAAGGTTGGCGCAATTTCATTAAGGCGGGCGGCAATCGCGCCATGGCGCAGCGCGGAGGTGACAATCAGATCGGGCTTCAGCCGCATCAGGGCTTCGAGGCTCGGCTGCTGACGTCCGCCAACGTCGACCGCTCCGGAAAGCTTATCATTCTCGATGTTCACCCATTGGCGATATCCCGCCAGATCGGCAACACCGACCGGGATGATACCGAGCGCAAGAAGAATCTCCGTCGCATCCCATTCGAGCGTTACAATTTTCGTAGCCTCCGCGCGGGCAACAGAAGTAAGGGCAGCCAAGGCCGCCCCCACAAGAATATCACGCCGCGAGAAAACTGTTACCATCGAACGCTCGTCGTCGCCACGATGGAGCGACCCTGACCATAATAGCACTGGCTTGTGGAATTGCAGCCAGCCACATATTTCTTGTCGCCGAGATTGTAGGCGTTGACCTGCAAGCGATAGTTGCCGATGTCGTAGCGCAGAAACGCATCGACCAGCGTATAGGACGGCACATAGAAGGTGTTGAGCGTGTCGCCCGCCGTCTTCCCGATGCGGCGCACGCCGCCGCCCACGACAAGGTTGCCTTCGACATTGCCCGGCAGCGGCATGTCGTAGCTCAGGAACAGGGATTGCTGGTTCTTCGGCACGGTATAAGGCAATTTGCCGATCTGGGCCGGATTCTGGCTTTCGCTGACTTCCGGGTCCTGAAAGCTCAACGCGCCGGTGACGTTCAGCCTGTCCCAGAGACGTGCGGTTCCCTCGAGCTCGATGCCGCGAACACGCACCTCGTCGGTCTGATAATAAACGCCGGAGATGCGGTTCACGACATTCTGCTGCTCGGCCTCGAAAGCCGAAAGCGTGACAGTATAGTCCTCTCCCTCCGGCGCATATTTCAAACCCACTTCCTTCAAGGTGCCGGTCGTGGGCTTGAGCGGCGTATCGGCGAGCGTCAGTGTCGGCAGGAAGGACGTCGAGTACAGGGCATAAGGCACGAAGCCCGAATCGAACAGGTAAGCCACGCCGACGCGGCCGGTGAACTTGTCGGGGTCCTGTTCGTAATCCGTGGTCTTGCCCGATGAAAGCGCCGTCTGCTCGGAACGGATGCGGACGAAATCCTTGCGGCCGCCCAGCGTCACGCGCAGCTTGCCCGCTTCGATCTGGTCCTGGACATAAATGCCGGTCTGGTACTGTTTCTGCAAAAGCCGTGTCGTCGGCGACAGATCTGCGAGAGGCTGGTCGTAGGTCGGATTGAAAAGATCCTGCGACGGACCGCTTGCCGAGGCCGTATAATTGTCGAGGCGTTGCCATTGCTGGTCGACGCCCACAAGGAGCGTGTGCGCCAGCGGCCCCGTATCGAAACGCGACTCCAATTGCGTATCGAAGGCTATCGCATCGAGTTCCGGCTGGGCCAGATAGTTGGTACGCGGGATCGTATGGCCATCCCAGCCCTTGGTCGGAATGACGCCGGTGAACAGATTGCGGTAATCCGTCTTCATATGCGAATAGCGAAAATTCTGCCGCACGGTGAACGTGTCGTTGAAGCGGTGCTCGAAATCATAGCCCGCATAACCGATCTCTTTCTTGTAGATCGCATTGCGCGGGTCGCCATCGGTAAAGTCGCGTGAGATCGTCTGTCCGGTCGGGCTTGGCAATACGCTGCCATAGGCCGGGATTATGACGCCGGCCTGCCCCATATTGTCCTTCAGGTAACCGCCTGACACCACAAGGCTTGTATCCGCATCCGGTCGCCAGGCAAAACTGGGATTGATCGCAATGCGATCGTTCTTGCCCAGATCGTAGGACGTGTTGCTATCGCGGAAAATTCCGTTCAGGCGATAGGTGAAGCGGGGATCGTTGTTGATCGGCCCTGTAATATCGGCACCGAATTCCTTGCGTTCAAAGCTTCCGCCGCGCAGATAAATCTCGCGCGACGCTTCGGCCTGCGGCTGCTTGCTGACCATATTGACGATGCCGCCGACATTGCTCTGGCCGAACAGGGCGGAACTCGGGCCGCGCAGGATTTCCACGCTTTCCAGAGAATAGGGTTCGACAACAAAGCCCGAATAGCCGCCGGGCTGGCTGGCGATCTGCGGAATGCGCAGGCCATCCAGGTAAAGATCGGCTGGGAAACCGCGCACGGTAAAATAGTCCGAACGAACGTCGGCACCATAGCGCTGTGCGTTCACATTGGCGCTATAGAGCATCGCTTCGCTGACCGACTGCACCGCGCGGTCATTCATATTGTCGCGGGTGACAACCGAAATGGACTGGGGAACCTCGCGGATCGGCACGTCACTTTTGGTTGCCGCGCGGCTGTACTCGGAAACATAACCTTTCACGGGTGCGCGCGGGCCTTTGCCATCCGAGGTCTGTATCTCAATCGTGTCGAGCTTGAGGATCCCGGCCTCTTGCGCTGCGGATGGCGCGGCGATTGCGATGGAAGCCGCGCCGCCAAGAATTGCAGTTTCCAGCAGGGATTTGACGCTCCTGCGGCGTGGCTTCCTTGGGCCCTGTTTGCGCGCAGCACCACTCGTATTCAATTCGGCTCTCCTTGCCGACCGGCCAGCGGGCGGCATGTTACCCCGCTGGCTATGATGGCTGCGGGCTATATCGTGATTTTGGCGTTGCGCAAATTTGAATTTCAGAATAATTCTAATTTGTGCTTATCAATGAACGCGTTACGTAGCCGAATATATTTCAGCAACCTTGATGGAGTCAGGCCAAACTCCGTTGCAATCGGGTCGAAATTCTGCAATTTCCGTGAAATATGACAATTTCAGTCAAATTGGGCCAAACGGAAATTTG
>Ga0182737_1001221_pt1 | contig 26576 bp, 24 predicted proteins | sample eDN5th30CBELigOP_FD_128878 | JGI IMG/M metagenome (GOLD analysis project Ga0182737, IMG submission 128878) | Enriched Organic Plus compost microbial communities from Emeryville, California, USA - eDNA 5th pass 30_C BE-Lig OP (version 2) (version 2) ... | reverse complement strand
CGCCCGGTTGTCGGCGGCAGCGGTTAGGCTCGACGACACGGGGGCGAAGGTCCGTGGGAAGAGAGGAACGTCATGGCTCGCATCGGTGAGAGCGCCGACCTGTTCAAGTGTTCCTTCTGCGGCAAGAGCCAGAAGCAGGTCCAGCAGCTGATCGCGGGTCCGGGCGTCTACATCTGCGACGAGTGCGTCGAACTCTGCAACGAGATCATCGAAGAGCGCATGGCCGAGCAGGGCTCCGGCGAGGTCGCCGAGTTCGACCTGCCGAAGCCGCGTGAGATCTTCGCCTTCCTCGAGGAGTACGTGGTCGGCCAGGAGCAGGCCAAGCGCGCCCTGTCCGTCGCTGTCTACAACCACTACAAGCGCGTCCGCGCCCAGCAGACCCTCACCGCCGCCGAGCAGCGGGCCGACGAGGTCGAGATCGCCAAGAGCAACATCCTCATGCTCGGCCCGACGGGATGCGGCAAGACCTACCTCGCTCAGACCCTCGCCAAGCGCCTGAACGTGCCCTTCGCGGTCGCCGACGCGACCGCCCTCACCGAGGCCGGCTACGTCGGCGAGGATGTCGAGAACATCCTCCTCAAGCTCTTGCAGGCCGCGGACTTCGACACGAAGCGTGCCGAGACCGGCATCATCTACATCGACGAGGTCGACAAGATCGCCCGCAAGGCCGAGAACCCGTCGATCACCCGCGACGTGTCGGGCGAGGGCGTGCAGCAGGCGCTGCTGAAGATCCTCGAGGGCACGGTCGCGTCCGTCCCGCCGCAGGGCGGCCGCAAGCACCCGCATCAGGAGTTCATCCAGATCGACACGACGAACGTGCTCTTCATCGTGGCGGGCGCGTTCGCGGGTCTCGAGGACATCATCTCCTCCCGCATCGGCAAGCACGGCGTCGGCTTCGGCGCCCCGCTGCAGCGCAAGGACGAGGCTCCAGACCTGTTCGCCGAGGTGCTCCCTGAAGACCTGCACAAGTTCGGCCTCATCCCCGAGTTCATCGGCCGGCTCCCGGTCGTCGCCTCCGTCTCGCCGCTGGACCAGGAGGCGCTGATGGAGATCCTCACGACGCCGAAGAACGCGCTGGTCAAGCAGTACCAGCGCATGTTCGAGCTCGACGGTGTGGAGCTCGACTTCGAGGACGACGCGCTCCGCGCGATCGCCGACCTGGCGGTGGAGCGCAAGACCGGCGCCCGCGGCCTGCGCGCCATCCTCGAGGACGTGCTCGGCCCGATCATGTTCGACATCCCCTCGAATGCAGACGTCGCCAAGGTGATCGTCACCCGCGCCGCCGTCGAGGAGGGCGCCGAGCCGACACTCGTGCTGGCGCAGAAGCGCAAGAGCGCCTGACCCGGGCTCGGCCGCCGGTGTCGGAGGCCGCCGGTACCGTTCCGGCATGCGAAAGATCCTCTTCGACACCGCGACCACGCTGAACGGCTGGATCGCCGACGAGCGGCACTCGTTGCATTGGCTGTTCGACGTTCCCGATGACGGGAGCGCCCAGGGACTCGTGCCGGACGCCGCCGTCCTGGTGGAGGGGTCCGGCACGTACGAGTGGCTGCTGCGGGAGTCCGATCTGCTCGCACACCCGGAGCGCTGGCAGGAGTTCCACGGCGCCCGGCCCACGTTCGTGTTCACGACCCGCACCCTGCCGGTGCCCGAGGGGGCCGACATCCGTTTCGTCTCCGGCGCCGTCGCCGATGCGCTGCCGCAGATCCGCGCGGCCGCAGGCGACGGCGACGCCTGGGTCGTCGGCGGGGGAGACCTCGCCGGACAGTTCCTCGACATCGGCGCGCTCGACGAGATCGCCCTGTCGGTCGCCCCGGTGGTGCTCACCGGCGGGGCGCCGCTCCTGCCGCGGCGGGTCGAGTCCGACCGGCTCCGGCTGATCGAGTCGCGCGCGGTCGGGCAGTTCGCTCGGCTGCGCTACGAGGTCGTGCGTCCGGGGTGAACGCGGGCGAGTCGTGCTGCGGCCGGACCCGCGGGTACGGCGGGCAGCGACCGGGAGCGGCCCGGGTCAGGCGAACTCGTCGTCGGCGTCGTGCCGCACGACCGCGTTGCCGTCGCGGTCGAGGGACACGATCACGCCGGTGTCGAGCTCGGCGATCGGGCGGCCCTCCAACCAGGTGAGGGTCCACCGCGGGACCGGCTGGGACGCCAGCTGACCCTCGCTGATCAGCCGCTCGACGGCGGCGATCTGCGCGCGCAGCGCCTGCGGCACGGCCGCCGGCGGCTCGGTCATGGCGTCCCAGCGCGTTCCCATCCGCATGTCAGGCCTCCTGCGGTGCCAGTTCGATCTCGCGCACGGCGATGGTCTCGGCATCCACGATCACGAGATCCTGGATGCGGCCGACCGCCTTGAGGTCGCCCTCGGCCAGGCGCAGCGCCGCCGCCGCCTCGGCCGGAGCGCCCAGCACCAGGAGGGCGACGGCGGTCTTCTGCGAGACCTTCGCCTCGGTCTTCGCGCGGCGCACGATGATCAGCGCCTCGCCGACCGTGGACAGGACGCCCGGGTCGCCGTCGATACCCAGCGGCTCCGGCCAGGCGGCGGTGTGCACCGAGCCCTCCTGGAACCAGGACCACGCTTCCTCTGCCGCGAACGCGAGCACCGGGGCGAACAGGCGGATGAGGGTCTCCAGGGCGATGCGCAGCGCGAGCGCCGCGGATGCCTGGCCCACGTCGGTCTGGTCGTAGGCGCGTTCCTTGACGAGTTCGAGGTAGTCGTCGCAGAACGTCCAGAAGAACGACTCGGTCAGCTCCAAGGCACGGGCATGGTCGTAGGATTCGAACGCCTTCGTCGCGTCACGGACCACCCCGTCGAGGGTGGCGAGCATCGACGCGTCGAGTGCGTGGGTCACCTCGGCGCCCTCGGGCACCGGGAACGAGAGCACGAACTTCGCTGCGTTCAGCAGCTTGATCGCCAGGCGCCGGCCGATCTTGATCTGCGTCGGGTTGTTCACATCGAACGCGGCGTCCGTGCCGAGGCGGCTGGATGCGGCCCAGTAGCGCACCGCATCCGAACCGTGCTGGTCGAGGATCGCTGCCGGGGTGACGACATTGCCCTTCGACTTCGACATCTTCTTGCGGTCGGGGTCGACGATGAAGCCGGAGATCGCGGCGTTCGACCACGGCGACCGGTCGTCCTCGAGCGCGCTGCGGAGCATCGTCGAGAACAGCCAGGTGCGGATGATGTCCTGGCCCTGCGGGCGCAGGTCGAACGGTGCCACGAGGTTCCACAGCTCCTCGTCGCGCTGCCAGCCGCCGGCCAGCTGCGGGGTGAGCGAGGAGGTCGCCCAGGTGTCGAAGATGTCCTTCTCCGCCTCGAAGCCGCCCGGCACGCCGCGCTGGTCCTCGGTGTACCCCGGGGGCACGTCGCTCGTCGGGTCGACCGGGAGCTGGTCCGCGGTCGGCAGGAGCACGCGGTCGTAGTCGCGCTCACCCTGCTCGTCCAGCGCGTACCAGACCGGGATCGGCACGCCGAAGAACCGCTGACGGCTCACGAGCCAGTCGCCGGTGAGGCCGTTCGTCCAGTTCTCGTAGCGCACGCGCATGAAGTCCGGGTGCCAGGCGAGGTCCTTGCCGAGCGCGATGAGCTTCTCGCGCAGTGCCTCGTCGCGGGCGCCGTTGCGGATGTACCACTGGCGCGTGGAGACGATCTCGAGCGGGCGGTCCCCCTTCTCGAAGAACTTCACCGGGTGGCTGAAGGGCTTGGAGACCTCGTCGAGCTCGCCCGACTCCTGCAGCATCTCCACCATGCGCTTCTTGGCGCTGAACACCGTCTTGCCGGCGATCTCCGCGTACGCCGCCTTGGCCGCATCCGTCACGATCACGTCGGGGGCCTCGGCGACGATGCGACCGTCCTTGCCGATGATGGTGCGGTTCGGCAGGTCCAGCTCGCGCCACCAGATGATGTCGGTCACGTCGCCGAACGTACAGATCATGGCGATGCCCGACCCCTTGTCGGGCTGGGCGAGCGGGTGGGGGAGCACCGGCACCTCGACGCCGAACAGCGGCGTGGTCACGGTCGTGCCGAACAGCGGCTGGTAGCGCTCGTCGTCCGGGTGGGCCACGAGCGCGACGCAGGCGGCGAGCAGCTCGGGGCGGGTGGTCTGGATGTGCACGTCGCCGGAGCCGTCGGTCTTGTGGAACGCGAGGCGGTGGTAGGACGCCTGCTGCTCGCGGTCCTCGAGCTCGGCCTGGGCGATCGCGGACCGGAAGTCCACGTCCCACAGGGTCGGGGCGAGGGCCTGGTATGCCTCGCCGCGCTCGAGGTTGCGCAGGAAGGCGAGCTGGCTGGTGCGGATGGTCTCGTCGGAGATCGTGCGGTAGGTCTGCGTCCAGTCGACCGACAGCCCGAGCTTGCGGAACAGGTCCTCGAACTGCTTCTCGTCCTCGACGGTCAGCTTCTCGCACAGCTCGATGAAGTTGCGGCGGCTGATCGGTACCTGGTCGGCGGCGCGGCTCGACTTGTTGTCGCCACCCTCGAACGGGGGTGTGAAGTCGGGGTCGTAGGGCAGGGACGGATCGCAGCGTACGCCGTAGTAGTTCTGCACGCGGCGCTCGGTGGGCAGGCCGTTGTCGTCCCAGCCCATCGGGTAGAAGACGGTCTTGCCCCGCATCCGCTCGAACCGGGCCTTGAGATCGGTGTGCGTGAAGGAGAAGACGTGACCGATGTGCAGCGACCCTGACGCGGTCGGCGGGGGCGTGTCGATCGAGTACACACCGGCGCGGCCCTTGGCCTTCGCTGCGTCACGGTCGAACAGGTAGGTGCCCCGCTCGGACCAGACGGCGTCCCACTTCGCTTCGAGACCCTCGAGTGCGGGCTTGTCGGGTACGGCCATGCGGATCTCCTTGCGATATGTGCGGCACCGTGTCTACGTGCCTGAGTGTGGGATGTGCCCCACGAGTCTACCGGCCCGTGTCCACCGGCATCTCGTCGCCCGTGTGGCCGCCGGCCACAGTCCGTCGCCGGCACCCGCCGTGCGCTGCGTCACCGCCGTCCGTTCCTCCCCAAAGGCTCCGGTCGGGTGCCGCCGACGGACGGCTGTGGATGCGGCGAGGCGCCGGCTCCCCGCGACGCGGGCTACCGACATGGAGACGGATGCGGCGATCCTCGCGGCCGTGCGTGCGGCCGGGGGCGTGGTGCGCAGCGTGGAGCTCACCGCGCGAGGGCATCGGCACCGCGCGATCGCGTCACTCGTGGCGTCCGGTCTGCTGGTTCGGATCCGCCGCGTGTGGGTGGCCGTGCCGGATGCGGATCCACTGGCGCTCGCCGCCGCCCGTGCGGGCGTCGTGATCTCCTGTGTGACGCAGGCTCGACGTCTCGGGCTCTGGGTGTTCGGCGACGGTGCGCCGCACGTGGCCGCCGACCCGCACGGCGCGGCGGTCGTTGCGTCCGGTGCGATCGTGCACTGGTCCCGTCCGTTGCTGCCGCGCCCACGCGGCGCGCTGGTCGACGCCGTGGAGAACGCGATGGCGCTCGCCGTCGGTTGTCTGCCCGAGGAGGAGGCCCGTGCGCTCATCGAGTCGGCCCTCAACCACGGGATGGCCGAGCGGGACGAACTGCTGCGCATGGCGCTGCCCGCGCGGATGCGGCGCATGGTCGAGGATGCCGAGCCATGGGCGGACTCCGGTCTTGAGACCATCGTGCGCATCCGCCTGCGCTGGCTTCGGCTGCCGATCGTGCCGCAGGCGTGGATCCTCGGCCACCGGGTCGACTTCCTCATCGGTGAGCGGCTCGTCCTCCAGATCGACGGCGGGCACCACGTGGGTGCGCAGCGGGATGCGGACAACGCCCATGACGCGCTCCTCCTGCTGCACGGGTACCACGTCATCCGCGTCGGCTACCGCCAGGTCGTCGACGACTGGCCGCAGGTGCTGGACCGCATCATGCGCGCCGTCGCCCAGGGCCTGCACCGCGCTCGCTGACGGGGCACGGCGTCCGTTCGTCCCGCCCGCCGCCGCATCGTCGCGCCCGCGGCCCGCTTCTGTTCGCCGCGCCCGCCGTCACCGGATTCGGAGCGGATGCGGCGGAAGCATCCGAATCCGGTGGCATCCCCGAATCCCGTCACCGTCACCCGCCCCGTACGGACGACGCGGGCCGCCACGCGCGCGGCGTGACGGCCCGCGGGAGACCGGGTCAGGCGTCGAGGGCGACTGCGTCGTCGGGCAGCACCGAGGACTCGGGTTCCTGCGGCAGGCGTGCCGCGACGACCGCGGCGACGAGGGTCACCGCAGAGAGCACCGCGAGCACGATGCCGGGATGCCACCAGGCCTGCTCGGTCGCAGCGCCCAGGGCGGCGGTGACCAGCGGGATGAAGCCGCTGATCGTCGCCGCGATCGCGTACGAGAACGAGAGCGCCGAGTAGCGGAACCGGTCCGGGAACAGGTCGTTCATGAGCCCGCCGAGCGCCGCCCACGACATGGTCGGCAGGATGCCGCCGATGACCATCATCCCGACGAGCACGCCGAAGTTCGCCGACTGCAGCAGCAGGTACATCGGGAACGCGATGACGAGGGTGCCGAGCGCACCCCAGGCGACGACCTTCGCCGACCCGATCCGCGCCGCCCACGCACCGAACAGCGGGATGGTCACCAGCTGCAGCAGCGCACCGATCGTCGCCGCGGTGAGCAGATCCATGTACGGGAACCCGAGCACCGCCGAGCCGTAGTTCATCGTGTAGGTGTTCATCAGCGAGTACGACCCGATGCCGAGCAGGGCCGCGCCCACCGCGATGAGCAGCGCGCCCGGACGCTGCCGGAACATCGTCAGCACCGGCACACGGTCGCGCTTGCGCTCGCGCACGAGCCCGGTGAACACGGGCGTCTCCTCGATCGTGACGCGCAGGTACAGGGAGACCAGCAGCAGCGGCAGGGCGATGAGGAACGGGACGCGCCAGCCCCAGGCGACCATGTCCTCGGCCGAGAGGGTCTGCACCAGCACGATGAAGGCGGCCGCGGACAGGATCGAGCCGACGGGGGAGCCGAGCTGCGGGATCGCGGCGTAGAACGCGCGCTTCAGCCGGCCGGAGTGCTCGGTGGCCAGCAGGATCGACCCGCCCCACTCGCCGCCCAGCGAGATGCCCTGCGCGACGCGCAGCAGCACCAGCAGCACCGCGCCGAGCCAGCCGAGCTGCTCGTACGTGGGCAGGATGCCGATGAGGCCGGTCGCGACACCCATGATGCCGACGGTCCACAGCAGCGTGGCGCGGCGGCCCAGCCGGTCGCCCATCCAGCCGAACACGATCGCGCCGATCGGGCGGACGACGAACGCGACCGCGATCGTGGTGAACGCGGCGAGCGTGCCGCCGACCGCGCCGAGCGGCTCGAAGAAGAGCGGACCGACGAAGAACGCGGAGAAGTACGCGAAGACGTAGAAGTCGAACGATTCGAGCGAGGTCCCCACCATGGACGCCCACGCCACGCGACGCGCGGGGCGGGATGCTGCGGGAGGGGCGGTCGATGCGGGTGCGGAGGTGGTCACGAGGTCTCATCTTGGCACGAGTCCAGAAACCCGGGGCGCAGATGACGGATCCGGGCCGCATGACCGCCGTCCGCCGGGTAGAATCGACGCATCGGCACCGATCCGGCCATCACCGGGGAGCTCTCGGAAGAACAGCGCGACCGCGCCCAGTAGAACCGAGCGGGGCAGGCCCGTCACAGCCGCAGGACGAGGGGCCCGTGCACACGCACGGGCAAGCAGGGTGGTACCGCGGTCCGCGAGGGTCGTCCCGGCGTGAAGACACGACATCCCTGTGAGGCAGACGATGACCTACCCCCGCCAGTCCGCGTTCGGCCCCGCCGCCGACCTCGCGCCGAGTCCGCGCTTCCCGCAGATCGAGGAGGACGTCCTCGCCTTCTGGGACCGCGACGACACGTTCCGCGCGTCGATCGAGCAGCGCGAGGGCGCGCCCGAGTGGGTCTTCTACGACGGCCCCCCGTTCGCCAACGGTCTGCCGCACTACGGGCACCTCCTCACCGGCTACGCGAAGGACCTCTTCCCGCGGTTCCAGACCATGCGCGGCAACAAGGTCGACCGCGTCTTCGGCTGGGACACCCACGGCCTGCCCGCCGAACTCGAAGCGATGAAGCAGCTCGGGATCACCGAGAAGGACGAGATCGAGCGCATGGGTGTCGCGACCTTCAACGCGAAGGCCCGCGAGTCCGTGCTCGAGTACACCCGCGAGTGGCAGGACTACGTCACCCGCCAAGCCCGCTGGGTCGACTTCGAGCGCGGTTACAAGACGCTCGACGTGACCTACATGGAGTCGGTGCTCTGGGCGTTCAAGACCCTCTTCGACAAGGGCCTCGCCTACGAGGGCTACCGCGTGCTCCCGTACTGCTGGCGCGACGAGACGCCGCTGTCCAGCCACGAGCTGCGCATGGACGACGACGTCTACAAGATGCGGCAGGACCCGTCGGTCACCGTGACCTTCCCCCTCGTCGGCCCGAAGGCCGAAGCGCTCGGACTCACCGGCGTCCGCGCCCTCGCCTGGACGACGACGCCGTGGACCCTCCCGACGAACCTCGCGCTCGCCGTCGGTCCCGACATCCGCTACGTCGTGCTGCCCGCCGGTCCCGCCGGCGCCGCGGACGTGCACCACACCCCGGAGGGTGTCGCCGACGACGCGGTCGAGGCCAGCGCCCACCGCTACCTCCTCGCCGCCGACCTGCTGGCCGGGTATGCGAAGGACCTCGGGTACGAGTCGGCCGAGGATGCGGCGGCCGCCGTGCAGCAGGAGGTCACCGGCGCCGAGCTCGACGGGGTCGCCTACGACCGCCTGTTCGACTACTACGCCGATGCCGAGGTCTGGGGCACGCAGCAGGCGTGGCGCATCCTCGTCGACGACTACGTCACCACGACCGACGGCACCGGCATCGTCCACCAGGCCCCGGCCTACGGCGAGGACGACAAGCGCGTCGCGGACGCCGCCGGCATCCCCACGATCGTCAGCCTCGACGACGGCGGCCGGTTCCTGCCGCAGGTCACGGATGTGGCCGGCGAGCTGTGGATGGACGCGAACACGCCGCTCATCCGCATCCTGCGCCAGCACGGGCGCCTCCTGCGCCTGCAGAGCTACGAGCACTCGTACCCGCACTGCTGGCGCTGCCGGAACCCCCTCATCTACAAGGCCGTCTCGAGCTGGTTCGTGCGGGTCACCGACTTCAAGGACCGGATGATCGAGCTCAACGAGCAGATCACCTGGGCGCCGGAGAACGTCAAGCACGGCCAGTTCGGCAAGTGGCTCGAGGGCGCCCGTGACTGGTCGGTGAGCCGCAACCGGTACTGGGGCTCGCCGATCCCGGTGTGGAAGAGCGACGACCCGGCGTACCCGCGGGTCGACGTCTACGGTTCGCTGGAGGAGCTGGAGCGCGACTTCGGCCGCCTGCCCCGCGACCCGGAGGGCAACATCGACCTGCATCGCCCGTACATCGACGACCTCACCCGCCCGAACCCGGACGACCCGACCGGGCGCTCCACGATGCGCCGCATCGAGGACGTGTTCGATGTGTGGTTCGACTCCGGCTCCATGCCCTACGCGCAGGTGCACTACCCGTTCGAGAACCGCGAATGGTTCGACGAGCACTCGCCGGCGGACTTCATCGTCGAGTACATCGGGCAGACCCGCGGCTGGTTCTACGTCATGCACGCGCTGTCGACCGCGCTGTTCGACCGTCCCGCGTTCACCGGTGTCTCCTGCCACGGCATCGTGCTCGGCTCCGACGGGCAGAAGATGTCGAAGTCGCTGCGGAACTACCCCGACGTGAGCGAGGTGTTCGATCGCGACGGCTCCGACGCGATGCGCTGGTTCCTCATGTCGAGCTCGGTGCTCCGCGGCGGCAACCTCGTCGTCACCGAGGAGGGCATCCGCGCCGGCGTCCGCGAGTTCCTGCTGCCGCTGTGGAACGCGTGGTACTTCTTCGGCACCTACGCGAACGCCGCGGGGCCCGAGGGGTACGAGGCGTCCTGGCGCACCGACTCGACCGACGTGCTCGACCGGTACATCCTCGCCCTCACCGGCGACCTCGTCCGCGAGGTGGCCGCCGACCTCGAGGCGCTCGACTCCACCACCGCGTGCGCGCGCCTGCGCGACTTCGCCGAGGTGCTCACGAACTGGTACATCCGCCGCTCCCGTGACCGGTTCTGGGTGGGCGTCACCGACGACCCGCGCTCGCGCGAGGCGTTCGACACGCTCTACACGGTGCTCGAGACCCTCACCCGGGTCGCCGCCCCCCTCATCCCGCTCATCGCCGAGCGCGTCTGGCAGGGACTCACCGGCGGGCGCAGCGTGCACCTGCAGGACTGGCCGGATGCGGCGGCGTTCGCCCCCGCCGCGGACATCCGCACCGCCATGGACGCGGTCCGCGACGTCTCCTCGGTCGCGAACGCCCTCCGCAAGAAGGAGGGCCGACGGGTGCGCCTGCCGCTGCCGAAGCTCACCGTCGTGGTGCCGGATGCGGCATCCCTCGCCCAGTTCGAGGACATCCTCCGCGACGAGCTGAACGTGAAGGCCGTGGCGCTCACCGAGCTCGGCGAGCAGACCGCATCCGAGTACGGCATCACCCACCGTCTCACCGTCAACGCCCGTGCGGCCGGCCCGCGCCTGGGCAAGCAGGTGCAGCAGGCCATCCAGGCCGCCAAGGCGGGGGACTGGCAGGAGACCGACGGCGTCGTCGTCGCCGGCGGCATCCCGCTCGAGGCGGGCGAGTACGAGCTCGTGCTCGAGACCACCGGTCGTCCCGAGGGCGAGGCGCTCGCCGTGCTCCCGGCCGGCGGCTTCGTGCTGCTGGAGACCGCGACCACGCCGGAGCTCGAGGCCGAGGGCCTGGCCCGTGACGTCATCCGCGCGATCCAGGACACCCGCAAGGGTGCCGGGTTCGCGGTGAGCGACCGCATCGCGCTCTCGCTCTCCTTCGCCGACGACGAGGACGCGGCGGCGGTCCGCAGCGCCTTCGACACGGCGGGCGTCGCCACCGAGACCCTCGCGCTGAGCGCGACGGTCAACGGCGCGGTCCTCGTCGGCAGCACCTTCGACGCCGCCTCGGCGCCGGAGCATCAGGCCGAGTTCGCCGCCGGCGCGTTCGCGAACCGCGGTGCGTTCACGGTCGGCGTGACCAGGATCGAGGCAGACGCATGAGTGCCACCGACCGCGCCGACGCGGTGTACGCGGAGCTGCTGACCCGCCAGGGGGAGCAGTGGGTGCAGCCGCGGGTGGAGCGCACCCGTCGCGTGCTCGAGCTCCTCGGCGACCCGCAGCGCAACTACCGCGTCGTGCACGTGACCGGCACGAACGGCAAGACCTCGACCGCGCGCATGATCGAGAGCCTGCTGCGTGCCCACGGCCTGCGCACCGGCCTGTTCACGAGCCCCCACCTGGAGCGGTTCACCGAGCGGATCATGGTCGACGGCGAGCCGATCGCCGACGAGGCCGTCGCCGACGCGTGGGAGGAGATCTCGCCGATCGTCGACCTCGTCGACGCGGAGCTGCAGGCAGTGGGCGACGCTCCGCTCACCTTCTTCGAGTTGCTCACGGTGCTCGCCTTCGCCGCGTTCTCGGACGCGCCCGTCGAGGTCGCGGTGATCGAGGTCGGCATGGGCGGCAGCTGGGACTCCACGAACACGGCGGACGGCGACGTGGCGGTCATCGCCCCGATCGGGCTCGACCACGCGGACCGCCTGGGGAACACGGTCGCGGAGATCGCCGCCGTGAAGGCCGGCATCATCAAGCCCGGTGCCGCGGTCGTCTCCGCCGCGCAGGAACCTGCCGCAGCCGCAGTCATCGCCCGCGCCGCCGAGCGTGCCGGCGCGACCCTCGCGGTCGAGGGTGCGCAGTTCGGTCTCGACGGGCAGCGGCTCGCCGTCGGCGGGCAGATGCTCGACATCCGCGGGATCGGCGGCGTCTACCCCGAGCAGTACCTGCCGCAGTACGGCGCCCATCAGGGCCGGAACGCCGCGCTCGCCCTCGCCGCGGTGGAGTCGCTGATCGGCCGTCCCGGCGAGCCGCTGGCTGCGGACGTCGTCACCGAGGGCTTCGCGACCGCGACCTCGCCCGGACGTCTGCAGCTGATCGGCACGAACCCGACCGTGCTGGTGGATGCAGCGCACAACCCGCACGGCGCGCAGGCGCTCGTGGCGGCGCTCGGCGACTCGTTCGACTTCGACGAGTGGGGCGTCGTGTTCGGCGTGCTCGGCGACAAGGACGCCGCGGGGATCCTCGCCGAGATCCTCCCGGCCGCCGCCGCCGTGTTCGCCACCGCGCCCTCGTCCGAGCGGGCGCTCGACGCCGACCGCGTCGCCGACCTGGTGGAGGAGGCGGGCCGACCCGTCACCGTGCATCCCGACCTGGCGGATGCGGCCGACACCGCCCGCGCCTGGGCGGCGGAGTCGGAGCGCCGCGCCGTCGTGATCATGGGTTCGGTCGTCCTGGCGGGTGAGGCGCTCGCACTCGCGGCCGCCGAGGACTGGAAGGCCGGGTGGAACGCATGACCGACAAGACCCAGCGTGCGCCCCGGCCCCGCCGGCGCCGCGGGGCGGCGGAGTCGCTCGGCCAGGTGATCCTCGTGTTCGAGTCGATCATCGTCTTCCTCGCCGGGCTCGTCGTCTTCGGGCTCAAGGCGCTGCCCGAGTCCATGGAGCCCTGGTGGGGGATCGTGCTCGGCTCCGTGCTCGCGGTGCTCATGATCGCCGCCTCCGGCACCCTCCGGTGGCGCTGGGGACTCATCACCGGATGGGTGCTCCAGTTCGTCCTGCTCGCCGGCGCGCTGCTGGTGCCGACCATCGCGGTCGTCGCGCTCATTTTCGGCGGCCTCTGGGCGTATGGGACGATCAAGGGGGCGCAGCTCGATCGCCGCAACGCACGTCTTGCGGCCACCTACGCCGATGCGAACGGAGACTGAACGAATCATGGCCACCGAAGAAACCCTCGTCCTCGTCAAGCCCGACGGTGTCGCCCGCGGGCTCACCGGCGCGATCCTCGCCCGCATCGAGGCGAAGGGCTACTCGCTCGTCGACATCCGCCTCGTCGAGCCCGACCGGGAGCGGCTGGAGCGTCACTACGAGGAGCACGTCGGCAAGCCGTTCTACGAGCCGCTGCTCGAGTTCATGATGTCCGGCCCCTCGGTCGCGATCCGGCTGGCGGGCAACCGCGTCATCGAGGGCTTCCGATCCCTCGCGGGCACGACCGACCCGACCACCGCCGCGCCCGGCACCATCCGCGGCGACTACGGCCGTGACTGGGGCCTGAAGGTGCAGCAGAACCTCGTGCACGGCTCGGACAGCCCCGAGTCCGCTGCACGCGAGCTCGCGATCTGGTTCGCCTGAACCGCGACACGCGACGCGAACGCCCCCGGTGCATCACCGGGGGCGTTCCTCATGCCGGGGCGGTTCAGAACAGCGAGCCGAGCACGTCCAGACGCAGCTGCGCGAGGACGGCGATCACCACATATGCGCCGAAGGTCATGAGCGGCACCCACGCCATGAGGGAGTCCGCGACCTCCCGCGCCCGGGCCGGCACCGGCACGGCCCCGATCCGCAGCACGTGCAAGGTCACGGCGAAGAACGACGGGATCGTCACCGACCAGGTCACCAGGCACCACGGGCAGAGCGTGCCGAGCGCGAAGATCGACTGCGAGACGAGCCAGACGACGAAGCAGATCGCGAACAGGAACCCGCCCCAGAACAGCAGCCAGAACCAGCGCGCGAACCGGGCCCCTGCCAGCAGCGCGACGCCGACGACGATCGGGGCCACCCAGGCGGCGAGCCCGATGATCGGGTTCGGGAACCCGAACACGCTGCCCTGCCACGATTCCAGGTTCGCCGAGCACTGCACGAGCACGCTGAAGTCGCAGGATGCCGCCGCGTCCGGGTCGATAAGCTTCTCGATCTTCTCGATCGTCAGAGCGAAGGCCGCCCACCACCCGATCACGCCGGCGATGATCAGCCAGACGGCGAAGACGGGGGAGCGGCGGTCGGGGAGCGCGTCGGGCATGGTCCGGATTATCGCATCACGGGCTATGGCCGCATCCGCCCCTCACCGTGAGAAACGCCCGTCGTCGCGTCCCGCGCGCACAATCGGCCGCGGGATGCGATAATGGACGACGATGTGTACCGCGGCCGCGCCGTGAACGCATCGACGCAGACTTTTCGGGCGATGAACGCCCACCGCAGTCCGAGCCACAGGCCGGCTGCAGACCGAGTGAGTTCGCGGCACCGCAGGTGCGGCGCCGCACGAGATTTCGCCGGGCGACGCGCGGTGTCGCCCCGGCCGGGAGTACGCCGGTGACAACCGATGACGCAAATCCTTCTGACAACGACCTCACCGCAGCGGCTCCGGAGCTGATCCAGCCCGACGCGATCGCCGCGGAGGAGGCCACGACCGAGGACGCCACGCCTGCCGTCGACGGAGACGATGCAGCGGAGGTGACCGCCCCCGAGCCCGTCGAGGAGTCCGCCGCCGAGCCGGCAGCGCCGCTCGCCGAGCCCGAGGCGTCGGCTGAGCCGGTCGTCGACGACCGGCCGGCTGCGCAGGAGGTGCCCGTCGAAGAAGCCCCCGCAGCCGCGGGGGATGCGGACGCCGTGACGGAGGTGTCCGCCGCTCCGGGCGACGCGGTGCAGGACGCCGAGACGCCCGCGCAGGAGGCCGAGGCCACCGCCGAGGCGGAGGAGCCGCAGGGCCCCCCGACTGCCGTGTCCCTGGGCCTGCTGCCCGAGAACTTCGTGTCCGCGGTCTCGACCGCGCTCCACTTCTACGCCCCCGAGGTCGCGCCGCTTCCCGCGCTGCCGGACGAGCGCGACGACGCCGACGAGCAGCCCTCCGGCGGCTCCCGCCGTCGCAACCGGCGCCGCGGCGGTGGCAGCGGGAACGCCGAGACCCCGGCCGAGCAGAGCGAGCGCGGCGGCCGTCAGCGCACGGTCGAGCTCATCACCGAGCCGCAGCGCATCAAGGGCTCCACGCGCCTCGAGGCGAAGAAGCAGCGCCGCCGCGACGGCCGCGACGCCGGACGCCGGCGCCCGGTCGTGACCGAGGCCGAGTTCCTGGCCCGTCGCGAGGCCGTCGACCGCGTCATGGTCGTGCGCTCCAAGAACGGCCGGGTGCAGATCGCGGTGCTCGAGGACAACGTGCTCGTCGAGCACTACGTCGCCCGCAACCAGGACGCGTCCCTCATCGGCAACGTCTACCTCGGCCGCGTCCAGAACGTGCTGCCGAGCATGGAGGCCGCCTTCGTCGACATCGGCCGCGGCCGCAACGCCGTGCTGTACTCCGGCGAGGTCGACTGGGACGGCGTCGAGACCGGCAACCAGCCCCGCCGCATCGAGCTCGCGCTCAAGAGCGGCGACAAGGTGCTCGTCCAGGTCACCAAGGATCCGGTCGGCCACAAGGGCGCCCGCCTCACGAGCCAGATCTCGCTTCCCGGCCGCTACCTGGTGTACGTGCCCGGCGGCTCGATGAACGGCATCTCCCGCAAGCTCCCCGACACCGAGCGGGCGCGGCTGAAGCGCATCCTCAAGGAGGTGCTACCCGAGTCCTCCGGTGTCATCGTCCGCACCGCCGCCGAGGGCGCCACCGAGGAGCAGCTCACCCACGACGTCCAGCGCCTGACCGCGCAGTGGGACCGCATCAAGCAGCAGGTCGAGACCATCTCCGCCCCCGCGCTGCTGCACTCCGAGCCCGACCTGCTGGTCAAGATCGTCCGCGACGTGTTCAACGAGGACTTCTCCCGGATGCTCATCCAGGGCGAGGATGCGGCCCAGACCATCGAGAACTACCTCGCGGGCGTCGCGCCGGACCTGCTGGAGCGGGTCGAGCGGTACGAGGGCGAGCAGGACCCGTTCGACGCCTTCCGCATCACGGAGCAGATCGAGAAGGCCCTGGACCGCAAGGTCTGGCTGCCCTCCGGCGGTTCGCTCGTCATCGACCGCACCGAGGCGATGACGGTCGTCGACGTGAACACCGGCAAGTTCGTCGGCTCCGGCGGCAACCTCGAGGAGACCGTCACCAAGAACAACCTCGAGGCGGCCGAGGAGATCGTCCGCCAGCTGCGTCTGCGCGACATCGGCGGCATCATCGTGGTCGACTTCATCGACATGGTGCTCGAGTCCAACCGCGACCTCGTGCTGCGCCGGCTCATCGAGTGCCTCAGCCGGGACCGGACGAAGCACCAGGTCGCCGAGGTCACCTCGCTCGGGCTCGTGCAGATGACCCGCAAGAAGCTCGGCCTGGGACTCCTGGAGACCTTCAGCGAGCCGTGCGAGGTCTGCGCGGGTCGCGGCGTCATCGTGCACCACGACCCGGTGGTCCGCCACCGCGGCGGCGGGAGCGGCAACAACGGCGGCGGGAACGGCAACGGCGGCGGCAACCGTCGCAACCGTGCCCCGCAGCCGGCCGCGGGTCCGGCCGCCGGTGCGCACGTGCTCACCGAGGGTGTGAAGTCCGCGTTGGCGCAGATCGCCGCATCCACCATCCACCACGACGACGAGTCGGCCGCGGCCATCCCCGCCGTCAGCGCCGCGGTCGCCCAGGCGGCGGAGGAGCCGGCGGAAGAGCGTCCCCGCAAGCGGAAGAAGCGCAGCGAGCCCAAGGAGGGCAAGCCGAAGTCCGAGAAGGAGCTGCTGCTGGACTCCGTGCTCAGCGCCCTCCCCGAGCCCAAGGCGCCCGGCCAGGGCCGGTCGCGTCGGCGGATCACCACGGCGGCGCTCAGCGGCACTCCGATCGTGCACACGCAGGAGGAGGGCTGACTCAGCCCTCCCGGCGCTGACGGGCGGTCACCCGGAGTCCGGACGCGATGAGCCTGCGGACGAGGGTGTGACCGTCCACGTGCACGGCCCCCGCGGCCACGAGCCGGGCGTGCGCATCCTCGGGCACGTCGTAGTGGTCGCGGTCGAACCCGCGGCGGGGGATGCCGTTGGCCGCGGCGAACGCGTGCAGCTCGTCGAGGTCGCTGTCGCTGATCAGGTGCGCCCACAGGCGGCCGTGTGCCGGCCACCGCGGGTCGTCGATGAGCACGGCCATGCCAGCATCCTAGGTTCCGGGCGCGACACGGCCGGGCGTGCTTTTGCCGAAGTCGGATCCATCCGGTAAAGTTTCCCTTTGGTGCGTAGCTCTTGCAGGGCCCGCGGTCGTCTCGCTGAGGTCCGCTGCCGCACCAGGACTTCTCCGCCCGGCGGAGACCCTCCAGACAACACGGAGCCCGTGCGCTCCCCAGACGAAACAGGTGTGAAGTGGTTTACGCAGTTGTGCGCGCCGGCGGCCGGCAGGAGAAGGTCGAGGTCGGCACGATCGTCGTCCTCGACCGTCAGCAGGCCCAGATCGGTGACACCATCGAGCTGCCCGCCGTCCTCCACGTCGACGGCGAGACCGTCACGACCGACGCGGACAAGCTCGCGAAGGTCACCGTCACCGCCGAGGTGCTCGGTGAGGAGCGCGGTCCGAAGATCGTGATCCAGAAGTTCAAGAACAAGACCGGCTACAAGAAGCGCCAGGGCCACCGTCAGGACCTGACCCGCGTCAAGATCACCGGCATCAAGTAAGGCCAGAGGGGACGCTGAGAGATGGCACACAAAAAGGGCGCAAGCTCCACCCGCAACGGTCGTGACTCGAACGCGCAGCGCCTCGGCGTGAAGCGCTTCGGCGGTCAGACCGTCAACGCCGGCGAGATCCTCGTCCGCCAGCGCGGCACCCACTTCCACCCGGGCGCCAACGTCGGCCGTGGTGGCGACGACACGCTGTTCGCGCTGTCGGCGGGCGCGGTGCAGTTCGGCACGAAGGGCGGCCGCAAGGTCGTCAACATCGTCGCCGCGGCGGAGTGACCCGCGTTCGCGCATAGACGTCGGCGAGGGGCGGGCTACGGCTCGCCCCTCGTATTGTTTCCGGAAGAAAGCAGGCTGACATGGTCACCTTCGTCGATCGAGTGACCCTGCACCTGCGCGCAGGGAACGGCGGCAACGGCTGCGTCTCGGTACGCCGGGAGAAGTTCAAGCCCCTCGCAGGTCCCGACGGCGGCAACGGCGGCGACGGCGGCGACGTCGTGCTCGTCGCCGATCCGCAGACGACGACGCTGCTGTCGTACCACCACTCGCCGCACCGCCGTGCCGGCAACGGCGGATTCGGCATGGGTGACAACCGCTCCGGCGCGCAGGGCGAGGACCTGGAGCTGCCGGTCCCGGTGGGCACCGTGGTCCGCGACCCCGACGGCACGGTCCTGGCAGACCTCGTCGAGCCCGGGATGCGGTTCGTCGCCGCCCCCGGCGGCCGCGGCGGCCTCGGCAACGCCGCCCTCGCCTCGCCCAAGCGCAAGGCCCCCGGCTTCGCGCTGCTGGGCACCCCCGGCTGGGAGGGCGACGTCGTCCTCGAGCTGAAGACCGTCGCCGACGTCGCGCTGGTCGGCTTCCCGTCCGCGGGCAAGTCGAGCCTCATCGCCGCCATGTCCGCGGCGCGGCCGAAGATCGCCGACTACCCGTTCACGACCCTGCATCCGAACCTCGGCGTGGTCGAGGCCGGTGACGTGCGGTTCACCGTCGCCGACGTGCCCGGCCTCATCGAGGGCGCCAGCGAGGGCAAGGGCCTCGGCCTGGAGTTCCTGCGTCATGTGGAGCGCTGCACGGCGCTCGTGCACGTGCTCGACTGCGCCACGCTCGAACCCGGCCGCGACCCGATCTCCGACCTCGACGTCATCCTCGCCGAGCTCGCCGCCTACCCGGTCCCGGAGGGGCAGGTGCCGCTCCTGGAGCGCCCGCAGCTGGTCGCGCTGAACAAGATCGACGTGCCGGAGGCGGCCGAGCTCGCCGACTTCGTGCGTCCCGACCTCGAGGCACGCGGCTACCGGGTGTTCGAGATCTCCACCGTCAGCCGCGCGGGTCTGCGCGAGCTTGGGTTCGCCCTGGCGGGCATCGTCGAGGAGCACCGCAAGGAGCAGGCGCTCACCCCGGCGCCCGAGCGCGTCATCATCCGGCCGAAGGGGGCGGAGCGCGACTTCACCGTGCGCGTCGAAGGCGGCAGCTACGGCAACATCTACCGTGTCCTCGGTGAGAAGCCGGTGCGCTGGGTGCAGCAGACGGACTTCCAGAACGAGGAGGCCGTCGGCTTCCTCGCGGACCGCCTCAACCGCCTGGGCGTCGAGGACGAACTGTTCCGTGCCGGCGCGGTCGCGGGTGCCACCGTTGTCATCGGCGAGGGCGACGGCATCGTCTTCGACTGGGAGCCGACGCTCTCGTCGGCGGCCGAGCTCATCGCCGCGCCGCGAGGCACCGATCCGCGCCTGGACCTGAACCCCCGGCGCACCACGGCCCAGCGTCGCGAGGAGTACCACGAACGGATGGACGCCAAGGCGGCCGCGCGCGCGGAGCTGGAGGCCGAACGCACCGAGGAGACCGAGTGACCGCACGCGAGCGCAGCGACCTCGCCACCGCCCGGCGCATCGTCGTCAAGGTCGGCTCGTCGTCGATCAGCGGCGAGAACGCCGAGAAGATCGAGCCGATCGTCGAGGCCCTGGCCGCTGCGCACGGCCGCGGCACCGAGGTCGTGCTGGTCTCCTCCGGTGCGATCGCGACCGGCATGCCGTTCCTCGACCTCGAGACGCGACCGACCGACCTCGCCACGCAGCAGGCAGCCGCCGCGGTCGGGCAGAACGTGCTCATCTACCGCTACCAGCGCTCGCTCCGGCCCTTCGGCATCGTCGCGGGCCAGGTGCTGCTCACCGCCGGCGACTTCGAGGACCCGACGCACCGCTCCAACGCAGGTCGGGCGATGGAGCGCCTGTTGGGCCTGCGCATCCTCCCCATCGTCAACGAGAACGACACCGTCGCAACCCACGAGATCCGCTTCGGCGACAACGACCGGCTCGCCGCGCTCGTGGCGCGGCTGATCTGCGCCGACGCGCTCGTGCTCCTCAGCGACATCACCTGCCTGTACACCCGGCCGCCGGACGAGCCCGGCGCCGAGCCCATCCACCGGATCGCCTTCGACGACGACCTGGCCGGATTCGAGTTCGGCTCCGTCGTGGTCAACAGCGTCGGTACCGGGGGAGCGGCGACGAAGGTCTCCGCCGCGCGCCTTGCCGCGTCCGCAGGCGTGGGCGTGCTCGTCACCAGCGCCGACCTCATCGCCCAGGCGCTGAACGGTGAGGACATCGGCACCTGGTTCGAGCCTGACCCGACAGCCGTGCCCCGGCCCGTGACGGAACCGGTGGTCCAGGTCGGTCGATAGACTGGCGCGATGACCCTGGTGACCACGACGGCCCGTGAGCGCATGGCCGCTGCCAAGGCCGCATCGCGCTCGGTGGGCCTGCTCTCCGACGAGAAGAAGGCCGAGGCACTCGGCGCGATCGCCGATGCGGTGCAGGCTGCGACCCCTGCAATCGTCGCCGCGAACGAGGAGGACCTCCGCCGCGGCCGTGAGAACGGCATCACCGAGGCGCTGCAGGATCGCCTCCGGCTCGACCCGGCGCGGATCGCGGCGCTTGCCGCGGCCGTTCGCGACGTCGCGGCACTGCCCGACCCGGTCGGCCGGGTGATCGAGGAGAAGACCCTTGCCAACGGCCTGCGGCTGTCGAAGGTCAGCGTGCCGTTCGGCGTCATCGGCGCGATCTACGAGGCCCGCCCGAACGTCACGGTCGACATCGCGGCGCTCGCCCTCCGTTCCGGCAACGCCGTGGTGCTCCGCGGCGGCACCGCCGCCGAGCGCAGCAACGCGGCGCTCGTGACCGCGATGCGGGACGCGCTCGCATCCCTCGGCATCGACCCTGAGGCGATCCAGACCATCGACGAGTTCGGCCGCGACGGCGCGGCGGAGCTCATGCACGCCCGCGGCCTCGTCGACGTGCTCGTGCCCCGCGGCAGCGCGGCGCTCATCGAGCGGGTCGTCACCGAGTCGACCGTGCCCGTCATCGAGACCGGCGCCGGCGTCGTCCACATCTTCCTCGACGAGTCCGCGCCGCTCGAGCGTGCCCGCGAGATCGTCGTGAACGCGAAGACGCAGCGCCCGAGCGTATGCAACGCCGCCGAGACGGTGCTCGTGCACCGGGGAAGCGCCGACCGCCTCGTCGGCCCCGTCGTCGCCGCCTTGCAGGAGGCCGGCGTCACCGTCCACGGCGACCCCGAGGTCACCGCCCGCGCCGCCGGTGTCGTCCCCGCCGACGAGACCGACTGGGCAGCCGAGTACCTCAGCCTCGACATCGCCATGCGCGTGGTCGACGACGTCGATGCGGCGATGGACCACATCCGCACCTACTCCACCCACCACACCGAGTCGATCGTCACCGACGACGAGGCCACCGCCGAGCGGTTCCTCGCCGAGGTCGACTCGGCGGTCGTCATGGCCAACGCGTCCACCCGGTTCACCGACGGCGGCGAGTTCGGCTTCGGCGCCGAAGTGGGCATCTCCACGCAGAAGCTCCACGCCCGCGGACCCATGGGGCTGCCCGAGCTGACGAGCCACAAGTGGCTCGTGCGCGGTGACGGTCAGGTGCGGAGCTGACCCGATAGACTGGCCCGAGATCAACCCCTCGAAGGAGACCCGATGACTTTCGCCACGCTGCTGGCCGAAGAGGCCGAGCACGGAAACGTCGCCCTGGAGACGCTCGGCTACCCGATCGTCGCCGCGATCGTGTTCGTCTTCCTGGGACTGGTCGCCCTCTCCTACCGGAACGTCGCGAACCGCCACGCGCACAAGGCCGAGGTCTACGCGCAGCGCCACGCGAAGGATCTGCAGCACAGCGGCCACGGTCACTGACGACGTGACGGCGCAGCGCGCCCCGCGCGTGGGGGTGATGGGTGGGACATTCGATCCCATCCACCACGGCCACCTGGTCGCGGCCAGCGAGGTCGCTGCGTGCTTCGACCTCGACGAGGTCGTCTTCGTCCCCACCGGCCAGCCCTGGCACAAGGAGACGGTGACCCCCGCCGAGCACCGTTACCTGATGACGGTGATCGCCACCGCATCCAACCCGGACTTCAGCGTCAGCCGCGTCGACCTCGACCGCGAGGGGACGACGTACACGATCGACACCCTCCGCGACCTGAAGCGCCAGCGCCCGGATGCGGAGCTGTTCTTCATCACCGGTGCCGACGCCGTGGCGCAGATTCTCAGCTGGCGGGACCATGATGAGTTGTGGGACCTGGCGCACTTCGTCGCCGTGTCCCGTCCGGGGCACACGCTCTCGGCGGTGGGCGTGCCGCCGGACCGCGTGAGCCTGCTGGAGATCCCCGCCCTCGCGATCTCGTCAACGGACTGCCGCGAGCGCGTGAGTCACGGTAAGCCGGTGTGGTACCTCGTCCCAGACGGCGTCGTCCAGTACATTGCGAAGCATCACCTCTATCGGAGCAAGGCATGAGCACCCCTGACCAGCCGAGCACTCCGCCGCTGACGCGTCGTCAGTTGCGCGAGATGCGCAACACCGGGTCCGCGCCGATCGTGACGCCCAAGACGGATCCGAAGCCGGAGAAGAAGCCGGAGCCCACGCCACTGCCCCGTGCCGCCGAACCGGCACCGATCGCCCCCGCGCCCAAGGCCGACGCCGCGGTGAACCTCGGTGAGCGTCCGCTCACGCGTCGTCAGGCCCGGGAGCAGGAACGGATCCGCACCGCATCCGTGCCGGTCATCACGCCGGACCTCGCCGGCGCCCCCGCCGTCGAGCCCGCGCCCGACGCGTTCACCCCGCCGAAGCGCGAGGACGGTGAGCATCACGACACCCCCGTCGCCACGGCGGAGGCCGCCCTCGGCCTGAACGAGGAGACCGAGGACGAGGCCGCTGTGACGGTGTCTGAGCAGCTCGGTTCGCAGCTGCTCGCGGGTGAGAAGCCCGAGGCGAACCTGCCGCCGTCGTTCGACGAACTGCTCGTGCGCGAGCGAACGACCACCGGCGCGGTTTCCACCCCGAACGCGCTCATCCTCTCGCAGACCCCGTCCTCGCCCCTCATCGGTCCGGTGACCGCGACCGGCGAGGTCATCGTCACCGGGACGTTCGATCTCCCCGAGCTCGGCTCCCACGGGCATGCGCCCGGCACCGCGGACGGCCGCGAGGCCGACGCGGTGCTCATCGACGGCGAGCTGCCCCCAGCATCCTCGCCCACGCCGATCGCAGCCAGCGCCGCGGTCAGCACCCTCAAGCCGGCGGACGAGATCATCCGTCCCCCGGCGCCGGAGAAGGGCAGCCGACTGATGCTCGCCCTCGCCATCACCGCCGGCGCGCTCGCGCTGGCACTCATCGGCGTCCTCATCGTCGCCGTGACGACAGGAGTCTTTTCGTGAGTGTGACCGAGAACGTGCTCGAGGCGCTGCGTGTGGCGGCGCGGGCAGCGGATGCGAAGGGCGGCGAGGATCTCGTCGCCCTCGACGTGTCGGAGCCGTTGCCGCTGGTCGACGTGTTCCTCCTGGTGACGGGGCGCAACGAGCGCAACGTCGCCGCCATCGCCGATGAGATCGAGGAGCAGCTCCACGAGATCGGCGTGAAGCGCATCCGCCGGGAGGGTCGCGCCGAGGCCCGCTGGGTGCTGCTCGACTTCGGCGACATCGTGGTGCACGTGTTCCACGAGGAGGAGCGCATGTACTACGGTCTCGAGCGGCTCTGGAAGGACTGCCCGGTCCTGCCGGTGGAGTTGCCGGCGCACTCCGCGCCGACGGAGTGACGGCACGCCCGGGCGCACGGCGCGATTCGGTTCCGCGCCCGAGCATGTTGTAAGCTCTAAGGGTTGCTCCGCAAGGGGCGGCTGAGGGCCTGTGGCGCAGCTGGTAGCGCACCTGCATGGCATGCAGGGGGTCAGGGGTTCGAGTCCCCTCAGGTCCACCCAAGTGTTCTTACGGGAACACGCGACATGCGAAGAGTCGTCGTGTTCCCGCAAGGGTTCCTTTCCGTCCACGCTGTCGCTGTCGTGGGTTTCGCGGAGGATGGTGGCGAAGGGCTCGGCGAGGCGTGGGCGGAGTTGTTCGTCGTCGGTGATGTCCAGGCGTGTGTAGAACGCTTGGTTCGCGAGCCGCCGGTCGGCATCTCCAGATCGGGCGTAGGCGCGGTACGCGTCGGTCAGTAGGCGCAGGCTGTCGTGAAGGAACGCGCGGCCGCTGGTGTGGTGCTCACTGTGCTCGGCGAGGCGGCGGTTGATGTCGGCGAGGCCCGCGCGGATGCGGTCTTGGTGCCGCTTCAGGGTGGGGAGGTCGATGGCGTCGGCGAAGTGCGCGGCGAGGAGTTTGTCGCTCTCGGCTTCGAGCCTGGACTGGTGCGTGGTGAGGTCGGCGATCTCCTGGTCCTTGCTGGCGCTGCGTTTGTCGAACGCGGCATCGACCTCGGCTGCGAGGCGTCGGTAGTCGTCCTCGCTGATCGTGATGCTCCGGTAGGAGTCTTCGACGAGCCGTTCGGCGACCTGGACGGGTACCGCGCGTCGGGTGCAGGTGGTTTTCTTGGCGGCGCGGCCGGAGCAGACGAAGTAGGCGTAGGTGGTGCCACGGGGGTTGGTGGCGAAGTCGAGCAGCATGCGGGAGCCGCAGGTGCCGCAGTGCAGCAGCCCTTTGAGGTGGTGCGTGTGCTTGACGTGACGGGTTGCGTGGGCGTTGCGGGTGTTGAGGAGCGATTGCACCTGGTCGAACAGCTCGGGTTCGATCAATGGTTCATGTGCGCCGGGGTGCAACGCACCTTTGTAGCGGATCACTCCCGTGTAGTAGGGGTTGGTGAGCAGCTTGTAGAGGGTGTTCTTTCCCAGCGGCTTCGAGGGCCGCTTCGGCGTCGGAACGGTCGTCAACCCACGCGCGGTCAGTTCACGTAGCAGGCCGGTCACCGAGGTCTCACCCTTGGCGTAGGTCTCGAACGCCCACCGGATCAAAGGGGCACGTTCGGGATCGATTTCTACGGTGCGAACCTCGCGGCCGTGCTCATCGGTCTTGCGGACGTTGAGGTAGCCGACCGGAGCACGCATCGGAGTGCCGCCCTGGGCGACTTTCTGTGTCAGGCCCTTGGTGACTTCGGTGGCGAGATTGCGGGAGTAGAACTCCGCGATGGACGACATGATCCCGTGAACGAGCATCCCCGAGGGTGTCTGGTCGATGCCCTCAGTGGCCGAGACGAGCGTGACACCGGCGGCGAGAAGGACTTCGTGGATCTTCACGTCGTCGGCACGGTTGCGGGCCGGCCGGTCGAGCTTGTGCACGATGCAGAACTGCACCCGCGTCGCCGCAATGAACGCGAGCATCTCCTGGAGCCCGTCGCGGTCGGCGGAGCGAGCGGACTCGCCCGCGTCCACGAACTCCCGCACCACTCGCGCCCCCAGCTCGGCGGCCTTCCGGATGTTGGCTTCACGCTGGGCCGGGATCGAGAAGCCTTCCTCGGTGCCGCCGCGCTCGGCCTGCTCCCGCGTCGAGACCCGCAGATAGGACACCGCCAGCAGCACCGGCGCGTCCGCGCCCGTGTTCGTCGGTGCCGTCGTGGTGATGCTCATGGTGTGCTCCGATCCAGGTCATACGGCCCGATGTGCTTCATCCTCGCGTGTTACCACCGACTCCGGGAGGGGAAGCCCGTAGGGGTCAGGCTCCCCGAGGACGTAGGCGCGGTGCCGGGCCTCAGCGATATTCAGCACCCACTCCACCAGCCGATCCACGTCTGGCTCAACGCGGCGCGTCACCCGCAGCCGGAGGTCTCGCGCATCGCCGTTCATGCCAGACAGGTGCGCACGCCGTTTCATGAACCCAGCCCTCAGCCAGATTATCGGCGGCGAAACCGAGCCGTTCTGAGCGGCCACGCCTCTTGCAGATCGAGGAACGTACTAGTAGGTATGGAATTGTGTACGAGGCCAGGCTAACCGGCCTCGCCAACGAACACCACACCCGGACGGAGAAGCCCATGCCCCAGCAGCGACGAGGCCCGGGACGCCCCGCCTACGACAGCAAGCAGAAGCTCGTGGCCGCGGCCTCCGCTCTGCTCGCCGAGCGTGGCTACGAGGCGACCAGCCCCAAGATGATCCTTGACCGCGCCGGCATCGGCCAGGGAAGCCTCTACCACCACTACGAAGGCAAGGAAGCCCTCGCCCTCGCTGCCATCGGCCATTTGCGCGACCGATCACTCGCCTACCTCGAAGGCCGCGCCGCCTCAGCCTCCGCGGAGCGCGTCGAGGAGTTCGGGGACGTGCAGGACGGCGGAGAAGAAACCGCTGCCGTCCTCACCGGAATCGAGGCGACGCTCGACCAGTTGTTTACCCGCACCGAAGGCAGAGCCCTGATCCGGCTCCTTGCCGATCCGACCGTGGCCGCGATCAAGACCCTCAGCAGCGCAACCGAGTCCTGGTGTGACGACCTCCGCACCGCGATCCTCGCCACCCTCGACGGAGGCAACACGACCGACCCCGAAGTAGCTGAGGCGGCCGCCGCGATCCTCGCCCCCGAAATCGACGGTCTCACCCACGGACTCCTCGCCGCAGCCCTCGGCCGCGGACTTGTCGCGCTCCCACGAATCCACACCAGTCACCCCCACAACACCACCGCTTACGAGGCGTAGCCTCCGTGTAGGGACTGTCTGAATAACGGTGTGTGGGGTCCGGCCTGATCCGAAAGGAGATGGCCGTGGCTGACACGACCACTGTCGTTGTTGACGACGAGATGATTGATCCCGTG
>Ga0182737_1001220_pt1 | contig 26589 bp, 22 predicted proteins | sample eDN5th30CBELigOP_FD_128878 | JGI IMG/M metagenome (GOLD analysis project Ga0182737, IMG submission 128878) | Enriched Organic Plus compost microbial communities from Emeryville, California, USA - eDNA 5th pass 30_C BE-Lig OP (version 2) (version 2) ... | reverse complement strand
CGCCTCGAGGATCTCCTCCTCCGAAGCCCCGTCCGGCACCTCGATCCGGTCGCGCACCTTGCCTGCGACCTGCACGACGATCGTGATCGTCTCGCTCCTCAGCCATTCCGGGTCGGCCTCGGGCCACGGCGTCTCCCAGACCCTTGCTCCCGTGACCGTCTCGAACACCTCGGCGGAGAGATGCGGCGCGAAGGGCTGGATCAGCGAGGCCGCCGTGGCCGTGGCGAAACGCACCGCCTCGACCCCGTCGCCGCCGTCGGCCAGCAGGCCGTCCTTGATCCGGTAGATCTCGTTGACCAACTCCATCACCGCGGCGATCACGGTGTTGAACTGGAAGCCGCGCCCGAAGTCGCCGGTCGCCTTGTCGATCGCCCAGTGGGCCTTGGCCCCCACGTCGCGGGCCTCGCCCGCGAGCCCCTCCGGGAGGGAGACCGGGGCGGCCGGAGCCGTCGCCGCAACCTCCTCGCCCAGCCGCCAGAGGCGGGACAGGAACCGGTGGACCCCCTCCACCCCCTCGTCGGTCCAGTCGCCCGACCGCTCGGGCGGTCCCATGAAGCAGACGTAGGTGCGGGCCGCGTCGGCGCCGTGCCGGGCCACGATCTCGGCCGGGCTCACCGTGTTGCCCTTCGACTTCGACATCTTCGCGCCGTCCCGGGTGATCATGCCCTGGGTGAACAGGTTCGCGAACGGCTCGACCACGCCGAGGTGGCCCATGTCGTTCAGGGCCTTCGCGAAGAAGCGGGCGTAGAGGAGGTGGAGAATCGCGTGCTCGACGCCGCCGATGTACTGGTCGACCGGCATCCAGTGGTCCGCCGCGGCCCGGTCCCAGGCGGCCCCGGCGTTTTGGGCGTCGAGATAGCGCAGGAAGTACCAGGACGAGTCGACGAAGGTGTCCATGGTGTCCGTCTCGCGCTCGGCCGGCGCGCCGCAGCTCGGGCAGGTCGTGGCGACCCAGTCCGTGGCCGCCGCGAGCGGGCTCTTCCCCTTCGGGGCGTAGTCGTCGATCTCGGGCAGGTGGACCGGCAGCTGGTCCTCGGGGACCGGCACGGTGCCGCACTCGTCGCAGTAGACGATCGGGATCGGGGCCCCCCAGTAGCGCTGCCGCGAGACCAACCAGTCCCTCAGCCGGTAGTTGACCGAGGCCTCGCCCCGGCCTTCGAGCCTGAGCCAGTCGACGATCTCGCCGTAGGCCTCGCGGTTGTTCATGCCGTCGAAGCGGCCGGAGCCGGTCATCGGCCCGTCGCCGGGATACGGCAGCCCGTTCTCGTCGCCTCCGTCCTCGGGGACACCCTCGATCACGCGCTTGACCGGCAGGTCGAAGACCTTGGCGAACTCGTAGTCGCGCTGGTCGTGGCCCGGCACGGCCATGATCGCGCCGGTGCCGTAGTCCATCAGCACGTAGTCGGCGACGAACATCGGGATCTCCTCGCCGTTGACCGGGTTGGTCACGGTTCGGCCCAGCGGGACGCCGGTCTTGGGACGCCCCTCGTCGCCCCGCTCCGCCACGGAGGCGCGGGCGACGCCGTTGACGTAGTCGCGCACCTCGTCCTCGACCTCGGTCCCCGCGATCAGGTTCTCGAGCTCGGGGTGCTCGGGCGCCATCACGAAGAAGGTGGCGCCGAAGAGCGTGTCGGGCCGGGTCGTGAACACGGGGAAATCCAGGTTCGCGGACTCGCATCGGAACGTGACCTCCGCCCCCTCGGAGCGGCCGATCCAGTTCTTCTGCATGGTGATGACGTGAGGCGGCCACGACTCGAGTTCGTCGAAGTCGTCGAGCAGCTGCTGCGCGTACTCGGTCGTCTTGAAGAACCACTGCCGCAGGTTGCGGGTCTCAACCTCGGTGCCGCACCGCTCGCAGCGGCCGTCCACGACCTGCTCGTTGGCGAGCACCGTGGCGTCCTTGGGGCACCACTGGACCGGGGCCTGGGTGCGGTATGCGAGCCCGCGCTCGAACAGCTGGAGGAAGATCCACTGCGTCCACCGGTAGTACTCGGGCGTGTGCGTGGCCAGCTCCCGCGACCAGTCGATCGAGACGCCCCAGTCGGCGAACTGCCGGCGGAAGGACTCGATCGAGCGCTCGGTCGCGACCAGCGGCGGCTCGCCGGTCTTGATCGCGTTGTTCTCGGCCGGCAGCCCGAAGGAGTCGAAGCCCATCGGGTGGATCACCTCATACCCGTTGCGGCGGCGGAAGTGGGCGATCGCGTCCCCCAGCGAGTAGCACTTGAGGTGCCCGACGTGGGGCTCGCCCGAGGGGTACGGGAGCATCTCGAGCACGTAGCTCTTGGGCTTCTCCGGATCGAATCCCTCCTGGCCGGGGTTGGGCACCTCCCAGGTGCCCTCCTCGGACCACACGCGCTGCCACTTGCCCTCGATCTCGCGAGGCTCGTACCGACTCATGGCGCCGAGTCTATTTCGCCGGCCGAGCCGAAGTCAGTCCGCGCGAGGGCGCCACTGCGTGACGTCCGGGATCGGCCTCAGGTTGGGCTCGACCTGCTCCCGGACCGACTCGAAGTCCGGCGGCAGCGAGAGCCTCTCGCCGAGCTTGTCGGGGTCCTCGTCGGTCGCGAACCCGGGCCCGATGGTGGCGAGCTCGAACAGGACCCCGCCCGGCTCCCGGAAGTAGAGCGCCCTGAAGTAGAACCGGTCGATGACCGGGGTGATGTAGAGGCCGGTCGCGGCCACCTTCTCCCGCCACTCCGCGTGCTGGTCCATCGGGGATGCCCAGGCGATGTGATGCACCGTCCCGGCACCCGGAAGCGCCCGCTCCGCGGGCGGATCGTCGAGGAAGTAGAACCCGTTGCGCGCCTCGAACCCCTCGCCTCCCGTTCCCGAGAGATGCCAGCGTCCCTCGCCCTCGTCCTCGAAGCCGAGCACGAGGCCGAGCACCTGCTCGGTCACCTCCCGGTTGCCGGAGAACGCGCGGGCGCCGTGGAATCCCTGGATCGCGTGCTCCGCCGAGACCTCCGCGTGGGCCGGCACCAGGGGTTCGTCGGGGCCGTCGTAGACGAGGAGCTCGTGGGTGAGCCCCTCCGGGTCCTGGAACATCAGCGTGTCACCGCTCCCGGTCGGGCCGACGCCGTAGAACCCTGCCCCCTCCTCGCCGCTCCGCTCGCTCTCCACCCCGGCGGCACCGAGGCGGTCCGCCCAGTAGTCGAGCGAGTCCGGGGACCCGACTCGCCAGAGGATGCGGTGGATCATCCCGGCCCCGGCGCGCCCTGCCCGGGAGCCCGGGTACTCGAAGAAGGTGAGATCGAACCCCGGCGTGCCCTTCTCGTCCCCGTAGAACAGGTGGTAGACGGACGGATCGTCCTGGTTGACCGTCTTCTTGACCAGCCGCATCCCCAGCAGACCCGCGTAGAACTCTACGTTCGCCGGGGCGTCGCCGGTGATGCAGCTGATGTGATGGACGCCGTTGAGGCTGAGATCGGTCATGGCCCCAAGATACTCCGGCGGCCGACCCGGTCCCCGCGTCGGGGCGCCGGGATAGCATCACGGCATGGGAATCCTTGAAGCTTCACGCACCGTCGAGATCGATGCCCCGAAATCCGAGTGCTATGCGATCATCTCGGACCTCCCCGCCACCCCGGACTGGCAGGAGTCGATGAACTCGCTCGAGGTCCTCGAAACCGATTCCGAGGGCCGGGCGAGCCTGGTGAAGATCAAGTCGGACGCGAAGGTCCGCGAGGTCTCCTCGGAGGTGGCCTTCGAGTACCAGCCTGAGGACGGGATGACCTGGGAGCAGCGGAAGGGCGACCTGAAGTGGATGAAGGGCAGCTGGACGCTCGAGGATCTCGGCGACGGCAGGACCCGCGCCACCTACGCCCTCAAGGGCGACACCGGTCGCATGCTCGGGCTGCTGATCAAGGGCCCGGTCCAGGACAAGCTGAAGGAATGGCTGACGAAGGACGCGGCCGACGGCCTCAAGGCCCGAGCCGAGTCCTGATCAGGCGGCCGGGACCTGCTGCGTGATGCAGTGGATCCCGCCGCCGCCGAGCGCCAGGGTGCGGCCGTCGATGCCGACCGCCTCGCGCCCCGGGTAGAGACGGCCGAGCAGCTCCAGCGCCTGCGCATCCATGTCCGGATCTGTCCCGCTCACCGGCACGATGAGGGCGCCGTTGGCGATGTAGAAGTTGGTGTACGGCACGACGATCGGCTCGCCGTCGCGATCGATCCGCGGCAGCAGGTCCAGCTCCACGACCTCGATCCCCGCCTCCCGCAGCAGCCGGGCGTTCAGCCTTGAGTTCTCGTGATTGGGATCCCCCTCCGGCGCGGTCTGCAGCAGCCCCCGGCCGGGCTCGGTGAAGGCGAAGACGTTGTCGACGTGCCCGTCGGTGTCTCCGTCCTCGACCAGGCCGCGGTCGAGCCACACGAAGGAATCGACGTCGAGCGCCCCGGCCAGGTTGCGTTCGATCGCCTCCCGATCCAGTTCGGGATTGCGGTTGGGGTCCAGGAGGCACTGCGCCGTGGTCACCAGGGTGCCCTCGCCGTCGACCGCGATCGAGCCGCCCTCGAGCACCATGTCGACCGGTATCCGCTCGATCCCCAGGTGGTCGAGGATCCGGGCCGCGACCGCAGCGTCGCTGTCGTAGGGGTGGAAGGCCTCCCCCCACCCGTTGAACGTGAAGTCGACCCCGGCCCGTCGGCCGTCGCCGGTGACGATGATCGGGCCCGAGTCCCGCAGCCAGGAGTCGTCGATCGGGGCCTCGAAGATCTCCACGTTCCCGGAGGGGACGCGCTTCCTAGCATCCCCCGCCTGGTCCGGCGCCACCACGAGAAGGACCGGTTCGAACTCGGCGATCGCCGCCACGACCTCGGCGTGGGAGTCGCGGGCGTCGTCGATCGTGGTCCCGCGCCAAGCCTCCTCCCGCTGCGGCCAGGCAACCAGGGTCATCTCGTGGGGCGCCCACTCGGCGGGCATGCGCAGTTCGCTCATACCGTCGAGGGTATCCGGCGCGTCCGATCGGACCCTAGCTCGAGACGGCCCTGGCTTCGACTTCCTTCCTGTCGCAACGCAGCACGTAACCCATCAAGACCTTCGAGAACCGGGCCGGCCGGCGGATCTCCGCGGAGACCGAACAGAAATCGGGAGGAACGTTGCCTGCACGCTTCGCCGCGACGACCCAGGCGAAAGCTCCGTCGGAGGATTCCGCGAGCGAGCCCTGCTCTCCGGCGAACGGACGCGTGAGCGAAGGCGCGCACCTGTTGAACAGCGTGAAGGAGCTCCTTGCCCGGCCCTTCGGGATCAGCGGCCCGCAGTACAGATCCTCTCCGGGTGGGACCCATCTGGACGCCTCCCTGAGACTCGTGAACCAGTAGTCCGTTTCCCACTGGTCATCGATTCCGCGGACCGATGCGACCGGGCTCACGTAGGTGTAGTTGAAGGGGAAGAGCCGCCACTGCTCGATCGTCGGGACGACTATCGCCAGGGAAAGGACCGCGGCGACACCGAACCTGATGGCGGGGCGCCGGCCCCTAGCGTGCCCGACGATCCGGTGAGCGCCGATCGCCGAGAGGATCGCCAGCGCAGGCAACACGTACAGGTGTTGCCTGAGCCCCGAGTACATGTTCGAAGCGCCGACCATGCTCGCCACCGGCAGAAGAGCCGCCTGGAGAGTCACGAGGAACAGACCGATGGTCTTCCCATCGGTCGAAGCCGCCCAGCCGGTGCGCCTGATCCCGCACCACGTCCAGCGAACGAAGGAAAAGATTCCGGCCGCCGCGAGGACCAGGATGCCGGTCGGGATCGAGGCGACCATCCAAGCCGGGAGGTACCACCAAGGGGGCGTCTGATCCAGTAGGTGACCCGCCGTCAGGGTGAACCCCTCCCAGGGATAGCTCGATGACATGGTCACGGACTCGGTCAACCAAGTAGTCGGGTGCAGGAGGACGTTCGGGTACAAGCACGCGAGTGCGGCACAAGCCACGAACGATCCGACGATGACCGCGAGAGCGAGACCACCGGCGACTCGAGGCTGCCCGGTGGTGCCAATCCGCCACCCCGCGACGCCATAAACCGCCAGGGCGGCCATCGCGGGCACCCACATCGCGATTCTGGTGCCCACCATGAGGAAGATCCCACCGCCGACGAGAATCGCCACCAAGGGCATCAGGGCACGCCGGCCGGGCGGGGGTCCCGTAAGCGCGAGGACGAGACCGCAGGTGAGCATCGTGTAGCCGCAAGCCACCGGGACGTCCTTGATGTTGAAGAAGCCCATGCCCAGCCAAAGGGGGATCGCCATGAGGGATGCCACCGACCAGAGGGCGATGGTCGAGCTGCCGGTGAGTCGATGAACGGTGATCCCGACGCAAAGGGCGGCGACGATGCTCAGGAGCGCCACGAACAGGTGACGGGTCTGCCACGCACCCGCGCTCTCGGAGGTCGTGTCGTGTTCTTCGTTTCCCACGACCGTATTGACCATGTGCGCAAGAGAAGATGCGGCCGGGCCATACACATTTGCGGTCGAGGTCGGGTCCGCCGACTCGCGTTCGACGGCGGGCACGAACCACCCGGTCTCCAGCCAGGTCTGAGTCCGATCCAACTGGGTGGGTTCGTCGGCGCTGACCCCGGTCTCGGCAGTGCCCAGAGCCAGGCAAATTAGGCAGGTCGCGATCACGATCGACGCCGAAGCGCAAAGCCACCTTGACATGGTCCAGCTAACCCTTCCCCTGATTGACGATTCGTGGGCCCGTGGGCCTCGAGAGGCCCAGGGTGCGTCCACGTGACGCGATCGAACTCGTGCTTCCACCCAAGTCGTCTCTTGGGTGCCCGCTCGGCAGGCATGCAGAGTCCCGTATGCCCGAGTCTACCCCGAGCGTGGTCGACTTCCGGGGGCTCTGGGTAGGCTCCCCGGGACCGGACCTCCGGCAAAGCATCGACCTACGGGAGCCATCATGGATTCGACCATCAGGCGCACGCCGCGCCGCCTCGCCCTCGCCCTGCTCGTCTCGATCGCCGCGTTCGCGCTGGCGTCGGCCGCGGGTCCGTCCATCGAGCGCGCCCCCGCGGCCCAGGCCAAGAGCGGTGTTCTCAAGGGCTGGCCGACCACCAAGGGGCTCGCCGTGGAGTTCATGCGACTGTTGAAGAGGCAGGACAAGCCCGGCCTCCGGCGCTACCTCGACCCGGCGTTCCTAATCCAGCGGGGCGACGGCAGCTTCCTGGACAGGAAGCGCTACCTCCGCAACCCGCCGGTCGTGCACGCCTTCAGGCTCCGCGGCATCGTCGGCACCCACAACCAGGACGTGCGGGTCGTCCGCTACGAGGCGAAGACCGATCAGATCATCGACGGGAGCAAGGTGCCCGGAGTCTGGATCCCCCGCCTCTCGACCTTCAAGAGGACGAACGGCGCCTGGCGCCTCGTCGCCCATGCCAACTTCCTGCCGCCGCCGGCCGAACGCGCGTCCGGAACCGGCCGGTCGACCGCACGCGCGACCGTCGCCGGGGCAAGGAGCGGAGTCCTTCGCGGCTGGCCGAGCCGGCGGCGTCTCGCGACCGAGTTCCTCCGGTTGCTCCAGGCGAAGGACAAGCCCGGCCTCCGGCGATTCCTCGACCCGGCCTTCCTCCTGCAGCGCGGAGACGGCAGCTACCTGAAGAAGCGCCGGTACATCCAGGACCCGTCCCTGGTGGACGGCTTCAAGGTCCGGCGGGCCACCGCGACCCACAATGGCGACGTGCGGGTCTTGAGGTTCGAGGCGAAGACCGACCAGATCGTCAACGGCAACAAGGTGCCCGGAGTCTGGATCCCCCGCCTCTCGACCTTCAAGAGGACGAACGGCGCCTGGCGCCTCATCTCCCACGCCAACTTCCTCCCGCCACCCACCTCCTGAGGCGACCGACGCCGTTGCCCACGACGAGGATGGGCACGAGGGGGAGCGCCACGGATACAGAGTCCCGGGGCGATGCCGCCGGGCCGGAAACGAAGAAAGGACCCCGCGGTCTGCGGGGTCCTTCTCGTTAGTGGAGCTGAGGGGGATCGAACCCCTGACCTCCGCCATGCCATGGCGGCGCTCTTCCAGCTGAGCTACAGCCCCAGAACGGAAGGCAATCTTACCGGGATCAGGCGGCCGAGGCGGACTCCGACCCGGTGGGCTCCAGGCCGAGGTCGATGCGGGGCGCCTCGTGCCACAGGTCCTCGAGGTCGTAGCGGCTGCGGGCCTCCTCCGTGAACACGTGGAGGACGCAGTCGAGGTAGTCCAGGACGGTCCACCCCACGTCGCCGGAGCGATCCGGGTTGACCGGCAGCAGCGAGTGGTCCCGCTTGAAGCGCAGGTGGACCTCTTCGGCGATCGCCTCGGCCTGCCGCTCGTTGCGGGCGGTGCAGATCACGAGGTAGTCGGTGTAGGTGACGAGCTCGCGCATGTCGAGGCAGACGATGTCCTCGCCGAGCTTGTCGTCCACCAGCCGGGCGATCTCCCGGCTCAGTTCTTCACTTCTCTCTGCCATACAGGTCCTCATTGTCGATCATTTCGGCCGCGCCGTGCGGGACGAGGTGCTTCCACGGTCCCCCCGACGCGATCCTCCGCCGGACCAGGGTCGACGAGACGTCGACCTCGGGCATCTCGAAGAACTCGAGCCGGTCGGGCCGCCCCAGCTCGCCGAACACCGCTTCGACCGCCTCCCGGGTCACGCGGGGACGCGGCGCGACCGCCACCTTCGCCAGCTCCAGTACCCGGTCGGGACGATGCCACCCCGCCAGCCCCAGCGCGGCGTCGGCGCCGAGGAGGAGCAGGGTCTGGGTGTCCGGCTTCGAAGATTGGATCGCTTCCAGGGTGTCACACGAGTAGGACGGACCCTCGCGGCGAACCTCGGCGTCGGAGACCTCGACCCATCCGAGGCCGCCGAACGCGGCCTCGGCGAGCCGCAGGCGCACCGTCGCCGGGGGCGTGGCGCCGTCCACGTCCTTGTGCCACGCCCGCCCGGTCGGGACGACGATCACCCGATCGAGCCGGAGGGCGTAGCGGGCCTCCTCCAGCAGTATCCGGTGGCCCAGGGTGGGCGGGTCGAACGAAGAACCGAAGACCCCGAGACGGGTCACGTCAGCCGCGGACCTGCCCCTCGCCCCGCACCACGTACTTGATGGTGGTCAGTTCGCGCAGGCCGACCGGGCCGCGGGCGTGCAGCTTCTGGGTGGACACGCCGATCTCGGCGCCCATGCCGAACTCGAACCCGTCCGTGAAGCGGGTCGAGGCGTTTACGTACACGGCCGCGGAATCCACGCCCTGCGCGAAGAGGTCCGCGGCCTGCGAGTTGTCGGTGATGATCGCGTCCGAGTGGCCGCTGCCGTGGCGGTTGATGTGCTCGATCGCCTCGTCCAGGTCTGCGACAACCTTGACCGCGAGCTTCAGGTCCAGGTACTCCGTGTCCCAATCGGCTTCCGTCGCCTCGCCGACCCGGGTGCCACCGGCGTTCGCGCGGGTGGCCTCGTCCCCGACGAGCTCCACCCCGGCCGCCGCGAGCTCCGCCAGGGCCGGCGGCAGGAACGCGGCCGCCACCTCGGAATCGACGAGCAGGGTCTCGGCGGCGTTGCAGACCCCGGGGCGCTGGATCTTCGCGTTGTAGGCGACGGCACGGGCCATCTCGAGGTCCGCGTCCGAATGCACGTACACGTGGCAGATGCCGGCCGCCGCGAAGATGACCGGGACGGTTGCGACCTCCTCGAGGGTCTTCTTCAGCCCCTCCCCGCCGCGGGGGATGAGCAGGTCCACGACGCCGTCCTGCGTGGCGAGGTCGGCGATCGACTCCCTGCCGCCGCCGACCGACATCACCACCGCGTCCTCCGGCAGCCCGGCCTCGACGAGGCCGGCCCGCACCACCTCTGCCAGGGCCGTGTTCGTGCGCTCGGCGTAGCTGGAACCCTTGAGCAGGATCGCGTTCCCGGACTTGATGGTCAGCGCGGCGCAATCGATCGTCACGTTGGGCCGTGCCTCGTAGACCACGGCCACGACGCCGAGGGGCACGCGCACCTTGTTCATCCGGAGCCCGTTCTCCAGGGTCGTCGTCTCGAGGATCTCGCCCACCGGATCCTCGAGCGAGGCGACCTCCCGGACCCCGGCGGCCATTGCTTCGATGCGCTCGGGGGTGAGGGTCAGCCGGTCCGTGAGCGCCTTGCTCAGGCTTTGGGCGCGCTCGTCGGCCAGGTCGGCCCGGTTGGCCTCGAGGATCTCGTCCACGGCCTCGCCCAGGCCCCGCGCGATCACCTCCAGCGCGCGGTTCTTGATCTCGGTCGAAGCCGCGCCCATGGCTCGGGCCGCGCCCTTGGCTCGGACGGTGTCGGTGGCGATGTCGGAGACGGTTGCTTCCATGGGTCAAGGGTACCTGCTCACCGCCGGCGGCTTGACCCCCGCGCGCACCGGCGTTACGTTCTCTTCGAACGGCCATCTCGACCCGAAGCTGGCTTGGGGGAAGCAAGTTGATCGAGCGTCTCAGAGGATTGGAGGGCACCTCGCTCCGCACCTGCCTCGTCACCTGCGCGTTCGCGATCGCCTCGTTCCTCTTCCCCGCCTCCTCTCACGCCCTCCTCGCCCCGAGCATGGCATTGGACGTGATGAAGGGCCCGAGCGCCAGCGATCCCAGCGACATGGTGGAGTTCAAGGGCCGGGTGTTCTTCAACGGGCAGACCGAGAAGGGCTACGAGCTGATGGCCTTCGACGGCAAGCAGGCACGCGTGGTCGCCGACATCTATCCCGGGGCCCTGAGCGGCTATCCCGAGGAATTGACCGTGGTCGGCGACCACCTCTACTTCGCCGCGACCGACGCAACCGCCGGGACCGAGTTGTGGCGCACGGACGGGAGCGCCGTCTCCCGGGTCGCGGACATCCGCCCCGGGAAGGAAGGGTCATCCCCGTCCGCCCTCGTCGCCGTCGGCGACCGGCTCTTCTTCCGGGCCACCACCGAGGGTGCCGGGGTCGAGCCGTGGACGTCCGACGGCATCAGCACGACGATGTTGGCGGACCTGTACCCGGGGTCGGGCAATTCCTTCCCGCGCGAACTGGTCGAATTCAAGGGCCAGGCCTACTTCGCCGCCTACTCCCCCGTGACGGGCCAGGAGCTCTTCCGCAGCAACGGCGGTACCCCTGAGCTCGTCCATGACATCGACCCGGGCAACGACAACGGCGACCCGAGCGGCATGACCGTGATGGGAGGGCATCTCTACTTCGGCGCCTCGGACGGGACCAACGGCAGAGAGCTTTGGCGGACCGACGGCGTGACCACGGCGCTCTTCGCGGACATCTACCCTGGCGGCAGCTCATACCCGGACGAGATCACCGCCAGCGGCAACCGGATCTACTTCGAGGCGGCCGACGGGACGTTCGGCTCGGAGCCCTGGCAGTCGGACGGCACGACGACGACGATGGTGAAGGACGTCTGGCCCGGAGCCGACGGCTCCTACCCGACGGACTTCACCGGCCTCTCCGGCGATCGCGCGGCCTTCGACGCACAGAACCAGGCGAACGGCCGGGAGCCCTGGATCGCGGACGCAACCTCCGCGACCATGTACGAGCTGGAACCCGGGCCGGATGGTTCGAACTCCGACAACTACTTCGACGTGGGCGGGGACGTCTACTTCCGCGGCCGAAGGAACCCCCTGGGGAACGAGCTCTGGGTCATCTCGGGCGGCTCGGCCAACATGGTCGAGGACATCCTTCCGGGCACGAGCAGCGGATCGCCCCGCAACTTCCTCGAGACGTCGCTCGGGATCCTCATGTCCGCCGATGACGGTGTGCACGGACGCGAGATCTGGCGGCTCGCCCCGCCCGACACGACCGTGACGGTGAAGTTCGCCAAGAGCCTCAGGTTCAAGCGGGGCCGGCCGTCCGTGCTGAGCATCCGCTGCCCGGCCGCCGAGGCCTCGGGGCCATGCTCCGGAAGCTTCGTGCTCTCTACGAAGGGCAAGTTCCGGACCGGCAAGAGGAAGGCTCGGGTGGCGCTTCAGAAGGGCAAGTTCAGCGCGGAGCCCGGTGCGTCGGCGAAGGTCAAGGTGCGGCTGGACCGGGCCGAGCGGAAGCTGCTGAGGCGCAAGCGCGCGGCCCGAACGCTGCTGCTGGTGGTCAAGGCCAGGGACGCCGCCGGCAACGCCCGGACCGTCAAGGGCACGATCAAGGCGAAGGTGGGCCGATGAGAAAGCTCGCCGCCACCCTCGCGGTCGTGATGGGCATGCTCGCCCTCGCCGCGTCGCCGGCCGGGGCCGCCCTCCCCCAGGCGCAGATGATCAGGGACGTGAACCCGGGCCCCAGCGGATCGTCGTTGGACCTCTTCGCTCCGCTCGGAGACCGGTTCCTCGGGTTCGGCACTACGGTCGAGACCGGAGACGAGCCGATCGTCGTCGGGCCCGGCTCCACCCTGGTGGTCGGCGACATCAACCCCGGCTTCAAGTCCAGTGGTGGCGGATCGCCGGTCGCGCTGGGGGGAGAGGTCTACTTCAGCGCCTACGACGAGACCCACGGCAACGAGCTCTGGAAGACGAACGGCAGCACGTTCGAGCTCGTGAAGGACATCAACCCCGGCCCCGACTCGTCCTATCCCAGCGAACTCGTGGCGCTCGGTGACTTCGTCTACTTCAATGCCGAGGACGCGAGCCACGGGCCCGAGCTCTACCGGGCCGGCCCGGGCGGGGTCACGATGGTCGCCGACATCGAACCCGGACCGGTCGGCTCATACCCGTACTACCTCACCGCGATGGGCGGCCACGTCTACTTCCAGGCCTACACGATTGCGGACGGAGCGGAGCTGTGGCGCACCGATGGCACGAACACGACCATGGTCGCGGACATCTTCCCGGGAGGCAACAGCTCCTATCCCTACGACCTGACCGCGGCCGGGAACACCCTCTACTTCGTCGCCACGACCGCCGGCGAGGGAGTGGAGGTCCACAAGACGAACGGCGTCGGACAGACGCTGCTCGGCGACATCAACCCCGGGATCGAAGGCTCCTACCCGTCCTCCCTCGAGGCATTCGGGAACTCGATCGTGTTCTACGCCTTCGAACCGACGGCCGGAGGGGAGCCCTGGATCTCGGACGGCGGTGCCCCCCACCGCGTCGCCGACCTGAACCCCGGTCCCGATGGTTCGAACCCGTCGTACATCACGACGGTCGGCGACCGGTACTACTTCTCCGCGCAGACCCCGGAGACCGGCTACGAGCCGTGGTCGGGAGACGCCTCTGGGGCCTCGATGGTGACCGACCTCGTCCCCGGCGAGGAGAGCTCGGCCCCCTATGACTTCCAGAACCTGAACGGCCGGCCCTACTTCTCGGCCTGGACCCCGGAGACCGGTAGCGAACCGTGGATCGTGGATGGCGGCTCCGCGCGACTCGTCAGGGACATCCTGCCCGGGCCCAGCGGTTCGGACCCGTACGACCCCGTGTCGTTCGGGGGCTCCCTGCTGATCACCGCCGATGACGGCGTCCACGGGTTCGAGCCTTGGCGGCTCTTCCCGGACCAGGAGATCCGCGTCCGGCTGATCGGCAAGCGGGCCGGCGTCTCCAAGAAGGGCTTCGCGGGCCTCAGGCTCGCCTGCCCGGCGAGCGAGGCGAACGGGCCCTGCCGGGTCAAGGTCACGGTGAAGACCCGCAAGAAGGTGAGGGTCGGCAAGAAGCGCAGGAAGCTGACCCTCGCGTCGAAGTCCCTGGCCGTGAAGGTGGGAACGACCGGGATGGCGCGCCTCGACTTCGGCAAGTCGAAGATCGCCCTGCTCCGGCGCTCGGCGGCGGCGCGCAAGGTGACCGTCATCGTCGTCGCCCGCGACAACATCGGCAACCGTCGGACCACGCGCACGGCGTTCGTCCTCGGGCGCCCCGCCTAGGCCAAGACGAAGTAGTCGCGGTGGATGAGTTCCTCCGCGGCCTGGGGCATCAACTCGAGCACGTCGGCGCTCTTCATCCCCTTGATCCGGTCGGCCTCCCCGGCCGAGTAGTTCACGATCCCCTTGCCGATCACGCTCCCCCCGGCCACCACCTCAACCGCGTCGCCGGCCTCGAACCTGCCCTCGATCGCGGTCACCCCGACGGGCAGCAGGCTCGAGCCGCTCTTGCGGAGCACCCGGGCCGCGCCGTCGTCGACGACGATCCTTCCCGCGACGGGCTTCGCATAGCGGAGCCACTGCTTGAACGCCGGCGCGTCCTTGCGGCCGGCGCGGAAAGCGGTTCCGGCGGGCTCGCCGGCGGCGGCGAGGGCGAGGGTCCCGTCCACGGTGCCGTTGCAGATCCTCACCTCGATGCCCGATCCGCTGGCCATCCCCGCGGCGGCGACCTTGCTCCTCATCCCGCCCGTCCCGAAGACCGAGGTGCGGTCCCCGATCTCCATCGCGTCGAGCTCCGTGGGATCGCCGACCTCGCCGATCAGCTCGGCGCCCGGGTCCTGCGCCGGATCGGCGGTGTAGACGCCGTCCGTGTTGGTCAGCAGGACGAGCAGGCGGGCCTCGAGCATGATCGCGACCTGGGCCGCGAGGAAGTCGTTGTCGCCGAACGTGATCTCGTCGGTCGCGGTCGTGTCGTTCTCATTGATCACCGGGACGACGCCCCAATCCAACAGGCGCCGCAGGGTCTGGCGCGCGTTCACGTACGTGGTCCGGTTGGCGACGTCCGAGGCCGTGAGGAGGACCTGGGCGGCCGCCGCCTCGCCGGACTCGAGCCTGGTCTCGTACTCGCGGAACAGCGAGCCCTGACCCACCGCCGAGGCGGCCTGCAGCTCGTCGATCGCGCGCGGCCGCGCCTCCAGGCCGAGCAGACGTATCCCCCGCGCGATCGACCCGGACGTGACCATCACCAGCGACTCCCCGGCGCGCCTGAGGGCGGCGGCCTGGGCGCAGACCGAATCCAGCACCTCCTCCCGCAGGCTGCCGTCGTCCGCCGAGACGATCGAGGAACCGAGTTTCACGACCAGGGTCATGGGCCCCAGCCTAGATCGGTTGGGGGAATCGTGTCGCGGAGCCGTCCCCTCGGCACGTGGCCGCCCCGGGTCGGCGGGGTCCGGGGCCGGCCGAGGGCGATCTGGATGCGACCGGAAGGGTCAGTAGAGCTCGAACTCGAGCTCGCCGACCCTGATCTCGTCCCCGGATTCGAAGCCGGCCCGCCTCAGCTCCGCCATGACGCCGATCTCGGTGAGGCGGGACTCCAGGTATGCCAGGGCCTCGTCGTTGTCGGTGTCGAAGCGCTCGAAGAGCACCTCGATCCCGTGCCCGTGGATACGAAAGACACCCTCGTCCTCCCGCTCGACCGAGTAGCCGCCCTCGCCCTTCGGGCGATAGGTCAGGTGCTCGGCCTCGAAGTCGACGTCCACTCCGCCCGTCGAGGTCACCGTGGGCGCCTCGACCTCGTCCGGGACGAAGCGGACGATCGATTCCTTGAGCCGTTCCAAACCCGCCCCGGTCGCCGACGACACGGGGACGATCCCGAGCACGGCGTCGCCGAGCTCCCGGTCCCACTCCTCGACCTGGTCGGCCATGTCGGCCTCGGTCCAGAGGTCGGACTTGGATAGCGCCAGCAGCTCGGGGAGATCCTCCAGCCCCGTGTCGTGCGCGGCCAGCTCGGCGCGCACGGCCCGGTAGTTGGCGAGCGGCTCACCCTCGGATGGGGCCAGCTCCACGACGTGGACCAGCATCGCGCAACGCTCGACGTGGGCGAGGAACTCGTGACCGAGGCCGGCCCCGTCGGCCGCGCCCTCGATCAGCCCGGGGATGTCGGCGAGCACGACCTGACGGTCGGGGGTCTCGATCGTCCCGAGCACCGGCTCGAGCGTTGTGAACGGGTAGTCCGCCACCTTCGGATCGGCGCGGGTGAGCCGGGAGAGCAGCGAGGATTTCCCCGCGTTCGGCAGCCCGATCAGGCCCGCATCGGCCAGGAGCTTCAGCCGCAGTTCCACCCAGCCGGACTCGCCCGCGGTGCCGCTCTCGGCGAACCGTGGCGCCTGCCGGACGGAGGTCGAGAAGCGCTTGTTGCCGTGGCCGCCCCGACCGCCCCTGGCCAAGACGGCGGTCTGGCCGGGCTCGGTCAGGTCGATCAGCGTCCCGTCGACCGCGGTGGCCTGGGTGCCCGGGGGCACCGGGATCACCGTGTCGGACCCGCGCGCCCCGTGCTTGTTGGCGCCCTCGCCGTGGTGTCCCCGCTCAGCCCGGAAGTGCTTCGAGCGGAGGGCACCCAGATCGCGGCGGGAAGGGTCGCATTCGAGCAGCACGCCGCCGCCGTGTCCGCCGTCACCGCCGTCGGGCCCGCCCCGGGGAACGTGCGCCTCCCGCCGGAACGAGATGCTGCCGTTGCCCCCGGCACCACCCTCAACGAAGATCTTCGCCTTGTCGTAAAGCACCAGAGAAGGGTACGGCCCCAAGGGTGGCTGCGACTTCTGCCGATAGGGCCCCCTGGCGCAGCCACCTCTTCGGTGGTTCGTGGGAACGAAAGGGGCCCGCAACGCGGGCCCCTCGGAAAGACGTGGTTTTCGCCTGGGCGCTACTCGGCCGGGTTGACCGTGATCGTGCGGCCGCGACGGCCGGGCTTGAACTCGACCGTGCCCGGTCGGGTGGCGAAGATGGTGTGGTCGCGGCCGAGCCCGGTTCCCTCGCCGGGCCAGAACTTGGTGCCGCGCTGGCGGACGATGATCTCGCCGCCCGTGACCTCCTGGCCAGCGAAGACCTTCACCCCGAGCATCTTGGGGTTCGAGTCACGGCCGTTCCTCGAGGATCCGAGTCCCTTCTTATGCGCCATCGGTGTCCTCCTTCTCAGCCGCCGGCTTCTTCGCGGCGGGCTTCTTGGCGGCCGGCTTCTTCGCGGCCTTCGTTTCGGTCTTGTCCTCGGCCTTGGCGGCGGGCTTCTTGGCGGCCGGCTTCTTCGCGGGCGCCTTCTTCTCCGCCGTCTCCGCCTTGGCCTCGGCCTTCGGCTCGTCCGCCTTGTCGGCCTTCTTCGCCGCGGCCTTCTTCTTGGTGCCGCCCAGCGACGTGATCTCGAGCTTCGTCAGCTCGGCGCGATGGCCGGCCCGACGGCTGTAGCCCTTCTTCGGCTTGTACTTGAAGACCTTGATCTTCTCGCCGCGCAGGTGCTCCGTGACCTTGGCTTCGATCTTGACCTTCTCTAGCGCCTTGGCGTCAACGACGAGATCGTCGCCGCTGACCATGACCGGACGGAGCGAGACCTTGTCGCCCTCCTCGGCCTTCAGGCGATCGACGACCAGGACCGTGCCCTCTTCGACCCGGTACTGCTTGCCACCACTTTCCACAACCGCGTACATGTCTCTAACTCAAATCCTTGTCTGGTCTTCTCAGCCTGGAGTCGGCGGGACTGAGGATCAACTGCCGGCGTCCGCCTTCTTGCGTCCACGCCTGCGTCGTCCGCGCCTCAGGCCGAACCGGCCGGAGTTTACCGGTTTGTCCTCTTTTTCACCCTCTCCGTCCCTCTTCTGGTCGGATTCGGCTTGGGGCTTGGCCTCGTCCTCCTTCTCGGCCTGGGCCTGCTTGCGCTCGGGCGCCCGTCCGGAGGCCTGTCCTCCGGCGTCGGCCTCCTTCTTCGCGCCCCGCTCGGCCTTCGGTTCCCGCCCGTTCCTGCGGCCGCCTCCCTGCTGGGACTTGCCGCCCGACCCCTTCTTGCGCTGGTCGGCCTTCTTGGCCTCCTCGGGCTGGGATTCCTCGGGCAGGAGCTCGGCAACCGCCGCGGCCCGCTCGACCGACTCGATCCTCACCATCTTCCGCTCGCCCACGTGGTCGGCGGCACCGGTGATGCTGATGATGTACGAGTCGATCCTGGCGATCGCGTCGTCCGCGTTGTACATGTGCGGCTCCTCGATCTTGACGAAGACCTCCTCGCCCGGCCGGAAGGGCAGCGCGCGCTCCTCGATCGCGCCTTTCTCCCCGGCCTCGATCAGCTCGAAGTTGTCGATGCCGAGCGCCTCGCCGCCCTCGAAGTGGAACTGCTTGCCGGTCTCCTCCTCCAGCTCGATCAGCCCGGAGTCGGAATCGTTGAGCAGCGCGGCGACCTTCGGGTTCACCCGGATCAGGAACGCCTCGTCGTCGGGATGGTCGGCGGCGATCTCCTTCATCTTGCGCAGACCCTCGAGGGCGACCGTCTCGGCCGAGAGGACGACGCCCTCCCCCTCGCAGGTGGGGCACTGGACAGTGAGGATCTCGCGGACCCCGTCCGTGATGTTCTGGCGGGTCATCTCGACCAGGCCCAGGGGCGAGATCTCGACCAGGTAGCTCTTCGACTTGTCCGCGTCGAGCGCGTCCCGCAGGGTGCCGAGCACCTTGTCGCGGTTCTTGCCCTTCGCCATGTCGATGAAGTCGATGACAATGATCCCGCCGATGTCGCGCAGGCGCAGCTGGCGGACGACCTCGGTCGCCGCCTCGGTGTTCACCTTGGTGATCGTCTCCTCGAGTCCACCCTTGCCGCGACCCGTGAAGGAGCCGGAGTTGACGTCGATGACCGTGAGGGCCTCGGTGTAGTCGATGATCAGATAGCCGCCCGAGGGGAGGTCGATCCGCCGCCCGAGCGTGGACTGGATCGCCTTCTCGATCTCCCACTTCTCGAAGAGCGGCTTCTTGCCCTCGTACTTCTCGACGCCTTCGACGAGCTCCGGCGCGGTGCGCTGGAAGAAGCTCGTGACCCGGTCGAACTGCTTCTGGTCGTCGATGATCGCCTTGTCGAACTCGTTCAGGAAGACGTCGCGGAGCACGCGGACCGGGAGGTCCTGTTCCTGGAACACGAGGGAGGGCGCCTTCGCGTCCTTCTTCCGCTTCTCCAGCACGTCGTTGAGGCGATGCAGGTAGGCGATCTCGCGGGTGAAGTCCGTCTTCTTCGCGCCGTGGGCGGCGGTGCGGACGATCAGGCCGCCGGGGCCGTCGTAGGTCCGGCTGACCATGCGGCGGAGGCGGTCCCGCTCCTTGTCGCCGAGCCGGCGGCTCACGCCGACCCCGGAACCGTTCGGTGCGTAGACCAGGTAGCGGCCGGCGATGGTCACGTTCATCGAGAGGCGGGCACCCTTCGACTTGATCGGGTCCTTGATCACCTGGACCAGGATCTCCTGCTTCGGCTTGATCAGCTCGTCGATGCGCCGGCCCTGGCCGCGGCCGCGGCGGGGCGCCTGCTGTCCGTCGGGCAGGAGGATCTCGTCGACGTGGAGGAAGCCGTTGCGCTCCAACCCGATGTCGACGAATGCCGCTTCCATCCCGGGCAGGACGTTGTCGACCTTGCCCAGGTAGATGTTCCCCACCAGGGAGCGGCCGCCCCGGCGTTCGATGTAGACCTCGGCGACCTCACGCTTTGACTTGACGGTCTTGGCCTCGAGCACGGCCACGCGGGTCTCGCCGCGGTCGGCCGAAACAACAATGGTTTTCTTCATTTGAAAGTCGGTTTCCGTTCAGATCGGTTGCCTGTGGATTCTCAATTGATCCACGGACCCCTCTGTACGGCGTGCGACTCGATGTGAATGCTCTGCAGGACCCCGATCATCAGGAAGGTCGAGATAATCGCCGACCCCCCGTAGCTCATCAGCGGCAATGGGATGCCGGTGATCGGCATGATGCCGAGGTTCATTCCCACGTTTACGAAGACCTGGAAGATGATGGCGGCGGCGATTCCCGCCGCGATCAGCGTTCCGTAGAAATTCTTCGAGAGCGTCATCAGACGCAGCGCCCGCCAGAAGAGCAGGGCAAAAAGGGATAAGACCAGCGCCGCTCCGACGAATCCGTAACGCTCGGCGACCACGGCGAATATGAAGTCCGTGTGCCGTTCCGGTACGAAGCCGAAGCGGGACTGGGTGGCCTGGTCTCCTCGACCGGTGGTTCCACCGGCTCCGATTCCGACCTTGGCCTGATTCTGCTGGTAGCCCGCGTCACCGATGTCGGACGACGGGCTGAGGAACGAGGTGAGCCGTTCCTGCTGATACTCCTTGAGCACCGGGGTGCCGGTCGCCGGAAGGACGACGAGCACCATGGCGATGAAGCTGACCAGGGCGACCCCGATCACGGCCAGGTGCGACCAGCGCACCCCCGCCGCGATCATGATCGCGATGGTGATCGCCCCGAACACGAGCGACGTGCCGAGGTCCTGCAACAGGACCAGGCCCGTCGGGACGAGTCCCAGGGCGAGATATCTGATCGTTCGTCCCGCCTCGGAGCCACGACGGGCCCCGTCGATGACGAACCCGGCCAGAGACAGGATGAGCAGAAGCTTGCCCAGCTCGGCCGGTTGGAACGTGAAGAAGGGAAGTTCGAGTTGGTTGGTCGACCCGCGGGCGGCCACGCCGAACGTGAACACCGCGAAGATCGAGGCGCACAAGAACGTGTAGATACCGACACGTAGTTCCCGGAAGCGGGAATAGTCGATGCGGGAGACGGCAATCATTCCGATGATTCCGACCAAACCATAGAGCGCCTGCCGCTGGACGTACTGCTCGGGTGCCCCGGCGATGGTCCCCGACGACGCCTCGTAGAGGGTGAAGAGGGAGCAGCCGAGCAGTCCCAGAGCCGAAAAGGCGAGCCATCCGTCCATTCCGGCAAGCCCGACGCGCTCGAACAGGCGGACGCGCGGCTGCGGCTCCCGCCGGGATACCCGGGACGATTCCATCACTCCACGCTCCCGGTGCCGCCGGAGACCGCCTTGGCTTCCTTGCCGAAGTACTCCTGAAGGACCTGGAGGGCAACGGGGGCGGCCGTGTCGGCACCGAACCCGCCCTCCTCGACCGTCACGACGACCGCGATCTCGGGGTCGTCGTAGGGCGCGAGGACCGCGTACCAGGCCTGGTCGGCCTCGTTGACGCGCTCGGCGGTGCCGGTCTTGCCGGCGACCTTGATCGGAAAGCCGCCGAAGACCTGGTACGAGGTGCCCTCCGGAGACTGCGCCGCGTCGTGGAGGCCCTTCATGATGTCGTCGCGGTAGCCCTCGTCCATCGTGAAGGTCGACTCGACCTTCGGCTCCGCCTCCTTCAGGACGCGGCCCGCCGCGTCCTCGCTCTGGAGGTAGAGCTGCGGCCTCAGCACGGTGCCGCCGTTGCCCAGCGCCGCGTACGCGACCGCCATCTGCAGCGGGCTCGCCTGGAGGTAGCCCTGCCCGATCGCGAACTGGATGTTCTGGCCGATCACCCACGGGTCGTAGTACTCGGGCTGCTCGCGATGGGCCTCGTTCAGCCACTTCGGGGTCGGGATCAAGCCGTCGGACTCGCCGGGGATGTCGATCCCGGTCGGCCGGCCGAGGCCGAAGTTCCCGGCCCAGTCCTGCAGCTGGCGGGTGCCGTTCATGTCCGCGCCCAGCAGGTAGTAGTAGATGTCCGAGGACACCTCGAGCGACCGGCGCAGGTCGACGGGTCCGTGCGCGACCGCGCCCGCGTTCTGGAACTGCTGGTCCGCGATCTCGATCTTGCCGGCGTCGTTGACGACCTTGTTCGGCGTGATGAAGCCGCCGTCGAGGGCGGCCATCGCGGTGATCGGCTTGAAGATCGAGCCGACCGCGTACTGGCCGCCGATCGCCCGGTCGAAGAGCGGCGCGCCGAGGTCCTCGTCGTAGAGGTCGTCGACCTGCTTCTGGGTGAGGGGCTTCGTGAAGATCGATGGGTCGAAGGTCGGGTTGGAGGCCAGACCGAGGATCTGGCCGTTCTTTGCGTCCATCGCCACGAAGGCACCGGGCAGGCCGATGCTCTGGAGCGAGCTCTCCCCCGCGCGCTGGATCTTCTCGTCGATCGAGAGACGGATTGAGTTGCCCGGCTCCGGGAGCGTGGAGGGCAGCTGGCTCACGATCCGCCCGGTCGAGTCGACCTGGAGCCTGGTCTGCCCCGGCTTGCCGCGCAGTTCGTCGTCGTACGTCTGCTCGATGCCGGTCTTGCCGAGCGTGTCGCCGGCGGCCAGGTCCTTCTCGGGGTGCTCCTCGAGGTCGTCGGCCGTGACCTCGCCCACGCTGCCCAGGATGTGGGCGGCGAGCAGGCCCTCGGGATACTTGCGCACGAAGATCCGGTTGATCCGCACCTCGGGGAATTCCGCCTGGTGCTCCTGCAGGTAGTAGATGACGTCGTCGTCGACGTCCTGGACGAGGGTGATCGGGCTGCCGGGCGGGTTGTCCTTCAACTCCCGCGCAACCCTGCGGCGAACCCAGGCCGCGTCCCTGCCGAGGATCTTCCCAACCCGGGTGAACAGCTCGCGGCGTTCGGCCGGCTCGCCCGGCAACTCGATGGGATCGAGTTGGAGGGCCATCGAGTTGCGGTTGTCGACCAGCACGTTCCCGTCCCGGTCGAGGATGGCTCCGCGGGGCGCCGGCACCCGGACCTCGCGGGTCCGGTTCTGGTTCGCCTCCGCCAGGTACTTGTCGCCCGTGACGATCTGGAGGGACCAGAGGCGGAAGAAGAGGATGGCCAGGAGCACGAGCCCCGCGGCGCCGAGCACCACGTAGCGGCGCGAGGTGAGGGACCGCTTAGGCCTTGGCTTGGGGATTACGGGTTCGATTCTCATCGGAATGCCTCGGGCGCCGCTCCGTCGAGGTCGTCAGGGTCGTCCGACCACGGGTCGAAGGAATCCCGCGGCCGCCGGGCGTTCGCCGGCTCGTGGATCAGCGCTGGTTTGAGAACACGGTGGATCAGCGCGTAGAGCGGAATCGCCCACAAGACACCATAGAACGCCTGGAGGATCAGGTCGGGCACGAGCGAGACGCTGAGCGACGCCTCGAACCCGATCACGAGGGTGTAGAGCCCGAGCGCGAGGTTCGCCGCGAGGGTCGCGATCCCGCAGCCGAGCAGCACCGTGGGGCGATCCACGAAGTCGCCCCGCTCGCGGTACATGCCGGCCAGGTAGCCGACCGCCATGAAGACCAGGCAGGAGCTGCCGAGCGGCCCGTCCACGAGGGCATCGCCGAGGAAGCCGAAGGCGAAGCCGACCGTCGCCCCGACCAGGCTGCCCCCGAGCAGGCCGAAGATCGCCGCGCAGGCCGGCACGATCCACATCGACGTGCCGAGCAGCTCGACCTGGGAGAAGAACGAGACCTGCAGGATCGAGAGGAGCAGCACGAGACCGGCGATCCGGGCGGTCGACCGGGTGGTGATGATCATCCGCGGCTCCCCCCGGTCAGCACCTGGATCACGTCGAGGTTGCGGAGGTCGGCGAAGGGCTTCAGCTCAACCGACTGGATCGCCTCGCGCTCGTCGATCGGGGCCCGGCTGATCTTGCCGATCGGGATTCCCCGCGGGTAGAGCGAGGCGAGGTCGGTACTGCGCCAGCCGGCGGTGACCACCGTCTGCCCTCGGCTCACGTTGCGGGTCTCGTCGAGGAACTCGAGGACGAGGGTCTCGGGGTCCCCCACCTTCGCCCGGACCACGCCCTGGGCGCCGCCCTGCACGATCATCGCGCTAACGGCGCTGGTCCCGTCGGCGATCAGGGAGACCGTGGAGCCCGCGCGGCTGACCGCGCTGACCCGTCCTACCAACCCGTCGCCGCTGATCACCGGGTCGTTGACGGCGACCCCGTCGGCGGAGCCCCGGTTGATGTTCACGGTCGTGAACCACACGGTCGGCGAGCGCCCGACCACGTTGCCGGTGACCGGCGAGTAGGCCTCGGGGATCCGCCCCTGCTCCTTCAGGCCGACGAGCTTCCGCAGCTGCCGGTTGTCCTCGAGCGCGACCTGGCCGGCGACGGCCTGGCCACGGGCCTCCTCGAGCTCGCGCGTCAGCCGTTCGTTCTCTCCCCGCGCCTCCATCGTTTCGTCGAACCAGTTGACGAGGTCCCGGGCGGGCTTCAAGGCACGGCTGGCGGCGTTGGTGATCGGGTCGAAGATGTTGCCCAACCCGCCTCCGATCGCGCCCGATCCGCTCCCGAACGTGAAGGTGAGCAGCACGAAGCCCAGCACGATGAGGCCGATCAGAACGGCTCTGCGACGTCGGACTTGCTTTCGGTACATGGTCGGTTCGGGGGATTGGCCGCCGCGCGGGCGTGAAGGTGGCGTCCGGAGCGGGATCGCCCCGGACCGGCGACTCTCTCACCTAGGCGAGGGGGCCGCACAGCCGGATGGGGCGCTGCGGGCCAGATTGCAGCGCCGACCAACCTTAGCGGGACCGCCTCGGCGGTCCCTCAATCCAACTCTGGAGCCAGGTCCAGCATCAGGCCGACGGGCAGGCCGATCACGTTCGCGATGTCTCCCTCGACCTTCGCGACCAGCGCCGACCCCCGCCCCTGGATGGCGTATCCCCCGGCCCGGTCCCGCCACTCGCCGCTCGCCAGGTACCGGTCGATCTCGCCCGTCGAAAGCTCCCGGAACGTGACGCGGGTCTCGGCCACGCCGGTGCGCACCCTCTCCTCCTCCGGCCCGACCAGGGCGAGGCCGCTGAAGACGCTGTGCGCCCGGCCCGAGAGCTGGGCCAGGTACTCCCGGGCCCTGACCTCGTCCTCGGGCTTGCCGATGATGTGATCCTCGAGCACGACGTCGGTGTCGCAGCCGATCACGAGACGGCCGGGACCGATCCGGTCCGCGACGGCGCGGGCCTTGATCAGGGCGTTCGCCTGGACCACCTCGGCGGGGTCGCCGTGGACGATCTCCTCGGCCCCGGAAACCTCGACCTCGAACTCGATCCCGAGCCGGGTGAGGATCTCCCGGCGCTGGGGGGAACCGGAGGCGAGGACTACGGCGGGCTTGCTCACACGGCCCAGAATCCCAGATCCGGGCGCCCTCGGCCCTCAGGTCGCGTCGGCCGAGCGCACGACGAGCTCCATCGCCCTCATCGCGCGTTCGATCTCGGGCTCCGAGCGGACGGCGATGTTGCCCCATTCGTAGGCCATCCCGACCTGGGTCAGGACATCGGCGATCTCCTCGACTTTCTCGTCCGGCCAACCGGGCCGGGCCCGCTCGATCTCGGCCCTGAGCTCGGCCGTGATGGCCCGTGACACGCCCGAGCCGGGCGCGAGCATGACGCGCAGGCCCAACTCCGGTTCGGTCTGGACCAGGTGGCGGAGCGGCTCGAATCGGGCCGATGTCTCCATGAATCGCCTCATCCCGTCGATCACCCGGTCCAGGTCGCTCCCCTCGGCCTCGCCCGTGGCCGTCCGGATCACCTCGACGACCATCTCCGAGAGCATGTCGGAGATCAGCGTGTCGCGGTCCCCAACCCACCGGTAGAGGGTGGTGCGACCGATCCCCAGCTCCGACGCGAGCGACTGCATGTCGATCCGCTCCTTCGCCAGGTAGTGACGGCGGGCCAGCCGCACCGCGTCTTCCCGCGCGACTTTTTCGGAGACGCCCATGGGCAGATCCTAGAGGCGGGCACGGAGAGCCTTCCTCGGGCCGAGCGGCGGCCCCTTCTCGCGGGCGGAGCGCCGCGTGGTTGCCGGGCCCGGGCGGGGCCTCGGTCTCGCGGGGCGGAGCGCCGCGTGGTTGCCGGCCTGGGCGGCGTCTTGGTCTCGCGCGAAGCGCCGCGTGGTTGCCGGCCCGGGTATCGCGGCCCGTTCGTTCAGACTGGAGGCCTTGGATGGGTTGATCGAAGAGTTGCGGGCGGCCGGCTGCGTGTTCGCCGAGGACGAGGCGCGGCTCCTGTCCGAGGAGGCTTCTTCGCCGGCCGAGTTGGAAGCGATGGTCGGCCGCCGGGTCGCCGGTGAGCCGCTCCAGCAGATCCTCGGGTGGGCGGAGTTCTGCGGCTTGAGGATCAGGGTGGCGCCGGGCGTGTTCATCCCGCGCCACCGGACCGAGTTCCTCGTCCACAAGGCGCTCCGGTTCGCCGACGAGGGTGCGACGGTGCTCGACCTCTGCTGTGGATCGGGCGCGATCGGGGTGGCGGTGGCGGCCGGGCTGGGAGCGGCGGACCTCCACGCGACGGACGTCGATCCGGCCGCCACGGAGTGCGCTATGACGAACGTCCATGAGGTCGGCGGGCGCGTGTACCGCGGCGATCTGTTCGATCCGTTGCCCCGCTCGCTCCGTGGCCGGGCGGACCTCGTGCTGGCCAATGCGCCCTACGTGCCGTCCGGCGAGCTGCACCTCATGCCGAGGGAGGCGAGGCTCCACGAGGAGCCGGTGACCCTCGACGGCGGCGCGGACGGCCTCGACGTCCAACGCAGGCTGCTCGCCGAGGCGCCCGAATGGCTTGCGCTCGAGGGAAGGCTCCTCGTCGAGACCAGTGACCGCCAGGCCGAGTCGACGATGGAGCTGATGAGGGACGCGGGGTTGGCGGTGACGCTGGCGACCTCGGCGGAGTTCCAAGCGACGGTGGCAATCGGCCACCCGAAGGCCTGAAGCAGCGGCATCAGTAGGAGAGCGAAGCGACAAGACGGGCCGAAACTCAACCCGCCCCCGCAGGGTGGCTGCACTTTTGGAGCCTATGCCGCAGTAATCGCAGTCACCCAGGTTCGGGAAGGATCAAAACCGCCCGACCCCCGCAAGGTGGCTGCACTACTGGCGTCTATACCGCAGTTATCGCAGCCACCCAGGTTCGGGAAGGACAGGAACCGCCCGGCTCCCGCAAGGTGGCTGCACTACTGGCGTCTATACCGCAGTTATCGCAGCCACCCAGATTCGGGAAGGATCAAAACCGCCCGACCCCCGCAGGGTGGCTGCACTTTTAGAGCCTATGCCGCAGTAATCGCAGCCACCCACCCGTCCAGGCTCGAGTCAGTCCTGGAGCGAAGCGACAGGACGGGCGAGACTCGGCCGT
>Ga0182737_1001218_pt1 | contig 26638 bp, 29 predicted proteins | sample eDN5th30CBELigOP_FD_128878 | JGI IMG/M metagenome (GOLD analysis project Ga0182737, IMG submission 128878) | Enriched Organic Plus compost microbial communities from Emeryville, California, USA - eDNA 5th pass 30_C BE-Lig OP (version 2) (version 2) ... | reverse complement strand
GCCTGTCCTTTACGGACTTATTGAACAGAACCCGGTCACCGGCTGACACGTCAACTTGACGGGTTCGGCCGGCCTTCTCGACCACGAAATGATGCTCGTCGCGGTCAAGCTGGCCCAGCTCCTTCCGAACGTTTCGGATTTCATCGTTAAAGCGGTTCACCGCGTCATTGGTCGCGGCATAGACGAATGGAGCCGATTCCGCGTCGTCCTGCGCGGCTTCTCGCCAGTCGCGGACAAGATCGGCGCGGGCCTTTTCCATGTCGTCGGCCCATCGGATATATCCTCGATCCTGATAGGCTTGCAGCGCCGTGCCAATCTCGCCGCGTGATGCCGCTTCGCTTGCCGTGCGCTGCCAATCAACCGACTGCCGGCGCACAGTGGTCAACTCACGCGCATTAGCGAGGTCCGCGACATAGCCGAACATGCCGCCGCGCTCGACGCTGGCAAGCTGCCGGTCGTCACCAAAAGCTATTACCTTCGATCCGGTTGCCTCGGCCCGCGCTAAGATCATCTCCATGTCGCGCGTGCTCACCATGCCGAACTCATCCAGCATGATGACGGTGCGGCTGTCCCAAACCTCGCGCTCATGCTGCTGCCGCAAGATTTCGCTGGCGATGGTGCGGCCCTCCTTGAACCCGTCAGCCCGCATGTCGGCCGCAACCGTGTTCGTCGGCGCCAGGCCGACAACGCGGAACCCGTCAGCTTCATAAGCCTCGCGGATCGCGCCCATGGTGTAGCTCTTACCGGTGCCGGCCCTGCCCTTCACCACGGCGAGGCGGCCGGCGCTGGTCGCATAGGCAAAGGCGGAAAGCTGTTCATCGTCCATGGTGCGGCTGTGAGCCGCTTGCCGCCGCGCTCGATCGCTCGCGGCTAGTCGCTGATCCTGCACCAACGAAGTTGCTGCATCGGCAACCCGTTTTTCCTGCTCCCAAACCGTCGTAGTCGTGAAAAGCTGCGCGTCGGCATCGTCTCGAAGTCGGATAAGCTCGGGGCGCTCCATGATCTGCGCCTTGATCGCTTCGCGCTCCTGCTCATCAAGCCCGACCTTTTTCAGATGCCAGTCAACATCGCGCTCGCTGAACGTCGCGCGACGGCTGGTCAAATGCTCCAGCAACTTTTCAGGATCGCGCGCCTTTTCCAACGCCTCGGCCGTAAGCTGGCCGTTCTCGATCTGACGTCGGCTGTCCTCGATATAGCGAGCGGGGCCATTGTGCCGGCTGGCTACAATGCGCGTCGGGTCAACCCGCAACTCCATGCCGCGCGAGATGAAAAACTCGTTTTGAAACTCGGCCCACTGCCGGGCAAAATGATCCGGCCGGATCACTCCACCAGCGAGAAAATCAGGGTTCAACTCGCGGGCCTTCGTGCCGAATCCGCGTGCAGTCAGCCGTCGCGTGCTAACCAGCAAATGCGCGTGCGGGTTGTGGTTGGCATCGTCACGGTGGATCGCCCATTGCACGGCGACATTGGACTTGCCGAATTTCTGGTCAATGAACTCGGTCAGCAACTGGCGGTTCTGCTCGTCCGAAAGTTCGCGCGGAAGGGCAAGGCTGATGTCGCGGGCAACCTGCGGCCGGCCCGCCGATCCGTCCTTCTGCCGACCGTATGATTTAAGCCGCCGCTCTCCGGTCTTGCGGTCGGTGGTGTATTCGGCTTCTTGCGCCTCATTCCATAGCCGGTCCATGTCGGCCGCCCACTCGGGAGCATCGGCCGGGAGGACAAAACCACTGTCGATCAGGCCGCCTTGCCGCTCGAAATTATAGCTCTCTCCGCTCTGCCAGTCGCGCGCCTTTGATCGGCCGATATAGGCCGATTTCGCTGGCGCGCTTTTGCTGCCAGCGTGCAGGATTTCGACTCTGGCGAACTCGATGGCCAAGGGCCTGCGCCTCCGGTCTGGACAGTTTGCGGAGCAAACTGTATATTGCGCTTAACATCTTCTTGTCAAACTCGATGTTGACGAGTCTGCGTTGTGGGGTTGAGCAAATCTCGGGCTGATTGCCTGCTGGCGGTCTGTCGCGATGGTCAATCTACTTGGCGGAATTGGGCTTAATGGTTGGAGGTGCGAATGCTCGGTCAGCAGGATCAACAGGAACAGGAGTGGCTGAAAAAGCTCGAGCGTGAGATTTGGAAATACCTGCTCGCTCTGGTCGGCTTGGCGGCCGTGATGATGCTCATTGGCACGGTGCTCCGATCCGATATGATTACGACCTTCGGCACAATCGGGCTTTTCGCGCTGCTCGGGATTATGGGCTTGGCGGTGATATTCCCGGCGAAGCCCAAGCCGGGCATTCGGCGAGAGCATTTGGAGGGGTCGAAGCTGCGCGCGCTGAACAAGCCGCAGGACAGGCCCGGTCTTCCAATCGGCTTTGCGCGCATGCCAGCAGAGGTTGAGCCGATGCACACCGTCATAGAGGGCGCGAACGGCCGGGGCAAAACGCAAATCCTCAAGAACATGCTGGATTTCATCCGGGCGCGCGGTGATACGGTCGTTGTGGTCGATAGCAATTATGAACTGCACAAGACCTTCGGCCGGCCGGATGATGTGATTTTGTCGATCTTCGATGACGGGTCGCCGGGCTGGCTCCCGCTCAATGAAATTCGTCGGCCATCGGACTGGTCAGCTATGGCGCGCTCGCTCATCAGCGAGGGCGAGGGAAACGCGGCTGAATGGCATGCGATGGCGCGGGCGATGTTCGCGGCCGTGGGGCGGCGCTATCAGGAGGAATGCGAACGGGCAGGCGTGGAATTCGACCATGGCGAATTCTTCAAGCTACTGACCAGCGCCAACGCCGAAATTCTGCGTCCGCTGCTCGAAGGCACAACCGCAAGCTCTCTGCTCGAAAATGACCGTGGCTTGTCATCCGTGCGCATGACGTTCTTGGATGCCTTGGCATTTTGGGACGAAATGCGGCCGGGCGATTTTTCGGTGCGTGAATGGGTCGAAGGCGATCCGGCCGCGCGGCCCTCGATCTGGATTCCGCATCGCAAGTCGGAACTGGCCACGTCAAAAACCCTGATTAGTTGCTGGCTCGACTGGATGATTAATGCAGCATGCGACGGCGGGGAGAGCACGCAGCGGGCTTGGATCATCATCGACGAGCTTTCATCGCTGGGCGAGGTCGGCAGCCTGAAAACGGCCGTCACGGAGCTTCGCAAAACCGGGTTCCGTGTCGTCGTCGGCATTCAGGACTATGCGCAGGTGCAAAGCATCTATGGCCAGACCTCGGCCACCACGATCATGAATAACCTGTCGTCAAAGGTCGTGCTGGGGGCCAACGATCCCGATACGGCGGAACGCAATTCGCGGATGCTTGGCGAGGCTCGCAACAGGATCAAGACAATTACACAGTCCGCCAGTGAATCAACGCCCGGCAGTCGTGGGAACAATGGCAGTCGGACCTTTAGCGAAAACTACACCGACCAAGTGGAGCGGGTGGTGCTGGCCTCTGAAATCATGGCCTTGCCACCCCTTCAAGGCTTTGTGAAGTTCGCCGGCACGGACGAAATCTTGTTCACGAAAATCGCACCATATGCAGGAGGGCAGAACCATGGCACCGCATCCCGCTAATTTGCATCCTTCTTTCTCGACCGAGCATGTGTTGCTCTGGTCGATCAATCGTAAGCGCTCGGGCGGTCAGGATCGCCACGAATGGGGCTTTGATCGATACGAGCGCGAACCTCTGGAAAAGGACTGGCGCAAACTCGGCATGGCGGGCGTGCGCCGGCACTTCCGGTTCGATCCGCGCGCGAATGTGCAATATGTGGCGGTCGAATTGCCCGGCCGGCCGGCTGACAGGCTCCACAATGCAATTTTGATGTGCGCGCGGGATGCAGGCTGCACCGTGTTGAGCATGGACGAGGCCGAGGCGCTGGTGGGCGACGTGGTGTCGGCCTGATTACAGGTGTCGGCCAACGTCCATCCGGCTATGCAGGATGCGAACGATCTCAAGCCGGCCGCTGCGCTCGCGAAAGAAGATCAGGTGCGAGCCAACCAGATATTTGAGATAGCCGGGCCGCACGTCCACCGTGCGGCCCTTCTTCGTGCCTGCGGCCAACCCTTCAAAGGCCGCAACGATTTGTTCGTGGTAGCTCTCGGCCTGCTCAAGCGACCAGCGCCGGGCCGTGTAGCGCCAGATTTCGGCTAGGTCGTTCTCGGCGGCCGGCGAAATCCTGTATTCAGTGGCCATGCTCGGCCCGCATGCGTGCCTTAAACGCCTCGTTGTCGAATGGCTGTGGCTCGCCGGATTCCTCGCCGGCAATCAGAGCATCTTGCAGGGCTTTCACTTTGGCCTCATGTTCTTCCAGAAGCCGCAGGCCGGCGCGCACAACATCACTGGCCGAACCATAGCGGCCTGATTGCACTTGGCTTTCAATGAAGCCCGCGAAGTGATCCCCTAGCGAAATTGACGTGTTCCGGGGCATATGAACCTCCATGCTGCGAACTACCAATATATAACATTTTTTGGTATTTCGCAAATCGCTTGGACGTATTTACGTAACAACGTATCAACGTGAATAAGGCTCGATTGGTGGCAATCCATGCTGGCCGAGAACCGCCGAAAATCCTTCTTCGGCCATGGCCTGAATCGTCGTTCCTTCTGCATCGGCAAGCTGGCGCAACCGTTGCCAATCCGAACGGCGAACCTTGACCGTAAGTGCCACGACCTCACCCCCTCCCCTCTTGCGCCTCGGCGCTGGTGCCTCGGCGGCCGGCCGCTCGATCTCGGCCGATGCTCCGCCGGCGTTTTCGGTTTCCGTCACCTTCGGCCGTGTGAAGGCCGCAAGCCCGGTTGCTTTCTTTGCCATGGTGCTATCTCCGCATTTACGTATTGAGCTATTAGCGTTTTAACGCATCCCTAATCCAAGACCACAGGGCGCGGATTTCCTCGGCCGCTTTTCCCTCGGCCTCGAACTCGGTCACGGCGCTGCCAGTGGTGATTGCCCGCGCGAAGGCGCGGCGGTCGATGATCTCACCGGGGAAGATCGGCAGGCCGTAAGCCTCAAGCGCGGCCCGCGTCTCTGCTATTTCGGGCGCGCGAAACGGACATGCACTAAGCACGAACGCACCGCGCGCCTTCGTTGCTTTGACGATCTCGACGGCGGCCGGGACTGCCGCAAGATCGAACGCGGCCGGCCGAACCGGAATCAACACTAGCTCGGCGCGCCGCGCGATCTGGCTTGCGGCCGGTGCTGCGTGGGGCGGACCGTCTATCACGGCCAAGCTCATACCCTCGGCCTTGGCCGCGTCCAGCGCTCCGCTTAGCTCGCCTGCCTGCGCCGTGGCTACGATTGGCGTTGCCGTTTCGCGCGCGCCGGCCCAAGCCGTCGCTGATTCCTGCGGGTCAGCATCCACGACGCAAACCCGCTCGCCTTCGGCCTCGGCCGCCACGGCGGTATGAACGGATAGCGTCGTTTTTCCGCTGCCGCCCTTCTGGCTTAGAAACGCAATAACGTTCATGCGTCGATCCCTTTTTGCGCTAGTACGTATCAAGCTATAGACGTAGATAATTAACACGGAATGAAAAGGAAATACGTTAATACGTATTGTTCGCTGCGCTGGACATGGCTTTTCTTCAAAAGCCCGTAGGGACGTTGCCGCAAGCGCCTGGCGCTTGTCAGTTAGCTCTTAGGGTGCCGTGACCGGCCCGCATTTAACGCGGGCCGGAACCGCCGCAGGGTCGCGAAAGCGGCCCGGTGCGCGGCGACCGCTTATTTCTTCCTATCAAATATAAAATTAGATGGGGATTCAGTCTGCTTGGCGGACTCACGTTGTTCTTTCATCGCCACGCTGCGGCCCAAAGATGCGAGCGCAGCGGCAAGCGCGGGGTTTTCCCATTCATGTTCAGCCGGCCGCTCCCATAGCGGAAGGCTCGCCCGATGGGCTGCGGTTGCTTCCTCGTGCTCCTTCTGGCGCTGCACCACATCGGCCGGAAGGGGAGGGGATTGAAAGAAGCGACCTAGCAGGCGTTTGGCGCGTTCCGGCAGCGATAAACGATAGGCGTTGCTCGTCTGCTGAACCTGCGGCCCGCGTCCATCATTCCCGGTCGGCTCGTAACGCCGAATCCAGTCGAGGAAGCCAAACGCGCGCAAAGCCTTCAGCGCCCGCACAACTGCGTCACGCGAGCGGCGAAGCTTGGACATGATCCAGTCAAGCGACGGCTCCAAGCGGCCAGTGCGGAAGTCCACCACGTTGGCAAACAGTTCAAGAACCTCGATAGCAACGGCTCCAAGCGGTCCGTTGCGGCGGCCGGGCTGCTTCTCGGCAAGCTCGAAGCGCCGCGCCGCTAGCACGATCTGGCGCACTTCTTTCCGGTTCGTCGGCCGCCATATGCGGCCTTCTGCTCGGCCCTTGAAATGGCTGTGCCGGCGAACCGGCGTCGGGCAGCGCGCCGGGGGAGGGGGCATGACCAAGCTGAACGTGCCTTGTCCCGATCCCCGCAAGGCGTCGCGTCGTTCGGCTGCCAGTGCGGACAGACGGCCGGCGTCGTCCTCGCTGATCCGGCCGGCGCTGAATAGCGCCCAGATTTCCCGCGTGATTTCGTCAAGCTTACGGCCGTGCGCTAGGCTGATTGCCCCGCTGATCTGGTCAATGTGCATCGTCTCTCGTCCTCCTTTCGGGAGGGACACAGGCGGACGACTCAAATTTGGGAAAAATCTCCCGCGTTCTCGCAAGCGAGAGCTTGCGAGCTAATGGGGATTTGGATATGCTCGGTGTCGATTCTGCGACCGTTGAGCGGGTTACCGTACGCATATCCGGGGTCAACCCGGAGACCCCTCTATGAGTTGTCCTAAACACCCGACCGTTGGCGCGGTCGGGTGTTTGCTTTATGTCCCTTTAGCTTCGATATAAAACCTCACGGCTTCCTCAATGATCGGCGCTCGCCCTCGCAAGCCCGCTTCATTTTTCAGGCGATCAATTTCCGCGACCAAATCGCCCGGCAGGTCAGCCTGCACAAGTATCCGGCCCTCCGCGCGCCAACGGGCGCGCAGGTTCCGCACGCTCTCCAATTTGATTTGCTGTATGCGAGTTCGATTCGTCATGTCTACATGAAGAACCGATTTGCGCGATTCTTGCAACCCCCTATCGTTAATCTGATCATCCGCGACCAATCCAGCCAACTTTGTAATACGTGGAAACGTGCCTACGTATTAACGCTATTACGGTCTATCGCACGGTAGAGGGTAGCCCGATGAACGCCTAGAAGCCGCGCAATCTCGGCCACTGGCTTGCCGTTCTCGATAAGCCGGCGCGCGTGCTCGATTTGCTCGGCCGATAGGGCAGGGGAGGGACCAAACCGCACGCCTCGCGCCTTCGCTGCGATCCTGCCAGCGCTGGTGCGCTCCGCGATCAAGGCGCGCTCAAAATCCGCGATCCCTGCAAACACGGTCAGCACCATGCGGCCGGCCGGCGTCGTAGTATCGGCCCACGGCTCGGCCAGCGAGCGCAGGCCAGCGCCGGCCGCTTTGATCCGCTCTGCGATTTCGAGAAGATCGCGGGTTGAGCGGGCCAGACGGTCGAGGTGCGTCACCGTCACCACGTCACCAGCGCGCAAATGGTCCAGCATCCGCGCAAGCTCGGGTCGGTCGGCCCGAGCTCCTGACGCCTTTTCCTCGAATATACGGACGCAACCGGCCTCGCCAAGCGTGGCCCGCTGCTGGTCGAGGTCCTGCCCGCGCGTCGAAACTCGCGCATAGCCGATGAACGTTCGGCCGGTGCTGGAATCTGGCTCGCGGTTCAATGCTCTCTCTCCCGTCGCAAATCATGTCGCGCATTATCCTAGCATCCGCGACAATGATGCGCGACATGAAAAAGCCGGGAAACCCGGCCCTTGGAGAAGTGTTGCAGGTCTTAGGATTTGCGCGACGACCGCTAACTCGGGACTCATTGATCAGCCAAGAGATGGCGGTAACGGCGATGCGCCGCCACTCCTTGAGCTTACCGAACATGTCTTCGATCTTGTGGGGCAGGCGATAGAGCAGCTTCCTAGGCGGTGTGGACGGATTTGACCAAGACGAATGCGGCTGCGAGAGCGACGATGGATGCGAAGTTCCGTTTCGTCTTTTCGCATCGTAGCGCAACACGTTTGAAGCGCTTGAGCTTGCCGACTGCCTGCTCTCCACCCACTCATTGAGCGACTGCGCCGTGCAGCCGATCTTTGCCGCGATCGAGGACACCGCCGCCCAGCGCGACCGATGCTCGCCTTCGTGATCCAAAACCATGCGCACCGCTCGGGCACGCACCTCGGGAGAAAACCTGTTCGTCGTCTTGCTCATGATGGCTCCACCTTCTCAAGGTTTGGAGCCTCCGGCAAACCCGGCGCGGTTCATTACGGCTAGTTTTTGCCTGCGCGTATAATAAATAGTTATCCGACCCCTACGAATTCGCATTTGACCTGACAGGTTCGCGTAGAGAATATTATAGGAAAAGCTTGAACGTTGAGTCATATGGCTGTCTTCGGCCCACACCTCCAATTCTGCTGCGGCTGAGCACTGAAATACACAGCTCGTCTAGCGAAACGAGGAAATGAACTTGATGATTACCCGCCAGGAAAAGACCCCAATAATGCATCGGATAGTTGAGCATAATGGCGTGATCCATTTCGGAGGCGTACTCGCCGACCACCTCAATGGCGTTTCGATGCGTGGGCAGATAACACAAGTTTGCGCCAAGCTGGATAAGCTTCTGGCCGATGCCGGCAGCGACAAGAGCAAACTCATTTCCGCTACGTTGTTCATTACCGATATGAACCAAAAACAGGAAATGAACGAGGTCTGGACATCTTGGCTCGAAGCACGAGATCTGCCCACCCGCGCAACAATTGGCGTTTCTGATCTGGGGCAGGATGTCTTGATTGAGGTCGTGGTGACTGCGGCTCGCTAAGCAGATCTTCTTTTCGGAATTTATCGCGAGGAGCGGCCGGGCAAGAGACCACGTCCGGCTCCGCAGGAGAGTCTTATGCATAAGGACCGCAGATCAATCGGGGTTGTCGGCGCGGGCATTGTCGGGGTGTGCACGGCGCTGATGCTCCAGCGCCGGGGCTTTAAGGTCACCATCATCGACCCGAACCCTCCCGGCGAGGGAGCATCGTTTGGGAACGCAGGGTGTTTCAACGGATCGTCCGTCGTTCCAATGTCCATGCCCGGCATGATGATGAGCGTGCCCAAATGGCTCGTCGATCCTATGGGTCCGTTGTCAATTCGATTGAACTATTTGCCAAGGATCACGCCTTGGCTGATCCGGTTCCTGCTGGCCGGGCGGCCGAACAGAGTGAAGGAGCAAGCGAAAGCCCTGCGCAGCCTTCTCGGAACCACCATACCTCTGATTACCTCGCTAGCGGAGGAAGCTGATGCAGGTCATCTGATCCGACATGAAGGTCATTTATACGTGTATCGGACAGAATCGGATTTCGCCAAAGACCGCTGCGGATGGGAACTTCGCCGTCTCAACGGGGTGAAGACACGTGCTCTGGACGCCGCAGCGCTTCGGGATTTCGATCCGAACCTGTCACACGCGTTCACCAAAGGCATTCTTATTGAAGAGAATGGGCACACCACCAATCCGCAAGGGCTCGTGGCACACCTGTTTCGACGGGTTATCGCCAACGGCGGCGAATTCGTATCGGAGCGCGTCATCGGCTTCGAAATCGAAGGACGGGCGCTGAAAGGCGTCTCGACGACCAACGGCGTACTCGCCTTCGACGCTGCCGTGGTCGCAGCTGGCGCGTACTCGAAGTCTCTCGCCGCTTCGCTTGGCGACAACATCCCGCTCGATACCGAACGAGGCTATCATATCGTCATCAAGGACCCGGAGGTCACGCCGCGCATCCCGACCACGGACGCAAGCGGAAAGTTCATCGCCACACCCATGGAAATGGGGCTCCGCGTCGCCGGCACTGTCGAGTTTGCCGGGCTCGTGGCCGAGCCGAACTGGAAGCGCGCTCATGTCCTCTACACCCATGCCCGAAACCTTCTTCCCGGCCTGGCGCCGACGACATCTGAGGACTGCTATTCCAAGTGGATGGGATTCCGGCCGAGCGTTCCGGATTCCCTGCCGGTCATCGGCCGCGCGTACCGCACGCCCGACGTCATTTACGCGTTCGGCCACGGCCATCTCGGCATGACCGGTGCGCCAATGACGGCGACGCTCGTTTCCGAACTGCTCGACGGCGACAAGACGTCGATCGATATCACGCCGTTCGCGCCAGCCCGCTTCGGCTCGGGTAAATCCGACGACACCGGATCGGCGAAACCGGCCCTGCGCCAGAACGCAGCTTAGCCGGCGTCCCGCCAGCTCGCGCGCACGCACTCGCAATGAGAGGCAGAAGATGACACCAGTAGAGCCCATTTTGACAGACAATGCCCCAAAGCCGCTTGGCCACTACAGCCAGGCGGTCCGGGCCGCTGGTCTCATTCATATTTCCGGTCAGCTTCCGATCAAGGCTGAGGGCCAATCCAGCGATCCTTTCGATGAACAGGCCCGCACTGTTTTGCGTAATCTGCTGGCCGTGCTTGGCGCGGCAGGCGCGGCACCGGCGCATGTCGTGAAAGTCACCGCCTATATCGTCGGCGCCGAGCATTGGGGCAGCTTCAATGCGGCCTACGCCGACGCCTTCGGTGATGCGCGTCCCGCACGGTCAGTCGTTCCCGTGCCGGCGCTTCATCACGGATACCTCATCGAACTCGATGCCGTTGTTCTCGATCCGGCCGCTGCGATCCTGGACCGGGCAACCATTTCAGCGTAAGGAGCGCGCGCTTACATGCAGATTCCAGACTTTTCGGATGTCGTTGCCGCCGAAGCCCGCATTCAGCCCTATATTCATCGCACGCCCGTCCTGACGTCCAACTTCATCAACGGTCTTGCCGGCGCCGAGCTGTTCTTCAAGTGCGAAAATTTTCAGAAGGCGGGCGCGTTCAAGGCGCGCGGCGCCTCCAATGCGGTGTTCGGCCTGAGCGACGAACAGGCGAGGAAGGGCGTCGCGACTCATTCCTCCGGCAACCACGGAACCTGCCTGTCCTATGCGGCCGGCCGGCGCGGTATTCCCTGCACCGTGGTTATGCCGTGCACCGCGCCGCAGGCCAAGAAGGACGCGGTCAAAGGCTATGGCGGCCGTGTCGTTGAGTGCGAGCCGTCAACATCGTCGCGTGAGGCGGTGTTCTCGGAAATCGTGGCCGAAACCGGCGCCGAATTCGTGCATCCCTATAACGATCCTCGTGTTATCGCCGGGCAGGGGACCTGCTCGAAAGAACTGGTCGATCAAGTCAAAAATCTCGACGCCGTGGTGGCCCCGATCGGCGGCGGCGGCATGGTATCGGGAACATGCCTGACGCTCTCGAACCTTGCGCCCGGCGTGAAGATCTACGCCGCTGAGCCCGAACAGGCCGACGATGCTTATCGCAGTTTCAAAGCCGGCCATATCATCGCCGACGATGCGCCGAACACGGTCGCGGACGGCCTGAAAGTACCGCTCAAGGAGCTGACCTGGCACTTCGTCCGGAACCACGTCACCGACATTCTAACCGCCTCGGAAACCGAAATCATCGAGGCGATGAAACTGATCTGGAAGCGCATAAAGATCGTCATGGAGCCGTCTAGCGCCGTCCCGCTGGCGATCATCCTGAAGAACCCCGACCTGTTCGCCGGCAAGCGTGTCGGCGTGATCGTCACCGGCGGAAACGTCGACCTCGAAAAGCTACCGTGGAATTGAGGAGAACAACATGAACGCGACAACCCAACTCGACCAACTTGATGTCGGTTTCGACGTGCCGGCGGTTCCCGGTATGGACGAGTCGCAGATCCAAACGCCTTGCCTGGTCCTCGACCTCGACGCGCTGGAGCGCAACATTAAGAAGATGGGCGACTATGCCAAGGCGCACGGGATGCGCCACCGCAGCCACGGCAAAATGCACAAGTCGGTCGACGTGCAGAAATTGCAGGAAAAGCTCGGTGGCTCGGTCGGGGTCTGCTGCCAGAAGGTTAGCGAGGCGGAGGTCTTCGTGCGCGGCGGCATCAAAGACGTGTTGGTGTCGAACCAAGTGCGCGACCCCGCAAAGATCGACCGGCTGGCCCGCCTGCCGAAGCTTGGCGCGCGCATCATTGTCTGCGTCGACGACCTTGCCAATATCGCCGACCTGTCGGCGGCAGCTCAGAAGTACGGCACGCAACTTGAAGTCTTCGTCGAGATCGACTGCGGCGCCGGCCGCTGCGGCGTCACCTCGACCGACGCCGTAGTGAAGATCGCGCAGGCTGCCGACGCAGCGCCGGGCCTGAAATTCACCGGCATTCAGGCCTATCAGGGGGCGATGCAGCACATCGACAGCTACGAGGCGCGCAAGGAAAAGTTCGACGCGGCGATCGCCATGGTCAAGGACGCCGTGGCCGGACTGGAAGCGGTCGGGCTGAAGCCGGAACTCGTTTCCGGCGGCGGCACGGGTTCCTATTATTTCGAGACCGACTCGGGCGTCTACAACGAGCTGCAATGCGGCTCCTACGCCTTCATGGACGCCGATTACGGCCGCATTCTCGATCAAAACGGCAAGCGCATCGACAAGGGCGAATGGGAAAACGCCCTGTTCATCCTGACCAGTGTGATGAGCCACGCCAAGCCTGACAAGGCCATCTGCGACGCCGGCCTGAAAGCCCAATCGGTCGACAGTGGCCTGCCTTTCGTCTATGGCCGCGACGACGTGAAATATATCAAGTGCAGCGACGAACATGGCGTGATCGAGGACCCGAATAGTGTGCTGACGATCAACGAAAAGCTGCGCCTAGTGCCCGGCCACTGCGACCCGACCTGCAACGTCCATGACTGGTATGTCGGGGTGCGCAATGGCAAGGTCGAAACGGTCTGGCCCGTCTCTGCGCGCGGCAAGGCCTATTGAGATAAATTCGGATAGGCGCATCAGCGCGTTGCGGTATCGTGCCTGGAGAAACAATCCATGATCATCGTACCGGAACGCCTGATTGCCGGCCTGATTAGCGAAGAAGCCGTTTTCGAGGCCATCGAGGACGTCTTCGCCGCCATGGCGCGCGGCGAGGCGCGCAATTTTCCCGTCATCCGCGAAGCGATCGGCCACGCCGACGCGCTCTACGGCTTCAAATCGGGCTTTGACAAGGCCGGCCTCGTTCTCGGCCTCAAAGCCGGCGGCTATTGGCCGGGCAACATGGGCAGGGGCCTGACCAACCACCAGTCGACCGTGCTGCTGTTCGATCCTGACACCGGCCGCATCAAGGCGGCTGTCGGCGGCAATCTCTTGACCGCGCTGCGCACCGCCGCCGCCTCGGCCGTCTCGATCAAGCATCTGGCGCGGCCAGACGCGCGGGTGCTCGGCATGGTCGGCGCAGGCCACCAGTCGGCTTACCAGATGCGCGCCGCCTCGCGCGTCCGAAAGTTCGACAAGGTAGTTGGCTGGAACCTGCATCCGGAAATGCTGCCGCGGCTGACCGCCACAGCGGCCGAACTCGGTCTGCCTTTCGAAGCGGTCGACCTGCCCGAACTCGGCGCACAGGCCGATGTCATCATCACCATCACCTCGAGCTTCGCGCCGATCCTGCTTTCCGCGCATGTCCGACCCGGAACGCATCTCGCCTGCATGGGCACGGACACGAAGGGCAAGCAGGAGGTGGAGGCCGAACTTCTCGCCCGCGCCCGCGTCTTCGCTGATGAAGTGGAGCAGGCCGTAGCCATCGGCGAGGCGCAGCACGCGGTGGCCCAAGGGCTCATTGACCGGGCTGCCATCATGTCGCTCGGCGCGGTGATCGCCGGACTCGCGCCGGGCCGAACTTCGCCGAAGGAGATCACCCTATTCGACGGCACCGGCGTCGCCCTACAGGACCTTGCGGTCGCGTCCGTCGCGGTGGAGACCGCCCTGGCCCAAGGATACGCGCAAGATGTCAAATTCTAGTTCTGAGCATGGCGCGCAGGCAAGTTATTGAGATTGCACTGGATTACACCTATCTAGGCAATTTTGGAGGTGATCTTTCCATCAGAAAATCACCAAAGCTTCTTCTGAACTCGGTGATGAATTCGTTGGTAATCGAAGACGCCTTAATGTGCGTCGGAAGCACTATCGTCCAATTGATCGAGATCGGCGGATCCATTGGCCGCACCACCAGCGAAGAAGAATATCGATCAGCCGTAAACGGATCGACGATTGAGATGCCGAAACCAGCAGACACCATGCCGCACACGATCATTGACAGCGGCGTTTCAGCCTTGATGCGCCTAACTATGCCGCGCTCGCGCATGATCGCATCGACCATGACGTGCATGACGGACGGCTGAATGAGAGAGATGAAATCCTCGTTCTCGAAGTCCTCTGGAACAATTTGCTCACGCTCCACAAGCCGGTGCCGCGGGGGGAGGACGGCGACCATATCAGTAGACGGGAGTTCCTCAATCGTGACATTCGTGAGTTGTGTGTTCTCGACAATGCCGAGATCGCACTGGCCAGTGGTGATCCATTCGAGGACATAATGCGAATTCATCCCATGCAGCGACAGGTTCAAGGATGGTCTTTTAGCGAGGAAATCTGCGGCAAAGGCCGGCAGGAAACCGTTTGCGAGCCCTGGCAACGCGGCCACCCGTAGTGAGCCTCCGCGCCTTTCTCGCAAATCACGCGCCAAATCCGCGATCCGCTCAAGGCCAACAAACGAACGATCCACCTCCCGATAAAGCGCCATAGCATCGCCTGTCGCAACCAGGCGGCCTCCAGAGCGCTCGAAAAGATCAAGGCGGGTTTCGTATTCGAGATCTCTTATCAAACGGCTTACTGCGGGTTGCGTGATGCCCATTATGTCTGCCGCAGTTGACATCGATCCGCTTATAATGACCGCGCGGAACGCTTCGACCTGCCTATGCTTCAGCATGCCTATCCCCTTCATCTATAATTTTATGACATAGACGGGTCTCTATAATGCATTTGACGGCCATAGAACAATCGCATTTATTATACCCAAGTCTCGAATGCTGGTCTCTGATGATGTTGAACGCGTGATCGCTGATTCCGGTACAAAGGAGATAAGGGGAGTTCCGTGGCCGAAACCGATCTTATACTTGCCAACGGGAAAGTGCTGACCTCCGGGCAGCTCGTGGACGCGAACGTTCTCGTCAAGGACGGCAAGGTAGTGGGTATCGTGGATTGCTCCTACTGTCCCGCAGCTAGGCATACCGTTGATGTTTCGGGCCTGGTCGTCCTACCAGGCATGGTCGATTGCCATATGCATCTGGGCCATGGCACCAGCATTGCCGCCCCGCAGGTCCCGGGTGATGCAGATTCGGAGTCGGCCGCTGCCGCTGCCGGCGGAATAACGACATTCATCCCCTTTATTCTCAGCACCCGTGATTATACGGAGGCGTTTCCCGAGATCCGCGATATGATGGAAGCGGGCTCTCGTATCGACTTCGGAATGCACTTCATAGTCGCAAACGAAGTACACCTGAACCGTATTAGCCATTATGTCCGCGATCTCGGCGTTCCAACCATCAAATTCTTTATGACGAGTCGTGGTGCGGAAGCCCAGCGACTGAACATGGAAAATCAGGACGACGGGCGGCTATTCCGGCTGATTGAGGAACTCGGCAAGGCCGGTGGCATGCTGTGCCCTCATCCAGAAAATGTCGAGATTGTGTGGACGCTCCTGGAGCGCGCGAGGGCCCTGGATCCGGAAGGGCGGAATGACCTTGCGTCGTGGAACGAAGCACGTCCTCCCTTTGTCGAGGCGGAGGCCGTCAATCGTGTTCTTTATCTGGCGCGGCAAGAAGGCGTGCCAGTGTATCTCGTCCATATCTCTTCGAAAGAAGCGCTGGACGCGGCCCTAGCCGCTCGCCGGGCAGGTGACCGCATCTTCATCGAAACTTGCGTTCATTATCTATTATTCGATACCAACTCCGGATTTGGCGGGTTGGGTAAGGTCAATCCGCCGCTGCGCACGGCCGAAGATCGGGAAGCCCTCTGGAACGCATTGCACGATGGCCATATCGACACCGTCACGACCGATCATGTGCACCGACCGAAGGAAGCTAAAGAAGGCGGCATATGGGCAGCATCGCCGGGATTTCCCGGCATGGAAACAGCGTTATGCTCACTCCTTGACGAAGCGCGGAAGCGCTGCGTGCCGCTTGAAACAATTTCACGGCTGGTCAGTAAAAATCCTGCACGCATCATGGGGCTTCCCCATAAAGGGGCGATCTCTGTCGGTGCAGATGCAGATTTTGCCGTCATCGACATGAACCGCCCGACTGTCATCTCATCGGGCAACATCAAAACAGCGGCCGGCTATTCACTATTTGAAGGAAAGTCGATTGGCTGTTCCGTCATTCACACTTTCGTACGCGGCCAACCAGTGCTGCAGGACGGAAAGCTGGTCTCGCAGGCCGTAGGCACAGGGCGCTTCGTCCCCCGGCGGCTTCCCCATTTTCAACCCCAATAGTCGGGCAGGAATATGAAGCCTACACTGGTCGCAGACAATGTTTCTTTGCGTTATGGGTCCAAGGATTCTGGTGTAACGGCAATCGAGAGTATTTCTCTAGACGTCAAAGAAGGCGAATTCGTCACCATCGTCGGCCCTTCCGGCTGTGGCAAGTCGTCCTTTCTGTCCATTGTCGCCGGTTTCGTTCCAGTGAGCAGCGGTCGGCTTACCTTGGATGGCAAACCGATTAAGGGCCCAGGCTCGGATCGCGGCGTGGTGTTTCAGGAGCACGCCCTGTTTCCATGGATGAGTGTCCGAGAAAATATTGCATTCGGGCCCCGCGTAAACAACAAACCACGCAATGAAACTGACCAGCGTGTTGATGAACTTTTGGATTTGATCGGGCTCACCCGATTCCGAAATTCATGGCCAAAGGAATTGTCGGGTGGAATGAAGCAGCGCGTAGCCATTGCCCGTGCGCTTGCCAATCGACCCAAGATGTTGCTGATGGATGAACCATTCGCTGCGCTCGATGCGCAGACCCGACGCTTCCTGCAGGATGAATTGCTTCGTATCTGGCAGAACACGAAAACAACGATTCTGTTCATTACGCACGGCATAGACGAATCTGTTCTTCTGGCCGATCGCGTCGTCGTCATGACGGCACGTCCGGGGCGGATCAAGACCATTATTCCTATTCCGCTGGCTCGTCCCCGCGACGAGAACACGTCGGAATTCGCCCAGGTTCGCAAGCACGTGTCGGATGCGCTGCAGAGCGAATTGCAGATATCATGATCCACACAACAGGGAGGAAATGAAATGAATACGAGTGCAGCTTTCAGAAAGTATATTAATGCTCTGGTAGTGTGCGCTACCTCCCTATTCGCCGCAGGCGCTGCCTGTGCCGAAGGTATTGAAATCTGGACCAGCCGAGACGCCCAGCAAGGCGGCGTGGCTGTTATCGCTGAGCAAAAGGATTTTTTTAAAAACGCGGGCGTTGATGTCAGTGTCCGCTTCGTGTCGTCTGGGTCAGAAATCCCTGCGGGCATGGCCGGCCAAAGTATTTCAGTAGCGATCGCGGGCTGGACCAATCCCATGAGCATGGCCGCCAGCGGCCTGCCGGTGAAAATTCTAGCGCGCACGGCGGATGCTTCCGGAGCGTACCAGATCGTCGCTCGCAAGGCCGATCATATCAAGAGCGTCAAAGATCTCGAAGGCAAGAAGATCGGCCTCGTCCGTCTTCCGCTTATCATGCCTATGCTGATCAAGGCGTGCGCTGCCGCAGGCTGCGATTTCAACAAGCTGACGCTGGTCAATATGCAACCAGAGGACATTGTCCTAGCGTTCCAGCGCGGAAATGTCGACGCCGTTCTAATCTGGGAACCTTGGGCAACATATGCCCGTCAGCTCGATGGCGATCTCATCATCTCCGCGTCCGATGAAGTGACGCTGAACGGTCAAAAGAATAAGCTCGAAGGTCTTTACGCGGCGCTCTTTGCCCGCACGGATTTCATCGAGGCCCACCCTAGCGAGACGAAGGCCATTCTGAAGGGGCTAATTGACGCCACCAAATGGATGAAGGGCAATCCGGACGAGGCTGCAGATATTATTGGTAGGCAGATTAACATTCCAAAAGATGTCGTTGCCAGCACGCTCTCGCGGATTGAGACATCGCTGCAGTTGAATGATACCTGGGCCACTGAGTACGACGCGAAAGCTCAGTACCTTTACGAAGAAAAGGAATTGCCGCAGCCGACGACGGCCAAGGTTTCATTCCTGCCCGGGCCGTTGTCGGATGTCTGCCCCGTCTGCGTCAAGTGACGTTCAATAGAGATCAACCATTCCGCCCGCAGTGACAGGATAACGTGACATGCGAAATATGTTTATACGCACAGCGTCATTGCTGGCATTTCTGGCGGCATGGTGGTTATTTGCAGCTATAAATGCATATATACAGTGGGTTCCGCCAGTCATGATACCCACACCTCTACAAATTCTTGAATCAGGTTGGGAAATGCGGAGCCTAGTTCCAGGGGATGTTGCGATAAGCCTATTGCGCGCCTTCTTAGGTTTCCTGATTGCCGCTATATTGGGCGTTCTTCTCGGTTGTCTTACCGGTTCTAGCCGCCTTGCCGAAAATATCATTGATCCTGTTCTCGAAGTTCTACGACCGATTCCGCCTCTCGCATTCCTACCAATCTTCATCATCTGGTTCGGCTTGGGCGAAACATCGAAGGTGCTGATGATAGCTTACTCCGCCTTCTTCATCATCTATATGAATACATATCAAGGCGTCCGCTATGCTGATCCGCTGTTGATGCGGGCGGCGCTGTCGCTCGGCGCCAGCAAGCGCCAAGCGTTTTTCCGCATCGGCCTCCCCTCGGCCATGCCGGAGATCTTCACCGGCATGCGCCTCGGCATCGGCATGGCCTTCTTCGTTCTTGTCGCTGCCGAACTTATCGCCGCTGACAGTGGCATGGGCTTCCGCATTCAGGAAGCACGCTGGCAATTCCGTGTAGATCGCATGTTCTTTGGTGCCGCGCTCATCGGAACAATTGGCCTCATTCTGTTCGCAGCGCTGAAGTTCGCCGAAACCAAACTACTCGCCTGGAAACCGAAGCGAGAGACACATTGAAACTCATTTGGAAACCAAGCATCCGGAACAGGAGAAAAAAGTGTCCCGAACTCTTACTGTAGCTGCTGCTCAAACCGGCCCCGTGCTGTCGGACGATATTGACGCAGAAGTGAAGATCGCAGTCGAGCTGATAGAAGAAGCCGGCAAGAAAAGCGTAGATATCATTGGTTTTTGCGAGCTTTTTCTTACGCCGTTCTTCCCCAATCGACTCGAGTCTGATTTCGGAAAATGGTTCATCGATCTGTCAGATGAGCGTATCCGACCACTACTTGATGCCGCCCAGAAGCATAACATGGCCCTCGTCCTTCCCTTCGGCGAGAAGAATAACGGCCGCTTCTACAATTCCACAGCCATATTCGACGAAAACAGTTCGCTTGTTGGCATCTATCGAAAGATTCATATTCCGGCGATCTTCCCGAGCCAGCTGAAGGGTGGGACAGGGTCGTATGAGAAGTTCTATTTCACCCCCGGTGACAATCTGGATGTCTTCGAAGTAAAGGGGGCCAAAATCGGCATCCAAATTTGCTACGATAGAAAATTCCCTGAAGGCTCACGTGTTCTTGCTGCCAAAGGTGCAGAAATTCTCTTTATGCCGATCTGTGCTGCCTCCTATGGCGAAACCAAACTGCGCGACAACACTTGGGATTTGCCCATGCGCGCCCGAGCTTACGAGAACGGCACCTATGTGGTCGCGATCAATCGCGCAGGCGACGAGCACGGCCGCAAGCATCTCGGCCAGAGTATGATTATCTCGCCCGTAGGCGCAGAAATCCTCTCCATCGGTAACACCGAGAAAGCTGAGCTCCTTATTGAGAAGATTGATTTGGATCAGGTGCGCGTGGCACGGACCAGTCTCCCTTGGTGGCGCGATCGCCGGCCCGATCTCTATTCAGCCCTGATGAATATCTGACCGATCACGGATATCGGCATGAGAATGCCTCTTTCCGGAGATATCACGGAAAGGCTCGTTCGGGCGGTACGGCAGCGTAACCAAATTTCGATCGCTCGATGGCGCCGCCCGGATACGCTCGAACAGGCCTATGCCGTACAGCGCTTCACGTTACAGCAACTGGGATTGACGCCTGTTGGATGGAAAGTCGGTTCCACCAACCGCTCCGCTCAAAAGCGGCGTGGTATAGAGGAGCCAGTATTCGGACGACTGTTCGAAAGCTTGATCTTTCGGGAGGGCGAGGTCGTTCCCGTAAGACAATTCATTGACCCTTGGCTGGAGGTCGAATTCGCCTTCTCCATTGGCAGCGATCTTCAATCTCAAAGCGGGGGCTTAAATAGGGATCAAGTCATCGACGCCATCGAGGCTGTTATCCTATCGGTTGAAATCGCAGATGGACGTCTGGAAAACTGGCGAAGTTGCGACGGGCTATCCTGTATCGCCGATAATGTGGCTCATGGGGCCGCCATACTGGGTTCCAAAGTTGATGCATCCTGGATTTGCAGGCTTGCCGCAGTGGAAACCCGTCTTCTGATTGATTCCGTTTTAGTGGCAACTGGAAACGGTGCAGCTGTTCTCGGCGATCCTCTAAATTCAGTCGTTTGGCTAGCAAACGCCCTAACGTCTCACGGCTACTTTCTTCGTACGGGCGACATAGTGCTGAGTGGTACCACGACCGGCATCACTCGGCTCGCCGAAGGTCAGTCCATCACCGCCCGCTTTGCCGGACTTGGAGAGTTAAATATAGATATTGACGGTTCAGGACAGAGTCCCGTTGCAAACTTTAAGGGTTAGGTTGATAGCTTATAGCTTTGCGAATCACGTAATAACTCGAACTTTAAGAGAAGGGTTGGGACTGAAACGAACTCCAGGCTCTCGCATCATATGATCTGCGCCTTCGCTGAATCCGAATAGGTTCAATGATCCAGTACGTTCATATACCGGCAATCTGAATAGCCCCTAGATTTGTGGACGCCTTCTTCCCTAAATTTGAGGCAAGGAGGCCCTGATGCGGTCTGGCAATTTCACTGATGAGTTCAAGCGTGACGCGGTCGCGCAGATCACCGAGCGGGGCTATCCCGTTGCAGAGGTTTCGAAGCGGCTCGGGGTCAGTCAGCATTCACTCTATGCGTGGCGCAGGAAGTTCTCGAAGCCGTCCGTCTCGACAGATGACGATCAAGCGGCAGAGATCCGACGCCTGAAGAAGGAACTGGCGCGCGTTACCGAGGAGCGCGACATCCTAAAAAAAGCCACCGCGTATTTCGCCAAGGATGCAAGGTGGGATACGCGTTCGTTGCCCAGCATCGCCAGCAGTTCAAGGTGCGGGCGATGTGTCGCTGCCTGCGCATCCGACCTAGCGGCTTTTATGCCTGGCTGAAGAACCCGTTGAGCAAGCGGGCTCGAGAAGACGCATGTCAGACGGAGCTTCTCAACAAGGCCTGGAAGGAGAGCGGCAGGGTGTATGGCTATCGCAAGCTGCACGACGACCTTCTCGATCAGGGAGAAAGCAGTTGCGCCAACCGCATCGCCCGTCTCGCCAGGCTGGCCGGGATCAAGGCGCAGATCGGCTACAAGCGTCGTCCCGGATCCTATGGTGGCAAGCCGTCGGTTGTGGTCGACAACACCCTTGCCAGGCAATTCGATGTCGATGCGCCAGACAGGGCGTGGGTAACAGACATCACCTACATCCGCATCCAAGAGGGCTTTGCCTATCTGGCCGTTGTGATCGACCTGTTCTCGCGCCGCGTCATCGGCTGGTCATTGCAGAGCCGGCAGACCACCGACGTCGTGCTGCAGGCATTGCTCATGGCAGTGTGGCGTCGAAAGCCGAAGAGCAAGGTCTTGGTCCATTCCGATCAAGGCTCGCAATTCACCAGCATGGACTGGGCGGCGTTCCTGAAGCACCACAATCTTGAGCACTCGATGAGCCGTCGCGGCAACTGCCATGACAATGCCGTGGCGGAGGGTGCTGTCACGTTGTTTGAAGAAGGGGCGCATGAGACGCTCGGTGCCGCTGCTGCTCAGGCAAGCCGACGGCTTACGGTGTTCCACTCGGCGATGGCCTGAAGGCGGTGCTTTCGGATCTGAGAAGCGGAGCGGCTTCTATGGGATGGAACGAAGAGGTTGCGGACAGTGGAGAAGATGGACACGAAGTGCTGCAATGAGCCAATCGACCGAAAGCCCTGGCGCATGCGTTCTCGTTTGCGCAACGGCAGATGAGAATTCTCCGCCCGGTTGTTCAAGCCCTTGTGTGAGCGATGCTCGACATTCGGTATGACCTGGCGTTTTGCGGCGCCGTAAGAGCGCAACTTGTCCGTGATCATGCGCTTTGGCGCCATGCCCTGCTTCTTCAGCAGTCGGGTCGCCCGTGAACAATCCGCAACGAGCTGGGGTTGCGCGGTTTTCGGCGGCCTTGGAAGTATCCGATTTCGCAAGGCTGTGAGGATTTGACGGCTTTTCCTTGCGTTTTTGCATGAGCGCGCATGAAGGGTCTGGGCTTTTCGATCGTGGCCTGATTCAGTGCAGGGACCGAAGACGGAGCCCTGCCGATGCGCCCCAGAAAGCCCGACCCCACGCCGCAGTCCGACATGTTCCGAGAGAGCCTGGAAGCGATCCTCGATCCCCGGCACGAGCTCCTGGGGCTTGCAGCCCGCATCGATTGGGATCGGCTCGATGGGCTCTATGGCGCCACCTTCGTGGAGCATGTCGGCCGCCCCGGCCTGCCAACACGGCTGATGGTGGGGCTGCACCTTTTGAAGCACATCAAGGGTCTGTCGGACGAGGCCGTGTGCGCCGCCTGGGTGGAGAACCCGTACTTTCAGGCATTCTGCGGCGAAACCCATTTCCAGCACAGGCTGCCGGCCGACCGTTCCTCGATGACGCACTGGCGCAAGCGCATGGATGGCGACAAGCTCGAGGCACTTCTGGCCGAGACCATCTCGATCGCCATGGCAAGTGGCGCCGTCAGCGAGCGCCAGCTTGAACGCGTCACGGTCGACACCACCGTGCAGACCAAGGCGGTCGCCCATCCCACCGACAGCCATCTGATGCTGCGCGCGATCGAGTGGCTGAACCGAACGGCAAAGGCCCATGACGTGCGGCTGCGCCAATCCTATCTGCGCGTGGCGCGCCGGGCCAGGAAGGAAGCGGCTCGGCTCATGCATGGCCGCGGCCACAAGCAGGCCAAGGCGCATCTGCGCTTCATGCGCACGCGGCTGGGCCGGCTGATCCGCGACATCGAGCGCAAGATCGCAGGCGACCCGGTGCGCATGAAGGCGCTTGCAAGCGTCCTGGAGCGGGCCCGCACGATCCATGGCCAGAAGCCCGGTGACACAAAGAAGCTCTATGCCTTCCATGCTCCCGAAGTCGAGTGCATAGGCAAGGGCAAGGCCCGGGCCCGATATGAGTTCGGCGTGAAGGCTTCCCTTGCGACCACCAATGAGCGCTGCAAGGGCGGCCAGTTCGTGCTCGGCGCCATGTCACTGCCCGGCAATCCCTATGACGGCCACACGCTCGGCGACCAGCTCGACCAGGTCGCCCGCGTCACGGGAAGGAAGACCCACCGCGCCTATGTCGACCGTGGCTATCGCGGTCACGGGCTCAACCGCGACGGTCTGGAGATCCATGTTTCCCACACCCGTGGCATTGCCTCACCCACCATCAAGCGCGAGCTGCGACGACGAAACGCCATCGAACCGGTGATCGGACACATGAAGCAGGATGGCCATCTCGAGCGAAACGCTCTCAAGGGCACCGCGGGAGACGTCATCAACGTCATGCTCTGCGCCATTGGCCACAACCTCAGGCTCCTCCTGGCATGGTTCAGGAAGCTTTTGTTGCTGATCCTGGCCGCCGTCCTGTTCCCGAGCAGCGCCGTCAGCTCACACCTCGCCTGACAAAAACGGATTCTTCACAGGCGACCAGTCGGGTCAGCAAGCGCTTAGCAGCCTTGGTGTTGCGGCGGGTCTGGACGATCTCGTCGAGAACGTAGCCATCCTGATCGACGGCCCGCCACAGCCAGTGTTTCTTGCCGGCGATGGTGATCACCACCTCGTCGAGATACCAGACATCATTTGACGAAGGCGGCTTGCGGCGCAAGCGACGGGCATAATCGGGGCCGTGTTTTCGGCCCCATCGGCGAATCGTCTCGTAGGAAACGACAATCCCGCGCTCCAGCAGCATTTCCTCGACGTGGCGCAGGCTCAACGGGAACCGGTAATAGAGCCAGACGGCGCGGGCGATGATCTCCGGCGGAAAGCGATGGTTCTTGTAACGGGCGGCAGCGTCAGACATCCCTGCCCCCTTACTGGCAATCCGTTAACGCGAAAACAATGTGACAGCACCGTCAAGGCCAAGCCCTTCGGGCGGCTTCGCCGGCCTTGACCCCCTCTCCGCTTTATCTGCCCCTTGTTCGACGCGCCGCAGGCCGGCGAACTTCCGAGCCGGAGGCGAGGGGCTGACGCCCCTCGTCCCGACAATTCCCGAACGTCATCACGCGCAGCCGGGAGTCACCCGCAGGGCCGGAACGGAGTGGAGGACGGCGAAGCCGTTGACCCCGGCGAGCATGATGGCATACGCACCGCGGCGATGTTTAACGTACACCGCTGCAATGTGGATTCCTGCTGCCTGCCATCTTCGGTGGTGACGACTTCGCGCATCGTGTCGCCCTTCACATAGAGGTCGTATGTCAGGGGAAACCTCTGGCTCTCATAGACGCCGTGAGCATCTATCCGCCAGTGGCCGGGGGATACCTCCGAATAGCTATCGCTGTCATAGACGGCGAGAGATTCCATTGTTTCAATCTCGTTCGCCTTGTAGGTCGTTACATTGTGCTGCGCGCAAGCGTCCGGCGATCCATCCGCCAAGCCCCACGAACCGATAAAGGCCGGGGAACCTCCCTCCCCCATGGCTATGGCGGGGATGACAACCGCACCGGCCAACACACCCGCCAACGTGATTAGTCGATACATTACCTAGCGTTCCCAGCCGTTATATTGCCGGGCTTTGGTATGCTCACGCGCGGGGCTTTCCCGCTGCTCGCGCTCGATCCGGGCTTTGTTCTCGAAGTAGCTGGGCGCATTGTCCCTATCGGCCTTAGCCCGGTCCAATGCAGCGAAAACGCCGCTGCGTTCCGCTGCCTCTGGTTGCCTCTGGTCACCGTGCTTTTGTTGCTGGGCGCGCAATTCATTCTGTGAGGGCGGACTGTCAGCACCCATTGCGCGCTCGCGCTCGGCGCGCTCGACCATTTCACGACGCGCGCCGTCCAGCCGGTCCATTTCCTTGAGGCTGTGAGCTAGCTGCTCTTTCTCAATCACGCGCACCTCTGCGCTGCGCTGCTCCTGCTGCGCACGGGTGCGGGCTATTGAATCAGCTATTCCCTTTTTCATGTCGCGCTCTTTTTTTTGCCCGCTCGGCCGCGCGGCTCTGGAAATCTCGCATCGTCCTTTCTCCCTTCTCTAACGATCCCAGTCCCAATTGCGGTCTGACTGCCGTGTGCGCCCGGAGTTATCCCGCTGCTCGGCCTCAACTCGGGCTTTGTTCTCGAAATAGTTCAGGCGTTCCGGCCCTTGCGTTTCCCTGCGCGCGTCGGCGGTTCTCTCATCGGCTTTCGCTTGAGCGATGGCGGAACGCTCGTCCGCTTTTTCCTGTTCGATACTCACGCGCTCTTCGGCCTTTGCATCCGCAATGGATACGCGCTCTTCGGCCTTAGATATTTCCTGTATTACAGCCTTCTCCCGCGCGATTTTGAGCGAAACAGTGTCAAAATTCACCATCGTCTCTTTATCAGCGTCCAATTGAGCTTTGCGGCTATCTTCCTCTTTGCTCAGGCGCTCGGATATTTCTTTTCTTCGTTGCCGATCTTCGCGGGAAAGTGCCTCTAGTTCGTGGTCCTTTTCCTGCGCAATTTCATCAATCGTTTTTGCGGGCCTTTCGGTGAAAGGCGGTTCGTGTTCCTGCTCCGACATGGAATCCACCTCCTATCTTTCCCAACCGCGATCACGACTTTTCTGACGCTGTTGCACCCGCTCGGGATGCTCCCGCGTTTCCCGCTCGATCCGAGCTTTGTTCTCGAAGTAATTTGGCCGGGGCTTTTCACGCTCGGACTTCCACTTGACGAATGCCTGTTGGAACGGGCTGCGCTCCTGCGCGCGCTCGCTCACGCGCTGCATTGCTAACGCCGGCCGATTGTCGGACTGGCGTTGCATTGATCGGCCTAGATCCTCAACACCACGCGGAGCCGTTTGCCGATTGGCGTAGATCCTCAATTCGGCCTTGTGGCGGGTTAAGCCGACATAACTTGTTTCGGCTCGCCACGCTGCCGCGCTGTCATGGAAAGCCCACACGCGGCCTTGCGTCTTGCCCTGCCCCTTATAGACGGTGCCGGCATACCCCAAGTCCCAACCGTTATGCTCGCGGGCATCAAACGAGACGACACGCCCGCCATCCGTGCGGACCGTCATGCGCTCGCCCTCGATGCGCTCAACAACACCAAATTCGCCGTTGCGCAGGTCTAGCCCGGTTTGCCTGTCCTTTACGGACTTATTGAACAGAACCCGGTCACCGGCTGACACGTCAACTTGACGGGTTCGGCCGGCCTTCTCGACCACGAAATGATGCTCGTCGCGGTCAAGCTGGCCCAGCTCCT
>Ga0182737_1001216_pt1 | contig 26683 bp, 27 predicted proteins | sample eDN5th30CBELigOP_FD_128878 | JGI IMG/M metagenome (GOLD analysis project Ga0182737, IMG submission 128878) | Enriched Organic Plus compost microbial communities from Emeryville, California, USA - eDNA 5th pass 30_C BE-Lig OP (version 2) (version 2) ... | reverse complement strand
CGCGGAAAGCGCCAAGGGCAAAGAGTCCTACAGTGAGCACGTAGTCAGGCGAGCAGCCCGGTACGCTGAAAAGCTTCTAATCAAGCATCTTTATCTAGAATGGCGCCGCACCGCTAACCGGTAACCGCCCACCAGCAATACTGAAAAACGAGGAGAATGCCATGACGTGCGAGAGCGCGAACGGGAAACCTTTGTCCAGCCGTGAGAGAATCCTGAACAGCGAAGAGAATGTCTGTGATTTGCACCGGTTGGCGATAGCGACGGATGAGGTTTGGGAATCTTTCTCACGCGACTTTGGTGCCGCCAAGAAACACGGAATTGAGATCTGCGCCGAACAGCTGAGCGAATTGATGGACGTTCTCGGCGCCAACATTGCCAGCCTTCGCATTATGTCGCGCGACGTCCGGTCGGCTCTTTTTAGTTAAGGTGCAGCATGAGCAAAATTCACGCCCTTTACGCCTTGGCATGTGCATGCAGCGGCGAGACGAAAGATCAGCCTGATAAGGTCAATGACGAAATATGGATGGCCGTCTGGCATCTGAAGCAGGCAGTTCTCAAACTCCGCGCTCAGTCCCGGGCCGACCTCGAAATCAAAATCGCGCTTTGGACTGACCTCATCGGAGATCCGGCCTGCATTCTCGATGTTCATCAAGAGCATTGGCGCACGATGATGGCTGATTTTACGCTGTTCATGCACGCCGCTGAACATCCCGAACGATACCCTGAACTGAAGGAAGCATCATGAATCCGCAAGAAAGATTGGTTCAAGCCATCAACGACGCCACGGCTCTTTCGCTGATTATCGGCGACCTGTTCGACAAGGACGATGTAAGGCAGGACTTTCTTGCCCGCCAGCTGATTTCGGCCACTGAACGAATGAACCGCGCCCTTGCGGCCTGGCAGAAGGAACTCTCCGAGGACGGAGAGCCAGAACAGGTGGCGGCATGAGTAAGGCAGAGAAGCGAACACTGAAGGAAAACGTGAAGCCGCCGAAAAAGGAGCCTGCGTACCTGAAAGTGCTGGCAAGCCGCGTGAAGGGGAGGAAGAAATGAGAAAAGGTCGACCGTTGACGCCAGCCGAGGAGAAGGCACAAGCCGAATTCGAAGCGTGGTATGAAGCCAAAATGCAGGACTTGGCTGCGGAAGAGCAAGAGAGGCAGGAAGCGCTACGCAAGGGCGTTCTGGTTTCCAACACCCAGGACAGGTTTGAATATGAATGGTCACGCACAACGCGGTCAGGAAAGCAAGAGGATTGCGGTCTGCAGGTATATCTGATCGGTGAAGAATTATCACTGTCAGCTTGGTCTGGATGGGAACCAGGCGCCCACATCACGGGCGAACCTGCCCGACTTCTAACCGCATGGCTGATCGAGCGTGGCTATGGGCCGAAGGGCGCTGCGACATGACCGTCAAGAAGGATGACAAGCGTATCGTTATCGAAACAGGCTTTATCGGTGACGAATTAATTGTGGCGATCTCAGACGAACAACTACGGATCAGTATTGCCGAGCCATGGGCTGGCGACACAGAAACGGGCTTTGGACAGAGTGCCGGCACATACCTTTCGCCAGAGGAAGCCATCGATCTTGGATCATGGTTGATGGCAGCAGGGAAAGTCATCGGCAAAGGTCGTTCGTCATGAGCGCCCTGACGGCAGCGTTGCATTCGGCGTCATAGGCTCATGGGCTGCTATAGCCGTTATCGTCTACACCGACCCGTGCAAGCGGTAAGAAGTTTGCCCGCCTAACCGGACCGATCTTCTAAATCGGTAACCGTAACAGGAGCTGAAAATCGCGGTTCGATTCCGCGGGCGGGCTCCATTCCTTGCCGCCCCGATGGCGGCAAGACGGGCAGTGTGTAAGCGCTCCCATTCCCGGCGGCTACCAACCGTTCGGCAGATGCAGACCATGAAAAGTCAGCGCAAGCTGCGCCCTGCATGCCCGCCCAGGAGGGGCCTCACGCATTGAGGCACCGTTAGTAACTTGAAGCGGGATTCACGTGCAAAGGTCGGACAGTCGGTGGAAGTCCGGCAGCTACCGGCCTTACCAGCCGGGCCAGCAATATGCATTCTCTGCATACTGCTACCAAAACACGAGGAAACGAAACAGTCTCTGGCCTTCGGGCCGGAGACTAAAAAGGACGGCGTTATGCCCGGCACCACCCGTAAGCCGCCGTCCTCCGTACTAGCCAAGGACACGAGGAGACTAAAAGCCACCAACCTTGGTGTTTCTTCCGGGTACCACCCCGGCAACCGGCATATGGCCTTCACCACGCCATGTGTCAATCGCCACCAAAACGAGGAATGACTATGATTAAAGAACTTGAAAAGCAGACCATCAGCGATCTGATTGCCAAAGTGCTGGCGATTGGTCCGGTTGATGGATATCGAACGCACAAAGAATGGAAGGGCGGAAAGCTGACATTTACGGCTGAGCCGATTGACCCCTTCGTGGTCGATGAAGAAGGCGTTGTCCATTTGAAGACCGCTGAGATCGATTACGAAGCGATTAATAAGGGTGTCGGCGAACTAATGCAGTTTCTGGATTCGAGGGTCGGCACGCTGCGGAACGACGTTCTGGCACTTTCGGATAAGGTCGCGCAGTCTTCCTTCAATGTTCCGGGTGGGAACGTTGAAGTCCCGCTGTTCGACCCGCGCAAGGACATCGGCGAAACGTTCTCCAAAGCCTGCAAAAGCTGGACTGAAAGCATCGCAGCAGCGACGGGGCCGCGATCGGATTTGGCAAAAACTATCGAGCATCTAACGGTACGTCTCGACCCAGAAGAGCTTTACGACGATCTGGTGAAAAGCCCGGAATTCAAGTCGGTAATTGTAGACGCGCTCTGTCGCGGTCCGCGTACCGTGCATATCAAGCTGTAAAGAAATGCCCCGCCTGCCAAGTCGGTGGGCGGGTAGTCACGCATTGCCACACGTTTCAGTGATCGGTGGCTACTAAGTGGCTACCAACGCGAAAAAGCGGAGCCAAAAGCCAAACTCCAAAATCGTATATTGTTGATTTTGTTTAGAAAACTGGTGCCGCTTGCGTGACTCGAACACGCGACCCCATCATTACGAATGATGTGCTCTACCAACTGAGCTAAAGCGGCCCGGAACATTGCGTTCCAATTTCCCGAAGGAAGCCATCCGTTTCCGGCTGGACGGTGCGCTGATAACCAAAAGCATGGAGGAAAGCAAGGGCCAAATCAAACAATCTCGATGTTTGTTCAAAAGCTTTCACAAGATGCACATCGCGAGTGCCTGACAAGGCCGCACCAAACCTGTTTTGCACGGTGCAAGCGGTGAGGGTCGGAAAGTATGAGAACCGCGCCAACCGTCGAGCTGGCGCAGTCCCGTGACCGTCGCAGAATCAGGCGCCCGCGCAAAGACGCTGGCGAGCGTCCTTATATTCGCGCTCCAGCCGGTCGACCAATTGTCCGGCGGGTGCCACTTCATGGATCGCGCCGATGCCCTGGCCGCAACCCCAGATATCCTTCCAGGCCTTGGCGCCTTCCTGCTGCGCAGTCTCGAAGTCCATCTTGGAGGGATCGGCTTCCGGAAGGTTATCCGGGTCGAGTCCCGAATTGGCAATGGATGGCTTCAGGTAGTTGCCTGCTATGCCGGTGAAGTAGTTGGAATAGACGATGTCGGATGAATTCGAGTCGACGATCATCTGTTTATAAGCATCGGTTGCGCGCGCTTCAGTCGTGGCAATGAAGGGCGAGCCGATATAAGCGAGATCAGCGCCCATGGCCTGCGCAGCAAGGATCGAACCGCCATTGGCGATGGCGCCCGAAAGGAGCAGGGGGCCATCAAACCAGGAACGGATTTCCTGCACGAGCGCGAAGGGTGATAGGGAACCCGCATGACCACCGGCACCCGCAGCCACGGCGATAAGACCATCCGCACCCTTGCGGATTGCCGAATTGGCGTGGCGATTGTTGATGACGTCATGAAGGACGATGCCACCATAAGAATGGATCGCGGCGTTCACTTCCGGTACTGCCCCGAGCGAGGAAATGACGATCGGCACCTTGTATTTCACGCAAAGGCCGAGATCGTGCTCAAGGCGCTTGTTGGAACGATGCACGATCTGGTTGACCGCGAAAGGAGCGGACGGTCGATCCGGATTGGCCTTATCGTAAGCGGCAAGCCCCTCCGTGATCTCTGCCAGCCACTCATCAAGCTGTGCTTCAGGACGGGCATTGAGCGCAGGAAAGGAACCAACGACGCCTGCCTTGCACTGCGCCATCACTAGGGCCGGATGCGAAATGATGAACAGGGGAGCACCAACCACCGGGATGCGCAGTCTGCTTTTCAGAATATCAGGCAAGGCCATGTTCAATCGTCCTCCGTGATTGACGTTTCCGTAAACGTAATAATTCTAGCATCTCCTTGCCCAACGGCAATATCAAAAGCGCGCGAGCATGTCTGTCGCCGTTGGCTACCTTCGACAATCGCTACGGGAGATGTCGAAACCAACGGATGCGAGTATTTCTACACACAGGCATGCGGTTGCGATCGAAATGCCGTGCCCAAAGGGAATCGCCGCTATACTTCAGGATGTTTCGCCCACCTGCAATGGGGGCAGCTCGGTCCTGTAAAACTATACGGATGGGGGAAAACCGCAGTCAGAGTTAATATTTGGTGTCTCCAACATGCTTATCGGCTAGTCAAAGCGGGTGATGAACAGGTAAATGCCTTGATTCAGACGTTAATTTCGCTGAGGCTTATGAAATCGTCTGTATCGGGGACCGCTTGCTCTTGTTGAGGGCGTGACGAAATGGCGGGAAGAACGAACAAGGGAAGAGCAGCCTTTGGAAAGTATTGAGCGCGCGATCAGGAATGCATTTGCCAAGGCGGATGCGCATAATCCGGCGACCCGCCAGCGAATCTACGAATCCGCCTGGGGTGCGCATGAGCGCGCTCTTACGGCAAATACAGCACTCAGCGATGCGCAGAAGGAACAGCGCCGGCAGAAGCTGAAGGACGCTATTTCCCGGATCGAAGAAGAATTCAAGACGGGCGGCGAGGCGAACGACCGTCGCGAGCCGTCGCTCGACGCTCCGCACAGAGAAGACCCTATCCTTGGTGGCAGGACGGAAGAAGCATCGCCAGCACTCGACACCGGTGATATTCGTGCGACCTCGCGGCAGAAGAAGCGCAGCAGCGCCGACCTTGGCTATGAGGGCGGCGTGTCGCGCAAGGACCGTAGGAAGAAGAAACGCCATTCGCCTTTCTACAGCTATGGCATTCCGGCACTTGTGCTGGCTGTCGCCGCTTTCATCGGTTATTCGCTCTATAACAGCTTTATCGATCTGAACCGTGGGCCGACGAACAATCCGCTGCATAGCGACGGCAATATTGCGCCCTTGAAGGAAGGCGAGGAGCCGGGCGGGCTGAAGTGGATCACCATCTTCCAGCCGTCCGAGGCGACACGCATGTCGGTCAAAGGACGTGCGACGGCTGAAATCAAACAGGAAGGCACGCGCAGTTTTGCCCGCATCCAGTCTTCCGGTGCTGAAGATACGGTCACATTCGATGTGGGCGAAGGTATTTTGAACCAGCTTGAAGGCAAGAAGGCGACCTTCGACATCGTGGCACGCGCTGACGACGGTAAGATGACTCAGATGTCGGTCAATTGCGATTTCGGGGGACTTGGCGATTGCGGGCGCAGGCGCTACGACGTTCGCGATTCCGCAAGCGACTTCCTGTTCGATATGGATATTCCGTCCGGCCAGAAGGCAGGTCGCGCAGGTACCATCACGGTCAACTCGGATTTGAGCGGTTCCGGCAAGCCGGTCAACATCTATGAAATTCGCGTTTCGACGGCTGCTGATTAGAGCGCATCCCGAAAAGTGTGAAACGGTTTTCGGATAAGATACGCGTAAAAACAAGAGATTAGAGCGCCTTTCAATCTGATTCCATCAGATTGAAAGGCGCTCTAATCAGGTCAGCAGCTTTTCCAGCATTTCAAGCCGGTCTGCTTCGCGGGGCGGCTTGTCCCATCGTAGTCGTGAAAACCGCGGAAAGCGCATGGCGACGCCGGATTTATGACGTGTAGAGCGGTTGAGCCCCTCAAAAGCCACCTCCACCACAAGGCCGTGATCCGGCTCGGCACGTACCGACCGCACCGGCCCGAAGCGCTCGGTGGTGTTCTCGCGCACAAACTTGTCCAGCAATTTCAGTTCTTCGTCCGTAAAGCCGAAATAGGCCTTGCCGACCGGCACCAGCACCGGCTCGTCTTCCGGTCCCGTCCAGACGGCAAAGGTGAAATCTGAATAATAGCTGGAACGCTTGCCGTGCCCACGCTGGGCATAGACGATCACGGCATCGACGGTGAAAGGATCGCGCTTCCATTTGAACCATGGCCCCTTGGGGCGTCCGGGCAGATAGGTACTGTCGTGACGCTTCAGCATCACGCCTTCGATGACGGGATGGGATGGATTGGCGCGAAACTCTGCCAGTTCGTGAAAATCGGCAAAGGGCAGGACGGGCGAAAGATCAAAGCGGCGCGGATCGAGCTTGGCGACGAAATTTTGCAGGCGGGCGCGGCGCTCGGAAAAAGGCAACGTGCGCAAATCGCCGCCCGTTTGCTGGTTTCCTTCCTGCAAGAGATCATAGGCTCGCACGAAAGCCGGATAATCTCGTAATTGCTTCGCGCTCACGGTCTTGCGGTTCAGTCGTTGCTGGAGATCGGAAAAAGTGGCTGTTTCTATGCCGGTTTCGCCGTGATGACCGACGAGTAGTTCGCCGTCGATTGCACCTTCGAAATCCATAGCTTCCAGAATATCCGGGAATGCGCCGGAAATATCGTCACCGGTGCGTGAATAGAGACGGCGCACGCCGTTTTCCGAGACGGCCTGCACCCGAATACCGTCCCATTTCCACTCTGCACTGTAGGCAGATGCATCGAGCAAGGGGATTTCCGCTTCATCAAGCGCCGTCGCCAGCATGACAGGGCGAAACGGTGCGGCTGCGGTGGCCGCAGGTTTTTCGCCTCTGCCTTCCAGCCAGGCGAAAAGCGCCTCATAGGGCGGTGACTGGCCGTGCCAGAGCTCCTCGATTTCCACGACGTTGACGTTGCCGAAATCAGCCAGGGCCTGTTTGGCCAGACGGGCTGAAACCCCGACGCGCAAACCGCCGGTAACGAGCTTCAACAGCGCGTAGCGTTCAGAAATGCCGAGCAGATCGAGCCATCCTGCCACGAGCATCGGGCCTTCGCGACGCGAAGCATTCTGCAATTCGTGCACCACGATCCCAAGTGGCAGATTTGCGCCGGGCGCGGTTTCGCTCGGACCGGGCCAGATAAGCGAAATCGTTTCGGCGAGGTCTCCAACATAATCATAGGAATAGGCAAAGAGCGTGGGATCGGTGCGCTCGGTTATCAGCGCCCTCAGCATGGCGGGTTTCACGCTTTGCAGTTCTAGATCGCGCGTGATTGCCGCCAATGCCAGACCGCGATCCGGGTCGGGCGTGGCGCGGAAATAGTCAACAAGCAGCCGGAGCTTGCCGTTGCGCTGCGGTGTCAGAACCAGTCGGTCGAGAAGTTCAGCGAAAGCGCGCATCAATCGCCCTCATCTTCATAGCCGACGAGATGCAGCGGCTTTGCCGGTATGTTCTGCAGTTCGCACCAGCGAACGAGCGCCTCTTCCCGTCCATGCGTGACCCACACTTCGGCAGGTGTAATTTCCGTAATTGTCGCCGTCAGCTCATCCCAGTCGCAGTGGTCGGAAATGACGAGCGGCAGCTCTACCCCCTGTTGCCTGGCGCGCTGGCGGATGCGCATCCAGCCGGAGGCGAAGGCCGAAATGGGATCGGGAAAACGCCGTGCCCAGCGGTCGGAGAAAGCCGACGGAGGACCGACGATGATTTTGCCTGCAAAATCCGGCTGCGCTTCGTCACGTTCCAGAGTGGCTGGTTCCAGAGGACCAAGATCGATGCCTTGCGACTGGTAATAATCGCAGATCTTTTCCAGTGCGCCGTGAATATAGATCGGTTCCGAGTAGCCAGCATTGCGTATGAGTTTGATAACCCGCTGTGCCTTGCCCAGTGAATAGGCACCGACGAGGTGGGCACGTTCGGGAAATTGCCGGGTTGATTTGTGAAGTGTTGCGATCTCGTGTGAAGCATCAGGATGACGAAATACCGGCAGCGCAAAGGTTGCTTCGGTGATGAATACGTCACAGGCGACAGGCTCAAAGGGCGCGCATGTTGGATCGGTTGCGCGCTTGTAATCGCCCGAAGCGACAATGCGGATTCCATCTTTTTCCACCGCGATCTGGGCTGAGCCGAGCACATGGCCTGCGCCATGAAAACTGACCCGCACACCATTGATTGTCAGAGTTTCACCGAGGTTTATCGGTTGCGTGGTTTCGGCGAAGTTCGCGCCGTAGCGCAGCGCCATGATGTCGAGCGTTTCGGGCGTTGCCAGCACATGGGTGTGGCCAGAGCGGGCATGATCGGAATGCCCGTGGGTGATGAGTGCGCGTTCCACCGGACGCACGGGGTCGATGTAGAAATCACCGGGCGGGCAATAAAGGCCTTTGGGAGAGGAGCAGAGAAGCTGGTTGAAACGCATGGTTTCAAGATAGGTCACGAAGTTCGCGCCGAAAAGAGAGGGAGCTTGCATCTGCTGACAAAATGAGAACAAAAGTGAACAAACATCTTGGCGGCTTGCCTTGCTGCGATTAGATTGACGGCGTGACACTGAACCTGAAACCCGCTGCTGCTTCTGCCGCTTTTCCCTTGCCGGACCGTTTTCTTGAATGGTTTGCGGCCAAGGGCTGGTCGCCGCGCGCGCATCAGCTTGAGCTTCTGGCCCGTGCCGAACAGGGACAGTCTACGCTTCTGATCGCGCCCACCGGGGCGGGTAAAACGCTGGCCGGGTTTCTGCCTGCATTGGTGGATCTGGAAAAGCGACAAAGCAAAGCAATTCCAGGAAAAGTGGGAACCGGTTTTCCGTCCGGAATTGCGTCAAAATCCAAAAGAGGTGTTCATACACTTTACATTTCACCCTTGAAGGCTCTGGCCGTCGATATTCATCGCAATCTGACGGTGCCAGTCGAGGAAATGGGGCTCGACATCTCAATCGAGACCCGGACCGGCGATACGCCTGCGCACAAACGCCAGCGGCAGAAGCTGGCGCCGCCGGATATTCTGCTGACGACGCCAGAACAGCTTGCACTGTTGATCGCATCCAAAGGTGCAGAACAGTTCTTCAAGGGGCTGCGCTATGTGGTGCTGGATGAATTGCACTCGCTGGTGATTTCCAAGCGCGGGCATTTATTGGCGTTGGGGCTGGCACGGTTGCGCCGCCTGCAGCCGCAATTGCAGACCATCGGCCTTTCCGCCACGGTGGCTGAGCCCGATGAACTGCGCCGCTGGCTGGTGGAACAGGACGCCACCGGGCCCATGGCCGGTCTTGTGACGGTGGATGGCGGCGCCAAGCCGGAAATCAGCATTCTCGATTCCGATGAGCGGGTGCCGTGGTCCGGCCATTCGTCACGCTATGCTATCCCTGACATTTATGAGGCGATCCGCCAGCACAAGACGACGCTCCTGTTCGTCAATACGCGCAGTCAGGCAGAGATGCTTTTTCAGGAACTCTGGCGGGTCAATGAGGACACGCTGCCGATTGCGCTGCATCACGGCTCGCTTGATGCCAGCCAGCGCCGCAAGGTCGAGCAAGCCATGGCTGCCAACACATTGCGGGCTGTGGTCGCGACCTCGACACTTGATCTCGGGATCGACTGGGGCGATGTCGATCTGGTCATTCATGTCGGAGCACCGAAGGGGGCGAGCCGCCTTGCGCAGCGCATCGGGCGCGCCAATCACCGCATGGACGAGCCAAGCCGCGCCATTCTGGTGCCCGCCAATCGCTTCGAGGTGATGGAGTGCCGTGCCGCACTCGACGCCAATTATCTGGGCGCGCAGGATACACCACCCCTGATAGACGGAGCGCTGGATGTGCTGGCGCAACATGTGCTTGGCATGGCCTGTGCCGAGCCTTTCAACGCCGATCAGCTTTATCGTGAGGTGCAGAGTGCTGCACCTTATTCGAACCTTCCGCGAGACACGTTCGACCGTATTCTGGATTTCGTGGCGACCGGCGGTTACGCGCTCAAGACCTATGAGCGGTTTGCGAAAATCCGCAAGACCGCGGACGGCACGTGGCGGGTGTCCAATCCGCGTATCGCGCAGCAATATCGGCTCAACATCGGCACGATTGTCGAAGCGCCAGAGCTGAATGTCCGGCTTACTCGTGGCGGCAAGGGCGGAAATGCGCGTGGCGGACGTGTTCTCGGTCGCATCGAGGAATATTTCCTTGAGACGCTGACTGCTGGCGACACGTTCCTGTTTGCCGGAAAGGTGCTGCGGTTTGAAGGCATCCGTGAAAATGAATGCATCGCCTCCAATGCTGCCGGGCAGGATGCCAAAATTCCTGTCTATGCAGGCGGCAAGTTTCCGCTTTCCACCTATCTCGCCGCGCAGGTGCGCGCCATGCTTGCCGACCGCACGCGCTGGCAGTTTTTGCCGGAACAGGTGCGGGAGTGGCTTGAAGTGCAGCAGTGGAAATCCGTGCTGCCTGCAACGGACGAACTGTTGATCGAAACCTTTCCGCGCGGCAATCGCTTCTACATGGTTGCCTATCCGTTCGAGGGCAGGCTGGCGCATCAAACGCTCGGCATGTTGCTGACGCGCCGCCTGGAACGCATGGGCGCGCATCCGCTTGGCTTTGTCGCCACCGATTATTCGCTGGGGCTTTGGGGCCTCAAGGATATGGGCGCGCTGATTGGCACCGGAAAGCTCAATCTCACCCGGCTATTCGACGAGGATATGCTGGGGGACGATCTCGAAGCCTGGCTCGATGAAAGTTACCTTTTGAAACGCACTTTCCGCAATTGTGCCGTGATTTCAGGGCTTATCGAGCGCCGTCATCCGGGACAGGAGAAAACAGGCCGTCAGGTTACGGTTTCCACCGACCTGATCTATGACGTGCTGCGGACTCATGAGCCTGACCATATATTGTTGCAGGCGACACGCGCGGATGCTGCGACCGGACTTCTGGATATCAAGCGTCTTGGCGACATGCTGGCGCGTGTGAAAGGTCATCTGCTGCACAAGCCGCTCGACAGGATTTCTCCGCTGGCACTGCCTGTCATGCTCGAAATCGGGCGTGAGCGTGTGGCAGGCGATGGTGATGAAATGCTGCTTGAAGAGGCCGCAGACGACCTGATCAGAGAGGCGATGCAATGAAGACTGCGGTGTGGGGCAACGGAGAGGCCTACAGTCTGGCCCATACGCAAGTGCGTGGCGTTGCGGCTGTGTGCGATCCATCCGGCGCACTGTTCCTGCCCGATCTGCATATGCTCATCGTTTCCGACCTGCATCTGGAAAAAGGATCATCCTTTGCCCGGCGCGGTCAGCTCATCCCGCCTTATGACACAGCAGCGACGCTCGACATGCTGGCGCTGGCAATTGCGCGCTATCAGCCGCGAACTGTCATCAGCCTCGGTGACAGTTTTCACGATGCGACGGCCAGCGAGCGCCTGCCTTCGCTTTATGCCATCCGGCTGAAATCGCTGATGGAACATCGCGACTGGTTCTGGATTACCGGCAATCACGATCCGGATCGCCCGGTGGACCTGCCGGGCGATTGTGTGGAGGAACTGGCAGTCGGGCCGCTTACCTTCCGGCATGAACCATCGCGCACGGCCGGGCAGGGCGAGATTGCAGGCCATCTTCATCCAGCGGCCCGCATCGTGCGACGGGGACGGTCGGTGCGCCGCCCCTGTTTTGTAAGCGACGGCGAAAGGCTCATCATGCCTGCTTTTGGTGCCTATACGGGTGCGCTGAATATTCTGGATCGAGCCTTTCGGGGGCTGTTCGCCGACGAGAGCCTGCGTGCCTATATGCTGGGGCAGGGCAAGGTCTACCCGATTGCGCGCGGCGCGCTTTACAGTGGTTAATCTCGACGGAACAGAATGCGCCCAAACCAGCCGGTGAAAACGGCAAGGAAAACGGCGAACAGGCCGTAGAGAAAGCTGTTCTGGTGGGCGGCGTTGTAGATGCTCTGTTCAAAACCGGCCTTGACGATTTCAAGACTGGCATTGGCTTCACGCAGAAAAACACCGTTGCGGAACAGAAGAGCACGGGCCTTGTGGCGTCCGACCGGCACGTTCGCGGGCAGGTTCAACGTGGCGCGAAACAGGGTGCGGGAAATGAACTCCACGCCCCCGATGCGCTGCGTATAGAGGCCCTGGCGAATTTTCATCTCGCGCAGTTCGTTGCCGAATGTCGGGATATTGCTCGACAGGCTGCCAGGATCTTCCGGGACGAGATAGAAGTTGCGCACGCCCACCGAAAGCTGCCGGTAGATTTTTTCCTCGGCAATGTCCTGTAGATTGCGGGTAGAGGCGAGCGAATAGGAGAGCGGGACGCCCATGAAGGTTTGCGAATCCGCATTCACCCAGACGCCGAGATAACGGTCCTTCTTGCGCACCACGAGATCGCGTGAGGGGCCTTGCAGCACGACGATGATATCGTAACGACCCTGTCGCTGGACCATCGGATCGGCATTATCGAGCGCACCGAATATGGTAAGATCAGTGCCGCCGAAATTCGATGTGATGGCGATGGTTTCCGTTGAAAGCCCGATCTCGATGGTTTCGTCGGCGGGGTTCTGCAATTGCGGAACCGTGTTGCCGTTGCCACTGGAATCGACCTGCGCCAGCGCACTTCCCGCCATCAGAAGGAACATTAATGCGGAGGAAAGCGTAAGGCTCCGCATGTCAGATATCCGCAATCGAGATGGAAAACAGATTGTCGGGCCGCACAAACAGGCCAAAGGCGAGACGCAGGCCAACGGCGAGCACGAGAAGCGCCAGCAGAAGGCGCAACTGTTCGCCGCGCAGCTTTTGTCCTGCGCGTGCGCCATATTGTGCGCCGATAACGCCGCCAACCATCAGCAGGAAGGCGAGCACGATGTCGATGGACTGGTTGGTCGTTGCCTGCAGAACGGTCGTGACCGCAGTGACAAAGGTAATCTGAAACAATGAGGTTCCGACAACCACATTGGTCGGAACATGCAACAGATAGATGAGCGCCGGAACCATGATGAAGCCGCCGCCGACACCCATTACCGATGACAAAAGACCGATGAAGAATCCGATGCCGAGAACCGGAATGATGCTGACATAGATGGTCGAGGCGCGAAACCGCATCTTGAACGGCAGTCGGTGTATCCACGTGTGCTGGCCGGACCGTCTCACAGCGCCAGCCTGGCCTTTTTTCACGCGCCGGAGCGCTCGCAGGCTTTCCACCAGCATCAAGCCGCCAACGGTGCCGAGAAAGAAGACGTAGAGTATGGAGACGATCAGGTCCAACTGGCCGAGATCGCGCAGCCACGAGAACACGAAGATACCGACGAGCGAACCCAATACACCACCCGCCACGAGAAACAGGCCGAGCTTGATATCGAGCGTTCGACGCTTGAAATGCGCCAGCGCGCCGGAAACCGACGAGGCGATGACCTGATTGGCGCCGGTGGCGACTGCGATTGCAGGTGGAATGTTATAAAAGATCAAAAGCGGCGTGATCAGAAAGCCGCCGCCGACGCCGAACAATCCGGAGAGAAAACCCACGGCGGCGCCCATGCCGAGAAGAACCAGCATGTTGACCGACAATTCCGCAATGGGAAGGTAAATACCCAATTCCGAACCCGGCTTTCACCAACGCATGACACACAGCTGCTTGCGGTCGCGCTTCTCCGCAAGATGTTGCACCCTACTAAAACATCTCCGGCAAAATTATGAAACTGTTCTGCGTACGGAAATGCATGAAAACAAGTAGTTAGGCTTAACTCCACATGTGAGTTTCAGCCCTGCCACTCCTCATAATGTCTTGCTCTGTCGCCGCCGCGAAGTCAAACGCCGATTGCCGATAAACTTATCTCGCGGAACTCTATTTGAGGAAAAATGCGGGGTGTTGTTTAAGAACAACAAAAAGAGCTCTGAAGAGTGCTGAAAACCGCTATTTCTGGTATAATCCCATAAAATATATAGGAAATACATGGACGCATACTGGCCGCGATGCACTGTGGCTCAGTCGGTAGCGTTCTGGCGATTACTGATGATGATATTGATATCTTCTTTCGGTGTGATGACGGAATAACCAGATGATGGATAAAACTGCGCACGGATTGAAATGTTGTCGGACATTTTACTGTCGGTCAGGCTGCCGTTTTTGATGACATAAAGATAGGGATTGGTCAGGTTCACGCTGAAATTTCCAGCAAAGCGACTGCTGGACTTGAAGCCGAAGCAGTTCATGCTTTCGGCATAGTAGTTGCCATTCATTACATTCCATTCTTCCATGGGGCTGGACCGTGTCAGACAGGTCTTCTTGCCATCTGGTGTTGTGAAATTCGCATTGAACGATACGGCTATGAAGATGTTCTTCAGCTCGAAACTGCCGGATAGGACTTTGAAAATGGATTTGTAGGGATGAATATCCTCCGCCGGGATAAGCTGCTTGTCGCCGGATGAAATCTCGAAGTCGATCGCATCCCCCTGGAAATTTTTGATATCCTTGTCGAGCGCGAGGGGAATCTTCGCGATGATCCCGTTTTCCATGTCGTTGTTTACGTGCAAGAGCATCGTCTATCCCCTCGTTGATAGGAGGTAGATAATAAGCCTCGACGAGTCGATTCAACCTGTCACTTTTTTCAGACGCCTGTGATTGAAACGAGAAAGGGCAGCACATGCTGCCCTTCAAAATCCAAGTTGCGTCAATGCGTTATTTATTCTTCTCAAGAAGAAGCTGAACCAGTTTCTGGTCAACGTCGCCGGTGGGCGTCTGCCCGTTTGCCTTCTGGAAGGCAGCAATCGCGGCGCGGGTCTTGCCGCCCATCAAACCATCGGCGGTGCCGACATCGTAGCCGTTCTTCTGGAGAATAAGCTGGATGTTGCGAACAGCCTTCTTCATATCCACCGAGCCGGTGGTGAGCGGCTTGTTTTCCGCCCATGCATCCGGGACGTCAATGGAGTTGGTCGCCTGATCGAGCGGCTTGGCCTTCCAGAGCTTGACCAAATCCTTGGCGCGTTCGAGCTGTTCCGGCTTCATTGCCTTGGCAATCTGGTCGCGCTTGTCGGCGGCATCCTTGTCACCGGCATTGGCGGCGAGCGAGAACCACTTGTAGCTTTCTTCCAGATTGACCGGCATGCCCAGTCCCTTGGCCGCAAGGATGCCGAGATTGAACTGGCTGTCCTTCACGCCGAGTTCGGCAGCATCGGTGAACCAGCGCACGGCGGAGGCATTGTCTGGGTTGCCATTGGCGCCGGTTGCGAAAAGGACGGCGAGATTGTGCATAGCGCTGGCGTTGCCCTGCTGAGCCGAGAGCTGGTACCAGGTCTTGGCCTTTTCCAGATCGCGGGGCATGCCAAGGCCCTTCTCGTTGAAGTTGCCGAGACGATATTGCGCGGGTGCAAAGCCCTGACCGGCAGAGATTTCGTACCAGTTCGCCGCCTTGGCAAAGTCGGCGGCAACGCCACGACCTTCCATATAGCGATTGCCGACTTCGAACAGCGCGCGGGCGTCGCCCTTGGCCGCAGCTTCGCGAAGCGCTGCCGGACCGGCTTCTTCCGGTACAGGCGGAATGGCCGTCTGAGGTTGTGCGGCAGGTTCGGCTGATGCCGCCGTTTCAACGGGCTTCACCGGATTGGCGATTGTTGCGGCAGGCTGTTCAACCTGTGTCGGGATTTCCACCGCTGTCTGCTGCTCAGCTGCCGGTGCCGGGGTTTCTTCCTGTACAACTTTCTCCGAATGCGGCTCCGTAACCGGAGGCACTGCTGCGGGGGCGGACTGCTCGAGCGCGGGGGGCGTGTCCGATGCGATCTTCGCGGCGATTTCGTCGGCTGGTGCAGGCGTGTTTTCGGTTGCAGTGGTGTCGATCTGCGGCGGTACTGTATCGATTGCCGTTTCCACCGGCTCATCACGGTTCAGGAAGGCAGAGCCGATCTGTAGACCGGCCATGGCAATCATCACGGCACCGATTGCCATCAGGATCGGCTTGCGCTGACGCTGGATCATATCGCCGACTGACGACTTCTTCTTGCCGGTGCGCTTGGTTGCGCCTTTCTGAAGCTGTTCGGATTCGGCGGCGGCAAGCTGGGCGGCACGCCGGGCTGCTGTGATGAAGTCCACCTTGCCGTTGGCGGCAAGGGCTGCATCGGCAGCATCTTCGCGCTGGCGACGCTCTTCGCGCACCCGCTTCATAATCGAATTGAGATCCGGCATGCCTTCGCCTTGAGGGCGAGGGGACGGGATCGTCTCCAGCTCCGGCTCTTCGCGGGTGATCGGCTCAATGGCGGCAAGATCACTTTCGAAGGCTGGTGCATCAAGCGTCGTGTCGAAAGCGCTGGCTTTGAGCGTTTCGTCGCTCTTTCCGACAGACTTGTCAGCGCGGCGACCACGTATCGCCTTGGCAAAACCGCCGAAAAGCGATGACTTGCCAGCCGATTCAGCCAACTGCATATCGGCGGGACCGGCTTCGCTCTGAACGGTTGCAAAAGCTGCTTCGGCGGCTGCGGCCGCCGGTGAACGCGGCGTCGATGGGCGCGGTGATCCAGCGTTGGGGCTGGTGAAGACCGGATTTTCAGCGTCCGGCGTGTCTGATTTACCCGCCACGTCCTGCTCAAGCCTGGCCAGACGATCAACGATCTTGACCAATGTGTCGTGGACGGTCTCGAATGTCTTGCCGTTGCGCTCGTCGGAATTACGCGCCAGGGCTTCCAGCGATTTCATGTCGTCGGCGAGTTGCCGGGCGATTACGCTGTCGCCATGCGATCCATGCTGCAGAACACGCGCGACTGCACTTTCGGCAGCTTCACGCGCTGCATCCAGCACTGTTTCGCGATTGGATGCGATGGAACGTTCGATAGAATCGAGACGCGGCTTCAGTTCAGCGATCTCGGCTACAGGTTGCGCGAGATGATGGGCGATATTTGCGATCTGATCTTCAAGGCTGCGGATCGCCTTCATGTCCAGTCCCGGACCTTCATAGGTCGGCGCCTGAAGAAGACCCAGCGAAATCTGCTGCGAGAGATCGTCCAGACGACCTTCCAGCGTGTGTATCGCACTGTTGTCGACATGCTGCGTGGCGTATTGCGTGTCGAGACGCTCGGTCAGTTCTGCAAAGCGACGGTCGATCGTGTCCAGAACAGAAGGATGTGGCTCTTCGGCCCGGCGCTCGGCAGCTTCGAGCTTTTCGCCAATGGCTTCGAGGCGCGCCTCGACGGCATGGTAGTCGGACTGGCTGAGATTCTCCATAACCTTGCCGACCTGATTGGCAAGCAGGTTGATCTGGTGTGCGAGCTGGTCGATGACACCGTCCGGCAGCGCTGAGCCGCCTGAAAGGCCGTCGATGCGCGAGGAAAGTTCGCCGAGCTTGCGATAAAGCGTGTCGGAATTCTGCTGCGTTGCCGAAGTGGCGAGTTGTTCTGCGAGTTCCGCCAGACGGTTTTCGATGCGCTCCAGACGGCGTGCGCCGTCCTGATCCGGGCGCTGGGCGCGGCTTGTGGCAATGATGGCGCGGCTGATCTCATCCAGCCGCTCATCGATCTGCTGCAGGCGGTTCTGCTCCAGCGACGACACATGTTGCGGGCTGAGCGACTCCTCGATGGAACTGGCGAGCTGGCCGATGCGATCTTCGATTGCACTCAAGCGGTTGGACTGGGGCAGGGTGCCGATAGCATCGCGCACCTGCTCAAGCCGCGAACCGATGGCATCGAGCGCCGGGTCAACGGCGTTATGACGCTGCTCGAATGCCTCGAAACGCGCGTCGAAGCGGTCCCAGCGATTGTTCAGACGGTGCAGGGTCTCTTCGCGGGCAAGGCTCTGGACCGTGCGGTTGAGTTCTTCGAGCTGGCGGCGAAGCGCCTGCGCATTGGCCTCGCTGCTCCGGTCGGCGAGAAGGCGGACGCTGTCGCTGATACGGTCGAAGTCGTCGCTCATCCGCTGCGAAAAGCCTTCTTCGCTTGCGGCGCGCTGAATGCGGGTCATCTCGCGGCTGGCCCGGCTGATCTCGGCACTTGATGCATAATTCTGTTGCGGCTCTTCATGGCTTCCGCGCATGCGGCGCAGGTTTTCGGCAATCTCTGCAAGGCCGGTGACTGTTTCGTCCGGATGGCGAACCGGCTGACGTTCCGAGCGCAGAATATTGCGCATGTCGGGGGTATCGTCCTGTTCGAGATCCATCAGGCGCTTTTCAAGGCTCGCCAAAGTGCGGTTGAGTTCTTCCATGGCTGGCGAAGGCGCCCGGCGCTCACGGCGGGCGTTCAATTCGTCAATGATGGATCGTGAACCTGACGCCAGATCTGGGTTTGCCATGAGAAATTCACTTTTTCCAATGATAGAGACCGCCGGAAGCAAATTCTGCGACGCAACTGGCAAGAATTTGCTCTGCTTACATTTGTCCAAACGTGGTAAATAACTCGTTAATATATGCGGCTAAGTGCGTGCTTTAGTGGGTGCAGAAAGGCATCCCACGGTTGAGCGGGTTGAATTCGGCAGGTCGAAGGCAGTCCGACATGAAAAGCGGACCTATCGGGTATGGAAGATGCGTGAATCGCGGCGGCAAATGTAAATCGAAGCTGCGACACTGACAGCAATGTCAATGTGGGCTGTCATCAACAGTGGTTCCATCGCGCAATCGCGCGGTGACCGGGCGTTTCCGGGGGCGGAAACAGGGTAGAACATGAGTAAACAAACAAACGCGCCAGGGCAGGTGGCAGATATAGCGATTGCAGATCTGCTGACCGGTGCAAGCGGGAATGCACGAAAGGAAAATCAGTCAGGCGGTCGGCTATACCGGATCGGAGATCTCGCAGAAGAGTTCGACCTGACGTTGCGGGCCTTGCGCTTTTACGAAGACAAGGGACTGCTTAATCCGCGTCGTGCGGGTGTGACGCGACTTTACGATTACAACGACCATACACGCTTGCGTCTCATCCTGTTTGGACGGCGCATTGGCTTCACGTTGAGCGAGATGGGGCAACTGATCAGCGTGTGGGAAAATGGCACCACCGATCCGGCGGAAACAGAAGGCCTGCGCACGCGCTTCAAGGAAAAACTCCTGGAACTTGAGATGAAGAAGGACGAGATTGATCGGTCCGTTGAAGAGCTTCGGGCCATTCTGGCACGGATGGAGCGACCAATACGCTGATTGCACGCATCTGGCACAATTAAATGTGGCTGCCTTTGTCTGGATGATGGGACAGACAAGGGCAGCCTATTCATTCGTAATAAAAAATATAATCAAAAATCAACGCTTCCAGAATGCAATCCAGACCTTGACGCCATACGGGGGAATGACGGAATGGCCTAACCCTGTATCAGTATTATACAAGCCGTTTTGCATTCTCCGCTTTCCTCTACAGGCGTGTTTCAGTCTAATTGACCAACACAGATGTTGCTTGCAAAGTGAGAACGGATTGCGCTTAGCAATATGAAAAAGTTTAAAAACCTCCTGTTCATTGAAAACACGGCCATCTTAACTGGATTTAGATCGATCTTAAAATAGCAATTTGCTGGGTAAAATTTTTCAATCGGCGATGCCTAATTTAATTATTACTAAAAAACAAAATGTAATTTCCGGATAGCTGATTTATCTGCCAGGCGATCTCCCAAAGCCAGGGGTCTGGGAGTTCTGGAGAATATGTATTAACCCGTGAATCGCTGCGCTCGTTCTGGAGCAATTTGAACGATCAAACTACTGTTCACAATTATTCGACCTCATCTTTTTAGTTTGGGTATATTTGCGCACACTCGAATGTGTTGCCTCAGCCAGTTCGTCCGCGTGAGCGCCACCTGCAAGGGGAATGTTTCAGCCTGTCGCAGGAAGTGTACCCTTCTGCCGGAACTTCGACATATCAGCCCGGTTATTTCAGCCTTGCGACTTAACGCGAAAGTGAGGCTGAAAATGAAGAAAGCTCTTGTTCTGACCGTAGCGGCGTTTCTCGCCAGCTCCGGTTTTGCGCTGGCACAGGATCGAGTGCTTATCGAAGTGCCTCAGGCAGCGCGTGATTATGTTATCGCAAACCCTTCGGACCCGGTCGTCATTGAGGGCGATATCAGTGACGGCTATGTTCTACCCGATGCTATCGCGGTTCGTCCGATCCCTGACAATCCCGATTTCGGTTACGTCTATGTCAATGGTGAGCCGGTGATTGTTTCCATGCAGAACCGCCAGGTCGTTTATTATACCGAAGGGCCGAATGCCGGGCCGCTGGTTCCAAACGAAGTTGTAACCTACATCGAAACCAATCCGGTCGATCCGGTTGTCATCGAAGGCGACATTGCCGAAGGCACGGTCATCCCGGATGATGTGCCGCTGGTCGCCGTTCCTGAGCAGCCGGCCTATGCCTACGTCTATGTGGAGGATCGTCCGGCGCTGATCGATACGCAGACGCGCCGCGTTGTATGGGTCAAGTAAGCCTTGGGCGGCAAATGGATAGAAGAAAGGCGGCAATTCTGCCGCCTTTCTTTCCGGTTACATGTGGTGCATTGATGCCGGGCCGACAAAATCGGCGTGATCATCGCCGTTCAGATTGCTCTGCCAGTCAACGACGACCCGTTCACCAGGCCGTACATTCGGATGATAAGGCGGATAGAGTTCGAAGCTCTGACCGTTGGTCAAAGTGACGACCTGGCTCGCCCGATCATAGGATTTCAGTGTGCCTTTAGTGAAATCTTCTGCATGTGCAGCAAATGAAAACAGCGAAACACCTGCCGCAATGGCAGCCATAAGGTGGTACCGCATTTCAATTATCTCCCGAATAGCGCCAATCGGATTGCGCTCCTCCGTGGGATCGTCAACTCGCATATTCATTCAACTATGCCGGGCCGATCCGCATCTATTGAGGTAGCGATGAATGTGCCTGGTTCCATAGCGAACCCGATCAAAACAATTCACGCCCGATCACAGCTCCGCGACTGGAGTTCACGGGCCGAAACACGTGTCTTTCGCCCGCAATAGAATTTGAATTGTAAAACTTTGTTCGCCGAAAATGTTCAATATTTTTTGGTATTTCTGGCACGCATATCGCCCGATTTCCGGTGTTATTGAAAGAATTATAGCGAAATCGAATTGATGGCGAAAAAAATAAAATTAACCTGCTACCCTTGTAGGGGGTGGAATAAGGGTATATCTATTAAAAATCGATTTTGTCATCGAACGACAAGGCGCATAAAGCACCATGACTTTTCTTTCAATTTCGTAAAATCGCGACGAAAATTATTTCGTTATTCTTCAACCATGCGAATTGAAAGGAATTCTCTATGGCAAACGGAACAGTAAAATTCTTTAATAGCGGCAAAGGCTTCGGATTTATTCAGCCTGACGATGGTTCGCCGGACGTGTTTGTTCACATCTCTGCAGTTGAGCGTGCAGGTATGCATACGCTCAATGAAGGTCAGAAGGTGAGCTTCGAGTTGGTGGCGGATCGCCGTTCCGGCAAGAAAGCCGCTGATAATCTTCAGGCGCTTTAACTCGGGCGCTAAGTTATTGTCTCCGATCTTTGACCACGGATGTACTGGCACTGATTGTTGAGGCGATTGAAAGGTCGGGTTTCTCCCGGCCTTTTTTATTTTGGAGTGCATCCTAGTGTGGTGGATTTGAATCCGAAATTCGTTCGCAACCCCGCTCCAGAGTAATACGAATTTTGGATTCGCCACACTAGAGCATGTCTCCCGAAAGTGGGAGCCGGTTTCGGGACAAAGACATGCGTAAAAACAAATGGATAGAGTGGTTCCAACGACTCCGCTTTAACCAGAGCCGCTCCAAAAGTGTGAAGCGACTCTTCATCGGGAGTAAGTAGAATGCTCGAACAAAAATCGGCAGGACTGACCGAGGATACGCTGTTCAAGAAGCCGCTTTCGCGTATGGAAGCCAAGAGCGCCATAACCGACAAGACGGCAAAGGCTATCCTGAAGCATGAAAAAGCTGCGGTGGATGCCAAGACCGAACGATTGAAAGCTGCGCGCCTTGAGCGCGATAGGCTCGCATTATAGCCGGTCCCATAGCTGTATTGTGCAATCGTGCAAAACGAATGAATAGAGGCAGGTCGTAGCCAGCACGATGAAATAATTACATTTTATCGGTTTCTGTACGGCCAGGAAAGGAGTTAAATTGCAAGTACTGGTAAGAGATAATAATGTTGATCAGGCGCTGCGTGTGCTCAAGAAGAAGATGCAGCGCGAGGGAATTCTCCGCGAACTGAAAGAACGCAGGGCTTATGAAAAGCCTTCGGAGAAGCGCGCGCGTGAGAAGGGTGAGGCTATTCGCCGTGCGCGCAAGGATGCGAAAAAGCGGGCACAGCGCGAAGGTTTGCTGCCGAAGCCGAAGAAGAAGGTTGCTCCCGCACGGTCGAGAACCCCGGTCGCTTCCGCACCTGCGACCTCTTCTGCTGCGTAACATAATTCCCGAAATTTCGGATTTTAAAACCGTCCAGACAGGCCGCCGGATCGAAAATGCTCCGGCGGTTTTTGCGGACGTCGAACGAATATAGTGAGGCCCTCGTACCGGCGGATCGGCACGAGGGATCGTTTTGAGCTTATGCCTGTGCGCGGAGAGCCTTTGCAGCGGCCACCATATTGACAAGAGCCGGGCGGACTTCTTCCCATTTGCGTGTCTTCAAACCGCAATCCGGATTAACCCAGAGTTGACCGTCCGAAAGTCGTTGGCGAGCGAGCGAAAGCAGGTTCGTCATTTCAGACACTTCCGGTACACGCGGCGAATGGATGTCATAGACGCCCGGTCCGATCTCATTCGGATATTTGAACGACTTGAACGCATCGAGCAATTCCATGCGCGAGCGTGACGTCTCGATCGAAATCACGTCTGCATCCATATCCGCAATCGCATCGATAATGTCGTTGAATTCCGAATAGCACATATGCGTGTGAATCTGCGTCTTGTCAGAAACGCCGCTCGAACAGATGCGGAAGCATTCGACCGCCCAGCCGAGATAGTTTTTCCAGTCCGGGCGGCGCAATGGAAGCCCCTCGCGCAAGGCAGCCTCATCGATCTGGATCATAGCCGCTCCGGCCTTTTCAAGATCGATCACTTCGTCGCGGATGGCAAATGCGATCTGGCGGCAGGTTTCAGCGCGTGGAATATCGTCACGAACGAAAGACCAGTTCAGGATCGTCACAGGACCCGTCAGCATGCCCTTGACGGGGCGTGAGGTCAGGGACTGGGCATATTTCCACCATCCGACGGTCATCGGTTCGGGGCGCGAAACGTCTCCGAAGATGATCGGCGGGCGAACGTAGCGCGATCCGTAGCTTTGAACCCATGCATGTTTGGTGAAAGCGAAGCCCGATAGCTTTTCGCCAAAGTACTGCACCATGTCGTTTCGTTCGAACTCGCCATGAACCAGAACATCGAGATCGATTTCTTCCTGCCAGCGGATGGCCGCTTCGGTGGCCCTGCGAATGAAGGTTTCATAGTCGCTGTCGCTGATTTCTCCCTTGTTGTGAGAGGCGCGGGCTCTGCGGACCTCAGCGGTCTGTGGGAAAGAACCGATTGTCGTGGTGGGAAAGCGCGGCAGGCCAAGCCTGTCACTCTGCAACCTCTGGCGTTTGCCAAAAGCGCTGGTACGCTTCTTCATACTGCTTTCAACAGATGCAACGCGCTGTTCAACGACCTTGTTGTGAACCTTGGCCGACGCTGCACGCGCTGCGATGGCCTCGCTTGCGGCCTTGAGCTGTGGCAGAACTGTACTTTTCCCGGATGCCAATGCCTGTCCCAGAACGGCCAGTTCTTCAAACTTCTGGGCTGCAAAGGCCAGCCAGTTCTTCAGATCGGCGTCGAGATCGGCTTCAAGCGTCAGGTCGATCGGTACATGAAGCAGCGAGCAGGAAGGCGCGATTTCAACGGATTGCGGGCCACGTTGCTCAACGACCGGCTGCACCTCGTTAATGATCGAAACGAGGTCCGTGCGCCAGATATTGCGACCGTCGATCACGCCGAGAGAAAGGACTTTTTCCGGAGCGAGTTTCGATACGACTTCGGAAAGTTGCTTCGGTGCACGGGCAAGATCGACATGCAGGCCGGCCACTGGCAGGGATATGGCGGTATCGAGGTTGGCACCCAGCGCTCCAAAATAGGTTGCGAGCAAAATCTTTGGTCCGGATACTGACGTCAAACGCTTATAGGCGAGTTCGAATGCAGCCAGCTCGTTAGGAATGAGATCGAGTACGAGTGCCGGTTCATCGATCTGCACCCAATCGGCGCCTGCGACTGCAAGTTCTCGCAGCAATTGTTCGTAGACAGGCAGAAGCTTTGGCAAAAGTGCTATGGCATTGAAGCCTTCGGAAGTCGATTTTGCAAGCTTCAGGAATGTCACCGGGCCTAGAATGACAGGGCGCGTGTGAATGCCCAAAGCCTTGGCTTCCAGAAAATGGTCAATAATCCTGGTGCTGGAAAGCCTGAATTCCTGATCGTCGGAGAGTTCCGGGACCATGTAGTGATAATTTGTGTCGAACCACTTGGTCATTTCCATCGCTGTTGTGCCATGGCCATGATGGGCATGCCCGCAGGAAGCCACTTCTCCCTGACTTCCGCGCGCCATCGCGAAATAGGTGTCGAGTGAGACTTCGCCGCCGTTCCACCCGTAACGAGCCGGAATTGCGCCGACCGTGACCACCATATCCAACACATGGTCGTAAAGCGAAAAGTCGTTGGACGGAATTTTCACGATGCCCTGATCGCGTTGCTCTTTCCAGTTGGCGGCGCGCAAGGCACTGGCGATGGTCAGCAACTCCGTTTCAGATGATTTCCCGGCCCAATAGGCTTCAAGCGCGAATTTCAATTCGCGGCGCCGACCGATGCGCGGTACGCCCAAGGTGGCTGTTGTGATGGTAGCTTTAGACATGACTGCATAACCCCGATACAAGTTGGGGCGAGGTCATTTGAATGTGTGTGACACAAACCGGCCTCAGGAAGCTGGCTGTAAATGCGACACATCAGGACACCCCGCCCATGGACGATATATGTCGGGGCAGGTCTCCTGGCTTACGGGTCATCGCCTCTATTCGCCTTCCCGGATTTGCACCAGTGGCATCATGAATATCGGCTAGCCGCTTACAGTTGCGGGGGCAGCTCCGGCCTTGCCATAAGGCGCACCGGGTTCCCTCTTAGCTTCACCGGATCATTCCGGTGAAGAACCACGACAAAATCTAGTCTGTCGCAATTGCGTGCGAGTGTCAATGTTACATAAAGAAATGTTTATATCTTTACATCATTATTTGATCTGAATTGGGCGGGCCGCCAGTTGCAACGGTTTCAGGTCGCTGGGTATTGCTGCCGGAAAGAAGCTTTCATTGCCGGAGGAGAACAGGCATTGCCGGGCGGCAAGCAGTGTAGGAAATCAACGCGATGCGGCGATTACAGCTGTAATTGCTGCCTTGGTTTGTCTTTTTTCAGTGACCATCCATTGTTTTTATTATCTTTTTTCTAGTGCCTTTAGAAAGGTATGGTCGTTTCGCTTCGTTTGATTTGTCCGTTTTAAAGGGGAGTCGCAAAAAAAGCCCGCTAAGCGGGCTTTGGCGGTTTTGATTGCTGAGGCTTATTACGACTGGACCATGGCGGTCTGAATCTTGCTGATATCGATCCGAGAATAATAACTGGCCACTCGATTGCTCTTGTCAAACAGCGGCTTCACATTGAGGTCCGCAAGGCGCTTTTTCATTCCGGCTCGATTTGCCCCGATTTCATCACAAAAATCGACAAGAGAGATGAACCGTGTCTTGAAATCCATGATGGAATTTTCGCTGATCAAGCGGGCTCTTTTTGCCGAGCGTTCGTACTTCGTCTCGGTGATGTATCCCTGTTTGATTAACTCAATCAGGGTTGGATCAGATGTTCCGAGTAATCCAAGTGCGTCCTGGAACGTGATGAATTTTTCGTCGCTGTCCACATGCTGCTGAAGAGCGATCAAGCGCACTTCATCTTTATTGATACGCAACCGCTCGACCAGCCCTTCATTGCCCGCAATAACCCGCGAGGCGACAGTCGCGTCGAGTAGCAATTTCAAGATATCATTTAGCGGAAAGGAATATCCCTGCGCGAAATCTTGCGGAGAGATCCATGCCTCGTCGCTCTCCTCCATCCGCTCGGCATGGGAAACCAATCTGGCCTGCAGATCATTCAGGTCCATCCGTTGGATACGAATATAATCCCGGCGCTCTTCTCGTCCTTCAACCTGCGGAAGAAGCCCGGACTTTACAAGCAGACGAAGCTTTTCTTCGCTGATGCCGAGAATCTGCGCGGCCTCCTTGCTGGTGATGGTTTCGAGTGCGCTCTCGAAAATTGGGCGAGCTCTCTCAGCATCAAAATAGATCGCCGAGTCATGCAGATTGACGCGGTCGGCTAGTCCATGCGACGCAAGCAGGGTCTTGATGCGCTTTTTATGAATGCCGAAGTCTGTGTGCGCAGAGTTCACGCAATAGACATAGCGGTGCTCGACGGGATTGATAAAGGTCATGCCCGGGCCAAATGGCATTGTCCGACATCAGCGCCTTTGAGACAAAACTGGTTTAATTAAGAAGAGAGGATTTTCGGCTCATCATAGCTTTATCAAAGGACGCAAAGATGAGACAGAAACCCGTTCCCCAAACGTTTTCT
>Ga0182737_1001214_pt1 | contig 26696 bp, 26 predicted proteins | sample eDN5th30CBELigOP_FD_128878 | JGI IMG/M metagenome (GOLD analysis project Ga0182737, IMG submission 128878) | Enriched Organic Plus compost microbial communities from Emeryville, California, USA - eDNA 5th pass 30_C BE-Lig OP (version 2) (version 2) ... | reverse complement strand
GGGTGGTGCAGGGGTGGTGCAGTCTGTGGTGCGGGTCGTACACGTCTTGGGGCCGGTGCCGACGCCGGATCAGGCGATCGCCCGGTGCTCGCTCCTCGTCGCGCCGGAGTAGCCGGGTGGGCTCACGATCCAGAGCACGCGGGCGACGTTCGCGCCGAGGTTCTCGACGCGGTGCGGGATGTCCGAGTGGAAGGTGATCGAGTCGCCCGCGTGCAGGAGGTGGCGTTCGTCGCCGATCTCCACGCCGACCGATCCGGCCGTGATGAGCACGAGCTCCTCGTGCTCGCCGTGCGCGTAGCGGCCGGGCCCGGTCGACCCGCCGACCTCGAACTCGACCTCGAACACCTCGAAGCGCGAGAGCCCTCGCGAGCCGACGATCGTCTTCATCGCGCGGTCGCCGAACGGGAGTCGGGGGCGCTCCGGCTCGCGCACGACCGCGGTGAACGAACCGGCGCTGAGGTCGAAGACGTCGTGCAGGTTCATGCCGAGGGCGTCGGTGAGCAGTCGGAGCGACGCGATGCTCGCCTGGGTCTGCCCGCGCTCGAACTGGCTGATGAAGCTCTGCGAGAGTCCCGTCGCGCCCGACAGGTCGCCGAGCGTCATGCCCGTGCCCTTCCGGATGCGGCGGATGACTCCCCCGACGTGATCGTTCTCCACCCGCTCGCCTGCCTCGAAGTTGAATCATTACTGCGTGATTTCCCGCCACACTACAGATCCACTTAAGTTTTCTGCAATAGCTCATCGGAAATCGCGGGGGCCCGACCGGCGGTCGACGCGCCGACAAGCCCGAGAATATGTGTGTTGAACCGGGCTTTTGCCGGAATAACACGGCCGAGGCGTCTCGAGCGCGCAACTAAACTTTCACTGCAGGGTACTTCAGTGACAGTGCGGATTCTGCGTCCTCTAAGACGCACACCAACGCGAAGGCGATGCCTGCACGACGACGACGAACGCCCCGGAGGCGGCACCGAGCCAGAGGCTCAGGCGGATGTCGATGACGCGAGCGAGACACGCCACCAGGCGTGCGCCGACCGCCGACGAGACGCGCCGGCAGGGACCCTGAGTCCCAGGAGGACGCTCACCGCGAGCCGAATGCGGGCGGAGCCGTTCAGTCAGCGAGTTCGGCGTCGACCACGGCGCGGACCTCGGCGACCGTGCGGATCCATTCGGCGACCTCGACGTGAGCCGGGTGACGCTGATACCCGTGAAGGGCCTGCCGATCGTCGAGCTCGGCGACGAGCGCGAGGTCGAAATGGCTGGGAACCTCGCCGATGTCCGGGTCGACGCTGATGCGGCGGAGGCCCGGCACGACCCCGGCCAGCCCCTCGATCCTCTCCGTGAGCGTTCGCGCGTGCGCCGCCCGCGTCCGATCGTCGCGGGCGTCGAGGCGGAACAGCACGATGTGCCTGATCACGGCCGCTCCCCGTTCCGCCCCGCGACATCGATGACGATCTTGCCGGAGAGGTGCCCAGTGTCCAGATGCCGGAACGCGTTGACGACCTCATCGAGCGGATACACCCGCTCGATGGGCAGCTGAAGCGCGCCGGACACGATGCGCTCCGCCAGCGCCTGGATGATCGCCGGATCGAGCCCGACGCGTCCGACCGCGGGCACGACATAGCGCTCGGCGAGCCCGGACGTCGAATTGATCCGCTCACGCGGGACGCCGAGGGCGAGCGCAGCCTCGATGGTCTCGGGCCCATGGTGGTCGAGGACGACCGTGATCCCGTCCGGTGCTGCGGCACGCAGTCGCTCGGCGAGATCGGGCCCATAGCGGACGGGTGTCACACCGATTGACCGCAGCAACGCATCGTTCCGCGGACCCGCGGTCCCGAGTACCCGGGCGCCCTTCGCGATGGCGAGCTGAGCCGCGATGAACCCGACCCCACCGGCGGCCGCACTCACGAGCACCGTGTCCTCGATCCCGATCTCCTGCGACTCCACGGCGCACCAGGCCGTCTGCGGGGCGACCGGCAAGCATGCGGCGACGACCGGGTCGAGCCCGGCCGGAACGGGCATGACGAGCCCCCGCGTCGCCAGGTAGCGCTCCCGGAGGGCACCCTCCCCCGTCGCGATCACCAGCTCACCCACGTCGATGTCGTCCACGCCATCACCGACCGCGGCGACGATTCCGCTGAGCTCTCGACCGGTGCCTGCCGGCAGGTTGGCCACGGGCCTGGCTCCCCGGCGGACCTTGGAATCGATCGCGTTCAGCGCCGCTGCGTCGACCGTGATGAGCACCTCGCCTGGCCCGGGAATCGGTTCCTCGACCTCGACGATCGCGAGCACCTCGGGTGGCCCATACCGATCGAAGGTGACGGCGCGCATGCGAGTCCTCATTCTTGCTGGTCGTGACGGACGGGGGTTGGTTCGCGGGAGACGAGCGGAACGACGTGAACGTCCTAGCCGACGTCGAGGAAGCGGCTGGGGTTAGCCTCGAGAATCGCCGCCTTCTCGGTCGGCGTCAGCTGCGTCAGACTCTTGATCCAGTTGACCGAATCGATCAGAAGCATCGGCGCGGGGTAATCGGTCCCGAGCATGACCTGGTCGATGCCGACCTTGTCGATCAGGAACCGCAACGCGTCGCCGTCATACGTACAGCAGTCGTAGCGGAACGCTCCGAGGTACGAGCTCGGCGGTCGCCGCAGCCGATACTGCTCAGCCGGTTGTGGGAACGGGGGCGTGAGCGGCCCGTCGGGCCAGCTGCCCTCGAACGCGCCGGCGACCTTGTCGAGCCGGCCGATGCCGTACGCGGTGTACCCGCCACCATGGGCGAGGAGGAGTTTGAGGTCGGGGCAGGCGTCCATGACCCCGCCCATCACCAGCGACGCGAAGGTGATCGTGCGATCCGCCAGGTTTCCGATCCCGTTCGGCAGGCTGTACTTCGTGGTTCGGGCATGCACCACGGTCTGGACGCCACCCCCGCCCTGATGGAAGTGCAGCACCGCGCCCAGACGCTCAGCGGCCTGGAAGAACGGCAGATAGGCGGGATCGTCGTAGGTGACGCCGTTCACATGGTCGCTGATGATCGCTCCCCGGAGGCGAAGCGAGCCCATGATGTGCTCGAGCTCGGCGATCGCGGCGGGCACGTCCTGCATCGGAAGTGTGCCGAGCCCCATGAACCGCGTCGGGTGCTGGTCGACCAGTTCTGCGATGAACTCGTTGCACTCACGCGCAACGGCCTGGGTCTGATCGAGCGGCTTGTCGTACTGGTAGAAGCCGACGGTGGGGGTCACGAGTTGCATGTCGATCCCCGTCGCGTCCATCTCCTCGAGCCGCGTCGCGGTCGACTTGTTGAACCCGAGCGGCCGGTGCACCTCACCGGCCACGGCGTCCAAGTCGTACCAGCGCTCGCCGCGCGCGATCGCTTCCTTGTATCGATCCGGCGACACATGGGCGTGCGTATCAATGACCGGCATCCTCAGCTCCTTCGATGAGGGCGCCTTTCGCCGCCCAAGCTCTATACTATATAAAGTACAGATCTCGGTCCAGCACCTGCAACCACCTCGACCGGCCGGCACCGCGTCCGCGCCGGCGCCACACGACGCTAGGACACCCCGAACTCGGCCCGCCCGAGCGCAGCCATCGCCGTCGAGAGCCGGTCCGCGAACTCCACGACCGCGGGACCGTACACCTCGAGCCCCGCTTCCGGGATCCTCGCGACCGGAACACTGAGCGTGAGAGACCCGACCACCCGATCGCGCACCCGAAGCGGCGCGGCCACCCCCGTCGCCCCCTTGACGCGCTCTTCGAAGGTCACCGCGTAGCCGTGACGCCGCACCTCAGCGAGGTCGGCGTCGAGTGCCGTCCGAGCAACCACGGTGTTCGCCGTGATTCGCTCGAGCTCGTCGGGAATCGCGTCCTCCGCGAGGAATGCGAGCATGGCCTTTCCGGCCGCGCCCGCGTGCAGCGGGAACCTCGTGCCACGCGGAACGAGGTACCGCAACGGCTCAGGACTGTCGACGCGGTGCACGTGCACCCCGTGGCGCCCGTCAGCCGTGAGCATGGCGACATACGCCGTCTCGTTCGTCAGGTCGACCAGCTCCTGCATGATCCGATCGGCGACGTCGACGATCGACGATCGAGCAAGCACGGTCGCGGCGAACTCGAAGATGCGCGGCCCCAGGCGGTAGCCGCCGGAATCGGTCTGTTCGGCCATCCCGGCTTCCGCGAGTTCCTGAAGCATCCGGTGCACCGTACTGCGACTCTGTCCCGTACGTTCAGCGAGTTGCCGGACGCTCAGTCCGTCCGGCGATCCGACGAGGGCCTGCAGCAAGAGCAGAGAGCGCATCGGCTTTCCTTCCTTCCGCGCCGCACACGTAGGTGCAGCGCGGCGTACGCATCGACTTGACGTTATCGCACGCGTCTGCGGCGCCGCACGTCGCGAGGCGCCGTGTCCTCCGTGGTGATGCGCACGACCGTCAACGCCGCGGCAGGCGCCGCGTGCCCCGAATCGCGACCTCGACGTGTTCACCGAGCACAGCCGCGACCGAGGGAGCCACCAGATTCGCCGCGCAGGACACTCGGAAATAGCACGACGCGCACGACCCGACGAACTCGAGATCCGCGGACTCGTCGGTGACGCCGTGGATGCGGATCGAACCCATATGCGCCGAGAGCCCCGGCCGGACGTCCCAGTCGAAGGCTTCCTCGAGCCGCTGCACCCGCGGCGCCCCCTCCCCCGGCGGCGTCACGATGCCCTCCGTTCCGGAGGCTCGATGACGGGAGCCTCGGCCGGAGGTGCATACGGCATGCCGAGCAGCCGCAGCATGTTCCCGCCGAACATGAGCCGACGGTCCTCGTCCGTGATCTCCGGGTAGCCGTACCCGTCCTGAAGGTCCTGCGGGATCTGCAGGTCCCACGCGAGATCCAGGAGCGTCGTGGAGCTCGGCCAGAGGGGCACCTCACTGCCGTACAACACCTTCTCCGGCCGGCACCAGAGGAGCAGCTTGCCGAGTCGGACCGCCGTCTCCCGGGGCGCGATCTTGATCATGTTGATCCACGTCGACATCGAGAGGTAGACGTTCGGCAGTCGTGCACCGAGGTCGATCGCCTCATCGTCGTACGGAAAGGCGAGATGATGCACGACGAAGTTCATGTCGGGAAAGTCGAGCGCCGCCTGATGGACATCCCCCGGCCGCAACGACTCCAGCGGCTCCATGCCCTGAGGGTCCCCCTTGTGAACCTGGACGAGGTTGCAGCCGAGCTCCAGCATCTTCTCGTACAGCGGGTACGCGACCTGGCGGTCGTCCATCCGCCAGCTCATGCCATAGGAGTGCGCGGTGTAGAGCTTGATCGACGTCGCACCCATCTCGGTGATCTGCGACTCGATGTCGCGCACCGCCTGCGGCACCCCTCGGAACACCGGATCGGTGCCCCCGCAGAACAGGATGCGCCCCGGGTCGACCTGGGAGAGCTCCCACACCCGATGGATGTTGGCCTCGGGCGATTCGGTGTACATCTCGAACAACGGGACGACCTGAGCCATCGCGTAATCGATCTTCGAGCCTGCTCCGAAGACCTTGCTGGCGACCAGCTGGGTACTCGGCGGCACGGTGAAGAACCGGTCGCGCGGAAGTACCGGTTCGACGCCGCGCTTGTACATCACGGCAAGGTCGTACTTGAAGTCCTGCGCCACCCTTCCCAGCCGCGAGTCGAAGTTCTCGTCGAGCCGGTTGTGCACGTGGATCACGCCGTCGAAGATGACGTTGTCGCCGATCATGGCTGCCTCCTGTCGCTGGTTGGACGTTCGCGTCCGCTCGACGCGGTTGATGTGCGTGCAACGCGGGCCGCCGCCCGCCCCGCGAGCTGGCCGGACCAGAGACACGGTCCGAACATGGTGCCCTCGATCGCTCCCGCACCGTTGAGCCGCCCGCCCGCCATCCCGGCGAGCTCGCCGCACGCGAACAGCCGCTCCTGGACCGCACCATCGCGCCCGACGACCCGGCCGGCACCGTCGGTGCGCACGCCGCCGAACGTCTTCTGCACGATCAGCTCATATCTGACGGCGGCGAACGGCCCCTCAAGGCCAGTGACCCCGGCGAGGGGGCGCCCCGTCAACGGATCACGGTCGAGCCCGTCTGCGACGAGTGCGCGCAACCGCGCGAGCTCCTCGCCGACCATCCGCTCGGGCAGCCCGGTCAGCGCACAGAGGCGACCGAGGTCGTCGGCGAAGACCACACTCGGCGAACGCTGCAGGAACTCCTCACGACGGGAGGGGATGGTGTGCTCGGTCGTACCGAAGTAGCCGTCGTCGAGCAGGAGGGCGCCACGCACGACCTCGGGCGACTGGATCGCCCAGCACGTCGCTCCCGGCTGCGCTGCCAGCGCCAAGGCCCCGGCTCGACCGCCTCGATCAGTCTCGTCGTGGAAGCGACGACCGTCGAGCGAGAACCACAGATCATCGACGATGCCGCGGACCACCAGCCCGCGTCGGCTGGCCGGAGCACGGTAGTTCGGCACACCGACCGGGTAGTACCAGAGATTGTCCATGTTCACGAGCTGACTGCCGAGCCGGGCGAGCAGCCGGTGGCCGTCGCCGAACGCGTCCGGCCCCCCGCCGCAGAGGGACGGGATCACGGGCCGGCCGGCTTCCGCGAGCACCGCGTCGAGCATCGCCGGGTCGTTGGAGAATCCTCCGGTCGCCATGACGACCGCGTCCGAGGTGACCATGTCGACGCCTCCATCGCCACGTCGGGCATGCACAACGAACCCGCCGGCCCGAGCGTCGAGGCGCTCGACGCGCAGCCCGAGCTTCCAACGAACGCCGAGCGAATCAGCGGCTCGTTGGAGCGCCGTGACGACCGCTCCGCCTCCCCCGTCCGGCCGATGCCAGCGCGGCACCGAATTGTCCGGGTACCGGCGCACCGTCGGCTGCCAGTGCAGATCGAGTTCGCTGAGATAGTCCCAGACCGCGGCCCCACTCTCGCGGAGGTACCGTTCGGCCAGCTGCAGATCGGCGAGACCGTCGGATACGGCCGCCCAATCGGCGAGCGCGAGGTCCACGCTGTCCACGATGCCCTGGTCCCGTTGGGCGGGGGTGTCCACGATGCAGCAGCCGCCACCGCTGATGGCGCTTGCGCCTCCGAGCGCGCGTTCCGCTTCGATGACCATCACGGATGCGTCGGCGCGCGCCGCCTCGAGCGCTGCGGCCAGACCGGCGACGCCGGAACCCACGACCACGACGTCGGCGTGCTCACCGTCGTCGAGGTGATGCGGTGCATGCTCGAGCGCCGGCGCCATCTCAGGACTCGATGTGCGTCACGACGGTCGCGAGCGGCTCGACGGTGATCTCCAGGAGATCTCCTTCGTCGAGGAACACCCCGCGCCCCTTCCCGACCCCGGCCGGCGTCCCCGTGAGCAGCACATCGCCGGGATGCAGCGAGACCACGCGCGAGATATGGCTGAGCAGGCGGGCGGGTGAGACGACCATCTCCGACGCACGCTCATCCTGCATCCGCTCGCCGTTGCGGCTGAGGCGGATTCGGAGTTGGCGGGGATCAGGCACGTTCGCGGCGGGGAACACCGCGGGCCCCATCACGGAACTCCGGTCGATCGATTTCGCCGAGAACCAGTCGATGATCGACCGGCCACCCAGCGTGATCGGCTGGAGGTCACGGGCGGTCCCGTCGTTGGCGATGGTCCAGCCGAGCATCGCCGACGCGGCTTCGAGCGGCGAGGCGTTGTCCAGGTCGGCACCCACGACGACGACGAGTTCTGCCTCCCAGTCGAACTGCACCGCAGCGTGCGGGAGACGAGTGGGTTGACGGTGACCGACCAACGCGGAGTTGGGTTTGAGGAAGATCACCGGCTCGGGCGGAGCCGCGGTCCCGCTCGATTCTCGCGCGTGCGCCTGGTAGTTCTGCGCGACGCAGAAGACGCGGCAGGACTCATCTACCGGTGGCAGGAACTCGATCTCGTCGGCCGAACGCCAGACGGTGACCTCGAGGTGGTCGATGGGCACCGATCCGTCACCGCGCGGCCGCAGGAATTCGAGCGCACTCCGCCAGTCCTTCGGCGCGTGAGCGAGTTCACCGATTCGATCCGTGCTCGGGTCGTAGAGGCCCACGAGCCAGTCGTCACCGCCGAAGCGGTACCGGGCGAGACCATACACAGGCTCCTCCTCAGGAGTGTGGACGGTGACGAGGGCCACATTGTCCTGAATATGGGTCACCGTCCCAGAAGACTATCCGCGGCCTCTCGCCAACCGCAAGGGTGAGGCTTCCAATATTGGGACGCCGATGCAATATTTAGGACACCACCTCGTCTCGTCTCGTCTCGGAGCAGGAGCCTTCATGTCTGATCGCATCATCGGCGTCGTCGGCCTCGGTCTGATGGGAACGGCGATCGCCGCCCGCCTCCTCGACCGGGGCTTCACCGTCCACGGCCACGATCCCGCACCCGGCGCCGGCGAAGGCCTGATCGCCGACGGGCTCGTCCTCCATCCGGATGTGCGCTCACTCAGCAGGGCAGTGCCACTCGCCGTGCTCTCGCTGCCGAACGGCACGATCTCCAAGCACGCGTGCTCGACTGAGGACGGGCTGGCGGCGCCGGGCACGCACGTGCGCTGGATTCTCGACACCACGACCACTCGACCGAACGAGGCGGAGGAGCTCGCCGCCGCCCTCCGCCCGGCCATCTCCTTCTTCGACGTCGGGCTCAGCGGGGCCTCATCGATGGTGCGGCGCGGCCAGGGCCTCGCGCTGCTCGCCGGCGATGACGAAGCACCGCCCGGTGTCTACGACGCGCTCGAGGCGATCTGCAACGACGTCGCGACCGTCGGCCGCAGCGGCGACGGCATGCGCGTCAAACTGATCATCAACATGGTGCTCGGCATCAACCGCCTCGCGCTCGCCGAGGCACTGGTGCTCGGCGAGAAGATGGACATCGAACCACGCGGTCTGCTCGACGTCCTTCAGCGCAGCGCGGCGAAGAGCACCGCGATGGCCATCTGGGGTGATCGCATGGTCGAGAACCGCTTCGACGAGCCGACCTCGCGTGTGAGCCAGCACACGAAGGACATCCGACAGATCATGGAGCTCGGCGAGGAGTACGAGCATCCGATGCTCGGGGCGTCGACGCTCGCCATGCTCGCCCGGAGCGCTCGAGCGCACGGGCTGCTCGACCAGGACAACTCCGTGGTCGTCGAGGTGATTCGCCGGCTGGCCGGAAAGGATGACCCCGCGCGGTCGGCGTGATCAGGCCGGCGCGGTCGGACCGTGGAACACGTCGAGGTGCTCGTAGAGCACATCCAGGCCGAAGTCGGCGATGGGGTCGCGCCACACTGCATGGCAGTGATTGCCGGCCCGCTGGGTGTTGTCGTACTCGATCAGCACTCGCGGGCCCTGGACCTTGAAGTAGTGCCGCTCTCCGCGGCGCCGTCCGCCGGCCCACGCGAAGTGGACGTCGTCGAGCACCTCGTCCGCGGCGTACCGTGCCGCCTCGAGGTCTCGGAGCTCCTCGGGAATCCGACCGGTGAAGCTCGCGATCAGTTCGCGCAGGGTGGTGCGCTGGTCCGGCCCCAGATCACGGCCGGCAATGCCCTTCGGCTCGACGGTCAGCGCGAGCGTCTGGTAGTCGGTCGCGTCGAAGCCGGAGAACCCCTCCTCTCGGTCGTGGATCGACATGATGTAGTCGCGCAGCCTGGGTTCGGTGAAGCGGCCGCGCCAGACCGAACCCATATCGGGCATCACGTCGCCATCAGCGAGGAACGTCCGGTTCCCCATGACGATATCCGCCGGCGCCCGGTCGAGCAGCACGGCACGTTCGGCCTGGTCGACGCTCAACGATTGGAGGAGGGCGCGCGCGAGGTCTTCGGAGCCGCCGAGCGGTCGAAGCATCCCACCACCGAGAAACGCGATCTCCGCGGGATCGCTGCCGAAGAAGCTCGGCGTCGCGGACACGAGTTCTCCGCCGACGACGAGGTTGTTCATCGAAATGTGGTGGCCGCCGTAGCGCCACGCCCACGTGTCGCCGCCCGGGTCTCCGAACACTCGCAGGTAGTACTCGTACGGGTCCCGCCCGCGCTCTCGACCCCAGTCGACGCCGAACGACTCAAGCCGATCGAGGATGTTCTCCGTCCCCATGATCGTGCTCGCCGTCGCATAGCCCTCGAGCGACAGCCCCGCGGAGACGAGCTGCATCGCAAGACGCTGCTGGGTTCGCGTCATCTCGTGGAGCGTGAGCCCACCGTGATCGGTCGGCGTGAAGAACCAGGTCAACCGCTCATCCTCGTCCGCACCCGGCACTCCGGGCGGGCCGTAGATCGCGACGCGTCGCTGGTCCGCGGTGAGCGAGTCCACGAATGCGGCGCCGGCATCCGCCATGCGCTCAGCGACGGCGCGGCGAGCGGCGCGCTCCGGGTCGCCGCCCGTCGGTGCGGTCATCAATCCACTCATCTCTGCCTCCCACGCTTCTTCATACTCTATAGACTATGGAGTGCACGACCATAGAACACACCGAGAACAGGAGCGACCGTGAGTCCCGATTCCCCTTCCCCTGCGTCCCTTCGTCTGCGTCGCGCAGGGCAACAGTGGATCTTCGACAAAGCGGTGAACGAGACCGGCCGCGTCTTCCACTACCAGGAACCCGGGAGGGGCCGACTGCCCCCTTCGGTGAAGATGCACGCGATGATCAGCCAGCACCTCGGGCAGGGCGCACGGCGGCTCGAGCGTATCGCCGAGGCGGAGGCAGAGGCGGGCAACAACGTCACGGCCCTCGAGTTCTCCTTCGATGCGGCGAGCGCCTACGCGCACGCCCAGCACACCGTGTTCGCCGTCAACGAGGAGAAGCGCTACCTGCACAGCTCAGTCCTTCGGTGCTACGAGCGCGTCCGTGAGCTCGCGCCATACCGGATCGAGCGACTCGAGATCCCGTTCGAGGACACGATCGTCTCCGGATACCTCCATCTCGCCCCCACCGCCGGCCCCGCGCCCACGATCTTCTTCATCCCCGGCTGCGATATGACGAAAGAGATGGTCCCCCATCCGCTGTACAACTTCGCAGCCGCGCGAGGCATGCATCTGTTCGCCTTCGACGGCCCGGGTCAGGGCGAATCGAACCTCCGCGGACTTCATCTCACGACCGACAACTACGAGCGCGCCGCGAGCGCGGCCTTGACCGTGCTGCTCGATCGGCAAGATGTGGACGCCGTCGCCCTCTACGCGCTGAGCTTCGGCTCGTACTGGGGAGCGAGATTCGCGGCGACCGACGACCGCCTCGCCGCGTCGGTGCTCGCCTGGGCATCCATCTGCGACAAGTACTACCTGTTCGAGGAGGAGTCTCCCCGTTACAAACAGCTCTTCGCGTTCATGACCGGCGCGGAGAGCGAGGCGGAACTCGACGAGTTCCGCGACACGATGCACCTGGACGACATGATCGAACGGATCTCGGCGCCCACCCTCGTCACCGTCGGCCAGTATGACCCGCGGAGCCCCCTCGACGAGGTCTACCGCCTGTACGATCGCATGTCCGCCGACCGCGAACTGTGGGTCTTCGAGAACCAGCATCACCAGACCAACCTGAAAGGCCAGTTCGCACTGCAGTGGTGGGGGGACCATCATTCGATGAGCGCCGACTGGCTGAACGCACGCATGCGAGGCACGCCCGTCGAGGCCTCCGGTTCGACGAGATGGCTCGCCTCTGGCGGCGCCGGCCCGCACACCGGGGAGGTGGCGAATCGTCGCCGCTGGTTCGAGTGAGCGCCGCTCAGCGCACCGTGCGGGGCAGATCGAGCCCGATCTCGACGGCCAGCGCGCGCAGGGGCGCCCACGCCGACTCGGGGAGCTCGAGCCCGCCCTCGAGTGCCCGCATCTCGTGTTCCGCTTCGAGCTCGCCCGGGATCAGGATCCGCTCGGCCCCGGGTGCCAGCGGCGCCGCACTGATCCGCTCGCACAGCTCTCCGATCCGGGCCTGCACGCCGTCGTACAGGCTGTCGGGTGAGGCGTCGATGAGCATGAGGAAGTAGCCGGTGTCGCTCGGCGTCTCGGGTGTGTACAGCCAGTTCCCGACCCCGTGCAGCATCGCTGCGCCGCTGAGCGCGCCCGCGAGCGTCTCGACCATGAGCGAAAGCCCGTACCCTTTGTGGTCCTCCATGGGCACGAGCGCCCCCCGCCGCTCCAGGAAGTCCGCGGGTTCGGTCGTGGGCTCGCCATCTGGATCCAGGATCCATCCGAAGGGAACCTGGGCGCCGCGCTGGAGTGCGAGCCGGACCTTGCCGCCCGCGACTCGACTCATGGCGATGTCCAGGACGAACGGGACACCACCGGTGCGGGGGGCGCCGAACCCGAGCGGACTATTGCCGATCGTCCGCGCACGCGACCCGGTGACCGCCATGATCGGCGGTGTATTCGCAGCGACCATCGCGATGCATCCCGCCTCTGCGCCCTGCAGCGCATAGTGGCCGGCGGCACCGAAGTGGTTGGCGTTCCGGACCGACACGATCGCCACACCGTGCGCCCGGGCACGCGCGATGGCAAGCTCGGTCGCCTGCGATGCAGCGAGCGGACCGAGCGCCGCATGGGCGTCGACACGGATCACGCCGCCCCGCTCGGCCTCGACGCTGAGCGGCGCGTCCGCCTTGGCCCCGCCCTCGAGCAGCTGGCGCCGATACTGCGGCACCGCGTGCAGACCGTGACTGGCGACGCCGCGCAGGCTCGTGCGAACGAGCACCTCCTCGACGATTGCCGCGGACTCCTCGTCGAGACCGGCGGTCGTGAACGCCGCCCGGGTGAGGCCCCGCAGGAACTCAACCGGGACCCGGACGGACGTCTCAGACGGCACCTCGCGTTCGCTCATCGGCGTCGCACCTCATTCATATCGATCCAGCCCCCTCGCTCGGCACTCTCGGTGATCGCCTCAAGCACCGCGACGGACTCGAGGGCGACGTCGCCGGTCACCTCGGGCTCACGACCCGAGCGGATGCATCCGGCGAACTCCTCGAGCTGCTCGACGACGGGATCGGCCTGCGCCGACGGGTACTCGATCACGACCGGTTGCTGCTCACCGACATGCTGCAGGCACAGCACCGCGCCGTCGCGTTCGGTCCACGCCGTCGCACGGGTCCCATGCACGGCCGTGCGGGCGACGTCGGCCACGACCATGGATGTCGTCAGCGTCGCCACCGGGCCGGATTCGTACTCGATGAGCGCACTCGTCACATCGTCAAGTGGTCCGACGGCCGCGATGCGCTTACTCACGGCCGTCAACCGGGCAGCGGGACCGAGCAGGGAGAAGAGGATGTCGGCCATGTGCACCCCGAGGCCCGTCATCCCGCCCGCGGGGCTCTCCGCGCGATCCGCGCGCCAGCCGGTCCGGGGGGTCAGGCCCTTCGGGTACGACAGGTTCGCTTCGGCGTAGTGCACGATGCCCAACTCGCCGGAGTCGACGAGCGCCTTGAGCCGCCGCAGCGCCGGTGGTCGGCGGCGCCAGTGGCCCACCTGCAGAATGATGTCGGCCGCACGGGCGGCCTCCACCGCTCGTCGCCCGTCCGCGAACCGGAGGGTGAGCGGCTTCTCGACGAAGACGTGCTTCCCGGCCGCCGCGGCCTGGCCGATCTGAAGGGCGTGCGTGCTGTGCGGCGTCGCGAGCAGCACCGCGTCGACCCGGTCATCGGCGAGCACGTGGTCGTAGCCGTCGCTCGTGGCGACGCCGAAACGCTCGGAATATGCCTGTCGTGAGCCGGCACTCGGCGACCAGGCCGTGACGACCTCGACTTCCGCCCGTGTACATGCTTCGGTGAGGACACCGCCCCACCATCCCAGCCCGATCAGCCCAACGCGCACGCTGCCCGACATCGACGTCCCTCCGGTCAATACTGTCCCGAGTATAGGCATTCTGTCCCAGTCCATATACTATATAACCTGGACGACGGCATGTCCCCGTCGAACGGAGGAGGCGAGGGTGCCGAGGACGTCACCGGCCGCGGAGGCGACGCGATACGACTTCGACCGCCTTCACGGGTTCGTTCAGACCGCGCTGGTCGCCGCGGGCGCCACGCCCTCCGATGCTCGTACCGCCGGCGAGGTCCTCGTGAGCACCGATGCGCGTGGCGTCACCTCGCACGGCGTTCGTACGCTCCCCCACCATCTCGAGACGCTCCGCCGGGGCGGCACGCGTTCGCCCGCCCAGCTCACGGTCGTGCGCGAATCCGCGGTGACGGCGGTGATCGACGGCGGTGGCGGCCTCGGCCTCGTCGTCGCCGACCACGCGATGCGCCTGGCGATCTCCAAGGCCCGAGCGCACGGGGTCGGCATCGTCCTCGTGCGCGGCAGCAATCACTTCGGTGCCGCCGGACATTACGCATTGATGGCCGCGCAGGCGAGACTCATCGGCCTGGCCTCGAGCAATGCCTCGCCGATCATGACCATCGCCGGCGCCCGGACGAAATCGATCAGCAACGCTCCGTTCGCCTATGCCGTCCCGTCACCGTCAGGCCCCATCCACCTGGACATCGCGATGTCGGCGAGCGCGGGCATGAAGGTGCGGCGAGCGGCGGCCGCAGGCGAGCCGATTCCGGCAGGTTGGATCCTCGACCACACCGGCGCCGCCACTACCGACCCAGCCGAGTACGCGCGAGGCGGATCGCTCCTGCCGATGTCCGGTCACAAAGGAAGCGGGCTCGCCGTGCTCACCGAGCTCCTGGCCGGCGCCCTCAGCGGTGCCGGCATGCTCAGCGACATCGTCCCGTGGCTGATCCACACGGACACCCAGACCAACGCCGGGCACGTGCTCGTCGCGCTCGACCCCGCCTGTTTCCTCGACCCCGACGTGTTTGCCGCTCGGGTACAACACCTCATCGATGAACTGCACGCACAGGAACCCGCCGCCGGTGTCGAGCGGATCCTCCTGCCCGGCGAGCTCGAGAACCACGCCGAGGCCGAAGCCCGTACGCGAGGCATCCCCCTCGACGGCGACGTCGTCGCGCTGCTGCGCGACCTGGCCGCCACCGAGGGACTCGCCGACGAATTGGATGCCGCCCGCATCCCCCACCACTCCTAGATCGCCCACATCCGGAAGGACGCCATGCCCACCACACTGCGCCAAGCCCTCGCAGCAGACCGTCCGCTTCTCGGCGCCTGGCTGCAAACCCCCAACGTCGTCACCGCCGAAGCTGCCGGCTTCTCCGGCGTGGACTGGGTGGGAATCGACACCCAGCACGGGCTGATCGGCTACGACACGTTGCTCCATATGCTGCAGGCCGTGGCGATCAGCGGGACGCCGGCGGTGGTCCGCGTCTCCGGGAACGATGCCGGCGAGATCGGCCGTGCACTCGACTCCGGGGCGCAGGGCGTCATCGTCCCGCTGATCGAGACCGCGGAGCAGGCCGCCCAGGCGGCGTTCGCCTGCCGGTACCCGCCCCGGGGCGGACGCAGCTGGGGAGCCCTGCGGCCCACCCTCAGCCACCCCGGATACGGCCCCGCGTTCGGGGACGACTACGCCGTCTGCTTCGCCATGGTCGAGACCGAACGTGGCGTCGACAACATTGCGGAGATCGCGAGGGTCCCCGGAGTCGACGTGGTCTACGTCGGACCGAGCGACCTCGCGTCGTCCGCCGGTCTGCCCCCTCAGCTCGCGCTCACCGACGCACGGCACCGCACGCTGGTCGAGCGCATCGCCGCGGGGTGCCGCGAGGCCGGTACGTGGTGCGGCATTCACCCGCCGAGCGCCGACGTCGCCTGGTACTGGGACCAGGGGTTCCGCATGTTCCCAGTCCATCGCGATCTGCCCGCCTATCAAGAGGGACTCGCGAGTGCCATTCAGGACGCCACCCGCTCACTCGGGGAGCTTGCCCTCACCACCACGTCGGGAACCGCGACGGGAACTGGAGACCGGACGAATGACTGAATCACGCACCGGCGCGGAGTATCTCGCGCACACGCTCGACGCCTACGGTGTGACCCACGCCTTCGTCGTGCCGACGATCCTCACCAGCACGTTGATCGCGATGGACGAGCAGACGCGCATCGAACGCGTCGTGACGCACAGCGAAGCCGGCGCCGCCTACATGGCGGACGGGTACGCCCGGTCAAGCGGCCGAATCGGTGTGTGCGGCGCGCAGAACGTCGGCCGCGCCAATCTCGCCGCGGCACTCCAAGACCCGTACCTCGCCAATTCGCCGGTGCTCGCCCTGACGGGCGGCCCGCTCCCGTCCAGCCGTGCGCGACACTTCTATCAGGAGGTCGACGCGCTGCCCATGTTCCGCGCGACGACGAAGTCGAGCGTGCACCTCGAGTCGATCGATCGCCTCCCACAGGTGCTGCATCAGGCGGTGCGGGACGCGACGACGGGACGTCCCGGTCCGGTGCACATCGAGCTGGAGGGCCACGCCGGTGAGCTGATCGAAACGGCCGACACCGATGCCGCACCGCCCGACGACGCGCGTTGGGGTTCCGCCGCCCCGCTCCGACCGCACGCGGACCCGGCGCAGATCCGCGTCGCGGCGGACGCGATTGCGCGCGCGGAGCGTCCGGTGATCGTCGCGGGGGGCGGCGTGCGCACCTCGGGAGCGGTGGCTGAGCTCCGCGTGCTGGCCGAGACGGCCGGCATCCCGGTCGCGACCTCGATGAACGGCAAGGAGACCTTTCCGGCTGACCATCCGCTCTCGGTGGGCGTCGTCGGACTGTACTCACGCAAGAGCGCCAACCAGGTCATCGCCCAAGCGGACCTGGTCGTCTACGTCGGCAGCATGACGTCGAGTCAGGTCACGCTCAACTGGACCGTCCCGACGGTGGACACCGTCGTCGTCCACATCGACATCGACCCGGCAGAGCTCGGTCGGCACTATCCGCGAACCGTGCCGATCCTCGCCGATGCACGTGCCGGGCTGACCGCATTGCACCAGGCGCTCGCCGACCGGCCCGCGCGGGACCTGGCGGCCTGGCGAGACGCCGTGCGCGCGCTGGGCGAGGCCTGGTCCGACGAGACCGCCGAGCTGCGCACCAGCGATGCCGTCCCGATGCGCCCCGAGCGGATCGTCAACGAGCTGCAACGTTCCCTGCCAGCCGACTCGATCGTCGTCGCCGATACCGGTCACGCCGGCATGTGGACGGCCGGCTTCCTCGACCTCCAGGACGGCCAAGGCTTCCTCCGAGCCGCCGGGTCGCTCGGCTGGGGGCTTCCGGCCGCCATCGGTGCGCAGCTCGGCGCGCCGGATCGTCGCGTGGTGCTGTTCACGGGCGACGGAGGGTTCTGGTACCACGTGGCCGAGCTCGAGACGGCGGTGCGCTGGAACATCCCGGTCATCATCGTGGTCAACGACAATCACGCCCTGAACCAGGAGGTCCGCCCGTACACTCGCGCGTACGGTGGCGCGCTGCGCGGCCGTCATCACGAACTGTGGCACTTCGAGCAGATCGACCTCGCCGCCCTCGCGGAGACGATGGGCGCGACCGGTATCCGCGTCGAGCGGCCCGGCGACCTCGCCGCGGCGCTCGAGCGAGCCTACGCGTGCACCGGCCCCGTCGTCATCGATGCGATCAGCGATCGTGAGGCGCTCGCTCCGCTCGGATTCAACCCTGCGCAACCATGAGCAGCGGCTCGCGCTACACCCAGCTGACGCAGGCACGCAGCCTGCTCTTCGCCCCGGCGTCGAACGCACGCATGGTCGGCAAGGCGCTGGACAGCGTCGCCGACGCCGTCATCCTCGATCTCGAGGATGCCGTGGCGCCCGGCCGCCTCCACGAGGCGAGGGCGACCGTCGCGGCGGCCACGCGGCGCGAAGACGGGCCGTTGCTCACGGTTCGGGTGAATCATCCGTCACGCGGCATGCTCGCCGAGGATGTCGCTGCCGCCGTCGCGACCGCCCCGGCCGCCATCATGCTGCCGAAGGCCGAGTACGCCGCTGACGTGCGCGTGCTCGCCGAATGTCTCGACGCGGCCGAGCGGGCCTCTGGTCTCGAGCCGATGAGCATCGCGATCATCCCCTTGATCGAGAGCGGCCTCGGCCTGCACCACTGTTTCGACATCGGAGCCGCGTCACCGCGCGTTGCGGGGCTGGCCTTCTCCAGTGGCGAGGAAGGCGATTTCATGACGGACATCGGCGCACAATGGTCGGCCGACGGGGCCGCGCTGCTCTACGCCCGCAGCAAGCTCGTGTGCGAGAACCGCGCGGCCGGGCATGTCTGGGCACTCGACGGCGTCTTCATGAACCTCGCGGACGAGGCCGCGTTCGAGGCGGAGTGCCGGCTTGCGCGTCGCCTCGGATTCCAGGGGAAGCTCGCCATTCACCCTCACCAGCTGCCCGTCCTCCATCGGGTCTTCTCTCCGACGGCCGATGAGGTCGAGCGGGCTCGCCGTCTCCTTGACGCCTACGCTGCCGCCGAGCACGCGGGCACCGGCGCCATCGACGTCGACGGCATGATGGTCGACCGCGCCAACGCGGTGAGAGCCGAACGTGTGCTCGCCGCGGCTGCGCGCGACGAGGCACGCCGGAATCGGAGCATCGCGTGATGCGCGACGGACTCCGGCGCCTGCTTCAGCCCGAATCGGTCGCGATCGTCGGCCTCTCCGCCGATCCGGCGAAGCACGGGGCCAGGGTGCTTGACAACCTGCGCCGGTTCGGGTTCACCGGCCCCATCTGGGGTGTGAACCCGAGTGGCGGCCGACTGCACGGCATCGACACGGTCGCCGACACGCGCGACATACCGGGCTCGCCGGACGTCATGGTCCTCGCCGTCCCGAACGCCCACGTCGAGGACGCGATCCGAGATGCGGCAACACTCCGCGCGGGCGGAGCCATCATCCTCGGCGGTGGCTATGCCGAGGCGGGCCCTGACGGTGTCGAGCGCCAGCGGCGGGTCGTCGACAGTGCGCGCGCCGCAGGCGTTCGCCTCCTCGGGCCCAACTCCGCCGGCATCATCGACCGGGCCAGTTCGACCGTGCTGAGCTTCCTGACCTGCCTGGACCGCCCGGCAGAATCGCTCCGGGCCGGTCCCGTCGCACTCATCGCGCAGAGCGGCGGATCAGCAAGCTACCTCCACGTGATCGCCGCGGAGCGTGGTGGGGGGTTGGCGACGTCCATCTCGACGGGCAATGAGGCCGACCTCGGTGTCGGCGAAGTGCTCGAGGCGGTGATCGAGCGGGATGACATCCGCGCCGTCGCGCTCCTGCTGGAGACGATTCGCGACGGTGGGCGGTTCATCGCCTCCGCGGAACGGGCACTCGCGCGTGGCATCCCGCTCGCGGTCTGCAAAGTGGGCCGCAGTGCCCGGGGCGCGGGCATCATGGCCACCCATACGGGCGCGCTCGCCACCCCGTCGCGACGATACGACGCCGTCTTCGCAGACCTCGGCATCACGGTGGCGGAGACACCGGAGGAACTCTACGACATCGCCGAGTTGCTGGCTCGAAGCCCCACCCCCAGCGGTCCGGGTGCCGGCATCATCACGCACTCGGGAGGCACGGCGGTGTTGCTCGCGGACCTCTGTGAGGATGCATCCGTCCCGCTTCCCGAGCCGTCTGCGGCACTCGTCGATGCCCTGCAGGACCAACTCCAACACGGCTCGGCAAAGAATCCGACGGATCTCGGCGGCATCATCACCGCTCCCGAACGCTTCGGCGAAGTGGTGCGTCTGTTCCTCGACGACCCGACCTTCCCCAGCGTCATGGCCGTGTCCACCCCGCACCCGGCGGCGCACTCACCCGGACGTATCGCGCAGCTGGCCGAGTTGCACGCCGAGCACGACACACCGCTCATCCATCTCTGGCTGGGCGGTGACCTCGGCGCCGAAGGCCTCGAGGACCTCCGGGTGCGCGGGCTGCCCGTGACCACCGAGGTGCGCGCGGCGATCCGCGCCCTCGCCGGCCTCGGCCGCCTCGCAGAACGTCGCGCTTCGCGCCGACTGGACCGGCCGGCACCGGAGGCTGAGGTCCTCGCGCTCATCGACTCGCTGCCGACGTCGTCTGAGGGAGTCCTGAACGAGCCCGACGCGATGCGCCTGCTCGGCGCGCTGGGCTTCACGCCCGCCCGGAATGCGCTCGCGACCGACGCCGACGGGGCGGTTGCCGCCGCGGCGGCCATCGGCTGGCCCGTGGTCGTCAAGCTGGTGTCATCGGAGGTGCTCCATAAGAGCGACTCCGGGGGCGTGCATCTCGACCTCCGTGATGAGGCCGGCGTCCGCACGGCGTGCGCCCGGATCACCGAGGCGGTGGCGCAGACCCCCGGCTTGCGGATAGACGGATACCTCGTGGAGGAGTTCGTTCCCGGGCCGGAAGTGGTGCTCGGCATCGCCGACGACGATGCGCTCGGTCCGCTCGTCCTGCTCGGTACCGGCGGCGTGCTGGCCGAGGCGATCGACGATGTGGTGCTCGGTCTGCCCCCGATCGACCGTGGCACCGCGCAGCGCATGATCGATGGGCTGCGCGGGGTCGCGCTGCTCCGCGGGTTCCGGGGCTCGGCTGCGGTCGATGAGGAGGGATTGGTCGACGAGATCGTCCGCCTCGGCGATGTCGCGCTGGCCTACCGGGAGCAGCTCGCCGAGGTCGACCTGAATCCGGTGGTGTGGTCGAACGGCGCGTGGCGACTCGCGGACGCGGTCGTGAGGCTCCGGGGACGACGTGAACGCCTCAGCCCCATGCGCCCGGACGAACCAGCGGCACCTCCCGGCCATTGAGCACGTCCCACAGCTGCCGAACCGAGTCCCAGCTCATGCGCTCCATGCTCGCATCGCTTGCGAAGGCGATGTGCGGCGTCAGCACGGTGCCGGTGCGCGCGAGCAGAGGGTGGTCGACCGATGGCGGCTCGGGGTCGTAGACATCGAGCGCCGCTGCGCGGAGCCGCCCTTCGGCGAGCGCGTCGGCGACCGCGAGCTCGTCGACGATGCCTCCGCGACTCGCGCACACGAGCGCGCCCCCGTCGCCGAGTGCATCGAGCACGGCGCGGCCGACGAGGCCGCGCGTCCCGTCCGTGAGCGGTGCCGCCACCACCAAATGGTCACTCCATCGGGCGAGCTCGACCACGTCGTCGAGGCGCGTGTAGCGGATGCCGGTGAGTGCCGCCGGGTTCAGATGCGGGTCGTACACCGAGATGTCACAGCCGTACCCGCCCTGGAGAATCTGGGCGATACGCCCCCCGATGCGACCCGCGCCGAGCAGGCCGACCCGCGAATCGGTGAGTTCCTTGAGCTGACGCATCTCGAATCGGTCGGTGAAGCGGCCGGCGCGGAGCATCCGGTCGGCGTCGACGAGATCCCGGCTGAGCGCGGCCAGCAGCGCGACCGAATGCTCGGCGACCGCGTTCGCGTTGGCGCCGGGGGTGTTGGTCACGAGGATGCCGCGTGCCTCCGCGGCCTCCAGGTCGATGGTGTTCACGCCGACACCGTGCTTCACGATGACGCGGAGACCGGGATACCGGTCCATGAGCTCCGCGTCGACCGGGTGCGCACGCACGATGACGGCGACGATCGAGGAATCGCCGGCCTGCGGCGCCTCCTCCCCCAGCCACTGACGGATCGGCTCAAGGCCGTTCGCGGTCAGCCAGTCGAGCGCATCCTCGAGGACCGGCTCGGTGGCGAGGACGCGGCGGCTCATGACTCGTCGCCCGCCGACGTGTGCTCCGCGAACTCTCGGAGCGAGCGCAGGGACGACTCGAGGTGCGTCCGCACGGCGTCGGCCACGCGCGCCGCATCGCGCGCCCGGTACGCCTCGATGATCTCGCGGTGCTCCACATCCGGCGCCTCTCCCCGCCGATATTGCATGGCGAACCCGACGTACAGCGCGGCGGACTCGATGAGCGAGTTCAGGAGGGCGCGCATGCGATGCGACGGCGTGTCCGCGAGCAGCATCGTGTGGAAGCGCCGGTTCGCAGCGACCCACTCCGCGCCGGCGAGCTGGTCGAGCTGCGTGGCGAGCGCCTCGGCCTCGTTGAGCCGCTGCGCCGGCATGACGAGTGCGGCTTCCGCTGCGGCGTCGGGCTCGAGCTTCAGCCGGATTTCTGCGACCTCGATGGCTTCACGGACGTCGAGCGAGGCGACGGCCGCCTTCTTATGCGCTGACTGGGTGACGAGACCCTCGGTGGCGAGGTCGCGGAGCGCCTCTCGGATGGGCGTCATGCTGATCGACAGGCGCTCGGCGAGTGCGGTCTGCACGAGTGGCGCTCCTGGAGCGAGTTCCCCAGAGAGGATCAGATTGCGCAGGGTGTCGTACGCGTAGGCGTGCGCAGTGCGGGGTGTCCCGGTGTCCACGGTGATGGATCCTCCAACTGGTATGGCGATGTCGGCGCGGTGACCCGCGGCGGGGCCTCGAACGACTCCGAGAGCCCTTGACGCGGCGCAGCGCCATGCTGCTACTGTGCGTTATGTAGATTATAGAGTGTAGAAGGAGGCTCCGGTGACCGGTCCTGATCCACGAGTGTCACGGCTCGCGCACCTCGACGCGGCAACAGTACACGAGGCTGCAGGTCGCATCGGAGACCTCGCCCCGCACATTCGTCCGGTCACCCCCGGAACGCGCGCCGCCGGGCGCGCCGTCACCGCCAGCGTGCAGCCGGGCGACAATCGGGCCATTCACCGAGCCGTGCTCCAGGCCGGTGCCGGCGACATCCTCGTCGTCGACGCCGGCGGTCACATCGCCGGCTACTGGGGCGAGATCCTCGCGGTCGCCGCGCAGGCGCGAGGCATCGCGGCGCTCGTCATCGACGGCGGATGCCGCGACGTCAGCGCGCTCCGCGAGCGGGCGTTTCCGGTGTGGTCAGCGGGGGTGTCCGTGCACGGCACGGTCAAGGTTCACCCCGGAACGGTCAATGAGACCGTGAGCGTGGGCGGTGTGGTCGTCGCCCCCGGCGACTACCTCGTCGCAGACGACGACGGCGTCGTCGCGATTCCTGCCGCTCGCATCGACGAGATCCTCGAGGCCGCGGAGTCTCGAGCCGCCAAGGAGGCCCACATCATGGCCGAGCTCGAGGGTGGGGGCACGACGATCGAGCTCATGGGACTCCCCCGGGAGCCGGCGAATGTCTGACGAGCAGGCCCGACTCGACGGCCTGCTCGCGAGCCGGAGCGCCGCGGTGATCGAGGGCATCGAGCGGATCGATCCCGATCACATCCTTCATCTGGCGAGCAGCACGCTCAAGCTCGTCCTCGACCACTTCATCACCGGACCGGGGGCCGACGGCCGACGGGTCTTCGCGATGCCCCGAGAAGAGGAGGGCGTCGCCGTGACGGCCGGACTCGAGCTCGTGGGTCGCCGCCCGCTCATGATCTTCCAGGACAACGGGATCGGGAACCTGCTCACCATCCTGCAGACGTTCCCGCAGCCCTACCACATCCCGCTCTTCGGCATCGTCACACGGCGCGGCGGTCTCGGCGAGTACAACTCGATGATCCACACCATCTCCGAACGCTCGGAGTCGATTGTGGATGCCGCCGGCGTGCGGTACTTCCAGCTCGATGCACGCACTCCGCTCGAGTACTGGGCTTCGGAGATCCAGCGGGCATGGACCTTCTCGAGGACCACGCACCGCCCGATCTTCATGCTCGTGAACCTGATGGGAGGCTGAGATGGCCAGCATCATGTTGCGCCGCGCCGAGGTCCTCGCGAAGATCGACGCCGGTTTCCCGACGTCGCCGATCTTCCTCACGCTCGGCGGGACGGCCCGCGAGATGCTGGCGATGGCCGGGCGGAAGCCGAACCAGCTCGTCAACCTCGACGCGATGGGCCAAACGGTGTCGATCGCGTTGGGCATGGCGGTTGGTCTCGAGGGCCGCGCACACGGCGAACGCGTCATCGCGATCGAGGGAGACGGTTCCCTCATCATGGGCCTCTCGGTGATGAGCACCGTCGGTCACCTCGCCCCGCGGAACCTCGTCGTCTTCGTCCTCGACAATGGCGTGTATCTGGCGACCGGCGGCCAGCCCACGGCCGCCCGCGACATGGACTTCGCCGCCGTGGCCTTGGCATCGGGGTGGGCGGGGGCACGTGATGTGCGGACGCCGGCCGAGCTCGACGATGCGCTCGCCTGGTCGACGGACGCACCCGGACCGCTCCTCGTGCGGGTCTTCATCACCACCGACCAGATCCCCACCGACTTCTTCCTCGAAGATCCCGCGATCCTCGCGGAAGACTTCCGACGCTGGCTCCAGCACGAGGACGCCTCATGAGCGGCGAGCTGCCCGCCACCATGCGCGCCGCGGTGTTGGTCGAGCGCAACCGGCTGGAGGTCCAAGACCGTCCCGTCCCGAGACCCGGACCGGGTGAGGTGCTCGTGCGCGTGGCAATGTGCGGCGCGTGCGGCACCGACGTCTCGATCCAGGATCATCCGTTCCCGCACCAGCCGGCCCTCGGCGAGTTCATTCCCGGCCACGAATGGACCGGCACGGTCGCTGCGGTCGGCGAGAGCGTCGACGAGGTGGCCGTCGGCGATCGCGTGGCTATTCATGCCCACCACGGCTGTGGACGATGCCGCAACTGCCTGAGCGGCCGCTATACCGCATGTGCGAACTACGGAAACACGGAGAAGGGCCATCGCACGCCGGGGTTCACCGTCGCGGGCGGATTCGCCGAGTACGTCGTCCACTCGATCGATGCGGTGTATCCGCTCCCAGATGACGCCTCGTGGGAGGACGCCGTCCTCGCGGTCACCGCAGGCACCGCGATGTACGGCATCGACCGTGCCGGCGGTCTCGTCGCCGGAGACCACGTGGTGGTCATCGGCCCCGGCCCGGTTGGCCTGATGACCGTGCAGGTCGCGCTGGCGCTCGGTGCGGCCTCGGTCACCCTCGTCGGCACACGCGCGAACCGACTCGAACTCGGCCGGACCCTCGGCGCGACCGCGACGGTCAATTCGCGGTCCGTCGACCCCGTCGCCGAGGTGCTGCGGATCAGCGGGGGGCGTGGCGCCGACCTCGTGGTCGAGACGTCCGGCCACCCGGAGACGCCGACACAGGCGCTGCAGATGTGCCGACGAGGAGGCACCGCGCTGTACCTCGCGTTCTACGACGAGGAGGTCCCGTTCGACCTCGGACGGGCGAACCGAGAAGAGATCACCATCGTCACCGCTCGAGGCGAGGGCCGGCTCGCGGTCGGCCGCGCGCTCGCGCTCATCGGCTCCGGGCGGGTGCGCGGCGCCGAACTGGTCACCCACAGGTATGGACTCGAGCACATCCAACAGGGTTTCGATGACCTGCGCGCGCGGGTCGGCGACCCCATGAAGATGGTCGTCGTCCCCGAAGGGAGTCTCACATGATCGACCACGTCATCTGCTTCAAGGTTGCCGACGACCTCGAACCCGGGATCAAGGACACGCTCCTCGGCCGCCTCGCGGAATTGCGCACGATACCCGGGGTCGTCGACTACGCCCTCGGCGAGAACTTCGGCGATCGGGCTCGCGGATTCGACATCAACATGCGGGTGACGTTCGCGAGCCGGGCCGACCTCGATGCCTACGAGCGCCACCCGCTGCATCTCGACGTGGTCGCCTACAACCGGACCGTGACCGAAGAACACATCTGCTTCGACTATGAATGGGAGCCCGCGTGAACCGCGAACGCGAACGCGAACGCCAGATCGTCGATGCGGTGCCGACGGGTGTGCTGATCGACGGAGCCTGGCGCGATCCGCGCTCCGACCACGGGATCGCGGTCGAGGATCCGGCGACCGGCGAGACACTCACCCATGTCGCGAGCGCGGATGCCTCCGATGCGATGCTGGCGCTCGAGGGCGCGGTCGCGCGCCAGGAGCGCTGGGCAGCGACGTCACCCCGGGTTCGGGGTGAGATCCTCCGACGGGCCTACGAGCTCATGACCGAGCGCGCGGACGACCTCGCGTTGCTCATCACGCTCGAGATGGGCAAGCCGATCGGAGAGGCGCGCGCCGAGGTCGCCTATGCGGCCGAGTTCTTCCGCTGGTTCGCCGAGGAGGCGGTACGGGTCAGCGGCCGCTGGTCAACGGAGCCCGGCGGCCGCGGACGCCTCCTCACGATGAAGCAGCCGGTCGGCCCGGTGCTCCTGATCACACCGTGGAACTTCCCGCTCGCGATGGGCACACGCAAGATCGGGCCGGCCATTGCGGCCGGCTGCACCATGATCGTCAAGCCCGCACAGCTCACGCCGCTGAGCATGCACGCGCTGGCTGAGCTCCTGCGCGAGGCCGGCCTGCCCGAGGGCGTGTTGAGCATCGTCACGTCCTCGTCCGCGGCCTCGGTCGTGAACCCGATCATGGCCGATCGACGGTTGCGCAAGGTCTCGTTCACCGGGTCGACGTCGGTGGGCGTCTCGTTGATCGCGCGTGCCGCACAGCATGTGCAGCGCGTCTCCATGGAGCTCGGCGGGAACGCTCCGTTCATCGTCTGCGAGGACGCCGACCTGGAACTCGCGGTCGAGCAGGCGGTGGTCGCCAAGATGCGCAACATGGGCGAGTCCTGCGTCGCCGCCAACCGCTTCTACATCCACGAAGCCCACGCCGACGACTTCGCAACCGCGCTCGCGAAGCGTCTCGGCGAGATGACCGTCGGTCGCGGCACCGAAGCCGGCGTCACCGTGGGCCCGCTCATCGACGCGAACCAGCAACGTACGGTCTCGGCGCTCGTCGCGGATGCGATCGGTCGCGGTGCTCGACCCCTGGTGGGCGGTGCGCCCGTCGACGGAGACGGCTACTTCTGGCAGCCCACCGTGCTGGTCGATGTCCCGCAGGACGCGGCCATGCATTCCGAGGAGATCTTCGGTCCGGTGGCGCCGATCTCTACGTTCGCGACCGACGACGAGGCC
>Ga0182737_1001212_pt1 | contig 26724 bp, 25 predicted proteins | sample eDN5th30CBELigOP_FD_128878 | JGI IMG/M metagenome (GOLD analysis project Ga0182737, IMG submission 128878) | Enriched Organic Plus compost microbial communities from Emeryville, California, USA - eDNA 5th pass 30_C BE-Lig OP (version 2) (version 2) ... | reverse complement strand
CATCCCGTCCCCGGCGCGCAGGCCGTCGGCGATCGCCTGGAACTCGGTCGCGCCCGAAGCGCCGTAGATCATCGCCAGCCCGTAGAGCAGGGTGGCCGACCCGACCGAGCCGACGATCAGGTACTTGAGGCCGGACTCGAGCGACTCGCGCCGGCGCAGGTTCGTGCCGCACAGGGCGTAGAGGGGGATCGAGAGCAGCTCGAGGCCGACGAAGAAGGTCAGCATGCTCGTGGCCTGGGCGAGGATCACCATGCCCAGCACCGATCCCATCAGCAGCGCCAGCCAGTCGCTCCGGCCCGCCTGCGTCTCCGCGGGATCCCCGATCGCCAGCAGCACCGCGACGGCCGCCGCGACTATCGTGAGCAGCGAAAGCGTGACCGCGAGGCCGTCCAGCCTGAGCGCGCCGCTCACCAGGTCGGCGTCCGCGTTCCACTGCCAGATCAGGAGGCCGGCGGTCGTCGCGAGCGCGATCAGCGCAAGCACGGGGCCGAAGCGCTTGATCGGGTCGAGCACCGCGGCGAGCACGATCGCGACCAGACCGGCCGTGAGCGCGATGACCGGCGAGAGCGCCGCGTAGTCGATGGCGGGGGCGTCGAAGCTCACTTGGCCACCTCCCTGACGACCGCGACGGACGACTCGACCGCGGACTCCGACCCGTGGACGATCAACTGCGGGCAGAAGGCCAGGACGACCACGATGCCGACCATCGGGATCAGGACGAGGGCGTCGCGGAGCGAGATCTCACGCGAGTCGGCGCCGTCTGGGAGCGGGTTGTGCATCGTCAACTGGTACATGCGCAGGGCGTAGAAGGCGGCGAGCGCGACGCCGACCGAGGCGACGATCGCCCAGGCCGCGTCGACCTGGAACAGCCCGTTGAGGATGTAGAACTCGCCGATGAAGTTCGCGGAGGCCGGGATGGCCAGGGTCGCCATCGCGACGATCAGGAAGATCACCGCGAACACGGGCGCCCGCTTCGCGAGCCCGCCCATCGGCCCGAGCTCCTCCGAGCCGGTGCGTTCCGCGATCAGGGCGACGATCAGGAATGCCGGGACGACGACGAGGCCGTGGTTGACCATCTGGAGCACCGCCCCCTCGGCGCCCGTCAGCTCGAAGGCGAAGATGCCCGCGGTGATGAACCCGAGCTGGGCCACGGAGGAGAACCCGAGGACGAGCCGGAGGTCGGTCTTTGTGAAGGCCATGATCGAGCCGTACACGATGGAGGCGATCGCGAGGACCAGCATGGTCGCCTGGAAGAGCTCGGCGGCGTCGGGCATCATCGGCAGGACGACCCGCAGGAACCCGTAGGCGCCGACCTTCGAGAGAACCGCGGAGAAGACCGCCAGGGCCGGCAGCGGCGCGGCCCGGTAAGCGTCCGGCATCCAGCCGTGGAGCGGGAACGCGGGCATCTTGACCAGGAACGCGACGGCGAAGAACCAGAAGATCCAGTTCTGCGAGCCGTCCGGCAGGCCGCGCGCCACGATCGCCTGGATCGAGAACGTCAGCTCGCCCCCGTCGGCCGAGATCACGGCCGCGGCGATCGCGCCGACCAGCATCAGCAGCGAGCCGATCAGGGTGAAGACGATCATCTTCAGGGTGGCCGACTGCACCGTGACCGACCCGCGGCCCGGGCTCCCGGCCGGATCGTCGTCCCCGCCCCGGTCCCGGCCCCAGATCCCGAACAGGAAGTAGAACGGGACGATCATCAGGTCGAAGAAGAGGACGAAGAGCAGCAGGTCCTGGGCCAGGAACGCGCCGAGGGTCGCCGTCTCGCCGGCGGCGAGCATGAAGTAGTAGAGGCCGGGCCGCTCGACGCCCCGCAGGGCCGAGAAGGCGATCGCGGGGATCCAGGCGACCGCGGTGAGCAGCACCAGGAAGATCGAGACACCGTCGATGCCCAGGCTGTAGTCGACGCCGAGACCGGAGATCCAGGTCACGTCGGTCACGTACTGCATGCCCCCGTCCGGATCGAAGCCGGCCAGGACGCCGATGGCCAGGCCGAGCGTGATCACGGCGCCGAAGGTGGCGACCCAGGCGGCGAAGCGCCGCGGGACCAGGAGGCCGATCAGGCCGAAGACGATCGGGGTCCAGATGATCGAGCTGAGCATCAGGCGCTCCGGATCAGGAAGTAGACGACGATGGCGAGGATGCCGAACAGCATCAGGGCGGCGTAGCCGCGGAGCATCCCGGACTGGAGGTCACGGACGGCGGCGCCCGCGGAACGGGTCAGCCCCGCGACCCCGGCGGTCGCTCCGTCGACCACGAACCGCTCGAACACCCGGTTGGCGAACCGGCCGAGGGCCTTGACCGGGTTGACGATCAGGAAGTCGACGATCTCGTCGCCGTACCACTTGTTCACGCACAGGGTGTGGACCGCCTTGAACGTCTGCCGGAACCTCGCCGGGAGATCGGGCCGCTTGATGTAGAGCAGCCAGGCGGTCGCGATACCGGCGATGGAGATCACCGCCCCTTCGATCAGGCCGGTCCAGGCCTCGGAGTTGCTCGGGTGCATGTGAGAGAACACCGAGTGCTCGAAGGTGGGCTCGAGGAACCTCGTGATCACCTCGGTCACGCCGGGGATCTGGACGAGGCCGCCGACGAGGGCGAGCGCTCCCAGCACCCCCATCGCGAACTTCATCCCGCCGGCCTGTTCGGCGATGTGGTGTTCCTCGCCCGGGTAGCCGACCTCGGTGTCCTCGGCCTCCCCCGTCGCGGGGTTCCTGGGCTCCCCGTGGATGACGTGCCCGTGCTGCTCAAGGTACTCCGCCTCCTTGCAGGCGGGGCCCGGGAGGATCCGGAAGATGATGCGGAACGAGTAGATGGCGGTCATGAACGCGCCGATCAGCATCCCGACCCACATCCAGTCGTACATGCCGCCGCGGAAGTGGGCGAAGTCGATGATCTCGTCCTTCGAGAACCAGCCTGAGGTGCCGGGGAAGCCGGAGAGGGCGAGGGCGCCGATGATCAGCATCGCGGCGGTGAACGGCATCGCCCTCTTGAAGCCCTTCATCTTGTCGATGTCCTGCATGTTCGCCATCGCGGAGATGACGGAGCCGGCCGCCATGAAGAGCAGCGCCTTGAAGAAGGCGTGCGTCATCAGGTGGAACATCCCGGCCGAGTAGGCGCCGATCCCCACCCCGACGAACATGTAGCCGATCTGGCTCATGGTCGAGTAGGCGATGATCCGCTTCAGGTCCGTGACCGCGATCGCGATCGTGCCCGCGATGAGCAGCGTGACGAGGCCGACGAAAGCGGCGACGTCGGCGGCGGTGGGCGCGAGCTCGAACAGCGGGTGGCAACGAGCGATCAGGTACACGCCGGCGGTGACCATCGTCGCGGCGTGGATCAGGGAGGAGACCGGGGTCGGGCCCTCCATCGCGTCGGCCAGCCAGGTGTGGAACGGCATCTGGGCCGACTTGGCGAAGGCGCCGACCAGCAGGCAGAGGCAGATTGCGACGATCGACCACTCGTTGGTTTGGAAGACCTCGGGCGCCTTCTCGAATACCTCCCCGTAGGAGATCGCGCCGACCTCCTTGAAGATGAGGATCGCGGCCAGGTACAGGCCGATGTCGCCGACGACGTTGATCACGAACGCCTTCATGCCGGCCTTCGTGGCGGTGTTGCGGCGGTACCAGTAGCTGATCAGCGCGTAGGAGGCGAAGCCGACCAGGGCCCAGCCGACGATCAGCATGATGAAGTTGCCGGCGAGGACCAGGACCAGCATCGAGAACACGAAGAAGTTCAGGTAGCTGAAGAAGCGGTGGTAGCCCTGGTCCGACTTCATGTAGCTGTACGAGTAGATGTGGATCAGGCTCGAGACGCCCGTGACCACGAGCACCATGAAGATCGAGAGCGGATCGACGTAGATCCCGAGGTCGATCTCGAAGCCGCCGACGGAGGCGTACTCCCACAGGGTCGAAGCGACGTGACGCGACTCGGAAGGCTCGCCCTGGAGGCCAATCAACGCCAGGATGCCGCAGACGAACGCGGCGACGATCGCGGCGATGCCGACGAGGCCCGCGGCCCGGTCCGGGATCGCCTTGAAGGTGAGCCCGATCGTCAGGGAACCGAGCAGGGGAAGGAGCAGGACCAGCCAGGCCCAGGTCGCGGTCATCCCTTGAGCTCCTTCATCTCGTCGACGTCAAGCGGCAGGCGGCGACGGTACATCGCGACCACCAGGCCGAGGCCGACCACGACCTCGCAGGCCGCGACGACCAGCACGATCAGCACGAACACCTGGCCGTCCTGGTTGCCGAGCATGCGGCTGAAGGCGAGCATGGCGAGGGCGCCGGCGCTCAGCATCAGCTCGAGGCAGAGGAGGACGACCACCGGGTTGCGGCGGACCAGCACCCCGATCAGCCCGATCGTGAAGAGCAGGGCGGACAGCACCACGTACCACTCGATGTCCATCAGGCCTCCCCTCCTTTCGGCAGCTTGTTGCGGTCCTCGCGGCGACGGCCGGCGAGCACGATCGCGCCGACCGCGGCGACCAGGAGCAGCAGCGACGCCGCCTCGAAGGCGATCAGGAAGTCCTCCATCATCAGGTGACCGACGGCCTCCGGCGTGCCGAAGCCGGCCGGGACGTCGTCGGGGCCCTCCGTGCCGAGCGCCGAGAGGCCCGAGCCGAGGATCGCGATCGAGATCGCGACGAACAGCGCCACGGCCAGGATCGGGCCGATCACCTTGAGCTCCGGCGAGGAATCCCACTTCGGTTCCTCTATCCCGCCGACGTAGGCGGCGACGAAGACGTAGAGCACCATGACCGCGCCGGCGTACACGACGATCAGCGCGGCGGCCAGGAACTGGGCCATGAGCAGGAGGAAGATCCCCGCGAGGAAGACCAGGTGGATGACCAGCGCGAGCACGCTGTAGAACGGGTTGCGCAGAGCGACGACGGCGATCGCGCCACCCAGCGCACCCAAGGCGCCGAAGAAGAATGCGATCGCTTCCACTACTCGCCCTCTCCCCGGAGCGGCGTCCGCTCGATCGGCTCGGCGAGAAGCATCTCCTTGGTGAAGATCAGGTCGGAGCGGTTGTAGTCCGCCATCTCGTAGTCGTGACCCATCGTGATCGCGTCGAACGGGCAGGCCATCTCGCAGTAGCCGCAGAAGATGCAGCGGGCGAGGTTGATCTCGTAGACGGCGGCGTAGCGCTCGCCGGCCGAGACGCGGTTCTCCGGATCGTTCTCGGCCGCCACGACGCGGATGCACTCCGCCGGGCAGGCCGCGGCGCAAAGCGAGCAGCCGACGCACTTCTCCAGGCCGGTGTCCTCGAACTTGTGGAGCTTGTGGCGCCCCCGGAAGCGCGGGTAGACGGGGGTCTTCTCCTCCGGGTACTGGATGGTGACCGGCTTGTCGAACAGCCGGGCCATCGTGGTCCGGAGGCCGCGCAGGGTCTCGCCGAAGGCGCGGTAGGCGCCGCCCATGCCGCCGGGCTCGGGCCCGCGCGGGACGACCTTGATCTCTTCGGGACTGATGCTCATGTGACCACCACCAGGACTGCCGTGACGAGCACGTTCAGGGTTGCGAGGGGGAGCAGGATCTTCCAGCCGAAGGACATCAGCTGGTCGTAGCGGAACCGGGGCAGGGTGGCCCTGATCCAGATGAAGAACATGGCCAGCACCCACATCTTGGCGAGCATCCAGATGGGGTCGAGCCAGCCGGGGCCGGGGCCCATCCAGCCGCCGAGGAACATCGTGGCGGTGATGCCCGACACGATCAGGATCTCCATGTACTCGGCGAACATGAACGAGCCGAAGCGCATCCCGCCGTACTCCGTCTGGTAGCCGGCGACGAGCTCGGCGTCGGCCTCGGGGAGGTCGAAGGGCGGCCGGTTGGTCTCCGCGAACCCGCCCACGATGAAGATCAGGAAGCCGACGAACTGCGGCACCACGAACCAGATGTCGCCCTGCGCCTTGACGATGTCGACCAGCGAGAGCGAGCCGGCCATCAGGACGACGCCGAGCAGGGAGAGGCCCATCGCGATCTCGTACGAGATCAGCTGGGCCGCCGACCGCATCGCGCCGAGGAACGAGTACTTCGAGCCCGAGGCCCAGCCGCCGAGCAGCAGGCCGTAGAACGCGATCGAGCTGAACGCGAAGAAGTAGAGGATGCCGATCGGGACGTCGATCCCGTAGAAGCCGACGTCGCCCTTGACATCACCGAAGGGGAGGATCGCCAGCGTGAGGACGGCCGAGATGATCGTGAGCGACGGCGCGAGCTCGTACAGGACCGGGACCGCGCCCTTGGGTCGGAAGGCCTGCTTCGAGAGCAGCTTGCCGACGTCCGCCAGGGGCTGGATGAGGCCGTAGGGGCCGACCCGGTTCGGTCCGTAGCGCTGCTGGAACCGGCCGAGGAGCTTGCGCTCGACGAGCAGCAGGATCGGCACGATCTGCAGGATCACGATGAAGATCACGATCGACTTCACGATCATGATCCAGGTCGCATCGACGAAGTTCGTGTCGGCGAGCGGCAGGGCGTGGACGAGACCCACTACTTCTCTCCCCCGCTTCCGTTGCCGGCGACGACCTCGAGCTTCGGCGAGGCCTTGCCGATCTCGACCACGGCGGGCTTGCCGTTCGTGAACACGTTCGCGTTGCCCTGCTGCGTGCCCTCCATCAGGAAGCACGTCCCCTCGGGCAGGGCGGCGCGGATCGCCACGCGGGCGGTCACTTCCTTGTCGCCGGACCTGACGGTTACCTCGTCGCCGCGGCCGAGGCCGAGACGCTCGGCGTCGGCGACCGAGACCTCCAGGCGCTGGGCCGGGATCAGGTAGCTGAGGGCGGGGCTCAGATCGGTGGTGCTGTTGGCCCAGATGTCCCGGTACGTGCCGAGCACCAGCCCGTCGGTCGGAGCGCCGGCGTCGGGGGCGGGCTCCGAGGGAGATCCGCTCGGCCGGACCTCGCCGGGAGGTCCATCGCTAGTCCCCACGGACTCCGTGAAGTTCCAGGCGCTGGCCGCTTCCCTTTCTTGCCAGCGGATGCCGCGCCCGCCGATCTCCTGGTCGGTCAGGCCCTCGTAGAAGGGGACCGTCTCGGTGATGACCCGCAAGGCCTCGGGGACCGCGTGGAGCCCGGTCTCGCGGCCGAGGGCGGCTGAGAGCTCGGCGAGGACGTGCCAGCCGCCCCGGATGTCGCCCGGGCGGGCGGCGGCGGGGCGGACGCGCTGCAGGCGGCCCTCGGTGTGGGTGACGGTGCCGTCCTTCTCCGCGTGCGACTCCTGCGGGAAGACGACGTCGCTCAGGTCCGTGGTCTCGGTCGAGGCCATGGTGAAGGAGACGATGAAGTCGGCGGCCTCGAGCGCCTCGCGCCAGCCCTCGGTGTCCGGGAAGTCGCGAAGCGGGTCGACGCCGTAGAGGATGAGGCCCTTCAGGTCGCCTGCCCGGAGGGCATCCTTGATCTGCTCGACGTCGCGGCCGGGGGTCACCTCGGCGAGGCCCGGACCGGCGTCCGGCAGGCAACCGACCTCGCGGAGGCCGCGGGCGTTTGCGACGTCCGGGATCTCGATCAGGCCCGACTCTTCCTGGCCGGCCAGGTCGAGGGCCGCGGTGAGGTCGAGCAGCGACTCGATCGCGGCCGGGCCGTTCGCGCCGCGGGCGATCCGCTCGCCCCAGACCACCACGGTGTGGCCCGAGCCCTTGAGCAGCCCGGCGATGCCCTCGTCCGAACCCGCCTTGACCTGTTCGGCGAGACCGGCGAGGTACTCGTGGGCGCGGCCCGGGGCGATGCGCTCGACCTCCGTGGCGCCGCCGTCCAGCGCGCTCGGGCGCTCCGTGGCGACCGCCAGGGCGGTGCGGTTGCGACGAACGGCCTTGCGCACCCGGAGGTCGAAGGCCGGCGCGGCGTGGATCGGATCCGTGCCGAGCACGAGGATTACGTCCGCGTGGTCGATGTCGACGACCCGGGCCTGGGTGGCGGGGTCATCCAGGCGGATGCGCTGCTCGCGGCCGACGGTGCGGGTCTGGCGCGAATCGATGTCGTTCGAGCCGAGCCCGTTGCGGACCATGTCCTGGAGGAGGAACGCCTCCTCGTTCGAGGCGTCGCCGACCAGCGCGGCGACGCGGCCGTCGGCCGCCGCCAGGCCCTCGGCGGCGAGCTCGAGCGCCTCGCCCCAGGAGGCCGGCACCGGGCGGCCGTCCTCGTAGCGGAGGGGGTTCATGACCCGGTCCTGCGAGTACATCGCCTGGAAGCCGTAGCGACCACGGTCGCAGAGCCAGCCGTCGTCGATGTCCTCGTTGTCGCGGGCGAGCACGCGCTTGACCTGCTCGTCGCGGATGGTGAAGCTCACGTTGCACTGGCTCGGGCAGAGGGTGCAGACCGAGCCGCCCTGCTCGATGTCCCACGGCCGGGCCTGGAAGCGGTACGTGTAGGAGGTGAGCGCCCCGACCGGGCAGAGCTCCGTGATGTTGCCCTGGAACGGTGCGATGTAGGGGCGGTCGTCGAAGGTGCCGATGTACGAGTCGGCGCCGCGCTCGAGCAACTGGAGCTGGCCGTCCTCGGAGACCTCCTGGCTGAAGCGCGCGCAGCGGTAGCAGAGGATGCAGCGCTCGCGATCGATCGCGATCAGCGGGGAGAGCGGGACCGGCTTCTCGAAGTGCCGCTTCGTGTCGACCACGCGGCTGCGGTCCGGGCCCCAGCCCATCGAGATGTCCTGGAGCGGGCACTCGCCGCCCTTGTCGCAGACGGGACAGTCGAGCGGGTGGTTGACGAGGAGGAACTCGACGACGGCGTTCTGCGCCTCCTTGACCTGCTCGGTGCGGGTGTGGACGACCATCCCGTCGCGGACCGGGGTCGAGCAGGCGGTCTGGAGCTTCGGGATGCCCTCGATCTCGACGAGGCACATGCGGCAGGCGCCGACCGGGGCCCCGAGCTTCGGCTCGTAACAGAAGACGGGGATCTCGATGTCGCCCTGCTTGGCCGCGTCGACCAGCATGGTGCCCTCGATCGCCTCGATCTCGCGGCCGTCGACGGTGATGGTGATGTGGTTCTTCTTGGGGGCAGGCATCAGCGTTCGCCTCCGATCGGGATCTGGCGGCCGGCGAGGCGCTCCCGGCGGATCTGCTCGGGGCTCTCGCCACCCGGGCCCGGATCGTGGTCGTCCACGTTCGCGTCGCGGCCGGGCGACTCCTCGGCCTCGAACGAGGCGGTCCAGGCCTTGGCGCCCTCGACCGCGATCACTTCCTCGAACTCGTCACGGAACTTGGTGACCATCGAGCTGACGGGCATCGCCATCGCGTCGCCCAGGACGCACAGGCAGTGGCCCATGATGTTGTCCTGGACCGAGGAGATGATGTCGAGATCCATCGGGGTCGCCTCGCCGGCGCAGACCCGCTGGAGCATCTTCTCCGTCCAGTTGGTGCCCTCGCGGCAGGGCGTGCACTTGCCGCAGGACTCGTGGCGGTAGAACTTCGCGGTTCGGAGCGCCATGTGGGGGATCGAAACCGAGTCGTCGGCGACGATGATCGAGCCCGAACCGAGCATCGAGCCCGCCTCGGCCATCGCCTCGAACGAGTACGGGAGATCCATCTCGGCGGGGGTGAGCACGGGCGAGGAGGAGCCGCCGGGATAGAAGGCGGTGATCTCGCGCCCGTCGAGCGGCCCCCCGGCCAGGCCGTAGATCAGGTCGCGGAGGGGCATGCCCAGCTCGACCTCGTAGTTGCCCGGCCGCTTCACGCAGCCCGAGATCGAGACGACCTTCGTGCCGGGCGACTGCTCCGTGCCGAAGCTCTTGAACCAGTCGGCGCCGTTGGCGACGATGTGGCTGACGTTGCTGAGCGTCTCCACGTTGTTGATCAGCGTCGGCCCGCCGTAGAGGCCCTGGACGGCCGGGAACGGGGGCTTCAGGCGGGGGTTTCCGCGCTTGCCCTCGAGCGCGTCGAGAAGCGCGGTCTCCTCGCCGCAGATGTACGCCCCGGCCCCGCGGTGGACGACCAGCTCGAGGTCGAATCCGGAGCCGAGGATGTTCCGGCCCAGGTAGCCGGCCTCGTAGGCCTCCGCGACCGCGCGGTCGAGGACGTCCGCCTGGTCGTCGTACTCGCCGCGGATGAAGATGAAGGCGTGGCCGATCCCGGCGGCGAAGCTCGCGATGATCATGCCCTCGATCAGCTGGTGGGGATTGCGCTGCATCAGCTCCCGGTCCTTGAACGCGCCGGGCTCGGACTCGTCCGCGTTGCAGCAGAGGTACTTGGCTTCGTCGGTGTGCGGCAGGAAGGAGACCTTCTTGCCCATCGAGAACCCGGCGCCGCCGCGACCGCGGAGGCCCGACTCCTCGAGCTCGTTCACGATCCACTCCGGGTCGATCTCCTTGAGCGCCTTCTCCAGGGTCTTGTAGCCGCCGTAGGACCTGTAACCCTCGATGGTCGCCATCTTCGGGTCCTCGGCGTGCCGCAGGAGCACCCGAGTCTCGATCACGTCACTCATCGGTTCGGCCCCTTTCCTTCCACGACCCGCGGGTCCGATGACTCGGCGACGCCGCCGGCGAGCCCGCGCTTCTCGAGCGCCTTCTCCGGCAGGACCTCCTCGCCGGACTCGAGCTGGTCGAGGATCTTCTCGGCGTCGGCGTTCTCGAGCGGCCCGAAGTAACGCTCGTCGACCGAGGCCATCGGGGCCAGGTCGCAGGCGCCGAGGCATTCGAACCCGGAGACGAGCACCTTGCCATCGGCCGAGAGCGCGCCGCCGTGGCCGGCCGCCACGCGGTCGGCTCCGGTCTTCTCGCAGAACGAATCCAGCAGCTGGTCGCCACCCCGCATCCAGCACGCGATGTTGGTGCAGACGAGGACCTGGTGCTCGCCCTGGGGGCTGGTCCTGAGCAGGTCGTAGAAGGAGGCGACCGACTCGAGGTACGCCGGCGTCACCTGCATCACAGCGGCGGCCTGGCGGATCCCCGCCGGGGTGCACCAGCCGTAGCGCCGCTGGATCGCCCAGAGGACGGGGATCGCCGCCGACTTGGGGCTTCCCTTGACGTCGCGGTCCGGGTACTTGTCGACGATCGCCTGGATCTGCTCGCGCAGGTCGGCCGGCACGTCGACCTCGGCCGGGTCCGGGATCTGCTCCGGGTCGCCCTGCGGCTTTCGGCCCGTGGTGTTGGCGGCGTCGATCGGCAGGCCCGGCGAGACGAAGTCGTCGGGTTCGGCGTTGGAGGGGTCGAAGTCCGAGGGCATGACGGGGCTCATCGGTCGATACCTCCCAGGATCGGGTCCAGCATGGCCAGGGTCTGGATCAGGTCGGCGACGTACTCGCCCACGGTCATGTCCGCGAGCGACTGGAGGTTCACGAAGGAGGGGTCGCGCATGTGGACGCGGGCCGGCTTCGAGGACCCGTCGGCGAGGACGAAGCAACCGAGCTCGCCGCGGGGCGACTCGATCGGGTTGTAGACCTCGCCGGGCTCGACGCGGAAGCCCTCGGTGACCAGCTTGAAGTGGTGGATCAGGGACTCCATCGAGGTGGAGAGCTCGGCCCGGGGCGGCAGCGCGTACTTGCGGTCGTCGGCGACCCACGGCCCCTCGGGAAGCCCGTCGAGGCACTGCTCGACGATCTTCAGGGACTCCTTCATCTCGGCGAGGCGCACCCGGTAACGGTCGTAGCCGTCGCCGACGGTGCCCACCGGCACGTCGAAGTCGAGCTCGGGGTAGGCCAGGTAGCCGCCCTCCTTGCGCAGGTCCCAGGGCTCGCCGGCCGCGCGGAGCAGCGGCCCCGTCACGCCCAGCTCCAGCAGGCGCTCGCGGGAGACGACGCCGACGTCCTTGGTCCGGATCAGGAAGATCTCGTTCTTGTCGAGCAGCGACTCGTACTGCGAGATGCCGGTCCTCAGCTGCTCGATCGTCTTGCGGACCCGCCCCTCGAAGCCGGCCGGGATGTCCTCGACCACGCCGCCGATCTGGAAGTAGCGGGTGTGCATGCGCTGGCCGGTGGACATCTCGAACGTGTCCAGCACGCGGTCGCGGTCGCGGAAGCAGTAGAAGTAGACGCCCATCGCGCCGAGGTCGAGCGCCGAGGTTCCCAGCCAGACCAGGTGCGAATGGATCCGGTTCAGCTCCATGTGGAGGACCCGCAGGTACTGGGCGCGGCGCGGAACCTCGATCCCGATCAGCTTCTCGACCGCGCCGATGTAGGCCTGCATGTTGAAGAAGTAGGAGAGGTAATCCATCCGCTCGATGAACGGGATCACCTTCCAATACTGCATGGTCTCGCAGGACTTCTCGATGCCGGTGTGGACGTAACCGATCACCGGCTTGAGGCTCTTGACGACCTCGCCCTCGAGCTCGACCACGAGCCGCAGCACGCCGTGCGTCGCCGGGTGGTGCGGGCCCATGTTGACCGTGAGCATCTCCTGCTCGGGCTCGAGCTCGAACTCGATCCCGGGGATGCGGTCCGAGAGCTCGCTCGTGAAGTCCGCGACCGTGACCTCTTCGTCGCGAAGGGTCCCGGCCTGGCGGATCTCGCGGTCCTGGAGGGTGTCTTCGACCCGCGCCACTACTGCCACCACCCAGGGTTGTCGACCTCGTCGCGGGTAAAGATCACGGGCTCCCCGCCGACCGGGAAGTCGCGGCGCTGGGGCCAGCCGCGGTAGTCCTCGGGCATCAGGATCCGGCGGAGGTCCGGGTGGCCGTCGAAGACGATGCCGAAGAAGTCGTAGACCTCGCGCTCCTGGAAGTCGGCGGTCGGGAACAGCTCCACCACGGACGGGACCACGGGAACCTTCCTGCCGTCGATGACCTCGAAGGAGGGTGCGGCCTTGGTGGGGGCACCGCTCGGCCCGGCTTCGCCGGGAGTTCCGGCCGTTCCCCCCACGGACGCCGCTTGAGTTTCCGGCGCGTTTCCAGGCTTGTTCTCCGTGGCGGCCTCGTTCTGGACGCCACCGATCTCCCGGGGTCCGATCGCCACCATGGGCTCGTCGGTCCCGGGGCCCTCCGCGGCGGGATCGTGGATCACGGCCTTTACGCGGAGGCGCTCATAGCGCTCGCGGTTCAGGAGCTCGTAGTGGACGGCGAAGCGGGGGGACTTCGGGAAGTAGTCGGCTCCGTGGAGCGAGCTGAGAAACGTGTATCCCTGGCCCTCGGTCTCCTTGAGCCAGGTCAGGACCTCGACCACCTTGGCGGGGTCCACTATCAGGGCCGCCTGCTCCCGGTCGTAGCTCGTGTCGAGAACGGCCCCGGGATGTTCGCGGTTGATCTCGGCGAGGATCAGCTCCAGTCCGGGCGCGTCAGGCACCGAGAACCTCCCGGGCCTTGGCGTAGGCCTCGAGCGCCTCCTCGGAGGGCTTCGAGGCCGGTCCGCTGCGTGCCCATTCCTCGGTGCCGTGGGCGTTGTACCGGGTCCGCCAGCCGGGATCGGCGTTGCCCTTGATCTTCTGCTGGAGCTTGTTGAAGCCGTAGAGCAGGGCCTCGGGCCGGGGCGGGCAACCGGGCACGTGGACGTCCACGGGCATGAACTTGTCGGCCCCCTGGACCACGGCGTAGTTCTGGAACATGCCCCCGGACGAGGAGCAGGCGCCCATCGAGATCGCCCACTTGGGCTCCAGCATCTGGTCGTAGATGCGGCGGACGATCGGGGCCATCTTGATCGAGACCCGGCCGGAGAGGATCAGCAGGTCCGCCTGGCGGGGCGAGGCGCGGAAGGCCTCGGCGCCGAAGCGGGCGATGTCGTAGCGGGGCGAGACGGTCGACATCATCTCGATCGCGCAGCAGGCGAGCCCGAAGGTGGCGGGAAAGACGGAGTTGGCTCGGGCGACGTTCAGGACCTTGTCGAGCGTGGTCGTGAGCACCCGTTCCTCCACGTACTTCTCGAGGTCCTCGCCGGTCAGGTCCCCGCGGAGCATGTCGCGCGCCTTGAGTTGGCGGGCGCGCAGCTCCTCGGGCGACTCGGGCTGCTCGAGCGGGGAGTGGACGCGGAGCTTCTGGCGTTCTATCTCCAATCCAACGCTCCCTTCCGCCAGACGTAGACGAGGGCGACGAAGAGGAGGGCGACGAACAGGACGACCTCGGCCAGGACGAAGACCGAGTCGGTCGACTTGAGGATCGCGCCGACCGGGTAGAGGAAGACGACCTCGATGTCGAAGAGGATGAAGAGCATGGCGATCAGGTAGAAGCTGACGCCGAAGCGGAAGGTCTTCGAGATCTCGGAGGGGAGTCCGCACTCGTAGGGGTCCATCTGGCGGATCGCGGCGCTCGACTCGGTGCCCCTCAGGCGCTTCGGCCCGAGGACCAGGTTGAGGGTCGCGAAGGCTCCCCCGACGAGAATGCCGAGGGCGCCGAAGACTAGAACTGGGAGGTACTGGTGGAGCAAGTGCAGAATCCTTTGTGGGGCTTATGGTGCCCCTCAGCTAAGGGTTATACACCTCAGCGCCCCCACTTTGTATCAAGTCGTTACATAGTGATTTTCCGCATAAAAAAGCCGAACTCCGACCTCATCGGGCGGGATTAGACGTGTCCACCGCATACACGGCACTGGGACTCGCGGTCATCGCCGCGAACCTGCTGGCGGCGGGGGTCGGCGCGTTGTCCTGGCAGCGGAACAGCCCCTCCGTGCCGTTTTGGTACCTGCTCCGGGCCGCCCAGCTCGCGACCGGCGTGTTCGTCCTGTTCGCCTGCGTCGTGTACGCGCTCGGGCACCGCGCCGACGACGAGCTCCACTACCTCTACGTGTTCCTGCCCATCGCGGTCTCCCTCATGGCGGAGCTGATGCGCGGCGCGGCGGCCAGCCAGGAGCTGGGCGACCGCCTGAGCCCCGACGAGCCGAAGACGTCCCGGGAACTGGGAGCGATGTTCGCCGAGCTGGACCCGTCCTTCCAGGAGGAGATCGGCCTCCAGATCGTCCGCCGCGAGGCCCTGATCATGACCCTGGCCAACGTGGTCACGGCCTTCCTGATCTGGAGGGCGATCGAAACCACGGCGGGAATGTTCTGACCCCAGACCCAACCGACCCAACCGAACTGAAACTCCAAAACCAGATCCAGGCCGAACTGAAACTCGAAAACCGGATCGAGAGGGGAACTGAAACTCGAAAGTCACAGAAATGACAGCTCCCGAGTTTCAGAACCACCCCCCTTCCTGCTCGCGAGTTCTCGCGAGTTTCGATTATTGAGGGGAGTACCGAGGGAGTTGCGGGAGTGCGACGAGCGAGGAACGTCCGACGCCCGAATCCGAGGGCGATCAGGCGACCAGCGATCGCTGCTGGTCCATGATCGTCCGAAGCTCGCGCACCATTCGGTCCTCGTGGTGATAGAGGTCCTCCCAGGTGAAGCGAATCACCCTCAGGCCGCGCGCTTCGAGTTCGAGGCTCTTGCGATGGTCCCGTCGAAACGACTCCCGGCCCTTGTGCGTGCCCCACGGATCCATCTCGGCGATGAGGTTCAGGTCGGGCCAGAAGAAATCTGCGACGAACTGGCCGATCGCCACGTTCACCATGGGCATGGGAAGTCCTTTGCGCCTCAACACGAGCAAGAAATCGAGTTCGGGGTCCGACCCAGCCTCGGCGAAAGCGGGGTCCCATCGATCGATCTCGAAGCGAAGCTTGCCTACGCCCTTGTACCCCCTCGCACGATCGGTGAGCGTGCGCAACGCCGACCATCGGATCTTCCGCTCCTTCTCACCCTGGCTCAGGGCCTTGACCAGTTCCGTACTGGTCGCGTCGGCCGCGAAATCGAGTAGGGACCGCTCCACGGTGGTCGCACGGATGCCACCCAATTGGCAGACGTGTGAGTCCGGAAGTCTTCTCGTCTGATGAATCTCGACGACGAAGTCAAAGGAAGGGTCGGCGGGTCGGAAGCGAGTGCCTTCGACCCGGCAGGCACCGCTTCGGCTCACCACATGAATCATTCCCGCATTCCGGATCAACCCGTGGAGCGCCAACGCGCTTCCGTGGGAGAGACAGGCACTTCCGGCAACGGAAGCGACGGCCGCCCGCCAGCGCCCCCTCGGGGTCAGCCGCGTTCCCGGCAGTACGTACACGAGATGGAAGACGCGACAGAGCCGACCGGCGGCGACTCTCGTCTCGATCATCGACCTGGTAAGTCCGAGCTCGACCAATCGGTGGTCCTCGATCACGCCGTCACACTCGAACGCAAGGCGCCGCAGCGCCCGATTCAGTTCGCGTTCGTTTCCGGTCCATCTCGTAGACACGTCCCCAGCCTGCGGAATGCGCGCTCACTCGTGTGCAACGTCCGCAACAAGTCGCGGAAAACGGGCGAGCAAACGGCCGAAGCCCTAGAGGCCTGAAACTCCGCAACAAGGGGCGATCCACTTCTGAAACTCGTAGGCCAGCGGAAATCTGGCTCGGGAGTTTCAAGAAGAGAGTTGGCCCGTAGCCCGCAGAGGGGGCCCGCTTCTGAAACTCGTGTGCCGGCAGAAATCTGGCTCGGGAGTTTCAGAATGAGAGAGGGCCCGTAGCCAGCATGGGCGGCCCGGTGTTGAAACTCGGGAGAGAGGGCCGTAGCCCGCAGAGGCGGCCCGGTTCTGAAACTCGGGAGCGGGCGGAAATCCAGCTCGGGAGTTTCAGGTGAGATAGATCCCGCGCCCAGCGGAGCCGGCTTGGTTCTGAAACTTGGGAGCCGGAGGAAATCTGGTTCGGGAGTTTCAGTTCGATTGGGGGTCGTGGGCCGGCGGTCGGGGGCGCGGACGGTGGGTCGATGCTCTTGGGGGTCGACGGGTGGGGATCGGTCCCGGGCCGGGCCGAGGACGGTGGGCTCAGTCCGGGAGGGTCAGGTCTCCGTCCATCACCACGGTGACCCGGCCCGAGACGCGTGGCCTGCCGGCGTCCATCCTCGCCTCGATCACGCTGCGGCGGCCCATCTCGACGCCCTGCTCGACCACCACCCGGTCGACGTCCAGGATGTCCTGCAGATACGCGACCAGCGGCCCGGCGGCGGAACCGGTCGCCGGGTCCTCGAAGCCGAGGTCGAGCGCGAAGCAGCGGGAGCGGACCGTACGGGACGGCACGTCGAACACGAACGGGTAGACGTTGATGACTAGATCCAGTCCCAGGGCGGCGAGTCCCTCCGCGCTCGGGTCGCAGGCGGCCAGGGCATCGAGGTCCTTCACCGGGATCAGCAGGGCGGGCAGACCGGTCGAGACCAGTTGGCTCGTGTAGCGGGAATCCACCCCGTCCTCGGGAATGCCGAGGAGGGCCGCGGCCCGGGCGGCCGCGAAGACCTCCCCGAACTCGGCCGCCTCCTGATGCACCGAGGCGCGCCAGCCGCCGTCCCCTTCCCGGCTTACGTCGACCTCCTGCAGGCCGACCCCGGTCTCCTGGGTGAAGGTGACCTCGCTCTCGCCCCGATCGATCGCGACCGCAACCGCCGTACCCAGCGAGGGATGCCCCGCGAACGGGATCTCGCCGCTGATGGTCCAGATCCTGTTGCGGTAATCGGCCCCGCGACCGGCGGCCCCGGTCGAGGCGGACTGCACGAAGGTCGTCTCGGACAGGCCGGTCTCGCGCGCGTAGGCGAGCATCGTCGCGTCGTCCACCCCGTCCGCCCCGAGCACGACCGCGAGGCCGTTGCCCGCGAACTGCTCCTCGGCGAACACGTCCATCCAGATGAAACGGTGCTTCGTCATGCCCTAAGCCTGCGCGTCCAGCCGGCGGAAGAGACCCCCGTGATAGATCAACGGCTCGACCGGCTCGTCGTCCGCCTCGACCTCGACGACCTCGCCGGTGACGATCACGTGGTCACCGCCCGGAATCACCTCGGCGACGGTGCAGACAACCCGGGCCAGGCTGCCGGTGACGATCGGCACTCCGAGCCGCTCGCGCCACTCGACCGTGCCCCACTTCTCCTCCTGCGACGACTTGGTGGCGAACACCTCGGCGGCCTCGCGCTGGTTCTCGCCGAGCACGGAGATCCCGAAACGGCCCGCCTCCTGGACCGCGCCGAGGGACCTCGAACCGCGGTCCAGGCAGACCAGCATCATCATCGGTTCGAGGGACAGCGAACACACTGCCGAAGCGGTCGCGCCGGCCGGTCCGGAGGGCCCGAAAGCGGACACGACGGTCACTCCGGTGGGCAGCAATCCAACGGTCTGGCGGAACTCGTTTGGATCGGGGGGAGCCATCACTTCGTCTCAGACAATATGATGCGCTCGCTGTGCGTGCCGTAGCCATCACATCACTTGCCATTGCCGTCGCTTTCAGCCTGTCCGCATGCGGATTCGGTGAGGAGGGAATCACCGTTCCCAAGGACGCCCCCGAATACGAGGGTGCCCAGCTCTTCGCCGCCAACTGCGCCGGTTGTCACACCCTGACCGCCGCCGGAGCCCTCGGGACCGGCAACCGCGGCACCAGGGTCCAGGGCCCCAATCTCGACCAGCGGACCGAAACCTTCGAGTCCGCGCTCCACGCCATCCAGAACGGTGGCTTCTCCGGCGCGATCATGCCGCAGAACATCGTCGTCGGCGACGAAGCCGAGAAGGTGGCGCGTTTCGTCGCCGAGTACGCCGGCTCCGAGGCCGGCGAGGTGAGCGCCGAGACGTACACCGAGGAGAAGGACGCCTCGACGCCCGAAGACGAGCCGACCCCGGCCGACGGCAACTAACCGGCGGCGGGGGCCGTGCTAGACCTCAAACTGATCCGCTCCGATCCCGAGCGGGTCAAGACTGCCCTGGCCCGACGCGGCGCCGGGGACGAGATCGACCGCCTGCTCGAGCTCGACGAGCGCCGCCGGCGACTGCTCCCGGAGATCGAGGGGGCCCGCGGCGACCGCAAGCGCGAGTCCGAGAAGATCGGCGCCCTCAAGAAAGCGGGCGAGGACGCCACGGCGCATATGGAGGCCGTCCGCGAGCTGAAGGCCCGGCTCGAGGGGATGGAGGCCGAGCTTGAACGGGTCGAGGCCGACCTGAACCGGGTCGCCGCCAGCCTCCCCAACCTGCCCGACCCGACCAGCCCCGACGGTTTCACCGACGAGGACGCCGAGCTGATCCGCGAGGTCGGCGAGATCCCCCGGTTCGAGTTCGAGGCCAGAGACCACGTGGAGCTCGCGGGCGACTCGATCGAGCTCGAGGCCGCCGCCAAGGTCTCCGGTGCCCGCTTCGCCTACCTCAAGGGCGACCTGGTCATGCTCGAGTTCGCGCTCGTGCGCTGGGCGCTCGAGAAGCTGAGGGAGAAGGGTCACGAACCGGTCGTCCCACCGATCCTGGTGCGCGAGGAGGCTCTGTTCGGGACCGGCTTCCTGCCGGGCGACAGGGACCAGATCTACGAGCTGGAGAAGGACGAGCTGTTCCTCGCCGGCACCTCCGAGGTTCCCCTGGCCGGTCTCCATGCCGGGCAGATCCTCGAGGCCGACGAGCTGCCGATCCGCTACGCCGGCTTCTCGAGCTGCTTCCGGCGCGAGGCGGGCGCCGCCGGGCGGGACACCCACGGCATCTTCCGCGTCCACCAGTTCGACAAGGTCGAGATGTTCTCGTTCGTGAAGCCGGAGCACGCGACCGAGGAACACGAGCGGATCCTCGCCATCGAGGAGGAGATCCTCGCCTCCCTCGGGCTGCCCTACCGGATCGTCAACGTGGCGGCCGGCGACCTCGGCGGCTCGGCCGCGAAGAAGTACGACTGCGAGGCCTGGATCCCAAGCCAGCAGCGCTACCGCGAGCTGACCTCCTGTTCCAACACGACCGATTTCCAGGCGCGACGGATCGGCGCTCGCTTCAGGCCCGAGCCCGGCTTGCCCCCCGAGTTCGTGAACACGCTCAACGGCACCGCGGTGGCGGTGGGGCGCACGATCATCGCCCTGCTGGAGAACCATCAGCAGGCCGACGGGTCGGTCGCCATCCCCGAGGTGCTGCTGCCCTACGGGGCGCCCTCTAAGATCGGGCCACCATGAACGGCGTCCGGGTCCTCATCTGCGACGACCACTGGATCGTGCGGGAGGCGATCCGGTCGCGGGTGGAGGAGATCCCCGGGTTCGAGGTCGTCGGAGAGGTCGACAACGGCGCGGACGTGATCGCCGCGGTGCGGGAACACCGGCCCGACCTGTTGATGGTCGACGTCGAGATGCCTGGTGCGAACGGCATCCAGGCGATGCGCGGCGTGCTCGAACGCTGGCCCGAGACGAGGGTGCTCGTCTTCACCGCCCACGAGGAAAGGGACCTGATGCGGCTCGCCAAGCGGGAGGGCGCGTCCGGGTTCCTGGTCAAGTCGGCGAGCCGGGACGAGATCCGACGGGCCTGCGAAGCGCTGGTCGAGGGACGGACCTGGCACCCCGAAAATCTCGGGGACCTCGCGGCCGACGACCAGCTCCAGAGGTTCCAGTCCCTCTCGGACCGGGAGCGCGAGATCCTCTCCCTCCTCGCTTCGGGGATGAGGGCGCAGGGCGTCGCGGCGGAGCTCTTCATCCAGCCCGCCACCGTCTACACGCACGTCAGGAACGTGGTCTCGAAGCTGGGGGTGGACACGCGGACCCAGGCCGTCGCGATCGCGACCCGCTACTCGTTCCTGGACCCGCAGCCCAAGTAGGAGCGGCTACTCGTCCTTGCCCTCGAACTCGAGGGCGCAGCCGTTGATGCAGTAGCGCTGGCCGGTCGGGCCGGGGCCGTCGGGGAAGACGTGGCCGAGGTGGGCGTCGCAGCTCTTGCAGACAACCTCCGTCCGCACCATGCCGTGGCTGGTGTCCTCCCTCAACTCGATGTTCTCGAGGTTGGCGGGCTCGGTGAAGCTGGGCCACCCGGTCCCGGAGTCGAACTTCGCGTCGGACGAGAACAGCTCGGCCCCGCACCCGACGCAACGGAAGCTGCCGTCCTCGTGATTGTGCAGAAGCTCACTGGTGAACGGCCGCTCGGTCTGGCCGGCCCTCGTGACTGCGTATGCTTCGGGAGAGAGCTTCTCCCTCCACTCAGTCTCACTTTTCAAAACCTTTGTTGTTTTTTCAGTCACTGTCGCACCCGTCTGCGTCGCTTGCACCTACACCTAGGGTAGCCACCCGCGCAAGCCGCGCCTTCCGTCTGGCCCTCCTGGCCGGGGCGATCGCCGCCGCCCTCTTCCTCGCACCGTCCGGACCGGGCAATCCCCTCGCCATCGACGACGCCGCCGCGGCCGGCCTGGTGGCGCCCCGTTCGAAGTGCCCCGACCGTCCGGCCAACCGCGGCGTCCGTGACATGGTCCGGGCGAAGAAGTCGATGATCTGCCTCGTCAACCACGCGCGCCACAAGTCCGGGCTCAGGGCGTACCGCACCAACGGGAAGCTCGCCTGGTCCTCGAAGCGGAAGGCCGGCGACATCCTCCGCTGCCGCTTCTCGCACAGCGCGTGCGGCAGGCGCTTCGACTACTGGATCAAGCGCTCCGGCTACATCGGCCGGAGGAGCTGGGCGGCCGGCGAGAACATCGCCTGGGGCAGCGGCTCGCTCGGCAACGTCCGCTCGATCTTCATCGCGTGGATGAAGTCCCCCGGGCACCGGGCCGCGATCCTCAGCCGCTCCTACCGGGACGTGGGCGTCGGCGTGACCAAGGGCACCTTCGAGGGATACCGCGGCGCCCGGGTCTGGGTAATGCACTTCGGCAGTCGCTGACCCGTTCGCCCCGCCCCGGCCTCGGGCTAGCATTGGGGGACGGGCGAGAGCCGAACCACCGGAGGAGGCACGCATGGCCGAACAGTCAGAACTCGACGTCCTGCTCGGGACCGAGCAGACCTTTCCGCCGCCGGCGGAGTTCGCCTCGGCCAGCGCCTACCGGGACCCCGAGATCTACGCGAGGGCCGACGCCGACCCGGAAGGTTGGTGGGCGGATTGGGCCCGGGAACTCGAGTGGATCGAGCCGTGGAACGACGTGCTCGACTGGTCCGACCCGCCCCACGCCAGGTGGTTCACCGGCGGCAAGTTGAACGTGAGTGCCAACTGCCTGGACCGCCACGTCGCGGCCGGTCACGGTTCCAGGGTCGCCTTCCACTGGGAGGCGGAGGACGCGGGGCCGGGCGACGGGCCCGTCGCCGGGGTCGGCAGCGCGTCCGGCGGACGGATCTCGGTGACCTACGAGTGGCTGCTCGACCAGACGCAGCGGCTCGCCAACGCCCTCAAGGACCGGGGAGTCGGCAAGGGAGACGTGGTCGGCATCTTCATGCCGATGGTTCCGGAGGCCGCGGTCGCGATGCTCGCCTGCGCCCGGATCGGCGCGATCCACAACGTCGTGTTCGGCGGCTTCTCGGCCGAGTCGCTGAGGGAACGCATGGAGTTCTCTGAGGCGAAGGCGCTGATCACCGCCGACGCCACGCTGCGACGAGGCAAGCCGATGCCGATGAAGGCGGCGATCGACGAGGCGCTGGGCTCGCTGCCCGCGATGGAGCTGGTCGTCGTCTTCGACCGCTGCGGGACGGAGCCCCCGATGAAGGACGGCCGCGACGTGGGTTGGGCCGAGGCGCTCGAGGCCGCCTCCCCCGAGTGCGAACCCGAGCCCATGGACTCGGAGGATCCGTTGTTCCTCCTGTACACGTCCGGCTCGACGGCGAAGCCGAAGGGGATCGTCCACACGACCGGTGGCTACCTAACCCAGGTCACCGCCACCCACCGGATGGTCTTCGACCTGAAGGAGGACGACGTGTTCTGGTGCGCCGCCGACATCGGGTGGGTGACGGGCCACTCCTACATCGTCTACGGGCCGCTCGCCAACGGCGCGACATCGATCATGTACGAGGGCGCCCCGGACTTCCCCGCCCGGGACCGGTGGTGGGAGATCGCGGAACGGTACGGGGCGACCATCCTGTACACCGCCCCGACGGTGATCCGTTCGTTCATGAAGTGGGGCGACGAGCTCCCGGCCCGCCACGACCTGAGCTCGCTCCGCCTGCTCGGTTCGGTCGGCGAGCCGATAAACCCGAAGGCCTGGCTCTGGTACCACCGTCACATCGGCGGCGGCCGCTGCCCGATCGTCGACACCTGGTGGCAGACCGAGACGGGCGGGATCATGATCTCGCCGCTCCCGGCGTTGACCACGACCAAGCCCGGTTCCGCCACGGTCCCGATCCCGGGGATCCGGGCCGCGATCTTCGACTCGGGCGGCGAGGAGATCGAGGAGGGCGGCGGCACCCTGGTCCTCACGCGCCCCTGGCCCTCGATGGCCCGGACCCTGTTCAAGGAGCCGGATCGCTTCGTCTCCACGTACTGGGACAGGTACGGGCCGGACACCTACCTGGTCGGCGACGCCGCCCGGCGCGACGAGGACGGCTACTTCTGGATCGTCGGGCGGATCGACGACGTGATCAACGTCTCCGGGCACCGGCTCTCGACGATGGAGATCGAGTCGGCGCTCGTCTCCCACGAGAACGTCGCCGAGGCGGCGGTGATCGGGGTCCCGGATGACGACACCGGTCAGGCCATCGTCGCGTTCGTGATCCCGACCGACGAGGCCCCTCCCGGCGACTTCGAGAAGGAGCTCCGGGAGCACGTGGCGGACCGGATCGGGAAGCTGGCCCGCCCGAAGGCCATCTACTTCTCGGAGGACCTGCCCAAGACCCGCTCGGGGAAGATCATGCGCCGGCTGCTCCGCGACATCGCCGACGGCAAGGAGCTCGGGGACGTGAGCACGCTGAGAGATCCCTCGGTGGTCGAAGCGCTGCAGGCGCAGGTCTCCCGCTAGCCCGGGGTGCCTCGCCGCCGGCGCTTGCCTGGCGTTCGGCATCTGGGTCGACTGCCCGTCGGTTCGTCAGCGGTGCAGCAGGCGACGGATCATCACCGCCAGGTGCAGGGCGAGAATCGTGTCGCCGTCGCGCAGGTCCACGTCCAGGACCTCCTCGATTCGCGACAACCGGTGATATAGCGACTGCCGCTCGATCTCCAGCGCGGCGGCGGCCTCCGTCTTGCGCCCGCCGCTATGCAGGTAGACCTCGAGGGTCTCCACCAGGTCCTTGCCGCGCTCGCCGGGCAGGTCGAGCAGCGGTCCCAGCCGCTCGTCGCTGAACTGCACCAGCTCGGGTGTGCCGCGCATCGAGAGCAGGAGCTGGCCGATCTCCGTCCGGCTCGCGTCGTGCCAGGGCCGGACCGGGCCGGCCGCGCCGGCCTCGGCCGCGAAGCGGGCGCGGACCAGGGCCGGGGCGAGATCCTCCCAACTTCCCGCCGCCCCGCCGATCGCGAGCGCTACGGAGGCGGGGTCTATCTCGTGACGGGAAAGGACCCCGGCGAATCGCCGCGCCAGGCGCTCACGGGAGGCCACGTCGTCCGGCTCCGATCCGAGCGTCCCCCGGTCGAGGACGCCGAGCACGCAGTTGCCACGCGAACCGAGCAGCGCGGGGCGGTCGGGCTCGGACATCGCCGCCCGCACGGCCGGCAGCAGCCCGGCCCACGCCTCCTCGGGGCCGATCCCCTCGTCGACGGCACCGGACCTCCAGACCGCGGCGATCGGGACCAGCCGCCCGTGACGGCGCGGAAAGCCCAAGGTCGAGGCGCGTCGGGCCGCCGCGAGAGGCTCCATCAGGCCGGCGGCGAGCTCGAACAGCAGGTTCCCCCGGGAGCGCGCCCTGAGTTCGGCCTCCTCGCCGCCCCGCATCAGCCCGAGCCCGACCGCGACCGAAGCGCGTTCGAGCGCGATGGGGGTGAAGCGGTCGAACTCGGCGTCGGTCTGCAACGCGATGACCCGGCCCCAGTTCCGCCCCCGCACCACGACCTGGGCCGCCGAGGCACCCTCGGCCTGGCCGGGGTCGCGGTCGGACCACTTCAGGCGGGACCAGGTGTCCACGACCTCGTCCTCGCGGCGGGTCACCGAGCCCACCGCGACCAACTCTCCGCGCGCGTCCTCGAGCACGACCGGGTTCGATATTCGTCGCGAAACCTCCGCGAGCACGGTCTCGGCACCCTCCCCGGCGAGCACGAGCCGGTCGAGGTTCCGGTGGAGCTCCTCGCCGCGCCGGGCCAGGGCGTGGCCGGAGTCGAGCAGGCTGCCGTTGACCGACTCGGACACCTCCACGAAGCGAATCCCGCGACGGAACGCGACCATCGGGAGCTGGCGGCGATCCGCCTCGTCGACCAATGCCTTGGGCAGCTCGCGCTGCCACGCGAACCCGAGCTCGACGGCGATCCCAACCGCTCCCTCGGCGACGAGGTCCCGCACGAAGCGGCGCTGGGCGGACGCGTCCTCACCGATCGATACCCCGGTGGTGAGGATCATCTCCCCCCCGCGCAGCAGGTCCGAGACGTCCGGCACGTCGAGGGGGTGGACCCACCTGACCTCGGCCCCCAGCCCCGCCTCGCCGGCGACGAGCTCCGGGAGCCCGGCCTTGACGATCGGCAGCTCGATGAACTCGGCGACGGTCAGCTGCGGGGCCATGCCCCGAATCGTCGCAGACCCCGGCTCAGCCGTTGCGCTTCTTCCGCTTGCGGCGCTCACCCTGCGCCCCCTCGGGGGACCCGGGTTCCGCCTCTCCCTGGCCGAGCGCGTCGGGCTCGTCATCGACGGGCTCCGCGGAGCCTTCGATCACGTCGTCGTCGGATTCCTCCGTCCGGGCCCCGGGTCTGGGCGGCGCGACGGCCTCGCCGGCGGCCCAGGCACGCGGCCTGCCGCCGGGGACCCAACCGGCCAGGAGCAGGCCGACGTAGATGAACCAGACGAGCGTGAACAGGGTGAAGAAGGCGAATACGGCGCCCAGGGCGATCCCGAGCGAACCCCAGAAGCGCGAGAGGAGCCCGGTGCGCATGGACCAGAGCGAGACGTAGATGACCGCCACGGTGAAGCCGAGCAGCCCGGCCAGGCCGATCCCGGTCTCCAGGGGCGCGAGCGAGGTGTCGGCGCGGATGTCCTTCGCCTGATCGTCCTCGCACTCCTCGCGGATCTCTTCCGGGGTGAGGTCGTCCGAGTCCTCGTCCTTGGCGGCGTCCGCGGTCTTCGTCTCGACGCACTTGGTGATCGCGGCCTGGTCGACGTCCTTGAAGTCGGTGGCGGCCTGGAGCACCGAAGCGGCGCTCAACACGCTGCCGATCCCGATCAGGACGGGAGCGACGATCATCACGCCGATCAGCGCGGAACGTACCTGCGGGGCGCGGGCCGCGGCGGCCTTGAACATGAAGAAGAGGGGGACGGCGAGCAGAAACCACCCGACCATCTGTCCGATGCTCGAGACCATTAGACCGGAGCGGTCCCCGTCGACGTCGCGCAGCTTCTCCGCCAGACCAGACCCGGCGCGGACCGCGGCCGAGGAGTCGCCGAAGGTGACCAGGATGAGTGCCACGCCGGCGACCGAGGCGATTCCGGCCAGCAGCGTCCACTTCTTCTCGCGCGCGAGTATCTGAGTCTTGGAGATCATCGGTCGGGTGCCCGGAGGCGGGGCAAGCCTATCGGCCGGTCAACCCTCGGGGCTTTCCTCGTCCTCGTCCCGGACCGGGTAGTACTCGTAGTCGACCGGCTCCGCGATGCGGGAGATCCTTTCGCCGACCGCCAGCACGGCATCCAGGAGAGGCGAGGCGGCGACGATGGCCGATTCGATCTTCTCTCCCAGGGGGTCGCGCGTGGAATCGGAAGATGTCACGGCCCAATACGCTACAGCGAGCTTGCCCGTCGATCTCCCCCACGTCCCCCTCGAAGCCGGCGCCGGACCCGAGAATCCTCCCTGCCCCGCCTGCTCGGAGCCGCTGTTCCCGTGGGTCGGGATGCCGGTCGGTTCCGGGATCGCGCACCGCTGCGAGGCCTGCGGGCTCGGGGTCCTCGTCCACGGCGAGAAGTTCCGGTTCGGCTCCGACGGCCGGGAAACGCCGTACCGGTTCGACCCGGGCACCGCGGAGGACGCGCTCCGCGAGCTCGATCTCGGTCGGGAGGAGAACGGCGCGATCGTG
>Ga0182737_1001211_pt1 | contig 26742 bp, 22 predicted proteins | sample eDN5th30CBELigOP_FD_128878 | JGI IMG/M metagenome (GOLD analysis project Ga0182737, IMG submission 128878) | Enriched Organic Plus compost microbial communities from Emeryville, California, USA - eDNA 5th pass 30_C BE-Lig OP (version 2) (version 2) ... | reverse complement strand
GTCCTGCGCGCTCATGCGGCGTCCTCCGCGTCGTCGGCGAGCGCCAGTCCCGCCAGCGCCTCCGGATCGACGCCTGCGTAGACCTGCCCCTCGCACACCGCGACGAACACCGCCATGGCGGCATCGGCGAAGCGCAGCAGGGTGGCCTCGTCGGTGAACGGGTCGCGCCCGCGCAGGGCCAGCTGCAAGGCCGGATCGGCGCCTTCGGCGAAGCCCTGGCCGTTGCCGTTCCAGCGGCCGTGGGCGAGTTTCACCGCGCGCTCGAAATCGGCGCTGTTGCGGTACAGCTCCCAGCCGCTGTACGGGGCGAACGGCAGCGGTTCGCGCAGGCCGGCGGCGCGCAGCTGCAGCAGGCGGCGCAAGGCATCACGCGCCTGCTCCGGCGGCAGCGGCGCGCGGCGGTGCGGGCCGTGCGTGGCTTCGGCGTCCTTGTCCTTGTGGAACTGGACCAGTTCCACGCCCAGCCCGGCGGCGGAAGCGAGCAGCCAGTCCAGGCCATCGCGGATCGCCGAAGGTCCGCTGCATTCGCCGAAGCGCCGGCGCGCGATGCCATGCGGGTAGACCTCGTCGATGCGCCCGTGCAGGCGCACGCCGTCGATCACCGTCTCGACGGCGATCCAGGTGGCCTCCGCGTTGCCGCGCCACTGGCGGAAAGCCTCCAGCCACGGCTCCAGCGCGTGCCGCTGGCCGGCCAGCACACTGCGGCCCAGCGCGCCGGCCGGCAGCAGGCCGCGTGCGCGCAGCAGTGCGTGCACGTCGGCTTCGTCATCGCCACGCAGCAGCGCATCGAATACGGCGCGCTGCAGCTGGTTGCGTTCCAGCCCGCCGGCGGGGGCGCCCAGCGGCTCGATGTCCTCGCCGCGTTCCTCGACTTCCGGCAGCTCCACGCCCAGGCCGCGGGTGAACACGCGCGCCGGGTTAAGCAGGAAGCGACGCAACTCGTCGATCGACAGTTCGCTCGCGGCCTCGGCGCCGCCCAGCGCCCCGCCTGCGAACCACGGCGGCAGCGCGGTGCGGCGGGTCGCCGGTTGCGCCGCCGCCTCGCGCCAGGCTTCGCGGTAGGAGAAACGGCGCGGCTCGCCGCCGGCGCCGAACGCGGCCGGCGAGAACGGCTGCAGCGGGTGGTGCACGACCAAGTCGCGGGCGGCGGCCTGCGGGTCCAGGTGCTGCGCGGCGGCGGCGTCGACCAGCTCCGACACCAGCACCGACGGTTCGCGCTCGCTGCCGTCGCGCGGGTCCTTCCCGATCCAGCTGACGTAGAACACGTCCTGCGCGGCGACCATCAGCTGCAGGAACAGGAAGCGGTCGTCGTCGCGGGTGGAACGGTCGCCGGCGCGGCGGTTGGCGGTGCCCAGCTCGGCGGTGAGGCGGTTGAGCCCGGCGGCGGGGTCGCGGCGCGGGAACTCGCCATCGTTCATGCCCAGCACGCAGATCGCCCGGAACGGCAGCAGGCGCATCGGCACCATGCGGCCGATGCTGACGCCGCCGGTGAGTAGCGGCGCGCGGGTATCGGCTTCGGCCAGCGCGTCGGCGAAATGCGCGCGCACCGCCTCGGCCGGTACTTCGGCCTCGTAGCCGGCGCGCACGGCGCCTTCGGCGAAGTCGTTGACCAGGCTGCGCAGTCGGTCCAGCGCACGCTGCGTGGCCGGGCTGGACGGCGTGCGCGGCAGCAACGCGTCGAGCAGGCGCAGCAGGCGTTCGCGCCACTGCGCCGGCGGCATCGCCTCGCCGAGCAGGCGCGCGTGCTGGGCCAGCACGCGCAGCAGCCGTACCAGCACGTCCAGCGCATCCAGCGCGCCGCCTTCCAGCAGCGGCAGCGGCGCCAGCACCTGGCCGCCGGGCAGCACGATCGGCGCATCGCTGCCGCTGGCATGGCCGAGCAACAGGCGGTCGAGGGCGAAGGCCCAGGTGCAGGCGTCGTCCTCCGGCGCGTCGAGCCCGGCGCGGTGGGCGGCGTCGATGCCCCAGCGCGCGCCGGCCGCTTCCAGCCAGGCCTGCAGGCGTTCCAGCGAGGCGGCATCCAGGCCGTTGGCCTCGGCCAGCGCCGGGGTGGCGAGCAGGTCCAGCACTTCGTGCAGGCCGAAGCGCGACACCGGCAGCGCCAGCAGGCGCAGGAACACCTCGGCCAGCGGTTCGTTGGCCAGCGGGCTGGCGTCGGCCAGCGCGTAGGGAATGGCGTCGTCCTGGCCGCGGCGGCCGAACACCGCATCCAGGTAGGGCAGGTAGGGATCGATGTCCGGCGCCAGCACCGCGACCTCGCGCGGCTGCAGCGGCGGGTGGAAGCGCGGGTCGTCGAACAGGCCGCGCAGCTGGTCGTGCAGCACCTGCAGCTCGCGCAGGCGGGTATGGCAGGCGTGCAGCTGCAGGCTCGGGTCGGTGCGGTCGACTTCCGCCCGCGGCTCCCAGCCCGGCGTGGGGCGGCGATGGAACAGGTCCGACTGCAGGCGCCGCAGCAGGCTGCCGTGCAGCCGGCCGCCACCTTCGCCCGGATCGACATGGACGTTGAAGTCGGCCGAGGCGTGGACCACCTCGTAGTCGCCGACCATGCGCATGAAGTCCACGCCGGCCGCGCCCCAGCGCTGCAGCAGCGGGTGCTCGACGGCCTCGTCGCGCGGCTCGCCGCGGCGCAGGCGCTGCAGGTCGCCCCAGTAGTCGACCACCGGCGAGGGCACGAAGCAGTGCAGGCTGCCGACCCGCGCCTGGGTGGCGATCACCCGCAGCACGTCCGGCGACACGTTGAGGGTGGCGAAGGCCGACAGCCGGGGCGGCAGCCCTGCCGGCAGCGGGCCGTCCGGCGCGCCGAAGCGCTCGAGGTACTGCTGGATGCGGCGGGCGCGGTGGACCCGGCCGCTGGCGACGCGGCGCCAGAGGATGGCCTGCGGGTCGTCCGGATCGGCGCCGGCTTCCCAGCGCAGCAGCCAGTCGCGGCGCCAGGCCTGGTACTTCTCGAACACGCTGGCCAGCTCGCCGGCCAGCGACCAGGCGCGCAGCGGGTCGCCGCCGGCGACATGCGCGGCGATCGCGCGCAGCGGCGGCTGCGCCAGCAGGGTGGCGTCGGTCAGTGCGGCATACAGATGCCAGTGCAGGGTGGTGGCATCGAGTTCGTCACGCGCCGCCGCCTCGCCCGGCGGCGGGTTGGCGGCCAGCGCGCGGCCGACGAACTCGCCGGGGGTGAGGAACTCGAGGTTGGCGGCCACGCCGTGCTCGACGGCGAGGGTGGCCTGCAGCCAGCGGCGCATCGCCACCTGCGGGATCAGCACGATGTCCGGCGCCAGCAGCGGCTGGCCGGACGCGGGCTCGCGCAGCACCTCGGCCAGGATGCCGGCCAGGACTTCCAGCGCGTTGGAGTGGTAAAGGCGGAAGTCGCCGGTCGGGACGCTCATCGCGCCCATCTTGCCGCAGCGGTGTCGCATCGGGCGAGACAGGACCGCCGGTCCGGCCATAATCGGGCCTCGTCCGAAGGGGAGCCCGAGCACCGCATGCACCTGCGCATCCTCCTGGCCCTGCTGGCCGTCGCGCTGCTGGGCTGGTCGTTCTGGCGCAGCGGCGCCTGGCTGCAGCTGTGCGCGGGCCTGGCGATCTTCCTGTTCGGCATGCAGTGCCTGGAGGAAGGCCTGCGCCAGCTCGCCGGCGGACGCCTGGAACGGCTGCTGGCGCGGGGCACCGGCACGCCGCTGCGCGGACTGCTGTTCGGCATGGCCGGCACCGCGCTGCTGCAGTCGAGCACCCTGGTCTCGCTGCTGGCGATCGCCTTCATCAGCTCCGGGCTGATCCAGCTGGCCGGCGGCATCGCCATCATCCTCGGCGCCAACCTCGGCGCGACCAGCGGCATCTGGCTGCTGGCGCTGGCCGGGCAGAACGTGAGCCTGTCGCCGCTGGCGCTGCCACTGCTGGTGTTCGGCGTGCTCGGCGGGATCGCCGGCGCGCGCGGCAAGGCGGCCGGGCGGGTGGTGCTGGGCGTGGCCTTCATCTTCCTGGGCATCGACCAGCTGCGCACCGGCTTCGAGGCGATGAACGGCGGCTTGGACCTGTCGGCCGTCGGCGGCGAAGGCTGGGGGCAGACCCTGGCCTTCGTGATGGTGGGCCTGGTCGCCACCGTGGTGCTGCAGTCGACTCATGCGGTGCTGATGCTGACCCTGGCGGCGCTGGCCAGCGGCCAGCTGGTGCTCGACCAGGGCCTGGCGATCGCGGTCGGCGCCAACGTCGGCAGCAGCGTCAGCACGGCCTTCGTCGGCATGCTCGGCGGCAACCGCAGCGGCCAGCGGCTGGCGCTGGCGCACGTGCTGTTCAACGTGGTGACCGCGTTGCTGGCCCTGCTCCTGCTGGTGCCGCTGACCTGGCTGACCCATGCGCTGGCCGGGCTGGTCGGATTCGGCGAGAACGCGCTGCTGCAGCTGGCCCTGTTCCACACCCTGTTCAATATCGGCGGCGTGCTGCTGTTCTGGCCGTGGCAGGCGCTGCTGGCCGGCTGGCTGCAACGCTGGCTGCCGGACCGCGCCGAACAGGCGGTACCGGCCGCCGCGCCGACCGCGCCGCCGGTCGAGCGGTTGCGCGCGCGCCATCTCAGCGGCCCGGCGCTGAACTCGCCCGATGCCGCCGCCGCCGCGGTGGCGCTGGAGCTGCGCCACCTCGGCGAGCTCAGCCTGGAAGTGATCAGCCAGGCGCTGTGCCTGCCGGCTGACCTGTACACGCAACCGGACGTGGACCCGGCGCTGCTGGAGGCGCGCCCGCCTGGCGACAGCTGCCACGACGTGGAGCTGCTCTACCAGCAGCGGATCAAGGGCGTGTACGGCGACCTGCTGACCTTCATGGGCCGGCTGGGGGCACCGCTGGACGAATCGCACCAGCGCTTCTGGGCCAACAGCCAGGTCGCGGCGCTGCACCTGGTCAACGCGGTGAAGGACGCCAAGCACCTGCAGAAGAACCTGGGCCGGCAGCTGCGCGGCCCGGATTCGCCGGTGCGCCACGCCTACGTGGAACTGCGCCGGCAGCTGTTCGGGCAGATCCGCACGCTCTACGACATCGCCCGGGTCGGCGACGTGGAGACCGGCGCGGCGCGGCTGGCGGCGCTGGACCGGGAAGCGGCGGAGTTCGACGTGCAGTTCCGCGCCCGCCTCTTCGATCAGGTGCGCCACGGCGGGCTGGACGGGCTGGACGCTGGTTCGCTGGTCAACGACCAGGGCTACGCGGACCGCATCTATCGCAGCCTGCGCCAGGTCTTCGCCTTCGTCGAGGAGCCCGAATCGTTGCAGCGCCTGCGCCAGCTGGCCGCGACGACGGTGGCGGAACGGTCGGGCTGAGCCGCGACCTCAGTCGGCGCCGGGCATGACAACCAGCACTCGTGCCAGGACCGGCGTTCGGCGAGGCTGCGTGCCACCCGCGCGACAGACCGGTGCACGACGGGCGTCATTCCTGTACTGACCGGTTCAATCGATGGGTTAAGATTCAGTTTCTCCGACGCATGATGCGTCGTTTGTGGTTTCCACACCGCAAGGGATAGTGCGCGCGCCATGTCCGCCCCCAGCAGCAATGCCGTCGTCCTGCGGGACGTCCGCCTCGACAGGGGCGGGCGCACGATCCTGCGCGACCTCGACCTGGTGGTGCCGGCCGGCAGCATCACCGCGGTGCTGGGCCCGTCGGGCACCGGCAAGTCGACCCTGCTGGCCGCGCTGACCGGCGAACTGCCGCCGGCCACCGGCGAGGTGCGCGTGTTCGGCCAGCCGGTGCCGCGCGGCGAGCGCGCCCTGCTGGAGATGCGCAAGGGCATCGGCGTGCTGCTGCAGGGCAATGGCCTGCTCACCGACCTGACCGTAGCCGAGAACGTGGCCCTGCCGCTGCGTGCGCACACGAAGCTGCCGGAACCGCTGCTGCAGCGGCTGGTGGCGATGAAGCTGAATGCCGTCGGCCTGCGCGCGGCCGCCAGCCTGTATCCGCGTGAGCTGTCCGGCGGCATGGCCCGGCGCGTGGCGCTGGCCCGCGCGCTGGCGCTGGATCCGCCGCTGATGCTCTACGACGAGCCGCTGACCGGCCTGGATCCGATCGCATCGGGCGTGATCATGAGCCTGATCCGGCGCCTGTCGCGCAGCCTGGGCCTGACCAGCATCATCGTCAGCCACCACGTGCATGAGACCCTGCCCATCGCCGACCAGGCGGTGGTCATTGCCAATGGCGGCATCGTCTTCGACGGTACGCCGCGGGCGCTGCAGGCCAGCACCGATCCGCTGCTGCGCCAGTTCCTGGACGGCCAGCCCGACGGGCCGATCCCGTTCGAGGGCGCGGTGCGCGCGGAGGTGGCCTGATGGCCGTGGTCGCCACCATGCAGTCGCTGGGCCGCGCCGGCCTGTTCTCGCTGTCGGTGCTGCGCGCCTCGCTGCCCAGCCGCGACTTCTTCGCCGAACTCGTGCGCGAAATCTACAAGATCGGCGGCCGTTCCCTGCCGATCATCGCGGTGGGCGGCGCGTTCGTGGGCCTGGTGCTGACCCTGCAGGGCTACCGCACGCTGACCACCTTCGGCGCGTCGGACGCGCTGTCGACCCTGCTGGGCCTGTCGCTGTACCGCGAACTGGGCCCGGTGCTGACCGCGCTGCTGTTCATCGGCCGCGCCGGCAGTTCGATCGCCGCGGAGCTGGGCCTGATGCGTGCCACCGACCAGATCAAGGCGCTGGAGCTGATGGCCATCGACCCGGTGGCCAAGGCGGTGGCGCCGCGGTTCTGGGCGGCGGTGATCTGCGTGCCGCTGCTGACCGGCTTCTTCTGCTCGCTGGCGATCTCGGCCAGCTGGTTCGAGGCGGTGAAGGTGCTGGGCCTGGACAACGGCACGTTCTGGTCGGCGCTGCAGGGCTCGGTGGATTTCTGGGACGACTTCGGCGTGGCGCTGCTGAAGTCGGCGGTGTTCGGCGGCACGTCGGCGCTGGTGGCGGCCTACGTGGGCTTCCATGCCGAGCCGACCATCGAGGGCACCTCGGTGGCGACCACCCGCGCGGTGGTGAACGCCTCGCTGCTGGTGCTGATGCTGAATTTCGTGATGTCCGCGCTGCTGTTCAAGTGATGCATTCGTGGCACCGGGCGCAGCGTTGCGCCGGTGCCGATGGCAGGACGGGCCGGATCGCCCGCCGTTGTCCCTTCGTTCAAACCGGTTCCGATAGGTAGACCCCCATGGCAATCCGTGGTCCCAGGCTCGAATTCGCGGTTGGCGCCTTCCTGGTGCTGGCGCTGGCGTCGCTGCTGGTGCTGGCCTTCGCCTCCACCAACCGCCAGTTCGGCATCGGCGGCGACACCTACCCGCTGGTGGCTCGCTTCAGCAACCTCGGCCAGCTGCGCCTGCAGGCGCCGGTGAAGATCGGCGGCGTGGTGGTCGGCCGGGTCGAGAAGATCGACCTGGACCCGGTGAAGTTCGACTCGGTCGTCACCCTGTCCATCGACGGCCGCTTCGCCGACCTGCCCGCCGACACCTCCGCCGGCATCTTCACCAGCGGCCTGCTGGGCGAGAGCTACATCGGCCTGCAGCCGGGTGGCGACCCGGAGGCCCTGCGCCCGGGCGACGAGATCACCTACACCCAGCCGGCCGTGGACCTGATCCAGCTGGTCGGCAAGTACATGTTCGGCGGCGGCGGTTCCGGCGCCGGCAGCACTCCCCCGTCCCCCACGGAAGAAGAAGTCCCGCAGCCATGAAGCGTCTCCTCCTCTCCCTCGCCCTGGCCTTCCCGCTGGCGGCCGCCACTGCGCCGGCGGCGCTGGCCCAGCAGGCCGCGCCGGCCACTTCCACCGCCAGCAAGCAGGTGCTCGAGAACGGCACCCGCATCCTGTCCACCCTGCAGCAGCGCCGCGCCGAGTTCCAGAAGAGCCCGGCGGCCCTGCGTGCCTTCATCGATTCGGAGCTGAGCACCTCCTTCGACCACGAGTACGCGGCGAAGCTGGTGCTGGGCCCGCATGGCCGCGGTGCCAGCGATGCCGACGTGAAGCTGTTCGCCGACGCGATGATCGACAGCCTGGTGCAGCAGTACGGCCAGGCGCTGCTGAACATCCAGGGCCGCCCGCGGATCCAGCTCAAGTCCGAGGAGCCGCTGCCCAACGGCCGCGGCGTCAAGGTCGCCACCGAGGTGGTCCGCGACGGCGGCAGCCCGATCCCGGTGATCTACCTGGTCCGCAACAACGGCGGCTGGAAGGTGTTCGACGTGCAGGTCGAAGGCGTGTCCTACGTGCAGACCTTCCGCAGCCAGTTCGACACCCCGCTGCGGCAGAAATCGATCGCGCAGGTCGCCGCCGACCTGCGTTCCGGCAACCTGCAGCCCAGCAAGACCGAGTGATGGCGACCACCGCGTCCCCGGCCCCGGCGCTGCGTCGGGAAGGCACGGTGCTGCACCTGGCCGGTGCGCTCGACCGTGCCACCGCGACCGCGGCATGGCCGGCGCTGCCGGCCTTGCTCGACGGCGCCGACACGCTGGACCTGTCGGCGGTGACGCGGCTGGACAGCGCCGGCCTGGCGCTGCTGGCCGAAGCCGCCGCGCGCATCGGCCAGCGCGGGACGCCCGCGACCCTCGTCGGTGCGCCCGAAGGGCTGGCCGAGCTGCGTGCGGCGTATCGCCTGCACGATGACCTCGCCTACGCGGACGCAGCCCCATGAATGCGCGCGCCCTGATCCTGTTCCCGCTGCTGCTGGCCCTGGCCGCCTGCGCCAGCGCCCCGAAACCGGCCGCCCAGGCCGCCGCACCGGTGGCGGTGGCGGGCGAGGCCGGACCTGCGCCGGTGGATGCCGCGGTTCCGGCCGCGCCGGCGGACGAAGCGCTGGCGGCACCCGCTCCTGTGGCTGCCGCGGAGCCTGCGTCCGGTGACGCCAACGCCGATCCCGCCGCGGCGGATGCCGATGCCGCGCTGGCGCCGACCGATGAAGAGGACGACTACGCCGCGCTGTACGGCGAGGATCCCGCCAGCGGCAACGGCGCCGATGGCGCGACCGGTTCGGTTCCGTACGACCCGTGGGAGCCGATGAACCGGCGCATCCACGCCTTCAACAACGTGGTCGACCGCGCCATCGCCCGCCCCATCGCCCGCGCCTACGTGACCGTGGTCCCGCAGCCGGTGCGGCTGGGCGTGACCAACTTCTTCGACAACCTGTCCTCGCCGCTGACCATGGTCAACCAGGTGCTGCAGGGCCGTCCGCGCGACGCGGTGCAGACCTTCGGCCGCTTCCTGGTCAACTCGACCCTGGGCATCGGCGGCATCTTCGACCCGGCCAGCGACCTGAAGATGAAGCGCCGCAGCGAGGACTTCGGCCAGACCCTGGGCATCTGGGGCTGGCGCAGCTCGCGCTACGTGGAGCTGCCGTTCTTCGGCCCGCGCACGCTGCGCGACGTGGTCGGCCTGGCCGGCGACGCGCCGCTGTCGGTGGTGCAGCGCATCGAGGAGGACAAGGTGCGCATCGCCCTGCAGGGCGCGCAGCTGGTCGACACCCGCGCCCAGCTGCTGGCGGTGGACGCGCTGCGCGACGCGGCCCCGGACGAGTACGCGATCACCCGCGACGCCTGGATCAAGCGCCGCACCTTCAAGATCGAAAGCGATCGCCGCAGCAACCGCGACGGCAACCTGCAGGACGGGGAAGACGACGACCGCCACCCGACGGTGCCGGCCGACGCCATGCCGCTGCCGGTAACGGTGCCCTGACCGCCCGTGCCGCGCTGCCTCCCGGCGGCGCGGCACCTGGCCCGCGGGACGGGCCTCAGACCACGTCGTCCTCGCCTTCGACCTCGTCCGGACCGAGGCCGCCCAGCAGGGCCTGCGCCTGGTCCTGGCCCAGCGTCTCCACGCCGCGCAGCTTGCGCTCGATCGCGCGGGTGCGCACGCCGGCGGCCTTGATGCTGTTCTGCACCGTACCCAGCTGCGAGGTGGTCTTCTCCAGCACGGTGGCGAACTTGCCGAACTCGCTCTTCACCGCGCCCAGCAGGCTCCACACCTCGCTGGAACGCTTCTCGATGGCCAGGGTGCGGAAGCCCATCTGCAGGCTGTTGAGCAGGGCGGTGATCGTGGTCGGGCCGGCGACGACGATGCGGTGCTCGCGCTGCAGCGCGTCGGTCAGGCCGGCGCGGCGGATCACCTCGGCGTAGAGGCCTTCGGTCGGCAGGAACATCACCGCGAAGTCGGTGGTGTGCGGCGGCACCACGTACTTCTCGCAGATCGACTTGGCCTGGATGCGGATCGCCCGCTCCAGCTGCGCGCCGGTGGTGCGCACCAGGTCGGCGTCGCCGTTGTCCTGGGCGTCGAGCAGGCGCTCGTAGTCCTCGCGCGGGAACTTGCAGTCGATCGGCAGCCACACCGGCGCGTCGATGTTGGCGCGACCGGGCAGGCGCACGGCGAAGTCGACCATCTCGCCGCTGTCCGGGCGCACGCGCACGCTGCGCGCGTACTGCTCGGCGGTGAGGGTCTGCTCGAGGATGTTCTCCAGCTGCACCTCGCCCCAGGTGCCGCGCGTCTTCACGTTGGTCAGCACGCGTTTGAGGTCGCCCACGCCGGTGGCCAGGGTCTGCATCTCGCCCAGCCCGCGCTGGACCTGCTCCAGGCGTTCGGAGACCAGCTTGAACGACGAGTCCAGGCGGGTGGTCAGGGTGCTCTGCAGCTTCTCGTCCACGGTCTCGCGCATCTGCTCGAGCTTGCGCGCGTTGTCCTCCTGCAGCGCGCGCAGCTGCTGCTCCAGGGTGGCGCGCATCTCGCCGATGCGCTGCTCGTTGCGCTGGGTCAGCTCGCGCAGCTGGGCGGACACCTGCTCCATGAAGCGGTTCTGGATTTCGCCGGCTTCCTGACGCGACTTGCGCGCATCTTCTGTCAACGTGTCGCGAAGCTGGTCCAGACGGGTATCCGTGCGGGTGCCCAGGTCGGCCAGGTGCCGGGCAAACCCGTCGATGCGCTGGCCTTGGCTGGCGGCCAGGCCGTCCAGCTGCTGGCGCAGCTCCAGGCGGCCGTTGCGCTGTTCGGCGCGCAGGGCCTCCTCCAGCTGGGTCCGCAGCCGCTCCAGGGCGGCTTCGGGACGGCGCAGGAACAGGGCCAGGAGCAGGGCGAGGACAGCCAGCAGCAGGCCGGCAAGCAGGTAGAGCAGGGCGGTATCGGTCATCCGGACAGTCTACCGGCCGGTGTCTCAGGGTTCGCGACCGCGCGCCTTCACAGTGCCCGACACCCCCGCCCCCGACACTCCCCGCCCATGGCCAGAGCCTCCCGCCACCCGATCCACCTCAAGCGGGTCTACGAGCCCGCCGCCCCCCTCGACGGCCAGCGGTTGCTGGTGGACGGGGTCTGGCCGCGCGGGATCACCAAGGCCGAGATGGAGATCGACGCCTGGCTGCGGGTGCTGGCCCCCAGCACCGGCCTGCGCAAGTGGTTCGGCCACGATCCGCTGCGCTGGGACGACTTCCGTGCGCGCTACTTCGAGGAACTGGCCGCCAACGTGGATGGACTGGCGCAACTGCGCGCCTATCTGGAACGCGGGCCGGTGACCCTGCTCTATGGCGCCCGCGACGAGGAACACAACAACGCCGTGGCGCTGCGCGATTTCGTCCTGCACGGGCACCGCACCGGGGCCGCCGGCCGCCACGCCGGTTCGCCACGCGCCGGATTGCCAGGCGCACGCGGTCACGCTTAGGCTGCGCCGGCCGGTGCGTCCGGCCGCGCGCGTGCACAGGCCGGCGCGACCTGCCGGTCCCGGGGAGGGGACGGCATCCGCCTCTTTACCGGGACCCCGATGACCGCCAGCACCCCGCTGCTCGTTACCTTCGCCGCCTACCTCCTGCTGATGGTCGGCATCGGCTTCATCGCCTGGCGCCGCACCCGCACCTTCGACGACTACATCCTCGGCGGGCGTTCGCTGAACGGGTTCGTGACCGCGCTGGCGGCCGGCGCCTCGGACATGAGCGGCTGGCTGATGATGGGCCTGCCCGGCGCGCTGTACCTGACCGGCGCCTCGGAGGCGTGGATCGCGATCGGGCTGGTGATCGGCGCCTGGGCCAACTGGCGCTGGGTGGCCGGGCCGCTGCGCCTGTACACCGAACGCGCCGGCAACGCGCTGACCCTGCCGGACTACTTCACCCACCGCTTCCAGGACCGCAGCCGGCTGCTGCGGATCCTGTCGGCGCTGGTGATCCTGGTGTTCTTCGCCATCTACTGCGCCTCCGGCATCGTCGCCGGCGCGCGCCTGTTCGAGAGCATGTTCGGCCTGCCCTATGCCCAGGCGATGCTGTGGGGCGCGGTGGCGACGATCGCCTACACCTTCGTCGGCGGCTTCCTCGCGGTGAGCTGGACCGACACCGTGCAGGCCTCGCTGATGATCTTTGCCCTGCTGCTGGTGCCGGTGTTCGCCATCGTCGGCGTCGGCGGCCCGGGCGAGGCGCTGGCGCTCGTCGAGCAGGTCGATCCGGCGCGCCTGCAGTGGATCGGCGCCGGCGGCGTGGTCGCCGTGGTGTCGGCGCTGGCCTGGGGCCTGGGCTACTGCGGCCAGCCGCACATCCTCGCCCGCTTCATGGCCGCCGACAGCCTGGCCACGATCCCGCGCGCGCGGCGCATCTCGATGACCTGGATGGTGCTGTGCCTGGGCGGCGCGGTGGCCACCGGCCTGGCCGGCATCGCCTGGTTCGCCGCGCATCCGAATGTGGCCGGGCCGGTGAACGCCAATCCCGAGCGCGTGTTCATGATGCTGGGCGAACAGCTGTTCAACCCGTGGGTGGCCGGCGTGCTGCTGTCGGCGATCCTGGCCGCGATCATGAGCACGCTGTCGGCGCAGCTGCTGGTGTGCTCGAGCGCGCTGACCGAGGACTTCTACCGCGGCCTGCTGCGGCCGTCGGCCGGCCAGCGCGAGCTGGTCTGGGTCGGCCGGGCGATGGTGCTGGCGGTGGCGCTGCTGGCGATGTGGATCGCGCGCGATCCGGACAGCCGCGTGCTCGGCCTGGTGTCCTACGCCTGGGCCGGCTTCGGCGCGGCGTTCGGACCGGTGGTGGTGCTGTCGCTGTTCTGGAAACGGATGACCCGCAACGGCGCGCTGGCCGGCATGCTCGCCGGCGCGGCCACGGTGATCCTGTGGAAGCAGACCGGCAGCGCGCTGTACGAGATGGTGCCGGGCTTCTTCGCCGCCACCATCGCCATCGTGGTGGTGAGCCTGCTCGGCGCGACGCCGACGGGCGACCTGGCCACGCGCCACGCGCAGGTGCGCGCGGCGCTGCGCGAGAACGGCTACTGAGCCAGCTGTTCCTGACTCGGCCCGCGCGCCTCAGCGCGCGGTGTAACCGCCGTCGACCAGGTGGTAGCTGCCGGTGATGAACGAGGCCTCTTTCGACAGGAGGAAGCAGGTCAGCGCCGCGACCTCGTCGGCGGTACCCAGCCGGCCGATGGGATGCAGGCCGACCAGGCTTTCGCGCACGGCCGGCTCCAGCCCGGACAGCAGCGGCGTGTCGATGAAGGCCGGGCCCACCGCGTTCACGCGGATGCCCCGGGTGGCGTATTCCATCGCGGTGGTGCGGGTCATGCCGAGCAGGGCGTGCTTGGCGGCGACGTAGGCGATCGAACCGGTCCAGCCGACGCTGCCGAGGATCGAGGCCATGTTGACGATCGACCCGCCGCCGCTGGCGAGCATCGCCGGCAGCTCGTACTTCATCGAATACATCACCCCGTGCAGGTTGACGTCGATGACGCGGTGCCAGTCGTCCAGCGGGTAGTCGGCGGTGGGATGGGCGGGGCCGCCGATGCCGGCGTTGTTCACCGCCAGGTGCAGCGCGCCGAAGCGTTCGACGGTGGCCTGGACCATGCGCTCGACCGCGGCGGCATCGGCCACGTCCAGCTGGAAGGCCATGGCCTCGCCCAGATCCCCGGCCAGCGCCTGCGCGCCCGTGCAGTCGTAATCGGCCACCACCACCTTCGCGCCCTCGCGCGCCAAGCGGCGGCAGACCGCCTCGCCGATGCCCGAGGCGCCGCCGGTAACGATGGCGACCTGTCCTTCGAAAGTCTTCATGTGCTGCCTCCGTGATCCATGGCCCCATGCTCGGCCGCGGCGGCCGGGCCCGTCTTGACCATGATCAAGCCACGCCGGCGCGGGCATCATCCGCGCGCCGGCTGCGCCATCGATGGCGACCGGATGCAGCGACGGCGGCCGCCATCGCGCAGGCGGCCGCTCCGCGCGATGCGCGTCCGGCTCAGTCCAGCACGCGGCAGAACACCGCCTTGAGGTAGCGCGACTCCGGCACGCTGGCCAGGAACGGATGGTCCGGACCGGCGCCGGCCACCTTCAGCACCTGCACCGTGCGGCCGGCGTAGAACGCCGCGCGGCGCAGCATGTCGAGGAACTGGTCCTCGGCCACCAGGCCGGTGCAGGAGAAGGTGGCGAACAGGCCACCAGGTTTGACCACGCCCAGTGCCAGCTTGTTCATGTCCAGGTACTTCTTCAGCGCGGTGATGACCTGGTCGCGGTCGCGGGTCATCTTGGCCGGGTCCAGCACCACCGCGTCGTACTGCTCGCCGCGGGCGGCGGCGTCGCGCAGCCACGGGAAGATATCGGCCTGGACGAACTTCGGGCGCACGCTGTTGAGGCGCGCGTTGCCCTTGGCGATCTCGATCACGTTGGCGTCGATGTCGATGCCGGTGACCTCGGCGGCGCCGCGCACCGCCGCGTACACGGCGAAACCGCCGGTGTTGCAGCACAGGTCGAGCACGCGCATGCCTTCGACCTGGCGCGAGAACCACTCGCGGTTCTCGCGCTGGTCGGCGAAGAAGCCGGTCTTGTGCGCGCCGGCCGGGTCGGCGCGGAAGCGCACGCCGTGCTCGGTGATGACCGCCGGCTCGCAGGCGCCACCCTCGCTGTACACCGGGCGGTAGTCGAAGCTTTCCTGCTTCTGCACGTGCTCGTCGGCGAAGCTGTAGATGCGCGCGCCGGGGAAGTGCGCGCGCAGCGCGGCGTACACCCACTCGCGGTAGCGGTACATGCCGGCGCTGAAGAACTCGGCCACCAGCAGGTCGTCGTAGCGGTCCACGACCAGGCCGGACAGGCCGTCGCCCTCGGCATGGACCACGCGCCAGGCATTGGACACCTCGTCCAGCTTGAGCACGTCGCGGCGCAGCGACACCGCCTCGCCGATGCGGCGCTGGAACCAGCCGGCGTCGACCGCCACGGCCGGGTCGGTCTCGAGGATGCGCAGGGCGATCCGCGAGTGGCCGTTGTAGAAGCCGCGGCCGATGAACTGGCCGTCCACGTCGAAGGCGTCGACCAGCTCGCCCGGGCGCGGCTTCTGCGGGGGCTTCTCGACCAGTTTCTGGAAGATCCAGGGATGGCTGGAACGCCACGCGTTCTTCAGCCGCACGGCGGGCAGGGGAGTATTCATCCGCCAATTGTACGGGGCCGACGCTGAAGACCGCGGCCTGCGGCGCGCTTCCGGACCGTGCGCCATGCCCCACGGTATGGCAGCGGGGTGCCCCCCTCAGGGGAAAACGCGCGACAATACGGGGGTTTCCGCCCGTCGAACCGCTCGAGAGCCCCCGCCGACCATGTCGAATACGCCGAAGATCATCTACACCCTCACCGACGAAGCGCCGTTCCTGGCCACCCAGTCGCTGCTGCCCATCGTCCAGGCCTTCGCCGCCACTGCCGGCATCGAGGTCGAGACCCGGGACATCTCGCTGGCCGGCCGCATCCTGGCGCAGTTCCCGGACTACCTGGGCGAGGGGCAGAAGATCGGCGACCACCTGGCCGAGCTGGGCGAGCTGGCGACGAAACCCGAAGCCAACATCATCAAGCTGCCCAACATCTCCGCCTCGGTGCCGCAGCTGAAGGCCGCGATCAAGGAGCTGCAGGGCAAGGGCTATCCGCTGCCGGACTACCCGGACGCGCCGAAGGACGAGAAGGAAAAGGACATCCAGGCCCGCTACGACCGGGTCAAGGGCTCGGCCGTGAACCCGGTGCTGCGCGAGGGCAACTCCGACCGCCGCGCGCCGGCCTCGGTGAAGAACTACGCCCGCAAGCACCCGCACCGCATGGGCGCGTGGAGCAAGGATTCGAAGTCGCACGTGGCGCACATGGATGCCGGCGACTTCTACGGCAGCGAGCAGTCGGCCACGATCGCCAACGCCGGCAGCCTGCGCATCGAGCTGGCCCAGGCCGACGGCCAGACGGTGGTGCTGAAGGAGAAGGTGGCGGTCAAGGCCGGCGAGATCGTCGACGCCTCGACCATGAGCCGCAAGGCGCTGGCCGCTTTCGTCGCCGCCCAGGTGGCCGACGCGCGCGCCAGGGACGTGCTGTTCTCGGTGCACCTGAAGGCGACCATGATGAAGGTCTCCGACCCGATCATGTTCGGCGTGGTGGTCTCGGAGTTCTACAAGGACGCGCTGGCCAGGCACGCCGATGCGCTGGCTTCGGTCGGCTTCTCGCCGGAGAACGGCATCGGCGACCTGTACGCGCGCATCGCCTCGCTGCCGGAAGACCAGCAGGCGGCGATCAAGGCCGACATCGAGGCCGTGTACGCCAACGGCCCGGCCGTGGCCATGGTCAACTCCGACAAGGGCATCACCAACCTGCACGTGCCGTCCGACGTGATCGTCGACGCCTCGATGCCGGCGATGATCCGCGACTCCGGCCGCATGTGGAACGCCGAGGGCAAGCTGCAGGACACCAAGGCGGTGATCCCGGACCGCTGCTACGCCGGCGTGTACCAGGCGGTGATCGACGACTGCAAGGCCAACGGCGCCTTCGACCCGACCACCATGGGTTCGGTGCCCAACGTGGGCCTGATGGCGCAGAAGGCCGAGGAATACGGCAGCCACGACAAGACCTTCCGCATCCCGGCCGACGGCACCGTGCGTGTGCTCGACCAGGACGGCAAGGTCGTGTTCGAGCACAAGGTCGAGGCCGGCGACATCTGGCGCATGTGCCAGACCAAGGACGCGCCGATCCAGGACTGGGTCAAGCTGGCCGTGAACCGCGCCCGCCTGAGCAGCACCCCGGCGGTGTTCTGGCTCGATTCCAACCGTGCCCACGACCGCGAGGTCATCGCCAAGGTCGAGAAGTACCTCAAGGACCACGACACCACCGGCCTGGACATCCGCGTGCTCGCCCCGGTCGAGGCCACGAAGTTCTCGCTGGCGCGTATCCGCCAGGGCAAGGACACCATCTCGGTGACCGGTAACGTCCTGCGCGACTACCTGACCGACCTGTTCCCGATCCTGGAGCTGGGCACCAGCGCCAAGATGCTGTCGATCGTGCCGCTGATGGCCGGTGGCGGCCTGTTCGAGACCGGCGCCGGCGGCAGCGCGCCCAAGCACGTGCAGCAGTTCCTCGAGGAGAACTACCTGCGCTGGGATTCGCTGGGCGAGTTCCTGGCCCTGGCCGCCTCGCTGGAGCACCTGGCCGAGCAGACCGGCAACCAGCACGCCAAGGTGCTGGCCAAGGCGCTGGACCAGGCCAACGGCCTGGTGCTGGACAACAACCGTTCGCCGGCGCGCAAGGTCGGCGAGCTGGACAACCGCGGCAGCCACTTCTACCTGGCCCTGTACTGGGCGCAGGCCCTGGCCGCCCAGGACGAGGACGCCGCGCTGCAGGCGAAGTTCGCGCCGCTGGCCAAGGCCCTGGCCGAGAACGAGGCGAAGATCGTCGCCGAGCTCAACGGCGCCCAGGGCAAGCCGGTGGACATCGGCGGCTACTACCAGCCGGACCTGGCCAAGACCGCCGCGGCGATGCGCCCGTCGGCGACCTTCAACGCGGCGCTGGCCGCGCTGTCGGCCTGACCGACGCGTCCACCCCGCAGCACCCGCGACGCCCGGCTCCATGCCGGGCGTCGTCGTTTGCGGGCGGCGGTCGTTGCGCCGCGGTCGCCCCGGTCGCCTCGGTGTCGAACACGAACCCGTGCATGGAAGCCATGCCGCGGAACATCGCCGCCATCTGCCGGAACACCGCTCCATCGTGCCAGCCAGCCATCCCGTCTCCTTGGGCTTGAATGCAGATCAAGCTAGACCGATGCTGGGCGGGCAAAAAGCGCAAATCCTGCAAGCCAGGCTTGAGGACGATTCAAGATGGGACGACTTCCGCTGGACCAGGTCGAGGCCTTCGTCACCGCCGCGCGGCTGGGCAACCTGACCCGCGCGGCCGAGGCCATGCACCTGACCGTCAGCGCGCTGAGCCACCGCATGCGCCAGCTCGAGGAGCGGCTCGGCCAGCGCCTGCTGGCGCGCGGCCCGCGCGGGGTCGAGCTGACCGTGGAAGGGCGCCGGCTGTACGACGCGGTGTCCGCGCCGCTGGACGCGATCGGCCTGGCCCTGCGCCGGGCGACTCCGCGCAACGACCGCAGCATCACCCTGAGCCTGATCCCGTCGATGGCCACCGCCTGGCTGGTGCCGCGGCTGCCGGCGTTCCTCGCCGCGCACCCGGACCTGGGCCTGAGCCTGCAGTCCAGCACCCACGTGGTCGACTTCGAGCGCGAGCCGGTGGACATGGCCCTGCGCCTGGGCGGCGGGCGCTGGCCAGGCGTGCACGCCGAACTGCTGTTCAACGAATGGATCGCGCCGGTGGCCAGCCCGGCATTGCTGCAGAAGCACCGCGACGTGCCGGCGGCGCAGCGCCTGACGAAACTGCCGCTGCTCGGCGACCCGGCCGACCGCTGGAAGGAATGGTTCGCCCACGCCGGCGGCCGGCCGCCGGCGCAGCACGTGGCCCACTTCGACGATACCGAGACCTTGCACCAGGCCGCGGCCGAAGGCGTGGGCGTGGCGCTGGCGCGGCTGACCCTGGCCGAACCTCTGCTGCGCGCCGGGCGCCTGGTCCTGCTCGGCCGCCGGCGCCTGCCGGCCGGCTTCGGCCACTACCTGGTCTACCCGGAGCGCAGCCTGTCGCATCCGGCCTTCGCCACGGTGCGCGCCTGGATCCTGGAACAGGCCGCCGCCACCGCCACGCGCTGAACGCGCCCGCCCGCCACCCACGCCTGCCACTATCCCCGCATGCTCCGAGCCGACGCCATCGCCCAGCAGATCCACGACGCCTTCGACGACTACCACGCGCGCTTCGCCGAGATCAGCCGCCGCGCGCGGCGCCGCTTCGAGCAGCGCGACTGGGCCGGCGCCCGCGCCGACGCGGCCGAACGCCTGGACCTGTACGACGCCTGCGTCGGCGACTGCGGACGACGTCTGGCCGCGACCCTCGGCACGCACGCGCACGACCGCGCGCTGTGGGCGCAGGTGCGTGACCACTACGCCGCGTCCATCGAGGACGCGATCGACACCGAGCTGTACAAGACGTTCTACAACACCCTGACCCGGCGTTTCTTCGGCACCCGCGGCGTCGATCCGGCGGTGGAATTCGTGGCGCTGGACATCGAGCCCACCGACGCGATCACCCGGCCGGTGGCGCGGCACAGCTACGCGGTCTCCGAGCGGCGCCCGACCGACACCTTCATCCGCGTGCTGGGCAACTACCGCTTCGACGTGCCCTACGCGCACCTGACCCGCTGCGCGGCGGCAATCGCGATCCGCCTGCAGGACGACCTGGCGCACTGGGGCGAGCACCCGGTGCGTGGCATCGAGCTGCTGGACACGGTGTTCTACCGCGAGCGCCGCGCCTACCTGGTCGGCCGCGTGTTCGGCGAGCACCGCTTCTCGCCGTGCGTGATCGCCCTGGTCAACGGCGAGGACGGGATCCGCGCCGAGGCGGTGCTGACCCGCCGCGCCGACGTGGCCCAGCTGTTCGGCGTGTCGCGCAGCTACTTCCAGGCCGACCTGCCGACGGTGGGCGACGCGGTGGTGTTCCTGCGCAGCCTGCTGCCGCAGAAGCCGGTCGACGAGATCTACACCGTGCTCGGCCGCGCCAAGCAGGGCAAGACCGAGCGCTACCGCAGCTTCTTCCGCTACTTCCACGCGCATCCGGCCGAGCGCCTGGTGCGCGCCGAAGGTACGCCGGGCATGGTCATGGCGGTGTTCACCCTCCCGGGGCAGCCGCTGGTGTTCAAGGTGATCCGCGACCGCTTCGCCTGGCCGAAGAACACCACCCGCGAGGAAGTGCAGGCGCAGTACGAGCGCGTGTTCCGCCTGGACCGGGTCGGCCGCCTGCTCGATGCGCAGCCGTTCCGCCACCTGCGCTTCCCGCGCGCGCGCTTCGATCCGGCGCTGCTGCAGGAACTGCGCGAGACCTGCACCGCCAGCCTGGAGGAGGACGGCGAGGACATCGTCCTGCGGCTGTGCTACGTGCAGCGCCGGCTGCGCCCGCTGGACCTGTATCTGCGCGAGCAGACCGCCGAGGGCGCGCGCCAGGCGGCGCTGGACTACGGCCAGGCGATCATCGACCTGGCCCGCAACGACATCTTCCCCGGCGACATGCTGCTGAAGAACTTCGGCGTATCGCGCCACCGCCGCGTGGTGTTCTACGACTACGACGAGATCCGCGCGGTCAGCGAGTGCAATTTCCGCGACTGGCCGAAGGCGGCCAGCTACGAGGAACAGGTGGCGGCCGAGCCGTGGTTCCACGTCGACCCGGAGGACGTGTTCCCGGAACGCTTCGGCATGTTCATGGGCCTGCCGGGGCCGTTGCTGGCGGCACTGAAGACCGTGCACGGGGCGATCTTCGACCCGCAGTGGTGGCGCACCCTGCAGGCCGCGCTGCGCCGCGGCGAATGGCCGGACACGCCGCCGTATCCCGATTCGTTACGCCTGGCGTGACGAATCGGGGGGGATTCGGGATTCGGGATTGGGGATTCGTAAAAGCTCCTCCGGTCATGCCGCGGCTACCGGGGAGCCGCTCCTGCTCTTTCGAATCACGAATCCCTAATCCCGAATCCCGGCTCCCAATGCTAGTCTCGGCCGCACTTCCCGCAGGAGCCCGTGCATGATCCGCATGTCCCGTTCCGCCGCCTGTGCCGTGGCCATCGCCCTGGCCCTGGGCGTTCCCGCCGCGCAGGCGACCAAGCCCGCCGATGCCGCCACCCTGCCGGCGCCCGATGCCGCGCTGCAGGCGGCGATCGACGGCAGCTGGCGCGCCGAGGGCAATGTCGCTCGCGATCCCTGGCGCCATCCGGGCCAGACCCTGGCCTTCTTCGGCATCCGCCCGGACATGCGCGTGGTCGAGATCACCCCCGGCGGCGGCTGGTACAGCGAGATCCTGGCGCCCTACCTGTCGGCGAAGGGCCGCTACGTGGCCGCGGTGGTCGATCCGGACGCCTTCCAGCCCGGGCGCCAGCGCGACTACTACCAGCGCGGCAAGGACGGCCTGGCGAAGAAGTTCGCCGGCGCGCCGGAGCAGTTCGGCAAGGCCGAGGTCGTGGCCTACGACCCGAAGGCGCCGGTGTTCGGCGAGGCCGGTTCGGCCGACATGGTCCTGACCTTCCGCAACGTGCACAACTGGCGCAGCGCCGGCCAGGCCGAGGGCATGTTCAAGGGCTTCTACGAGGTGCTCAAGCCCGGCGGCGTGCTCGGCGTGGTCGAGCACCGCGCCAAGGCCGACGTGCCGGCCGACGACGGGAGCGGCTATGTCGGGCAGGACCAGGTGATCGCGCTGGCGACCGCCGCCGGTTTCGAGCTGGCCGGCAGCAGCGAGGTCAACGCCAACCCGCGCGACACCAAGGACCACCCGAACGGCGTGTGGACCCTGCCGCCCACCAACAACCACGACGAGGCGGACCAAGCGAAGTACCAGGCCATCGGCGAAAGCGACCGCATGACCCTGCGCTTCGTGAAACCGTCCCGGGAATGAGTGAATGGTGAAAGCGCTGGCGCCGCGACCGCGGCCCAGTGGCCGTGACGCCGCCAGCGCTTTTCCTCCGACGCCACCACTCCGCCCCCCCACCGGAGCCCCCCATGCACGGTCTCATCGGGCGCCTGCGCGCCACCCCCGGCAACCGCGATGAACTGGCCGCGATCCTGCTCGATGGCATCCGCGGCATGCCCGGCTGCCTGAGCTACGTCGTCGCCGAGGATCCCAACGACGCCGACGCCCTGTGGATCACCGAAGTCTGGGACAACGCCGCCAGCCATGAAGCCTCGCTGCAGCTGCCCGCGGTGCGCGAGGCGATCACCCGCGCGCGGCCGCTGATCGCCGGCTTCGATTCGCACGTGCTGACCCGCCCGCTGGGTGGGCACGGCCTGGCGCAGGACTGATCCACGATGCCCCACCGTTCCACCCCGCAGCCGCTGCCGGGATGCTGATCGCGTTCAACAAGCCCTACGGGGTGCTGTGCCAGTTCACCGACCGCAGCGTGCCGCCGCGTCCGACCCTGGCCGGCTTCGGCCTGCCGGCGGGCGTGTACGCCGCCGGCCGCCTGGACCACGACAGCGAGGGCCTGCTGCTGCTCACCGACGATGGCGGCCTCGCCCACCGCCTGACCGATCCGCGGCACAAGCTGCCGAAGACCTACTGGGTGCAGGTGGAGGGCGACCCGCAGCCGGAACAGCTGCAGGCGCTGCGCGAGGGAGTGGTGCTCAACGACGGGCCGACGCGACCGGCGAAGGTGCGACGGCTCGATCCGGCACCGCAGCTGTGGCCGCGCGATCCGCCGGTGCGCTATCGCAAGACCGTGCCGGACGCGTGGCTGGAACTGGTGATCAGCGAAGGCCGCAACCGCCAGGTGCGGCGCATGACCGCGGCGGTCGGCCTGCCGACGCTGCGGCTGGTGCGCGTCGCAATCGGCCGGCACCGCCTGGCCCTGGGCCAGGGAGCGGAGGCCGGCTGGCTGCCACCGGGCAGCTGGCGCCGGGTGGACGGCGCGGCGTAACCGCCGCGCCTGGGCTCAGGTGCTGGCGGTGTCGTTCGCGCCCGAAGCGCGGCGCGCGCGCGGACGGGCGCGCGGGGCACCGTTGCCTTCGCGGCTGACGCGCCGCGACTGGCCGTCGATCGGCGCCTGCCGCTCCTCCTGGCGACGCTTGCGGTACATCACGTAGGCCAGCACGCCGGCGCCGACCACCGCAGCGGCGGCGGCCACCGCGACCGGGTGCCGGCGCACGGTGCCGCGGGCGACGTTGAAGCCGGCCTTGGCCGCGCCCAGCGCGGCTCCAGTGCGGATCCACTGCTCGGCACCGACGCCGGCGTCGCGCAGGCTGGCACCGGCATTGCGCAGTCCGGCGCCGGCCTGCTCGGCCAGCTCCATCGCGCGGTCGGTGATGATGGTCATCTTGCTCATGGCGCAATCCGTGGCGGGAAAGGGGGACGCCGCCAGTGTCGGCGACGGGCCGTGCATGGAACGTCAGTGGCGCCGCCGAGGCCGCGCGCCGGAGCGTCCATGCCGTGCCATCACGCTACACCGTCGTCGGCGACGGCGCATCCGCGCCGCGCGGGCATGCAACTGCAGTTCAGCCGCGCCAGGACGCCTCCCCCGGAGTCCCGCCCGCCGCGCCGTCGCCACAGGCGACGGGACCGTCACGTGCCCCGCGGCTTTGCACGGTGCGTGGCCGTGGCGGTCCAGGGGTCGTCGGGCCGCGCCAGAACTCCTCCATCGAGTCCTGCCACGTCCTACCGCCCCCACGGGCGACGGAACTGTCACGTTCCCCGCGGCTTTGCGCGGTGCGTAGCCGTGGCCGTCCAGGGGTCATCCGGCCACGGATGCTTCGGATACCGCCCCTTCATCTCCTTCTTCACCTCCGGGTAGGTCCGGTCCCAGAAACCGCGCAGGTCCTGGGTGACCTGCAGCGGGCGGCCGCCGGGGGAGAGCAGGTGCAGGGTCAGCGGTACGCGGCCATCGGCGATGCGCGGGGTGTCGGCCAGGCCGAACAGCTCCTGCAGCTTCACCGCCAGCACCGGCGGCTGCGCCCGGCCTTCGTGGTCCAGCGCGTATTCGATGCGCCGCTCCATGCCCGAGGGCACGGTGATCCGCACCGGGGCCAGGCGGTCCAGCTGCTGGCGCAGGTTCCAGTCCAGCGGCGACTTCAGCGCCTCGCCCAGCTCCTCCTCCGACAGTGCGTCCAGGCGGGTCTTGCCGGCAAAGGCCGGCTTCAGCCAGGCGTCCAGCGTCGCCAGCAGGGCGGCATCGCCGAGGTCGGGCAGGCCGAGCTCCGGCATCCACTGCCGCAGCGATACCGCGCGGGCCTGCCACTGGCGCAGGCCTTCGGTCCACGGCAGCGCCTCCAGGCCCAGCTCACGCACCGCGGCGGTCAGCGCCTGCGCGGCCTGCGCCGGGTCGACGCGGCCGGCGGGGCGGCTGTCCAGCACGATGCGGTCGAAGCGCGATTCGCGCCGGGCCACCAGGGCGCGGCGTTCGCCGTCCCAGACCGCGCCTTCCTCCTCGACGAAGCGGTCGGGGAAGTCGGCGCGCAGGCGCGCCTCGTCCACCGGCGCGGCCCGCAGCAGCAGGGCGTCGCCGCGCGCCTCGAAGCGCAGCTCGCTGGCCACCAGCCACGGTTCGCCGCGCAGTGCGCTGTCCTCGAACAGGCGCGCCATGCGGCCGTTGGCCAGCTGGTAGCGCAGCGGATCGGCCGGATGCCGCGCGGCGATGCGGTCGGGGAAGGCATGGGCGAGCAGGTCGCCCAGCTCGTGCGCCTCGATGTCGGCCGGCGGCGCGGCCTCGCAGCGCAGGCGGCGGCGCCACTGTTTCGCCGCCGCATCGATCGCGGCCAGGGCGGACCGGCTGGCATCGGGCGGCATGCGCCCGGCGCGGAACGCGGCCAGCGCGCGCCAGCGTCCGGCGAGGGCGTCGCTGCGGCTGCGCAGCGGGTCGCGCGCTTCCAGCAGCGCGGCCAGGTCGGCGGCCAGCGCCTGTTCGCGCGGGCCACGGGCGGCCAGCAGCATCGACGCCAGCCGCGGATGCGTGCCCAGCGCCAGCATGCGCCGGCCCAGCGCGGTAATCGCATGGCCGTCCAGCGCGCCCAGCCGCTGCAGCAGTTCGCGCGCGGCGGCCAGGGCGCCGGGTGGGGGCGGGTCGACGAAGCGCAGTGCGTCGCTGCCCCAGGCGGCCAGCTCCAGCGCCAGCCCGGCCAGTTCGACCTGGGCCATTTCCGGACGGCGCTGCGCTTCCAGCCGCTGCGATTCCGGCCACAGCCGCCAGGCCCAGCCTTCGGCGACGCGGCCGGCACGGCCGGCGCGCTGGTCGGCCGACGCCTGCGAGATGGTCACCGCATCCAGGCGCGAGAAGCCGCTGTTGGGATCGAAGCGCGGCTCGCGCGCCAGCCCGGAGTCGATCACCACGCGCACCCCGGACAGGGTCACCGAGGATTCGGCGACGTTGGTCGCCAGCACCACCCGGCGGCGGCCGTCGGGCGCCGGCTGCAGCACCTTCGACTGCTGTTCCACCGGCAGCTCGCCGTGCAGGGCCAGTACTTCGACGTCGCCGGGCAGGCCGGCGGCGTCCAGCGCCGCGCCGACCCGCGCGATCTCGCGCTGGCCGGGCAGGAACACCAGCACGTCGCCCGGGTGCTGCGCCAGCGCCTGTTCCACCGCGCGCCGCGCCTGCGCCTCCAGCGATTCGTCGCGCCGGGCCGGGAAATGGCCGATCTCCACCGGGAAGGAACGACCTTCGCTGGACAGGCGCGGGGCGTCGAGGAAGCGCGCCAGGCGTTCGCCGTCCAGGGTCGCCGACATCACCACCACGCGCAGGTCCTCGCGCAGCTGCGCCTGCACGTCCAGGGCCAGGGCCAGGCCAAGGTCGGCGGACAGGTGGCGCTCGTGGAATTCGTCGAACAGCAGGGCGCCGACACCTTCCAGCAGCGGATCGTCCTGGATCATCCGGGTCAGGATGCCCTCGGTGACCACCTCGATCCGGGTCTGCGCCGACACCCGGTTCTCGAAGCGGATGCGGTAACCGACGGTCTGCCCGGCCTCCTCGCCCAGCTGCCGGGCCATGAACATGGCGGCGCTGCGCGCGGCCACCCGGCGCGGTTCCAGCATCACGATCCTGCGCCCTTCCAGCCAGGGCGCATCGAGCAGGGCCAGCGGCACCTGGGTGGTCTTGCCGGCGCCGGGCGGGGCCTCGAGCACCAGGCGCGGGTGCGTGGCGAGGCTGTCGCGGATCGCGGGCAGCAGCGGGCTGATGGGGAACTGCATGGGCCGGCGATGATAGTCGCCAGCGGGCCCGGCGCGGGAACCGCGGTCCGAGGCCCGGGTAAAATGCGTGTTTTCGCGAGCGGACGTTCCATGCAACTGGTCGACATCGGCGCCAACCTCACCCACGAAAGCTTCGGGCACGACCTGGACGCGGTGCTGCAGCGCGCGCGCGAGGCCGGGGTGGCGCAGATGGTGGTGACCGGCGCCAGCCGCGAGCACAACCCGCAGGCGCTGGAACTGGCCCGCCGCCATCCGGGCGTGCTGTACGCCACCGCCGGCGTGCATCCGCACCACGCCACCGAATACACCGAAGAATGCGACGCCGAGCTGCGCGCGCTGCATGCGCACGCCGAGGTGGTGGCGGTGGGCGAGTGCGGGCTGGACTATTTCCGCGACTTCTCGCCGCGGCCGGCGCAGCGCCGCGCGTTCGAACGCCAGCTGCAGATCGCCGCCGACCTCGCCGCGGCCGGCAATCCCAAGCCGCTGTTCCTGCACCAGCGCGACGCGCACGAGGACTTCATGGCGATCATGAAGCAGTTCGACGGCCGCCATGGCCCGGCGGTGGTGCACTGCTTCACCGGCACCCGCGAGGAGATGTTCGACTACCTCGACCAGGACTGGCACATCGGCATCACCGGCTGGCTGTGCGACGAACGCCGCGGCCAGCACCTGCGCGAGATCGTGAAGAACATCCCCGCCAACCGGCTGATGGTGGAGACCGACGCGCCCTACCTGCTGCCGCGCACGCTCAGGCCGATGCCCAAGGACCGGCGCAACGAACC
>Ga0182737_1001207_pt1 | contig 26806 bp, 23 predicted proteins | sample eDN5th30CBELigOP_FD_128878 | JGI IMG/M metagenome (GOLD analysis project Ga0182737, IMG submission 128878) | Enriched Organic Plus compost microbial communities from Emeryville, California, USA - eDNA 5th pass 30_C BE-Lig OP (version 2) (version 2) ... | reverse complement strand
GAACGGCGTCACCGAGCTGCCGGGCAGCCTGAACTTCGACCTGCCGGCGACCACCTCGACCGGCCTGCCGCCGGGCGCGCTGGCCTACACCCTGCTGGGCGCCAACTTCGCCATCGACATCGAGCTGTCGGCCCTGCAGCAGGAAGGCCGCGGCGAGGTGCTGTCCAACCCGCGCGTGGTCACCTCCAACCAGCGCGAGGCGGTGATCCGCCAGGGCCGCGAGGTCGGTTACGTGACCCTGACCGGCGGCGGCACCACCGGTGCGGTGACCCCGAACGTGCAGTTCAAGGACGTCGTGCTCGAGCTGAAGGTCACCCCGACCATCACCAGCGACGACCGCGTGTTCATGGACGTGCACGTGACCAAGGACGAGGTCCTGCGCTACATCGACACCAGCATCGGCCAGGTGCCGGAAATCGCCACCCGCGAGATCAACACCGCGGTGCTGGTCGACGACGGCCAGACCGTGGTCATCGGTGGCGTCTACGAGTTCACCGACGCCAACAGCGTGGCCAAGGTGCCGTTCCTGGGCGACGTGCCCTTCCTCGGCAACCTGTTCAAGAAGAAGAGCCGCAGCAAGGACAAGGCCGAGCTGCTGATCTTCCTGACCCCGAAGGTGATGCGCGTCGAGAAGCGCGCCTGACCGGGCGGCCGGGGACGGCCGCCAGCAACGCCAAAGCTGTCGTCGACGGGGCCTGCGGGCCCCGTCGCTTTTTCCGTTCACCTGCCGCGGGAACTCGCCGCGCGGCGCTGGGTCACAATGCGACCATGGACAACGCCCCCGACCAGCTTCCCCCCGCCGGCCTGCACGCCGCCTTCGCCCAGCTGCGCGACAGCCTTTCGGCCGCCATCGTCGGCCAGTCCGCGCTGGTCGAACGCCTGCTGATCGCCCTCCTCGCCGACGGCCACCTGCTGGTCGAAGGCGCGCCCGGGCTGGCCAAGACCACTGCGATACGCACCCTGGCCGCGCACCTGGAGGCGGACTTCGCCCGCGTCCAGTTCACCCCGGACCTGCTGCCGGCCGACCTCACCGGCACCGAGGTCTGGCGCCCGCAGCAGGGCAGCTTCGAGTTCCAGCCCGGCCCGGTGTTCCATCCGCTGCTGCTGGCCGACGAGATCAACCGCGCACCGGCCAAGGTGCAGTCGGCGCTGCTGGAGGCGATGGGCGAGCGCCAGGTCACCGTCGGCCGGCACACCTATCCGCTGCCGCCGCTGTTCCTGGTGATGGCCACGCAGAACCCGATCGAGCAGGAAGGCACCTTCCCGCTGCCGGAGGCGCAGCTGGACCGCTTCCTCATGCACGTGCGCATCGGCTATCCCGACGCGGACGTGGAGACGGAGATCATGCGCCTGGCGCGCGAGCGCGCCAGGCAGACCCTGCAGGCCCCGCCGGCACCGGCGCAGCGCCTGCCGCAGGCGCAGGTGTTCGCCGCGCGCGAACAGGTGCTCGACCTGCACGTGGCGCCGGCGCTGGAGCGCTACCTGGTCGAGCTGGTGCTGGCCTCGCGCAGCGCCGGGCGCTACGACGCCGCGCTGGGCCGCCGCATCGCCTGGGGCGCCAGCCCGCGCGGCTCGATCGCGCTGGAGCGCTGCGCCCGCGCCCGCGCCTGGCTGGCCGGACGCGACTACGTGACCCCGGACGACGTGCGCGCCGTGGCTCCCGACGTGCTGCGCCACCGCGTGCTGCCCAGCTACGAAGCCCTGGCCGAAGGCTGGGACGGCGACCGCCTGGTGGCCGCGCTGCTCGAGAAGGTGCCGCCGCCGTGACCGCGGCAGGCCCGGCGCCGGCCGTGGCCGCAGCCGCGACCGCAGGCATCGTGCCCACGCTGGCCGAACTGGTCGCGCTGCGCGCGCAGGCCCTGCGCGTGCCACCACCGCGGCGGGGCCGGCATGGCGTGCACGGGCCGGCACCGTCCAGCCTGCGCGGGCGCGGCATGGAATACGCCGAATCGCGCGAGTACACCATTGGCGACGACGTGCGGCGCATGGACTGGCGGCTGACCGCGCGCAGCGGCCGCGCCCATACCAAGCTGTTCCAGGCCGAACGCGAACGCCTGACCCTGCTGGTCGCCGACACCGCGCCGGCGCTGTACTTCGGCACCCGCACCCGCTTCAAGTCGGTGCAGGCCGCACGCGCCGGCGCGGTAGCGGTGTGGGCCGCGCTGCAGTCCGGCGACCGCATCGCGGCGCTGCGCGCCGGTGAACCGGCGATCCCGCCGGCCACCGGGCAGCGCGGCGCGATGCGCGTGCTCGACGCGCTGGTGCGCTGGTACGCGCATCCGCCGGAGGACGACGCCGGCCTGGCCCTGGCCCTCGAACACGCACAGCGCCTGCTGCGCCCCGGCGCCCAGCTGCTGGTGCTGGCCGATCCGTCCAGCGCCGCGCAGGTGCCGGCGCTGCGCTGGACGGCGCTGGCGCGCCACCACCAGGCCACCCTGGTGCTGCTGCAGGATCCCCTGGAAACCGCACCGCCGCGCCGGCCGCTCGCCTTCCTCGCCGGCCCGCAGCGCCTGCAGCTGGCCCTGGACCGTGCCGGCGTGCGCCAGCGCTGGGAACAGGTGTTCGCCGCGCCCGCGCGCGCACTGGCGGACACGCTGCCTGCTCTGGGCTGGCGGGTGCGCACGCTATCGAGCGACGCCGGCAGCGCCGACTGGCTGTGGTCGGCGGGCGAGGCGCCTGGTGATGCAGTGGCGGATGCGTCCGCGGCGGCAGGCGGGGAGCGTTGAGTGGATCCGGCCAATCTTCCATTGCGCGACGTACACCTGCCCGAGCCGCCATCGTGGTGGCCGCCGGCGCCGGGGTGGTGGCTGCTGGGCGCGGCGCTCCTGCTGGTGCTGCTGGGGCTGGCGGGCTGGATCGCCTGGCGCCGCTTGCGCCGGCGCCGCTGGCTGCGCTGGTTCGAGCAGGCCAGCGAAGGCTACGGCACGTTGCCGGAGCGCCTGGCCGCCATTTCCGCGCTGCTGCGTCGCGCCGCGCGCCGCCGCCAGCCCGGCGCCGAACTGCTGCAGGGCGAAGCCTGGCTGCGCTTCCTCGATGGCGCGGACGGCACCGGCTTCAGTGCCGGTGCCGGACGCCTGTTCCTAGAAGGCAGCTTCCGCCGCGACGTCGACGCCGACGCATTCGCCGCCGCGCGCGCGCTGGCCCACAAGCGCTTCCTCGAACTGATGGAAGGTCGCCGGTGAGCGCGTGGTGGGCCGCATGGCAGCAGGGATTCGCGGGCTTCGCCTGGCCATGGGCCTGGGCGCTGCTGGCGCTGCCGCTGCTGGCCTGGTTGCTGCCACCGCGGCAGCCGGCCAGCGCCGCGTTGCGCGTGCCGTGGCGCTCGCGCCTGGAAGAGGTGGCGGGCGCGGACGCGGGCAGCGCTGCCACCTGGCTGTTGCCGCTGCTGGCCTGGGTGCTGCTGTGTGCCGCGGCTGCACGCCCGCAACAGCTGGGCGAGGCGCAGGTGCCGCCGCAGCAGGCGCGACAGATGCTGCTCGCGGTCGATCTCTCCGGCAGCATGAGCGAGCCGGACATGGAGCTGGGCGGCCAGGTCGTCGACCGCCTCACCGCTGCCAAGGCGGTGATCGCCGATTTCCTCGAACGGCGCGCGGGCGACCGGGTCGGCCTGCTCGTGTTCGGGCAGCGTGCCTACATGCTCGCCCCGCTCACCCTCGACCGCGATTCGGTGCGCCTGCAGCTGCGCGACAGCGTTGCCGGCCTGGCCGGCCGCGAGACCGCGCTGGGCGATGCGGTCGGCCTCGGGGTCAAGCGCCTGCGCGAACAGCCGGAAGGCCAGCGCGTGCTTGTGCTGCTCACCGACGGCGTCAACACTGCCGGCGTGATCGAGCCGCTGCGCGCCGCCGCCCTGGCCCAGGCCGAAGGCGTGCGCGTGTACACCATCGCCTTCGGAGGCGGCGGCATGCGCTCGCTGTTCGGCGTGCCGCTGCCCGTGCAGGGCGAGGAGGTGGACGAGGACACCCTGCGCCAGGTCGCGGCGATGACCGGCGGCCGCTTCTTCCGCGCGCGCGATACCGGCGAACTGGCCGGGATCTATGCCGAACTCGACCGGCTCGAGCCGGTGGACGTGGCCGCGGCGCCGGTGCGCCCGCGCATCGAGCTGTATCCGTGGCCGTTGGGCGCGGCGCTGCTGCTGATGGTGGCCGGCGTGCCGCTGCGGAGGCGTGGCGCATGAGCATCGCCTGGCTGCAGCAGCTGCCCGCCCTCCACCTGCAGCGCCCGCTGTGGCTGTGGGCGCTGTGCGCGCTGCCGCTGCTGTGGCTGCTGTGGCATCGCCACCGTCGCGAGGCCTGGCGCGACGCGGTGGATCCGCACCTGCTCGCGCAGCTGGTCGAACCCGGCCGCGGGCGCAGCGGCTGGCGCCTGGCCGGCATCTCGCTGGCCTGGATCCTTGCCGTGCTCGCCCTGGCCGGTCCCGGCTGGCGCCAGGAGGCGCAGCCGCGCCAGGAATCGCGCGCGCCGCTGGTCATCGCCCTGGACCTGTCCGCGTCGATGCTCGCGCCCGACCTGCCGCCGACGCGGCTGGCGCAGGCGCGGGCGAAGATCGAAACCCTGCTGCAGGAACGCCAGGGCGGCGAGGTGGGCCTGGTCGCCTGGGCCGAGGACGCGTACACGGTGGCGCCGCTGACCGCCGATGCCGGCAACGTCGCCCTGTTCCTCGAGGCGCTGGCGCCCGACCTGATGCCGGTCGAAGGCCACCGCGTCGAACGCGCGCTGACCCATGCCGCCACCCTGCTGCACCAGGCCGGGTTCGAACGCGGCGACATCCTGCTGCTCACCGGCGAAACCGAGGCCGAGGCGCAGCCGGTTGCGGGTGCGATCGCGACGCAGGGCTACCGGATATCGGTCATCGGCCTGGGCACGCCGGCCGGCGCGATGTACCGCGACGGTGCCGGCGCGACGCGACCGGCGCGGCTGGACGAGGCGGCCCTGCGCGCCCTCGCCGCGGCGGGTGGTGGCGGCTACGCCAGGCTCGCCGCGGACGATTCGGACCTACACGCACTGGGCGTGCTGGTGCCTCGCGCCGGACCGGAAAGCGTGCGTGGCGACGGCCAGCGCGCCTGGCTCGACCAGGGCTACTGGCTGCTGCCGCCGCTGCTGGCGCTGGTGGCGCTGCTGGTGTTCCGTCGCGGTGCCGGGCTGTTGGCCGCGCTGCCGCTGGCCTTGTTGCTGGCGATGCCAGGCCCGGCGCGGGCGGCCGGCGGGGGCGACGAAGGCGGCTGGTGGCGGCGCGCCGACCAGCAGGCGCAGCAGCGCATCGAGCGCGGGGTCGAGGCCTACCGCCAGGGTGATTTCGCCGCGGCGGGAGAGGCGTTCGCCGGCGCCACCGCACGCGGCGCCGATGCCGACTACAACCTCGGCAATGCACTGGCGCGCCAGGGGCGCTACGACGAGGCCATCGCTGCCTACGACCGCGCCCTCGCGCAGTCGCCGGGCATGGAGGATGCGATCGCCAACCGCCGCGTGGTCGAGGCTGCGCGCCGGCAGCAGCAGGATGGACAGGGCCGGCCGCAGGACGGGCAGGGTGGCGAACCGCAACAGCCACAGGACGGCGACCCGCAACAGGGCGCCGACCCGTCGCAGGATTCCCGGGGCCAGCAGCGTCCTCCGGATGACCCCGGCCAGCAGCAGGAACGTGGCGATCCGGGGGAACCCGACGAAGGCCCCGAGCCGCAGGCGGAAGACGAACAGGCGCGCCAGCGCCAGGAACAGGCCGACCGCGAGCAGCGCGAGCGCATGCAGGAGGCGCTGCAGCAGGGCGGCGACGGGCAGCAGGAGCAGGCGCAGGCGCAGCCGCAGGAGGACGCGCAGGCACGCGAGGAGCGCCAGGCCCGCGAAGCCTGGCTGCGGCGCATCCCCGACGATCCCGGCGGACTGCTGCGGGCCAGGTTCCGCCTCGAATACGAACGCCGCCAGCGGGAGGGACGATGACAATGCAGCTGCCGACGCGCTATCGCCCGACCGCCGCAGGCGCGCTGCTGCTGTCCGCACGCCGCTGCCTGGCGTGGCTCCCGGTGCTGGTCCTCGCCTGCGTGCCCGCCTTCGCCGCGCTGGCGGAAACACGCGCGTGGCTGGACCGCGAAACCGCCACGATGGGCGATGCGGTGACCCTCAACATCGAGACCGACCAGTCCGGCGTGGCGCCCGATTACCGCCCGCTGGCGGCGTCGTTCGAGCTTGGCCAGCCATACCGCAGCGACCGCAACGGACGCACGCTGTTCGGCATCGCCCTGACCCCGCGGCGCACCGGCGCGCTGGACGTGCCGGCGCTGGTGGTGGGCCGCGAGCGCACCGCGCCGCTGCGCCTGCAGGTCACCGGAGCGCGCGCGCAGCAGCCGCGCGGCGACGCCTTCGTCGAGGTGCTGGTCGACGATCCGGCGCCCTATGTGCAGCAGGGCGTCGGCCTGGTGGTGCGGCTGCACTACGCCACGCCGCTGCTGTCCGGCGAGCTGGTCCAGGATGCCCCGGACGGCGCATCGCTGCAGCGCGTCGGCGACGACGTGCAGAGCAGCCGCGAGGTCGGCGGCCGCCGCTACCACGTGGTCGAGCGCCGCTACCTGCTGGTGCCCGAACGCAGCGGCCCGCTGGTGCTGCCGCCGGCGCGCTTCCGCGGCCGCGCCGCGGCGAACTTCTTCGACGACTTCTTCGGCGGTGGCGGCGGCCGCCGCGAACTGTCGGCGCAGTCGCCGCCGCAGACCCTGCAGGTGCGCGCGCAACCGGCCGGCGCGCCGCAGCCGTGGCTGCCGCTGCGCGAGCTGCGCCTGCGCTACCTCGCGGCGCCGACCGCCGCCCGTGCCGGCGAAGCCGTCGAGATCGCGGTGGAAGCGGTGGCGCGCGGGGTGACCGGGGCGCAGTTCCCCGACATCCCGGTGCCGCGCGTCGACGGGGCGCAGGTGTTTCCCGAACGCGCCGAGATCACCGAGCGCTTCATCGACGGCAGTCCGCAGCTGACCGTGGTGCGCCGCTACGCGGTGGTGCCGCTGGCACCGGGCAGGCTGCGCGTGGCCGGGCCGCGCATCGACTGGTGGAACGTGCGCGAGCGGCGCGCGGAGGCGGCGACGCTTCCGGAGCTGATGCTGGAAGTGGCGCCCGGCAACCCGGACGCCGCGCCCGTGGGGGGCACGGCACTGCCGCCGTCCGATGCGATGGCGGGGAATGCGGTGCCCATGCATCCGGCCTCCGCGGGTAACCGGCTGTGGCCCTGGCTTGCGCTGGCGCTCGCCGTCCTGTGGCTGGCCACGCTGGCCTGGGCATTGTCGATGCGACGCCGGCGCGCACACGCGGCGGGCGAAGGCACGTCGGCTGGCGTGCTCCGTTCCAGGCCGGTGGCGCTCGACCTGCAGCGCGTGCTGGATGGCGGCAGCTTCGACGAGGTGGTGCGGGTGCTGCAGCGCATGGCCGACCCGCCGGCGGCCGACCTCGACGCGCTGCTGGCGCGGCTGGACGATCCGCGCCAGCGCGAGGCGCTGGAGGCGATGCGGCGCGCGCTCTGGGCCGGCGACGGCGATGCCTCCGCCGCGCGCGTCTTGCTGCGCTCGGCGTTCCGCGGAGGCCCCCGCTGGAAGGCGGTGGCGACGGCGCCGCGCGAACCGCTGCCGCCGCTGTATCCGGAGCGGTGAAGCCCGGCAGGACGGTTTGCTAGGATCGGGGTTTCGTTTCTCAGGGGGAACGCTGGATGTCCGATACGCCGCGCAAGAGCTGGCCGATGCCGTGGAAGATGGGACTGGGCTTCGGCCTGGGCCTGGTGCTCGGCCTGCTGGTGCACGTAGCCGTCGGTGCCGATGCCGGCTGGGTACAGGCGTTCACGAACTACGTGACCACGCCGGCCTCGCGGCTGTTCCTCAACCTGATCTTCATGCTGATCGTGCCGCTGCTGTTCTCGGCACTGGTCATGGGCATCGCCGACATGGGCGACATCCGCGCGCTGGGGCGGATCGGCTGGAAGACGCTGGCCTACACCATCCTGCTGTCCGGCGTGGCGGTGCTGCTCGGCCTGGTCCTGGTGAACCTGCTCGAGCCCGGCGCCGGCGTGGATCCGGCCCTGGCGCAGCAGCTGCTGGCGCAGAACGCCGAGCGCAGCCGCGAGATCGTGGCCAGCATCGACAGCCAGCCGCGTGGCATGGACATGCTGCTGTCGATCGTGCCCAGCAACGTGATCCAGGCCGCCTCCGACAACGGCTCGATCCTGGCGCTGATGTTCTTCGCGGTGATGTTCGGCGTGGGCATGGTGCTGACCGACGACGAGAAGGTCGCCGGGCTGCGGCGGGGCATCGAGGGCGTGTTCGAGGTCTCGATGACCCTGATCGGCCTGGTCATCCGCCTGGCGCCGTACGCGGTGTTCTGCTTCATGTTCAACCTGGCGGCGATCTTCGGCTTCGAGCTGCTGGTGCGGCTGGGCGCCTACGTCGGCGTGGTGGTGGTGGCGCTGGCGATCCACATGTTCGTGACCTACGGCATCGCCGTGCGGATGGCCGGGCGCTCGCCGCTGGCCTTCTTCCGCGACATCCAGGAAGCGGCGGTGATGGCCTTCTCCACCGCCTCGAGCAATGCCACCCTGCCGACCGCGCTGCGCGTGGCCGACCAGATGGGCCTGCCGCACAAGGTCTCGCGCTTCGTGCTGACCGTCGGCGCCACCGCCAACCAGAACGGCACCGCGCTTTTCGAAGGCGTGACCGTGATCTTCCTGGCGCAGTTCTTCGGCGTGGACCTGAGCATGGGCCAGCAGTTCATGGTGATGCTGGTGTGCATCCTCGGCGGCATCGGCACCGCCGGCGTGCCCTCCGGTTCGCTGCCGGTGGTGGCGCTGATCTGCGCGATGGCCGGCGTGGACCCGATCGGCATCGGCCTGATCCTGGGCGTGAACCATTTCCTAGACATGTGCCGGACCACCCTCAACGTCAGCGGCGACCTGACCCTGGCGACCCTGGTATCGCGCGGCGAGCGGGACGATCCGGCGCCGGCGGAGCGCCCGCACAGCGTAGGCTGAGGCGCGCGGGCCGGCGCCGGCCCGCGAATGGTTTCGTCGCCAACCTTGCCTGGAGGGCCGCGGGACGGCGTTTTTCGCTGCAGTGCAGGACAGGCGTGGACAAGGATGGGACAATAGGCTGCCCGCAGCGCCGCGGGTGCCTCCGACCCTTCCAGCCCCCGACATGACGACGCCGACCCGCCGACAGCTCGCCAACGCCATCCGTTTCCTCGCCGCCGACGCGGTCGAGGCCGCCAAGTCCGGCCATCCGGGCATGCCCATGGGCATGGCCGACATCGCCGAAGTGCTGTGGAACGACTACCTGCGGCACAACCCGGCCGATCCGCACTGGGCCGACCGCGACCGCTTCGTGCTGTCCAACGGCCACGGCTCGATGCTGCACTACGCGCTGCTGCACCTGAGCGGCTACGACCTGCCGCTGGACGAACTCAAGCGCTTCCGCCAGCTGCACAGCAGGACCGCCGGCCACCCCGAACGCCACGAGACCCCCGGCGTCGAGACCACTACCGGTCCGCTGGGCCAGGGCTTCGCCAACGCGGTGGGCTTCGCCCTCGCCGAGAAGCTGCTGGCGCAGCGCTACAACAAGCCGGAGCTGGACCTGGTCGACCACCGCACCTGGGTGTTCATGGGCGACGGCTGCATGATGGAAGGCGTCTCCCACGAGGCCGCCTCGCTGGCCGGCACCTGGGGCCTGGGCAAGCTGACCGCGTTCTGGGACGACAACGGCATCTCCATCGACGGCGAAGTCCACGACTGGTTCACCGACGACACCCCGGCGCGCTTCGAGGCCTACGGCTGGCACGTGGTCCGCGGCGTCGACGGCCACGACCCGGCGGCGATCAAGGCGGCGATCGAGGCCGCGATCGCGGAGACCGGCAAGCCCAGCCTGATCTGCTGCAAGACCGTGATCGGCTTCGGCGCCCCGCACAAGGCCGGCAAGGAAGAGTCGCACGGCGCGCCGCTGGGCAAGGACGAGATCGAAGGCGCGCGCAAGGCGCTGGACTGGCCGTACGCGCCGTTCGAGGTGCCGGAAGAGATCTACGCCGGCTGGCGCCGCGGCGACGGCGCGCGGCGCCAGGCGCAGTGGCAGGCGCTGTTCGAACGCTACGCCGCGCAGTACCCGGAAGCGGCCGCCGAGTTCGCGCGGCGCATGCAGGGCAGGCTGCCGGAGGACTTCGCCGCCCAGGCCGACGCCTACATCGCCGCGGTGCAGGCCGAAGGCCCGACCATCGCCTCGCGCAAGGCGTCGCAGAACGCGATCGGAGCCTTCGCCCCGCTGCTGCCGGAACTGGTCGGCGGCTCGGCCGACCTGGCCCCGTCCAACCTGACCCAGTGGAAGGCCAGCAAGTCGGTGACCGAGGTCGATCCGAACGCCAACTACGTGCACTACGGCGTGCGCGAGTTCGGCATGAGCGCGATCGCCAACGGCATCGCCCTGCACGGCGGCTTCCTGCCGTTCGACGCCACCTTCCTGGTGTTCAGCGACTACGCGCGCAACGCGCTGCGCATGAGCGCGCTGATCCCGGCGCACGTGATCCACGTCTATACCCATGACTCGATCGGCCTGGGCGAGGACGGCCCGACCCACCAGCCGGTCGAGCACCTGGCCTCGCTGCGCTACATCCCCAACAACGACGTGTGGCGTCCGTGCGACGCAGTCGAGTCGGCGGCGGCGTGGAAGGCCGCGATCCTGCGCCAGGACGGCCCGAGCGTGCTGGTCTTCAGCCGCCAGAACCTGCCGCACCAGCCGCGCGACGAAGCCCAGGTGAAGCTGATCGAGCGTGGCGGCTACGTGCTGGCCGACGCCGAGGGCGGCAATCCGGACGTGATCCTGATCGGCACCGGCTCGGAAGTGGGCCTGGCGGTGGAGGCGAAGAAGGCGCTGGACGCGGCAGGCCTGAAGACCCGCGTGGTGTCGATGCCGTCGGCCGAGGTGTTCGACCGCCAGGACGCGGCCTACCGCGAGTCGGTGCTGCCGAAGGCCGTGCGCAGGCGCGTGGCGGTCGAGGCCGGCGTGACCGCCTACTGGCGCAAGTACGTGGGCCTGGACGGCGCGGTGGTGGGCCTGGACCGCTTCGGTGCGTCCGCCCCGGCCGGCGAGCTGTTCAAGTACTTCGGCATCACCGCCGAGGCCGTGGTCGAGGCGGCCAGGTCGCTCTGACCCGACCGCCATGGCTGCAACATGAAAGGGGACGCGCAGGCGTCCCCTTTCTTTTTGCGCCTTCGCGCGCAGCACTCAGGGCAGGGGCGCCTCGCCGCGCAGCACCGGATACGGATTCACCGCCGTACCCTCCCACCAGCGCCGTTCCGGGCCGAGCACGAAGATGGCGAAGTGCAGGTGCGGCGCCTCGGGCGAGGCGTTGCCCGTGGATCCGACGTAGCCGATCACCTGGCCGCGGCGGATCGCCTGGCCTTCGGCGATGCCGTCGGCATAGCGCTGCAGGTGCGCGTAGTAGTACGCGAGGCGGCCGCTGGGCTCGAACTGGTACAGGGTGGTTCCGCCCTGCTTGCTGTCGAACAGCTTCTCGACCGTGCCATCGGCCACCGCCAGCACCGGCGTGCCGGCCGGGGCCATGATGTCGATCGCGTCATGCCGGCGACCGGCGCTGCGCGCATCGGCGAAGGTGTCCTGCAGCGCGGCGGCGTCGATGCCCTGCACGGGTACCAGCAGCGGCGAGGACGAGGGTTGCGTCACGGGCCGCGGCGAGAGCGTCACCGGCGGCGTGACCGGTTGCGGCGGGTAGGTGGGCATGGGCGACGGCGCGCTGGCGACGTCCGCCATCGGTGCGGGGGCCCGGGTCGGATTGACCTCGACCAGCGTGCCGCTGGCGCCATCCAGGCGCACAAGTACGAACAGGACCAGTGCCACCAGCAACGCTCCGGCCAGCAGTGCGAGCATCGTTCTCATCGGCGGTCTCCGTGGTGGAGGTCCCGGTTCATTCCTGCAGCGTCACCGGCACGCTGGCATCGACCAGCGCCGCCAGCGCCTTCGCATCCCAGTTGGTCAGGCGGATGCAGCCGTGCGACTGCTGCTTGCCGACCGTAGCGGGCTCCGGCGTGCCGTGGATGCCGTAGTGCGGCTTGGACAGGTCGATCCACACCGCGCCCACCGGGTTGTTCGGCCCGGGCGCGAGCTTCGCCTTGCTGTGCGAAGGGTCTGCGTCCCAGAACAGGTCCGGGTTGTAGTGGAAGGTCGGGTCCTCGACCACGGCGACGATCTTCCAGTCGCCGATCGGCAGCGGGTCGTGCTCGCTGCCGGTGGAGGCGGGGAACTGTGCAAGCGTGCGGTCGCCGGCATCCACCACGCGCAGCACCGATTCGCTGCGGTCGACGACGACGCGCGCGGGCTTGCCTGGCAGTCCGGCCTGCGTGGCGACAGCCGGGACCTTGATCGTCTCGCCCGCGCGCGCCGTCCCGAGCCCGGGGTTGAGGCGGCGCAGCAGCGCCGGACTGGCGTGGAAGCGCTCGCCGAGCGCCTCGGCCAGCGAGGTGTAGCCGAGTGCGTCGAGCTTCGCCTTGTCCATCGCGTCCTCGGGAAGCTCGGCATAAGGTCCGTCGATGTCCGCCGCGGTGAGCGTGTAGTCGGCCAGTACCGGGGATGCGTCGCGCTCGAGCGCTTCCCACGTCGCCTCGTCCGGTTCGCCGGTGACCGCCAGTCCATGCGCCTCCTGGTAGCCACGCAGTGCACGCGCCTGGTTGGAGCCGGCCAGGCCATCGATCTCGCCGGGGGAGAAGCGGGCGCGGTCCAGCAGCACCTGCAGGCGCAGCAGGGCGGCGTCGCCGTCGCGGCTGGCGCGGTCTTCGGTGGCGGCAACGAACCGCGGAGCGTCTTCAGCGGAAGCGGCTGCGGACGCGGCAAGCAGCATGGCAAGGGCGAGGCACGTGAATGGCGGGCGAGGCATGGGCAGGTCCATTCCCTGGGTTGCCCGTCAAGCTGCGGAAGCGCGTGCGCGCGGCGCGTGAAAGCGCGCCGGCGTCGTTCAGCGAAGTGGGAGCGGCGTCGTGGCGGCGGAGCCTGCCGGCTCAGAGGTCGTGCTTGCTGCCACCGCGGCAGCGCGGCGAGTCCGGCACCGCGGCGCCGTCGTCCCATTCGGCCGGGGTGTAGGTGTGCAGGGCCAGGGCGTGGATCTGCCGCATCAGGTCGCCGATCGCCGCGTACACGGCCTGGTGGCGCTGGATCGCGCGCTTGCCTTCGAAGGCGGGGCTGACGATGACCGCCTTGTAATGGGTCTCCAGCCCGCGGCTGTGCATATGGCTCTCGTCCAGCACTTCCAGATACTGCGGCTGCAGCGCGGCAAGGGCTTGGCGGATCTGGTCGGCCTTGGAGGTCACGGCATGGCTCATGGTGCGGATTACAGGACAGATGGTGGCACAGGCGGCCCGGATCAATCCCGGGCGGTCGCGCCAAGCGCCAGAAGCAGCAGTCGCGCCTCGATCCATTCGCCGGGCCCGCGCGGCTGCGCCAGGCCCATGCGCTGCAAGGCCTCCGGATCGTCGCGCGTCCCGCCGCGCAGCGCGCGGGCGAGGGTGCGCAGCCGGTCCGGCGTCCGTGCGGTCCGCTCCTGCAGCCAGCCCAGCGCCCGGGCCAGGCGCTGCTCGACCGGGGTGAAGTCGCTGCCCAGCGGATAGTCGGGCAGGGTGCCGTCGGCGCGGAACGGGGCAAGCGCTTCGGCCAGGCGCTGCGGGGTGTTGCGCGCCCAGCGCTGCGGAGGCGCGAAGCCGGGCCGCAGCTTGCGTGCGGACTTCGCTGCATCCAGCAGGGTCCCGCTGGAGCGGGCATCGGCGATGCCGGCCATCGCCACCACGCACTCATCGTCGCTGCGGTCGCGCAGGTCGGCGATGCCGTACTCGCTGACGTAGAGGTCGCGCAGATGGCGGGGGATGGTCGCGTGGCCGTAGTTCCAGCGCAGGTTGGACTCGACGCGGCCATGGGTCTGGCGCACCACGCGCAGCATCAGCACCGAACGGGCCCCGGGCAGGGCATGGGCCATGGCCACGAAGTTGTACTGGCCGCCGACGCCGGAGACCACGCGCCCGTCCTCCAGCGCGTCGGACACCGCCGCGCCCAGCGCGGTGGCCATCATGCAGGTGTTGAAGAAGCGCGCGTCGCGGCGTTGCAGCCGTTCCAGCCCTTCGTCGCCGCCGTACAGCTGGTTGACCGCGCTGATGCGGCGCATGCCGATGGCGCGGCACTGCTCAGGCGGGAGCGTGCGCAACCACTCGTAGAACTCGTGCGAGCCCAGGTAGAAGGCGCCGTGCAGGTATTCGCCGTCGCGCTGCAGTCGGGCATGGTCGCCCAGTTTCGCGGTGCCGTCGGCGAGCCGCTGCATGAGCGCCGCGTCGTCCACCACCTTGCGGCGGATGACGCCGGCCTGGACCAGCTGCTTGAAGCCCTCGTTGATCATCTCGCTGCAGCCGTACAGGCCGGTCGCGAACGGCTCCAGGCCGCCGGCCTCGCGTACGGCCGGATGCGATTCCAGCCCCGGGTCGAGTGTCGCCAGCACCTGCCGGTAGCGCGCGTTGTCGGTGTGGCGGAGGACCAGCGCATGGCACAGCGCGTCGGCGAGCGCGCCGATGCCGATCTGCAGGGTGCCGCCGTCCCGGACCAGGGTGCTGGCGTACAGGCCGATCGCATGGTCGGCGTCGCCCACCGGCTGCCGTGGCAGCCCGAACAGGCGGGGGTAGGGCCCCGGCGGATCGACCACGATGTCGAAGAACCCCGGTGGTACCAGCGCGCTGCCGCCCAGCCAGGGCAGTTCCGGGTCGACCTCGGCGACCAGCAGCGGCCGCGGGCGTCCGCGCGCCGCGTGCGCATCCACCGTGTCCTGGGTGAGGTCGTTGTTGCAGGAGAACGACAGCCGTTCGCCGCCCGGCTCACGCGCCACCTTCTGCACGATGAGGTCCAGCCCGCGGCGCGCCAGCGCATCGGCCACGTGGGTGTAGTTGAGGCTGGAATAGTGGCGCTGGGCCTGCGCCGAACCGAGCATCGCCCCGGATTGCAGGTAGAACTCCTCGACCTGCACGTGCGCGGGCAACGCGTCGCGCTTCAGTGCCTGCACGTACGCCAGGCGCGGGAAGTCCCCGCCGAAGTGGCGCTGCAGGAACGGGCCCATGAAACGCGCCTGCAGGCGCTTGCCCGCCGAGGGCGGATCCAGGGACAGCGCCGTGTACAGGTGCAATGGCCGCGACGGATCGCCCTCCACCCGCGCGTACAGCGCGTTGAGCAGACGGTGGGGCTTGCCCAGGCCCAGCGGCGCGGCGACGTGGAGCTCGTCCGGCAGCTGCGCCAGCGCCGCGTCCAGCGCGGCTCCGATGTCGGTGAAGTACGCGGCCATGGGCGCAGCTTATCCACGAGGCCGGGCGGGGGTGTTGACACGGCGACGGTTTACACCTGTAATCGAATATGTTTACGGGTGTAAACGGAGCTCCGGATGGACACCATCCCGATCAGCGATGCCGAGGCCGTGGTCATGGAGGCGCTGTGGCGCTCCAGCCCGCGCTCGGCCGAGGACGTGGTCGCGGCGCTGGCCGGCGATACCGGCTGGGCGGAAGGCACGATCAAGACCCTGCTCAACCGCCTGCTCAACAAGGGCGCGATCAGCGCGGCGCGCGACGGACGCCGCTACCTGTATTCGCCCGTCCTGCAGCGCGAAGCCTGGGTGCAGCAGCAGAGCGAAGGCCTGCTGGCGCGCCTGTTCGGCGGGCGCGTGGCGCCGCTGGTGGCGCACTTCAGCGAACGCGGGAAGCTGTCGCCGGCCGACATCGCCGAGCTGAAGCGGCTGGTTTCCGAACTCGACGAAGGGGAGGGCGACGATGAACGCTGAAGCGGGCACATTGCTGTTCGAAACGACCCTGGCCTCCAGCGCCGCGGTGCTGCTGGTGCTCCTGCTGCGCCGGCCGGTGCGGACCATGCTCGGCGCAAGCGCGGCCTATGCGCTGTGGCTGTGCGTGCCGGTGGCGCTGCTGGCGGTGCTGCTGCCGCGCAGCGAGGAGCTTCCGCTGGCGCTGCCGGTGGCCTGGCAGATGGCGCCGGCGATGGGGGTGACCCCGGCCGGCGAGATGCAGGCGGGCTGGAACTGGCGCGAACTGCTGCCGTCGCTGTGGGTGGCCGGGGTGCTGGCGTCCATCGCCCTGGCCGGCTGGCAGCAGCATCGCTTCCGCCGCAGCCTGGGCCAGCTTCGCCGACGCGACGACGGGCTGTACCAGGCCGACGCCACGGCGGGCCTGCCGGCGGTTACCGGCGTGCTGCGGCCGCGGATCCTGCTGCCGGCCGATTTCGAGCAGCGCTACAGCGAGCCGGAGCGCGCGCTGGTGATCGCGCACGAGCGCTCGCACATCCGCCGCGGCGACCTGGTCGCCAACGCCCTGGCCGCACTGCTCGGCTGCCTGTTCTGGTTCAACCCGCTGCTGTGGCTGGCCCTGCGCCGCTTCCGCCTGGACCAGGAACTGGCCTGCGACGAGCGGGTGATCGCGCGCCATCCGCGTGCACGCCGCCAGTACGGCGAGGCCATGCTCAAGACCCAGTTCGATCCTTCGCCCCTGCCGCTGGGTTGCCACTGGCAGGCACGCCATCCGATCCGGGAGCGCATCGACATGCTGAAGCGGCCGACCCCCACTGCAACGCACTGGACCTTCGCCATGCTGTTCGCCGCCGCGCTCAGCGCGGGCACGGGCTACGCGGCCTGGGCGGCGCAGCCGGCCGCCACCCCCGCCGTGGCCACGTCCACCTCCGCCGAAACGCTCTACCTGGTGGCCCGCCAGATCCACTACGGAGGCATCGCCGGAGACGGCGTGCTCAGCCAGTGGGTGAGGCCCGGCGAGCCGGCGGCGTCGACGGTCGGCGACGGCACGCAGCGCTGGAAGAGCACGCTCACCGTCGCCCCGGGTGCGCAGGAGGGCACCGCGGTGGTGAGGATGCGGATCGAGCGCGGCGAACCCGGCGAGGTGGTGGCCGAGCCGGTGCTGGTCGTCCGCCATGGCGAGCCGGCGGTGATCGAACAGGGCGCGGGCGACGGGCTGCTGTACCGTTCGCAGTTGCTGGTGCTGCCGCTGGAGGGCTCGCGCGAGGCGACCGAAGCGCGCCTGCGCGAGCTGCTCGCCAGCGGCGCCACGGTGGTCGCGGCGGCCGAGTCGCCGCGCTGGCCGCCGCCAACCTACCCGGCGGAGGCAGCCCGCCAACGGATCGGCGGCAAGGTCATGCTGCTGGTGAGCGTCGCTGCCGACGGCAGCGTCGCCGACGTGCAGGTCGAGGAGGCGACGCCGCCGGGCGTGTTCGAGGCGGTCGCGGTGGAAGCGGCGCGGCAATGGAAATTCAGGCCGGAGATGAAGGACGGCAGGCCGGTCGCCGGCCAGGTGCGCGTGCCGATCAGTTTCGAACCGGATCCGCCGGGTGGGCAGGATGCGAATGGCGGCTGATGGCGGCGGGCGGATGCCGGTCCGCGCTGGCGGTGCGGCGCTCGCGGGATGCGTGCTGGTGCTGGCGCTGGGCGCGTGCACCAGCCGCCTGGCCGGCGTCGACCAGCGGATGATGGTGCCGGAGGGCGTGGCCCGATACGAAATGGCGTCCAACCAGGCCTTCGTGTTTCCCGCGCCGCGCGAGAATCCAGCGCCTGCATTTCCGCCGGAGCTTGCCCAGCGCGAGCTGCCGCCGACCACGCTCTGCGCCGGTTTCGTGGTCGATCCGGAAGGCCACGTGCGCCAGGCGAAGCTGCTGCAGGATCCGGGCTGCGCCCCGCCGGCAGCGCAGCCGCAGCTGGGCGCGGCGGTGGTGGAGGCGGTGTCGTCCTGGCGGTTCGATCCGGCGGTGCTGTGCGTCTATCCCGATGCGACCACGCGCGACCGCGACTGGAACGGCGTCGGCTGCGCCGGCGCGGTCGCCGAGGCCAGGCCGGTGGCGGTGACCCTGGGCTGGGCGTTCACCTTCGAGGTGCGCGAAGGCCGCGCCCAGGTCGTGGCGACGCGCAACCGCGCGCGCTGAGTGCTCACTGCCCGAGCATGTCCGGGCGGAACAGCCGCCGCCGCGACAGCTCGCGCCCGGAGACCATGAAGCGGCCCTCGCCGCGGTAGTGGAGGGTGCGCGGCCAGCGCGGCCGCGTCGCCGCGTGTGCACGGACCACGCGCCACACGAACAGCGGGTAGTCGGCGGTGATCCGGGTTTCGTGCAGCCGGCACTCGAAGCTCGCATGGCACTCGCCGATCATCGGCGCGTCGACCTCGCGCGCCGGCAGCGCGGTCAGGCCGAAGCGCCCGAACTTGTCCACCTCGGCGCTGCTGCAGTTGCCGATCCGTACCACCGTGTCCAGCAGCGGTCCGGTGGGCAGGTTGATCACGCACTGGCGGCTGCGTCGCGCCAGCGCGTGGCTGGTGTTGGCGTCCCAGATGTACGTTCCGACGAGGTCGTAGCCGAGCATCATGTGCCAGCCGCAGGTCATGATCGCGCGCCGGTCCTTCCATGCGGTGCTGATGAGCACCAGCGGACCCGGCTCCAGGAAGCGCCGGGTCTGTTCGACGGGGAATGCGGTCCTGCGGGGCAAGGCCATGGCCGGTTCCGGTACGCGCCTGGCGCCAGCCTGCGCGCAGCCGCGGCAAGGACCCGTCAATCCAGCACGTGCACCGCGTCGGCCAGGCGCCGCACCTCGTCGGGGTGGTGGCTGACGTAGAGCATCGGCAACCGCACCTCGTCGCGCACCCGCTGCAGGTACGGGATCAGTTCCTCGCGCCGCGCCTGGTCCAGCGCGCTGAGCGGTTCGTCGAACAGCAGGATCGCCGGCTGCGAGAGCAGGGCGCGGCCGATCGCCACGCGCTGCGCCTCGCCGCCGGACAGGTTGGCCGTGCGCCGGCCGAGCAGGTGGTCGATGCCGAGCAGGCCGACCACGGTGTCGAAGCCGAAGCGCGCGCCGGCGCCGCCGTGGCGTCCGTAGAGCAGGTTGCGGCGCACGTCCAGGTGCGGGAACAGGCGCGCGTCCTGGAACACGTAGCCGATGCGGCGGCGATGGGTCGGCACGTCGATGCCGCGCGCGCTGTCGTAGAGCACGCGGTCGTCGATGCGGATATGCCCCGACTCCGGGCGCACCAGTCCGGCGATCGCGTTGAGCACGGTGGTCTTGCCGGCGCCCGAGGGGCCGGCCAGCGCGACCACGCGCGCCTCCTCCGCGATCCGCACGTGGCGGCGGAAGGCGCCGCGGCGCAGCTGCAGGTCCACGTCGAGCACGGCTCAGTCCTCCTCCGCGCGGCGCGGCCGGCGTACCAGCCATTCGGACAGCAGCAGCGCGCCCAGCGAGATCGCCAGCGACACCAGCGCCAGCCGCCAGATCCCGGCCTCGCCGCCGGGCACCTGCATCAGGCCGTAGATCGCCGAGGACAGGGTCTGGGTTTCGCCGGGGATCGCCGAGACGAAGGTGATGGTGGCACCGAACTCGCCCAGCGCCTTGGCGAAGGCCAGCGCCGCGCCGGCGACCAGCCCCGGCCAGGCCAGCGGCAGGGTCACGGTGAGGAACACCCGCCACGGCGCCGCGCCCAGTGTCGCCGCGGCCTGCTCGAGGCGCCGGTCGACGTTCTCGATCGACAGCCGGATCGCGCGCACCATCAGCGGGAAGCCCATCACCGCGCAGGCCAGCGCCGCGCCGGTCCAGCGGAAGGCGAGGGTGATGCCGAGCGCGTCGTGCAGCCAGCGTCCGATCGGGCCTTCCGTGCCCAGCATCACCAGCAGCGCATAACCCATCACCACCGGCGGCAGCACCAGCGGCAGGTGCACCAGCGCGTCGAGCAGGGCCTTGCCCGGGAAGCGCCGGCGCGCCAGCAGCCAGGCCACGGCCACGCCGACCGGCAGGCTGCCCACGGCGGCGACCATGGCCACCTTCAGGCTCAGGGCGATGGCGGTCAGTTCCTCGGGCGTGAACCAGGCGGCCAAGCAGCTACCTCAGTCGCGTACTTCGAAGCCGCGGCGCACGAAGATCGCGCGCGCCTCCGGCGAGGACAGCCAGCCCACGAAGTCGCGCGCGGCTGCCGGCGAGCCGCGCAGCGCCGCCACCGGGTACACGATCGGAGGATGGCCGGAAGCGGGGAAGGTGGCGAGCACGCGGACGCGCGGCTCGGCCTTCGCGTCGGAGGCGTAGACGATGCCCAGCGGTGCCTCGCCACGGGCCACCAGCATCAGCGCGGCGCGCACGCTTTCCGCTTCGGCCAGGCGCGGCTTCAGCGCATCCCACTGGCCCAGCGATTCCAGCGCAGCGCGCGCGTAGCGGCCGGCGGGCACGGTCGCGACCTGGCCGACGGCCAGGCGGCGGTCGCCGAGCGCGGCGGCGATCGAACCGGGCTGCGCGAGGTCGATCTTCGAGGTGCTTGCCGCAGGGGCCACCAGTACCAGCTGGTTGCCGAGCAGCTCGCGGCGGCTGGCCACGTCGATGCGGCCGCGCTGCTGCAGGTAGTCCATCCATTCCAGGTCCGCCGATACGAACACCTGCGCCGGCGCGCCCTGTTCGATCTGCCGGGCCAGCGCCGAACTGGCCGCGTAGGACACGCGCACCGGCGTGCCGGTGGCCTTGCCGTAAGCGGCCGCCGCCTCGTCGAGCGATTCCTTGAGGCTGGCGGCGGCGAACACCGTCACCTGTTCCTTGCCGGCGGCATGCCCGGCCACGGGCGCGGCCGCCATCGCCACGGCAAGCAGCAGCATCGGCAGTCGGATCAGGGAGGCCAGGATCGGCATGGCGTTCTCCGTCGGTCGGTCCCGCGGGGCCGGGACAGGTACATGCTGCCCGCTCCGGGCTGGCGGCGCACCTGCCGGCGCCGGCGGTCAGTCGGTGCCGCCGAGCACGGCGTTGAGGGTCGCCGCCAGGCGCTCGCCGCCCAGGCGCAGCTGCTTCTCGGCGGTCGGCAGGTGCTGCTCCACGTAGGCCTCGCCGATCGCGTGGCCGGGCGGATAGAAGCCGGGCGCGGCGGCGATGCGGCAGGACTGCTCGGCCCACAGCCGCGGCGCGTCTTCCGGCAGCGGCGACGCCGCCACGGCCGGCAGCGCCTGCAGGCGCTCCAGCCAGCGCTCCTCGTCCATGCGCCGGCTGTTGAGCATGCCGCTGTCCCACAGCGAATGCATGTTGCTGCCCTTGCCGCGCCAGTTGACCTGGTAGTCGTTGCCGCCGCGGTCCTCGCCGCGACCGGCGTGCAGCGGCTGGTGCAGGTCGCCGACCAGGTGGACGATGAACTTCAGCGCCTGGCGGCGCGCGGCGTCGCCTTGCGTCCGGTCGGCGAGGATCGCGGTGTGCTTCCCGAGCGCCTCCACCGCGCAGTTGCCGCCCGGGCAGTCGCGCGCGGCGTCGTAGTGGCAGCCGGGATCGGCGATGTTGACGTAGTGCCAGCGCGCGGAGCGCTTGCCCAGTTCCGGATCGGAGCCGCGCAGGTTGTCGGCCCAGTTGGCGATGCCGGCGAGGGTCGGATCGGCTTCGCCCTGCAGCAGCCGTTCGACTTCGGCGCGTGCCTGGGGATCGAGTCCGGGTTCGGCCAGGCGCGCGACCAGGCGGTGGCCGAGCGGGCCCCACGCCTGCGCGGGCAGGGCGATGGCGAAGGCGAGCGGCAGGCACAGCAGGGCGAGGCCGCGGCGCCTGCGGGGAAGCGGAAAGGAAACGGGAGCGGTTGCAGTCATGCCGGCACTTTAACCGGTTCGACGCCGCCGCTCCCGTGCCCGGGTCAGATTTCCCGGGAAAACAGCATCAGAACTTCACGACGTAGGCCGCGCCGTACACCACCGGGTCGATGTTGGCGGTGCCGAGCTTGGCGCCGTCGACCTTGACCTTGGTGTCGATGTCGGCCCAGCGCACGTCGACGCGGATCGACGACTTGTCGCTGACCTTGAAGTCCAGGCCGGCATGCGCCGACAGGCCCCACGAATCGCCCAGCTTCAGCCTGGCGTCCTTCAGCACGCCGGTGGTGTTCTCGCTGAAGAAGGTGGTGTAGTTCAGGCCCACGCCCAGCAGCGGCGAAACCTTGCCCTTGCTGTTGAAGTGGTACTGCAGGGTGAAGGTCGGCGGCAGGTGCTTGGTGTCGCCCACCTTGCCCACGCCCTTGACCGCGATGTTGTGCTTGAACGGCAGCGCGCCCAGCACCTCCAGGCCCAGGTTGTCCTTGAGGAAGTATTCGAAGGCGATGCTCGGCTTGGCGTCGCTGTCGATCGCCAGCGGCAGGGTGCCATTGGCCAGCTTGCCGTTGTCCGACTTCGGGTCCACCTGGTGGACGCCGATAGCGACGGTCCAGTCGCCGGCCGACTGGGCGGCGGCGGGCAGCGCGGCGGCGGCCAGGGCGGCTGCCAGGAGGGCGGGGACCAGCTTGTTCGTCATGTGCAGTGCTCTCTGCTTGGGGTTGCGGCCAGTCTCCGCCCCTGCCCGCCGCCCCGCCTTGATCACAGTCAAGGCGGACGCCTCCGGCGGGCCCGGCTGCTAGAATGGCCCTCCCTTTCCACCACTGGCCGCGCAGCGGCGCGGCCGCCAGGAGTCACGCGCAATGGCGATCAAGGTTGGCATCAACGGGTTCGGCCGCATCGGCCGCAACGTCCTGCGTTCGGCTGTGCAGAATTTCGGCGACGACATCGAGATCGTCGCGATCAACGACCTGCTCGAGCCGGACTACCTGGCCTACATGCTGCAGTACGACTCGGTGCACGGCCGCTTCAAGGGTGACGTCAAGGTCGAAGGCAACACCCTGGTCGTGAACGGGAAGAAGATCCGCCTCACCCAGGAGCGCGACCCGGCGAACCTGAAGTGGGACGAAGTCGGCGCCGACGTCGTCATCGAGTCCACCGGCCTGTTCCTCGACAAGACCAGCGCGCAGAAGCACCTGGACGCCGGCGCGAAGAAGGTGATCCTGTCGGCCCCGTCGAAGGACGACACGCCGATGTTCGTCTACGGCGTCAACCACGACACCTATGCCGGCCAGGCGATCATCTCCAACGCTTCGTGCACCACCAACTGCCTGGCCCCGCTGGCCAAGGTCATCCACGACAAGTGGGGCATCAAGCGCGGCCTGATGACCACCGTGCACGCCGCCACCGCGACCCAGAAGACCGTCGACGGCCCGTCCAACAAGGACTGGCGCGGCGGCCGCGGCATCCTCGAGAACATCATCCCGTCCTCCACCGGTGCGGCGAAGGCCGTGGGCGTGGTGATCCCCTCGCTGAACAAGAAGCTGACCGGCATGTCGTTCCGCGTCCCGACCTCGGACGTGTCGGTGGTCGACCTGACCGCCGAACTCGAGAACCCGGCGACCTACGAGGAGATCAAGACCGAAATCAAGGCGCAGAGCGAAGGTGCACTGAAGGGCATCCTCGGCTACACCGAGGACAAGGTCGTCGCCACCGATTTCCGCGGCGACACCCGCACCTCGATCTTCGACGCCGACGCCGGTATCCAGCTCGACCCGACCTTCGTCAAGCTGGTGGCCTGGTACGACAACGAGTGGGGCTACTCCAACAAGTGCCTGGAGATGGTCCGCGTCGTCGCCGGCAAGTAAGCCTGGCGATGGTTGCATCGGAAAGGGCGCCTTCGGGCGCCCTTTCCTTTTAACGGTCCGCTTACGGGATCCGCGCCGGCTTGCGTTACCGTCGCGCATCGCCGACGCTGCCGGCGCCACGCGATCGCCGATACCGACGGGGGACGGATGGACGGACTGGTGGGGTTCCTGGTGCTGCTGGGCCTGGCGTTGCTTGCCGTGCCCGTGCTGCTGGTGGTCGTGCTGGTCTCGCAATCCTCGCTGAAGGCGCGGGTGGCCGCGCTGGAGCGCGAGCTGGCCGCGCTGCGCGGAGCCGGTGCCGCGCGGGCTGGCGACGCCGCGGCAGCGGCGGCGCGTGCGACGGCTCCGCCGGCGTCGACGACGGCCACGGCGTCCGGCGAGGCGCCAACGCTGGCCGAACTGATGCGGAGCCAGGCCGGTGCCGAGCCGGCTGCCGCGGCCGCCGCGCCGGCTGCGCCGCCCGCCGGGCCTGCCGCTGCGGCGCCTGCCGTCGAACCGGCTGCGGAGCCACCGCTCGCCTCGCCCGCACCGCCGCCCTTGCCGCCGACGGCGCCACCGCGCCCGGCCACGCCGCGCGCCGTGCCGCCGGCGCCCGTGGAGAACCCGGTCCTGCGCGCGGTGCGGCGCTGGTTCACCGTCGGCAACGTGCCGGTGAAGATCGGCATGCTGGTGCTGCTGGCCGGCGTGGCCGCGCTGCTGAAGTACGCCAGCGACCGCGGCCTGTTCACCCTGCCGCTGGAGCTGCGCCTGGCCGGCGTGGCTGCCGCCGCGCTGGCGGCGCTGGGCTTCGCCTGGAAGCGGCGCGAAAGCAACCGCGTGTTCGCGCTGAGCCTGCAGGGCGGCGCCATCGGCGTGCTGCTGCTGACCGTGTACGCGGCCGCGCGGCTGTACGACCTGATGCCCCCGGGCGCCGCGTTCGCGCTGAGCGTGCTGCTGGTGGCCGGCATGGGCCTGCTGGCGGTGCTGCAGGACGCCAGGGCGCTGGCGGTGTTCGCGTTGCTGGCCGGCTTCCTCGCGCCGGTGTGGCTGTCCACCGGCGGCGGCAGCCATGTCGCGCTGTTCTCCTACTACGCGCTGCTCAACGCGGCGATCGTGGCGATCGCCTGGTTCCGCTCGTGGCGCATCCTCAACCTGCTCGGCTTCGCCTTCACCTTCGGCATCGGCGGGGTGTGGGCGGCGGACCGCTACCACCCGGAGCTGTACGCCAGCACCCAGCCGTTCCTGGTGCTGTCCTTCCTGTTCTACCTGGCGGTGCCGGTGCTGTTCGCGCGGCGCCAGCCGGAGGGCCGCCGCGACCTGCTCGACGGCTGCCTGGTGTTCGGCACGCCGCTGGTGGTCTTCGCCATGCAGGCCGGGCTGCTGGACAGCATCCACCCGGACGGCAGCCGCATGCCGCTGGCGCTGTGCGCGCTCGGCCTGGGCCTGCTCTACGCTGGCCTGGCGTGGACGCTGCTGCGGCGTGGCGGCTACGCAGTGCTGGGCCAGTCGCACGCGATCCTCGCGGTGGGCTTCGCCACCCTGGCGGTGCCGCTGGCGCTCTCGGCGCGCGCCACCGCCAGCGTGTTCGCGCTGGAAGGGGCCGGACTGGTGTGGCTGGGCCTGCGCCAGGGCCGCGCGCTGCCGCAGTTCTCCGGCGCGGCGCTGCAATTGCTGGCCGCCGGCGCGCTGGCGATCGGCGTCGCCGACCATGGTGGCGAAGACCTGCGTTTCCTGGCCAACCCCACCGCGATGGGCGCGCTGCTGGTCGCCCTGGCCGGCTTCGCCAGCGCCCACGCGATGCGCGCGGCGGGCGAGGCCGGGTACGCGCGGCTGTTCTACCTGTGGGGCCTGGCCTGGTGGTGCGGCAATGGCGTGCACGAGATCGACCGTTTCGTGGCTTCCGACAGCCGCGGCGACGCGCTGTTCGCGTTCGCCGGCCTGACCGCCTGGCTGGCGGCGGAAGCCTGGCGGCTGCGCCCGGCGCGGCTGCTGGCCTGGACGGTCGCGGCCGCGTTCGTGGCGATGCCGCTGCTGGCGCTGTGGCAGGACACCGATCACGTACACCCGTTCGGCGGCAGCTGGGGCGCGGCGGCGTGGCTGGTGGCCACGCTGCTGGCACTGCGCGGGCTGTGGTGCCTGCGCGGAGAGGCGGGCGCGGCCGATGTCGCCCGTTTCGCCTGGTGGATGCTGTGGCCGCTGGCGCTGTCGCTGTGGCTGGACAGCGTCGCGGTCGACGCCGGCCTGGCGCAGGGCTGGGTGCAGGCGATGTGTGCGCTGCCGTGGCTGGCGCTGCTCGCCCTGTCGCTGTGGCGCTGGGCGTGGCTGGCGTTCCCGCGCGAGGCGGAGGCCAGCGACGGCCTGCGCGCGGTGCTGGTCGGCGCGGCCGTCGCCGTGGTCACGGTGGGCTGGCTGCAGGCGCTGGCCTTGCCGATGCCGTCCGCGCCGCTGCCGTGGCTGCCGCTGCTCAACCCTGCCGAGCTGGCGCAGCTGGTCGCGCTGGGCCTGGTGGGCGCCTGGCTGTGGTCGGGACACGCGCCGGCCGGCCTGGCGCGCTGGCGCAGCGGGATCCTCGCCGTGGGCGGCTTCCTGCTGGCCAGCGCCAGCACGCTGCGCACGGTGCACCACTGGGGCGGCCATCCCTGGGTCGAGGGTCTGCTGTCGACCAGCCTGGCCCAGACCAGCCTCACCGTGGTCTGGAGCGTGCTCGGCGTGATCGCCTGGATCGCCGGCTCGCGCCGGGGGCGGCGCGGCCTGTGGCTGGCCGGCGCGCTGCTGATGGGCGTGGTCCTGGCCAAGCTGTTGCTGGTCGACCGCCAGCACCTGGGCGGGATGCTGGGCATCGTCTCGTTCATCGCCTACGGCGTGCTGTGCACTATCGTCGGCTACCTGGCGCCGGCACCGCCGCGCGCCGCACAGGCTGCAGAGGGAGAAGCGAACGCATGACCGCAACCAGGGCCATCGCACAGGGCGCGTTCGCGCTGGTCGCGCTGCTGCCGCTGCTTGCCACCGCCGGCGAGCGTGGGCAGTACGCACGGCAATGGCCGCTGGCGCTGGGCCAGGAGGAAAGCGGCGCCTACCGCGTGGTGCTCGACGAGACGGTCTACCGCAGTGCGATCGATCCGGCGCTGGGCGATGTGGAGGTGTTCAACGCGGCCGGCCGGCCGCTGCCGGCAGCACTGCTGTCGCCGGAGCAGCCACTGGCGCAGGCGCCGCGCACGCTGGCCCTGCCGTGGTTCCCGCTGCCGGCGCAGGACCCCGCGGTCGGCGGTGGCGACCTGCGCCTGGTGGCCGAGCGCGATGGCGAGGGCGGCATCGTCCGCATCGAGGCCGGCGTGGTCCCGCGCGACG